>ERZ772993.667-NODE-667-length-15627-cov-13.201259_pt1 | contig 15627 bp, 8 predicted proteins | sample MGYA00580670_ERZ772993 | MGnify/ENA primary metagenome ERZ772993 (study PRJEB29015, sample SAMEA2737936) | human oral metagenome | biome: human oral; feature: human-associated habitat; material: dental | place: China | collected 2136 ... | reverse complement strand
GGTCCTCGGCGACGCGCGCGCAGGTGCGCTTGGTGCGCGCGAAGATGATGGTGCGCCCGCGTCCGTCCGCCTGGAGGATCCGCGCGACGACCTCCACCTTGTTCAGGGCGTGGGTGCGGTACACGACCTGTCGGACGGTCGTGACCGTCATGCCCTCGTCACCGGGGTCCTGGGCGCGGATGTGCGTCGGCTTGGTCATGTAGCGCCGTGCCAGGGCGACCACGGCGCCGGGCATGGTGGCGCTGAACAGCATGGTCTGCCGGTCGCTGCGCGTGCGGGCCAGGATCTTCTCGACGTCGGGCAGGAAGCCCAGGTCGAGCATCTCGTCGGCCTCGTCCAGCACGACGGTGGTCACGTGAGTCAGATCCAGCACGTCGCGGTCCATGAGGTCGATGAGCCGGCCGGGCGTGCCCACGACGATCTCGGCTCCCCGCTCCAGGGCCTCGATCTGCGGCTCGTAGGCGCGCCCCCCGTAGACCTGCACGATGCGCACCGTGCGCCTGGCCGCCGCCATGGCCAGCTCCTCGGCGACCTGCTTGGCCAGCTCGCGGGTGGGCAGGACGATGAGCGCCTGCGGGGATCCCGACGCCGGATCCTCCTCCCAGCCGTCCTCGCCCGGGCCCAGGGTGTCCATGAGCAGGGGCAGGGCGAAGCCGAGCGTCTTCCCGGTGCCGGTCTTGGCCTGGCCGATGATGTCCTGGCCCTCCAGGGCCACGGGGAGCGCGAGCGCCTGGATGGGGAAGGGATGGGTGACGCCGTGCTCCGCCAGGGCGCTGCAGAGCTCCGGCTCCACCCCGAGGTCGGCGAAGGTCCTCCCGGTCAGATCGGCGTCGCCGTCCTCGTCGGTGATATCGGGAGTGGCCTCGTCCAGGACCGGGGCGTGGGCGCCGGAGGTGCGCAGGACGCCCGAGGCATCGGGGGCGTCATCGGGGACCGGTCCCTTCCGGGGGGCCCGCGCGGTCTGCGCGATGGGGGCCCCGAGCGCGCTCGGGGCGGCGGTGCTGTCGTCGGTCACGACGTTCCTTCCGGTCGGACCGCGCGTGCTCCCCGCGCGCACCGGCGCGGTCGGGCCTCGGCCCGCCGGGGGCGCGCGACATGGGGGCGCCGGGCGCTGCTGGGCACGGGCCCGGCGCGCCGAACTCCTTGCGGTCGCGGTGCGGCAGCCGATCGTGAATCGTGTCCCGCACCGGGCCGGAGGGCCTGCGGGACCAGGCTGCGGGACGACCGGTCAGCCATGGACTCCGCCAGGCTAGCCCCTTGTCGCGTGATGCGCCGCCGGGACCGGGACCCGAGCGTCGTGGTGGTGGTCGAACTCACGCACTCGGGCGCGTCTCGTGCTCTCCCGCTCACCGATGATCGTCGCCCGTCCGCCCCGCCGCGCTCCCGCGGGCCCGCCGCGCGCGACCCTACGCGCCCCGCGCCGGCGGCCTACGCTTGTTCTCATGACCAGCCCGATGCCCCCCTATCCGTCGTCGTCCCCCGTCTCCCACGTGCAGTCCGTCCTGGGCATGGCCGCATTCATGTGCTCCATCGCCTGCACGCGCTACGCCAAGGACGCCGACAAGGCCCCCTCGATGGGGCCGCGGGTGGAGCTGCTGCGGATGAGCGCCGAGCGCGTGGCCGCCTTCGACGCCGTCAACGCCCTCGCCCGGGAGGCCGGGGTGGACGCCAGCGCCGGTGCCGAGCCCTTCATCGGCTCCCTCGGGGACTTCGACGAGCGACTGCGGCCGTTGGACTGGGAGGAGCGGCTGATCAAGACCTACCTCGCCTTCGGCCTGCTCCTGGACTTCTCCGAGGCGCTGGTGGACGCCCTGGACGAGCCGCTGCGCACAGCGGTGCTCGACGTGCTCGGGGCGGACCGCTTCGGCGCCATGGCCGCCACGGAGCTTCTCGACGACGTGGCCGGCGATCCCCAGCTCGCCGCCCGGCTCGGCCTGTGGGGACGACGGGTCGTGGGGGAGGAGATCGGCACCCTCCGGCGGATGCTGTCGGCGCATCCCGAGCTCCTGGGCGGCGGCGCCGATGCGGAGGCGCTGTACGAGGTCCTCTCGCAGGGGGCGACCAGCCGCATGCGCGGCCTGGGCCTGCGGGCCTGACCCCGGGCGGCATGATCGGGAGCCCCGGGGGCCGGGGCGCCGCCGGGACGGCCGGGGCTCCGCCGATCGCCGTCATCCGCGCGCTCTGACCGGCCCCTCGGTCCCTCGGCCCCGGCCGGCGGGGAGGAGAACCGGTGGCCGAGGAGCCCGGCCGGCCCCGGCCGGCTGCGGGGGAAGAAGAAGAGAGAAGAGAAGAAAGAGGAGCAAGGAGGTGCGCGCATGCGCACGATGTTCATCTTGCGCGGGGCGCCCGGCGCGGGCAAGTCGACTCTGATCCGCCGGCATCGGCTCGGCGATCTCGCCATCGGTCTGGACGACTTCCGACGCCTGTACTCCACTCCCTTCACGGACCTGGACGGCGTTCCCACCCTGTCCATGACCTTCGGCGCGGAGAAGCAGGTCGTGACGGCCTTCAGGGCCGCCGTCGCCAACCGGATCCGGCAGGGCGGCACCCTTCTGCTGGACTGCACCAACCCGACGCGCAAGAGCTACCGGGAGTTCGCCTCCCTGGCGCGGCGCTGCGGCTACGAGGTCCGCGTCATCGACGTCCAGGGCGAGCTCGACGACGCCGAGCTGGTCGAGCGCAACGAGTCCCGCCGCGGCGAGATCGGATACGTCGAGCCGCGCGTCGTGACGGACATCGCCGCCCGCGTGCGGGCCGGGGCGGGCTCGGTCGTCGAGCCCGTCGTGGGCATGGACGACGTGCGCCGCCTCAGCACCGTCGAGGAGATCGACGCCACCGGCTACGAGCGCCTCGTCGTCATCGGCGACGTGCAGAGCTGCTCCGGGGCACTGGCCCGGGTCAAGGAGCGCTTCGGCGGCTGGGACCCCGCCACCCTGTTCGTCTTCGTCGGCGACCTGTTCGACCGGGGTCCCGACGCCGCGGGCGTCTTCGACCTCATCGCCGGTGAGACCGGCGAGGTGCCGGACAACGTCGTCCTCGTCGAGGGCAACCACGACGAGCACCTGCGCATGCTCTGCTCCGACGTGCGCGGCGGCAGCTGGCCGGACACGCGCGAATCCCGTCGCCGGATCCTGGACTCGGGGCGGAGCAACGGGGACATCGAGGCGCTCCTGGCGCGCATGGTCCCGCTGGCCGGTCTGCGCTTCGCAGGCGAGCACGTCCTGGTCACCCATGCGGGCCTCGACCCGGCCACCATCGACCGGATCGTCACCGAGCGCGAGGATGGCCTCCTGGCCTGGGACCTCACGGAGGTCCCCATGCTCCAGCTCCTGCTCGGCTCCTCCTGGCGGTCCGCCACCTTCCAGGGGCGGTCCAGCTACGAGAGCGCCGTCGAGACCCGCCTGTCCCACCCGCGGATCCTCCAGGTCCACGGGCACCGCAACGGCACCCGCTCCGAGGAGCCGGGGCCCGCGCGGGCCGCGCCCAACGTCTACACCCTCGAGCACGGGGTCGAGCACGGCGGCCATCTCGCCGTCCTGCAGATCGACGCCGACGGCACGCGCACCCTTCACGCCTTCGAGGAGGATCACCCGGCGGTCGTCGGCGCGGCCGCCGACCCCACCAGCCTGGTGGCGCGCATGAGCGCCCACCCCGAGGTCCGCGTGCGCGAGGTGACGGGCCTGCCCGGCGTGCTCGCCTGCAACTTCTCCAGGCGGGCCTTCACCAAGCGCCTGTGGGACGAGACCAGCTGCAGGGCCCGCGGCCTGTTCCTGCGCGCCGCGGACGCCGCGGTCGTCGCCCGCGGCTACGACAAGTTCTTCAACATCGGCCAGGCCCCGGGCCCGGCCAGCGCGGAGGAGATCGTGCGCGTCGGCGTTGGACGGCCCCTGACCGCGCGCCGCAAGTGGAACGGCTACCTCGCCATCGTCAGCGTCATCGATGGTCGGCTGCGCGTCTTCTCCAAGTCCGGCGTCACACCCTTCTCCGAGCACGCGGAGGCCCTCCTGGTCGCTCACGTGGGGGATCGGGCCGACGAGCTCGCGGGGATCATCGCCGGGGCCGGAGTCTCGCTCACCTTCGAGGTCATCAGCCGCCGCGATCCCCACATCATCGACGAGGGCGATGACAAGGTCGTGCTGCTCGACGCCATCCGCAACCAGGAGGACATGGAACTGGTCGATGACCTGCGCCTGCGCCTGGCCGACGACTTCGGCTTCGTCTCCCCGGAGGTGGAGGTCCTGTCCGAGGCCGCGGACGACGGTGCGACGGCGGCGCTGGCAGCCCGGTCCCGCGTCGCCGAGGAGCGAGGGGAGGAGGGATTCGTCATCACCTACGCCGACGGCGCGATGGCCAAGTACAAGTCCCGGGTCTACAGCGAGATCAAGGCCTTCCGCTCCCAGCTGTCCCGTTACCTGGAGGGGGGCCGGGTGCGCGCGACGGGGCCGGGCGCCGGGCTCATGCGCACCTACCTCGACAGGGCCGCCGGCGAGGGCTCCGGCGGGGGGCTCGTCGGGGACTTCATGGTCGATGGCCTGATCGGGCCGGTGATCGACATCCCGGCACTGGTCGCCGCCATGTGAGAGCCCCGTGAGGGGACGACGGCGCCGCGCCCCGCTTCTCGCGGGGCGCGGCTGTGCTCATGCGCTCATATGCTCGTACGGCTGACTCGTACGGCTCACACGCCGAAGCCGACGCGGCGCGGGGAGGCCTCCCCGACCTCGACGTAGGCGAGCGAGCCGGCCGGGATGAAGACCTTACGACCCTTGTCGTCGCTCAGTGTGACGTCCGCCTCGGCGGCGCCGGCCACCGCGGCGAGCACCTCCTCCTGCGAGACGGTGGTGTCGAGGCTCAGCTCGCGGGCGACGTGCTTGATGCCGATCGTGACCTGCATGATGACTCCTTCGTTCCTGCCGGCGGCGCGCCGCCGGTCGGTCGTTCCTGTCGTTCCTGGCCGTATTCCAGGGCGATCCTAGGGCGGGCCCGTCGCCCGCATCGCGGTCGGTGCGGGTTCGGCGCGGTGTTTCGCGTCGCGCGGACGGTGAGGAAGGCGACCGCGCGATCCGGTCGCTGATCGGCCGCTGATCGGTCGCCGGGGCCGGGACGTGGCCGTACGTGTCGCACCCCCGTGGTGTCATGGGACCATGCACGACGACGGCGCCCCGACTCGGGTCCGGCTCCTCCCCGCCCGGGAGGCGCCGCCCCTGCCCGCCCCGGACGCCTCCGGGCGCGCGGTCCTGGAACGCGCCGCGGCGGGCGCCGACCTCGTGGTCCTCGGCGCGGCCGGCACGGGCAAGACCTCCCTGGCGCTGCGCCTGCTCTCAGACGCCGTCGCCGCCGGCCGCGACGCCCTCCTGCTCGCCCCCACCCGGGCCCGTGCCGACGCCCTGCGGCAGCGCTCCGCCCACCTGATGCGCGAGCGCGGCGTCGGGGACGGCGCGGTGAGGGTGCGCACGCCCGCCGGATACGCCTTCATGGTGCTCACCACCTTCCTCACGCGCCGCCGTGATCCATTGCCCGCCCCGGTCCTGCTCGCCGGGGCCGAGGAGGACGCGGCGCTCGCCGATCTCATCGATCCCCGGCAGTGGCCGGGCCTGCCGCCCGAGGCCGTCGCCTCCCGGGCCTTCCGCACCGAGGTGCGCAACCTCCTGGCGCGCGCCGGGGAGCTGAAGGTGGACGCCGATCGCCTCGCCGCCCTGGGACGCGAGCTCGGGATCCCGGTCTGGGGCCCGGCCTCGGCCCTCCTGCGCACGTGGGACGCGCAGGGCAGGCCCACCGCCCGGCGGCGCTCGGAGACGCGCGGGCTGGACACCGCTCGCATCCAGGACCGCGCCGTCGAGGCCCTGGAGGACTGGGACGCCCCGGGCGTCCTCGACCGGCCCCCCGTGCCCGATCTGGTCGTGGTCGACGACTACCAGGACTGCACCGCCGCCACGGCGCGACTCCTGTCCGCCCTGGCCCGTCCCGACGCCGCCGGGCGCCGCGCCCGGGTCGTCGTGCTGGGGGACCCCGACGTCGCCGTCGAGACCTTCCGCGGCGGGGCCCCGAGCCTGCTCGTGGAGGCCGAGGACGACTCGGGCCTGGCCGCCGAGCGCCTGACCCTGGACGCCGTCCACCGGGGCAATCCCGCGCTGCACGCCGTGTGGAGGGATCAGGCCGGAAGGGTCCCGGTGACCGGCACCGCCTCTCACCGCGGGGCGCTGATGGCCGCGGCGCCGGGCGAGCCGGAGGCGCCGGTCGCCGGGGCGGATGAGGCGGACTCCGGGGGCCCGGGAGGAGCCGAGGTCGTCGTCGCCTCCTCGCCCGCCCAGGAGGCCGCGCACGTCGCCCGCATGCTGCGCGGCGAGCGCATCCACCGCTCCACGCCCTGGGACTCCATGGCCGTCATCGTGCGCTCGGCGGGGCGTGCCCAGGTCGTGGCCCGCGAGCTGCGCCGCCGCGGCGTGCCCCTGGCGACCACCGCACCGGCGGTGCTGCTGCGCGCCGAACCGGCCACCGGGGCGATTCTGGCGACCGCCCGGGCCGCGCTCGCCGGGCGCCTCGGCGGTGCGGACGCGCCGCCCGAGCGGCCCAGCGCCCTCGACCTGCTCACCAGCCCCCTGGTCGGCCTGAGCTCGCTGGATCTGCGACGCCTGCGCCGTCGTCTGCGCCTGGATCGCCCCGCCGAGGCCCTCCCCGATGAGAACCTGCTCGCCGCGCTGGACTCGCCCGGAGCCGCCTCGGCTCTGGCGGAGGGGCTCGCCCGGGAGCCCCTGGCGGAGCAGGCCGCGCGCCTGGCGGCCGCGGCGCGCATCGTGTCCGCGGCGCGCGCGGCCTGCGGGACCGGCGACGAGGATGAGACCGGCGGCAGCGGGACCGTCGACGGGGGACGGCCCGAGCGCATCGACGCGGAGGCGCTCCTGTGGGCGATCTGGGATGCCTCGGGGTGCGCCGAGCGGTGGCGCTCCACGGCCCTCGGGGCGGACTCGGATCCGCTCCTGGCCGAGGCCGCCGAACGGGACCTCGACACGGTCACCGCCCTGTTCAAGCGCGCCGAGGTGTGGGCCGAACGGCACCCGGGCGAGGACGCGTCCTCCTTCCTGGCCGAGCTCCTCGACGAGGTCCTCCCCTCCGACTCGGTCGCCCCGCAGGGGGTGCGCCCCGCCGGCGTCGCGATCCTCACGCCCGCCTCCGCGGCGGGCGACGAGTGGGACGTCGTCGCCGTCATGGGCGTGGGCCGGGACGCCTGGCCGGACCTGCGCCTGCGGGACACGATCACGCGCTCGGGCCTCCTCGTCGATGCCGTCACCGGCCGCCTGCCCGCGCCCCCGTCCGGTCGCGGCGGGGCCGCCGTCGACACCGCCGCCGCCCGCTCCCAGGTGCGCGCCGACGAGCGCCGCATGCTCCTGGCGGCGCTGACCCGTGCGAGACGGCGTCTCCTGGTCACCGCCGTCGCCGACGCCGACAACGCGCCCTCCGCGTTCCTCGTCGAGGTGGCCCGCGCCGCCCGCGTGCCCGTTCAGGACGCGGACGGCGACCCGGTCATCGCCCCGGACACCGGCGACCTCACCCTGCGGGGGCTGGTCGGAGAGCTGCGGCGCGCCGCCGTCTCCGGCCTGCTCCCCGGTGCCTCGCCCGCTGAGCGGGAGCGCGCGCGCTCCGCGGCGGCGCTCCTGGCCGAGCTGGGCCGCGACGGTCCCGGCCCCGGCGTGGCCGGCGCGCTGCCGGAGGACTGGGCCGGCATCGCCGCACCGACCTCGACGGCCCCGCTCGTCGGGCGGGACGACGCCGTGCGCATCAGCCCCTCCGACGTCGAGGCCATCGCCGCCTGCCCGCTGCGCTGGTTCCTGCTCCGCCAGGGCGGGGGCACCGGCCCGTCGACCCCACAGACCCTGGGCCTGCTCGTCCACGACGTCGCCGAGCAGGCCCAGCGCGAGGGACTGCGCGGCGAGGCGCTCAGGGCCCGCTTCGAGGAGCGTCTGCCCGACCTCGCCTACCCCGACACCTGGCTCGGCGAACTCGCCGCCGACCACGCGAGGCAGCTCATCGACCGGCTCGACTCCTATCTGTCGGGCGTGTCCGGGCGCGTCGACGTCGAGAGGCGCGTCGATGTCCGGCTCGATCTGCCCGTCCCAGCCGGCGCCGGTGATGCCGCTGTCGCTGGTGATACTGCCGGCGCTCGCGGGAGCGTCGCGGTGCGGCTGCGCGGTCGGATCGACCGCATCGAGTACGTCGACGGCGCGCCGTCGTCCACCGGCGAGCAGGATCGGCCCGACGACCCCCTGCCCGTCGGGCGCGGCGAGCGCGTCCGCCTCATCGACCTCAAGACCGGTGCGAGGAGGCCGAAGGACGAGGACGCCGCCCGCAACCCGCAGCTGGCCGCCTACCGTCTCGCCCTGGAGACCAAGGGGTACGTCGTCGCCGGTGGGGCGCTCGTCCTCCTCGGAGCGCCGCCGCTCAGGGACGGACTGACCATCCTGGCCCCCAAGGGCGCCGCGCTCGCCGACAGCCCCGACCCGCGGACCGGTCGGGACTGGGCGCGGGAGCTCGTCGCCTCCGCGGCGGCCGACGCCCGCGGCGCCCGGCTGACCGCCCGGACCGGGGCGCACTGCGCCCGCTGCATCGTCAGGGACTCCTGCCCGGCCGTCCCCGAGGGGAGGAGGACCGCATCATGAGCGCGCCGACGCCCGACGGGCTCGCCGAGGCCCTCGGCCTGCCTCCGCCGACGCCCGAGCAGGCCCGCGTCATCGCGCACCCGCTCCGCCCCCTCCTCGTCGTCGCGGGCGCCGGCAGCGGCAAGACCGCCACCATGAGCCAGCGCGTCGTCCACCTCGTCGCCCGGGGCGAGGTCGCCGCCGACCAGGTCCTCGGCCTGACCTTCACCCGCAGGGCCACCGCCGAGCTGGCGCAGCGCGTCTCCGCCCGGCTCGGCCGACTCGCGGCCTCCGGCCTCGTCCCCGACCCGCAGGAGGCCCCCGAGCCCACCGTCGCCACCTACAACGCCTTCGCGGGCTCCCTCGTGCGTGACCACGGCCTGCGCGTGGGCGTCGACCCCGACTCCGCCCTCATCACCGAGGCCAGGGCGTGGCGGATCGTCGCCGACCTGCTCGAGGCCCGAACCGAGCCCCTGCCGGTCGACAGGCTCTCCACCGCGGTCAGGGCCGTCCTCGCTCTCGACTCCGCGCTGTCCGAGAACCTCCTCGACGTCGAGGAGGCCGCCTCCGGCCTTGAGGACCTCTCGGACCTGTTCGAGGGACTCTCCTCGGTGCGCGGGCTCAAGAGCCTCGTCGGCAGGGCGTCGACCGCCTCTCGTCAGCGGCTGGGCATGCTCCAGGTCGTCGCCGACTACCGCGAGCACAGGCACCGCCGCGGCCTGCTGTCCTTCGGGGACCAGATCGCGCTCGCCTGCCGCATCGCCGAGCGCGTCCCCGAGGTCGTCGAACAGGTGCGCGCCCGGTACCCGGCCGTTCTCCTCGATGAGTTCCAGGACACCTCAGTCGCCCAGGCGCGCCTCCTGTCCGCCCTCTTCGCGGACAGCGGGGTCACGGCCGTCGGCGACCCGAACCAGGCGATCTACGGGTGGCGCGGCGCCAGCGCCGACGCCCTCGACGACTTCCACCGCCGCTTCAACCCCGACGGCGCGGCCGCCGTGCGCTCGGGGGCGGTCGCGGCGGACGACCCCGCGGGCGCGCCCGTCCTGCCCCTGTCGACCGCCTGGCGCAGCGACCGGGCCGTCCTCGCGGCCGCCAACGCCGTCTCGGAGCCGCTGCGCCGCCACGTTCCGCGGGCGGGGGACGCCGAGGTCGAGCACGTTCCCGTGGAGGAGCTGCGCGCCCGACCCGCGTCGGCCGGACTCGCCGACGGGCACGTCCTGGGACTTCGCGTCGGCGACCCGCTCGCGGAGGCCGAGGCCGTCGCCGACTTCATGGCGGAGCGCTGGAGCGCCACGGCCGAGCTCGCGGTGCTCGGTCGCGTCCGCTCGGCCTTCCCGGTCGTCGCCGAGGCGCTGGAGGCGCGCGGCATCCCCTACGAGGTCGTCGGGCTGGGCGGAATGCTCTCGGTGCCCGAGGTCGCCGACGTGCGCGCCCTCATCACCGTGGCCGCCGATCCGGAGCGCGGGGACCGGCTCATGAGGCTGCTCACCGCCGCCCGCATCGGCGCCACCGACCTGCGGGCGCTGAGCGACTACGCCGGGGCGATCGCGCGGGGGCCGTCCCCCGTCGGTGGCCCGGACGGTGCGCGCACCGCCGACGCGCCGGACGGGGAGAGGGGCGCGCCGCTGCTCGCCGAGGCGATCGAGGCGATCGCACGGCGCGCCGACGCCGCTACCGGGAGCGGAGTCGGCGTCGATGACGTCGGCGTCCCGGGCCTGACCGCGGCGGGCGCGCGCGCCGCCGACCGCGTCGCCCGGGCCGTGCGCCGGGTCCGCGCCGTCCTGGCGCTGCCGCCGGCGGAGGTCGTCATGGCCGCCGAGCAGGCCCTCGGACTCGATGTCGAGCTGACGGCACGGGTCGGCGACCGCATGGGGCGCCGCGCCCTCGACGCCCTCCGGGCCACCGCCGAGCGCTACGCCGCGGACACGGAGGCCCCGGACGTCGCCGACTTCCTCGCCTGGCTCGACGACGCCGCCGAGCACGAGCGCGGTCTCGAGGCGCCCGAGCTCGAGCCGGAGCCCGGTGCCGTCCAGATCCTCACCGTCCACGCCGCCAAGGGCCTGGAGTGGGACCACGTCGCCGTCATCGGCATGGTCGAGGGCGTCCTCCCGAGCTACTCGACGTCTCCGGCGGACGACCTCAGCGTCAGGGACTGGGCGTGGATGACGAGGCTCGACGAGTTCCCCCACCCCCTGCGCGCCGATGCCGGCACGCTCCCGCCCTTCGAGCTCGGCGCGCTGGAGCCGCCGGACGTCGACAAGGACGAGGCGAAGGACCTGCTCGACTCCTACCGGCTCGCCCTGGGGCGGCACGGCCTGGCCGAGGAGCGCCGTCTCGCCTACGTGGCGATCACGCGGGCCCGCCACGACGTCCTCCTCGCCTCCAGCCACTTCGCCGGCGGGGCCGGCAGGAGCCGTCCCATGTCGCGCTTCCTGGCCGAGCTGCGGCGCCGCGAGCTGGTCGAGCCCTGGGGGGAGGGCTTCACCGAGCCGGCCCCCGACGCCGTCAACCGGCTGGCGGACCGCTCGATGACGGCCCAGTGGCCCGAGCCGGCCGCGGACGACGACGTCGCCCTGGCCCGTAGGCGGGCGGCGGACGCCGTCACCGCGTTCCTCGCGCCCTCCGCCACGGTCCCGGTCACGCCCCTCGATGTCTCCTCGGCGGAGGGCGGCGACGCGGCGTCCGAACCTCGGGGGGATTCCGTCGTGCGTCGTTGGCGCGAGGAGGCGGCCCTGCTCCTGGCGGAGCGGATCCGCAGTCGCGGGGAGTCCCCGGCCGTCCGGATGCCCCCGCACCTGCCCGCCACCAGGCTCGACGACCTGCGCGCGGACGGGGACCGCTTCGCCCTGGACCTGCGTCGCCCCCTGCCCCCGGAGCCGCGCCCGGCGGGGCGGCTGGGCACCGTCTTCCACGAGGCCGTGGCCCTGCGTCTGAGCGGGCGGGGTCAGCTGCTGACCCTGGAGCAGGCGGGCGTGCCCACCTCGCTGACGCCCGGAGATCGCGAGCAACTCGACCGGTGGCTCCAGGTCGCCGAGAACCTGCCCCTGTTGGACGGCTATGCGCTCGACGGCACCGAGGTCGAGCTCGAGCTGGCGCTGGAGCCCGTCGCCCTGCGCTGCCGCCTCGACGCCGTCTTCCGGGGGCGCGACGGCACCTGGCTCATCATCGACTGGAAGACGGGAGGTCGACGGGTGCCCGTCGACCAGCTCAGCACCTACGTCCACGCCCTGGCCGCCTCCCGGGGCGTGGCGACCGGCGCCGTGCGCGCAGCCTACGTCTACGTGAACAGCCCCGGCGGGCGGGTCGACGAGCTCACCGCCGAGGACCTGCTGCCCCTGACCGAGATCGAGGCCGCCCTGCGGACGGAGACGTGAGCGAGAGGTGACGGCTCTCCGCGCTCCCGGGCGAGGCCGGGGGCGCATCGGCGGGCGGTGGCCCGGTACTCCCGGGCGCGGCGCGGTCCTGGAAGGCCAGGTGGTGCATCGCGCCCGCTTGGCCCGGTGCTCCCGGGCGCGGCTCGGTCGTACGCCGGGCGTTCTCCTGGTCCCTCGTCGGAGTCGGGCTCGCCGTCATCCGGAGCTCGCGCGGTCGTACGTGGGCTCGCGCAGTCGTACCCTCCTGCGCCGGGTCGTACCTTGGGGAGGCTTTAAGGTACGACCGTGCGCGCTCGGGTACGACCGCGTGGATCTGGATACGACCGCGTGGATCTGGATACGACCGCGTGGTGATGAGTACGACCGCGCGCGGGGCTCTCGCAGCGTCGCGGCACTGGACGGCCCGACACCGATCGCGCGGGGACGGACCGGGCCCGATCGCTCCGGGAGACTCCGCACGGTCCCGCGGAGGCCGACAATGGATGCCAGGAGCGCTCGGGCGCCGCCCCCGTCGTCCCCGGACACGACGAGCCGGTTGACCTTGCCACTGTGACAACCCGGAAGGTGAATGCATGCCCGAGACACCCGTCCGACCGCGTTGGACCATCGGCCAGTTCTCCCGTATGACGCGCCTGAGCGCCAGGATGCTGCGGCACTACGACAGCCTGGGCCTCCTGCGCCCCGGCGAGGTCGATCCGTGGAGCGGCTACCGGTACTACTCGGACGTCGAGCTCGGTCCCGCCATGATGCTGCGCCGTCTGCGGGACGCGGGCCTGGGCCTGGACGACATAGCCCGGGTCCTGCCCGCCCTTCTCGCCGACGACGAGAGCCTCTGGAGGCCCGCGCTGGAACGGCATCTCGACCGCCTTGAGGCCGAGGCCGAGGCGCTCGGGCAGCGGCGCGAGCTGACGCTCGCCCTGCTCCGTCACCGAGAGGAAGAAGAGGAACCAGTCATGACAGCGTCAACCGCATCCGCCACGATCCTCACGATCCCGGCGCACACGATCGTCGCCCGGCGCGAGACCATTCCCACCTACGCCGACGAGGCCGCCCTGTTCGAGGAGTTCGAGGCCCAGCTCCACGAGGTCCTGGCCTCCACCGGTACAGCCCTGAGCGGAGAGCCGTGCGGCGCCACCTTCTACGAGGACGGGTACGTCGAGCGCGACGTCGATATCGAGGTCTGGGAGGTCGTCGCCTCCCCGGTCGAGGTCGTCCCTCCGCTGACCTGCCGCGCCGTGGAGGAGCGCACGGTCGCCATGGCCGAGCACGCGGGCTCGTACGAGAGTCTCTCGGAGACCTACACGGCGCTCCTGCAGGAGGTCGGCGAGCGCGGGCTCACGCCCTGCGGTCAGATGTTCGAGCGCTACCTCGTGGGTCCGATCCACAACCCCGATGCCACCACGTGGCGCACGCAGGTGTGCTGCCCGATCGTCGTCGGCTGACGTCCCTCGCGGGTCGGCGGGGCCGGCCGGGTGAGGTCGCCGGGCCGTGTCGATCGGCCGGGTCGGCCCGCTCGGGCTCCGTCGATCTGCTCGCCCGGCCCGGCCCGCCCCGTCGGGCGAAAGCGCCGGGGCCGACGGCAGCAGCCTCTTCGCCGTTCTGTCCTCATGCCCCGTCGGGCGAGGGCGCCGGGCCGTGAACCGGGCGCAGCGGCGTGACCCGCGCCGTGCCCCGCTCGGCGCGGGCGTCGTCGGCCTCCTCGTCGTCGGAGTCGGCGGCGTCGATGTCGTCGTCGAGCGCGACCATGGCGACCTCGTGGGTGATCGCCTCCGGCCCGGCGGGCACCCGCTCGCCCGGCACCGGGGCCAGGCGGGGCTCGCGCGGCTCGACGAGCGGCTCGTCGCCGACCTGGTCGGCCAGGTCGGCGAGCATGGTCACGGCGTCCTCGACGATCCCGTCCCGGCCGGCGCGCACCCCGTGCAGGAGCCACCGCGCCAGGCTCAGCTCGCTGACCAGCTCGGCGCGATCCCGCAGGTGCTTGTCGACGCCCTCGGTGCGCGCCAGGTCGTAGGCGCCCTCGATGGAGTCCAGGCAGTCGACCGGAACGGAGGCGTAGATCCAGGCCATGTCCTCCGCGGGGTCCCCGACGTGGGCCTGGCCGAGCCCGCGCATGGCGACGACCGCGCCGCCCGCCGTCAGGACGTTCTCCGCATCGAGGTCTCCGTGCACAACCACCGGTCGGAACCTCCACAGCGTGGGATCCTCCAGTGCGGACTCCCACCGGGACAGCAGCGTCGGGGGCACCCTCCCGGTCCCGGCGGCGTCGTCCATGAGGCTCAGCCAGCGGTCGCGGACCTCCTGGGAGTCGTAGACCGGCATGCCCGCCTCGGAGATGACGGAGGTCGGCAGCTCGTGGAGCTCGCCCAGGGCCCTGCCCACGCCGGCGGACAGACCGGGGCCCGGGTGCAGGGCGGAGACGTCCACCGGCCGACCCTCCAGATGGGTGCGGACCTGGATGTGGGCCTCCTCGCTGCGCACCGTCCCGGCCACGCGCGGCACGTTGAAGCTCAGACGGCCGTCGTCGACGATCCGCCCGATGCGCCGCAGCACCTCGGCCTCGGCGTCGAGGCCCGCGCCGGTGGTGTCGTCGTGGGCCTCGAGGACCTCCCAGTGACGGCCCCTGGTGTCGATCACGCCGACGACGTGGAGGGAGGCGGACTCCTCCTGGGGCAGGGCCAGGCGCGCCGGGTCGAGTCCGGGCACGGCGACGCCGGCCAGGGCGGCCAGTGCCAGCGGGGAGCGCTTGCGGCGGGGCGCCGCGGAGGAGGCCGGGGCGGGCGCTGAGGACGGCGCAGCGGCGGGCGCGGCGGTAGGCGCGTCCTCCGCGCTCGGCGGTGCGGCGGGGTCGGACGGTCCGGTGGGCGGCTGCGACATGGCTCAACCGTAGGCGAGTAGCGGGTTATCGGGGTACTGCCGCGCCCTATTGCGACGGGTCGAGGTCCCCGTGTTATCCACAGGGCGCCGCCGGGGGCTGGCGCGGAGGGGAGAACGTGCTCTAGGCTCCGAATCGCGGAGCCGCCCGCCCGTCCGCGGTACCGCCACCCCGGTCGACCCTGATCGCATCTGATCGCGCAGCGGTCGCCTGGGCCGACCATCCCTGCCCACCCCTGACCCACAGCGAGGCCCGACCATGGATGCAGCGGCGCTGCTGCACGACGAGATCCGCGAGCTCGTCCGCCTGCGGGGCGTGGACCCGCTCACCGAGACCGCGGCGCTGGAGGCCCTCGTCGCCGAGGCCTCCGCCGACTACGTGACCCGCGCCGACGCCGGGCTCGTCCCGCCCCTGCGCGATCCCGACGACGCCCGGGCGCGGGCGGTCGATGCCCTGGCGGGGCTCGGCCCCCTGCAGCGCTACCTCGACGACGACTCGATCGAGGAGGTCTGGTGCAATGCGCCCGGGCGGGTCTTCGTGGCGCGCTCCGGCAGGCCGGAGCTGACGACGACGATTCTGGAGGACGAGGACCTGCGCGTGCTCGTCGAGCGCATGCTGCGGGTCTCGGGGCGCCGCCTCGACCTGTCCAGTCCCTTCGTGGACGCCCAGATGCCCGACGGCGAGCGCCTCCACGTCGTCATCCCGCCCATCACCGCCCGGCACTGGGCCGTCAACATCCGCAAGCACTCCT
>ERZ772993.666-NODE-666-length-15660-cov-8.797629_pt1 | contig 15660 bp, 9 predicted proteins | sample MGYA00580670_ERZ772993 | MGnify/ENA primary metagenome ERZ772993 (study PRJEB29015, sample SAMEA2737936) | human oral metagenome | biome: human oral; feature: human-associated habitat; material: dental | place: China | collected 2136 ... | reverse complement strand
GCTCCTTGTCCTCCTTCGATTTCTCACCGCGGTAGACGTGCATGTCTTGCTGCTTGTCCCATCCGAAAAGCATGATCGGGACATCGAGCGGACTGCCGTCGCGCACCTTCAACGCCTTCACGACCGAGTATTCCGGATCGTCGTCTTTTTCGATGGACAGAATACCGGCGGCTTTGCGTTGTAGCTCCGAACCGATATGCCCGCGCCGCTTGATCCCGTTGGGCACGAAGTGGAGCACGCAGATGATGCACGTGTTGTAGATACCGGCCAGCCGATGGAGTTCGTCCACGATGGCAATGCTCTCTGTCTCGTCGTTGGCGGATCGGATCAGGTCGGCGATGCCGTCGATGACCACAAGATGGATGCCGCCGTGCCGGTGATGAAACAGATCCATGCTTTCGCGGATCAGTTTCAAACGGTCTTTGCGGGAGAGGGAGGCCAAATAGAGCGAATGGTAGAAGTCGGGCACGGCCGTGAGCGAAGCGCGTCGCAATGTCTTGCCCAAGTTCTTGTGGAGTTGTGCCTCAGACTGCTCCGTGTCGTAATGCAGGACGGCCAGCCGCTTGGGATTGGCTGTGACTTCCAAGCCCAGCGTCCGTTCGGCGGGCAGCATAGTTTCTCCCAAAGTGCCGGCCAAGATGGCGGTGATGTAGTTGCTTTTCCCTGTACCCTCGCCACCCGTGATGCAAAACAGATTATCCTGCGTACCGAGCGGCACGCCGTTTACGGCCACTACCGACTTGGATGCATCGGGCGGATTGTCATAATCGATCTCGCACGAGCGTAGCATCATCATGGTTTGCACATACAAATTGGAAAACATCTCGGACAACAGCGCCCTCAAATCCTTTTCTCCATACCCTAATTGGAAGTAGTCGGAGATGTCTTTTTCGCCTTTGCTGCCTTGAAGGGGAAGCGTGGGATTGAGCACATGGTACCGCGCGAGCTGTTCCGCCTGTCGCTCCGATTCTCGTTTGCCCGTTTCATCCGTATCGTAGAGTAGGATGATGTGACGGAAGCGGAGACGAAGACTTTCTATGATATTCTCAGGTATTTGTACCGTCTCGCTGTTGAAACAGATGGCGTGAAAGCCGTGCGAGGATTGATGATAGAACAAAAGGGCAGGAATCACGTCCTGAAGGGTGTTTAATATCGTTCCGAGGGGTATTTAACCACGTTCCGGACGTATCACAACCACGTTCCGAACGTATCGCAACCACGTTCCGAACGTATCACAACCACGTTCCGAACGTATCACAACCACGTTCTGAACGTATCACGACCACGTTCCGGACGTATCGCAACCACGTTCCGAACGTATCGCGACCACGTTCCGGACGTATCACAACCACGTTCCGAACGTATCACAACCACCTCCCTAACGTATTACGACCACCTCGGAACGTTATCCCCCCCCCGAAATAAATCCCCAAACAGCTTCTTAGAAGAACGCTAAGCCATGCGAAGTGGAGGGGGCGGTTTATCGCTGAACGAGATATTCGTATTCCTGCCGATACCGAGCTAAACGCTGGTAATCCTTTTCCGTGGGGGACGGCAGACGCCGAAGATCCATATTGTGCGTTAAGTCATTCAGCTTGACGGCGCGCGCCAGTGCATGCTCGCCGATGTGATGGATATAGGTCTGGCGGTCACTGGCTGCATGATGATTGAGCAGCTTCAGTGCTTGCGCGATCTCTGCCCTATCGTTGGGCTCCATCGCTGTTTGAGCTTCTTCTTCCAACAATTTCAAGACTTGCTCCACGGTGTGCGGAGTATCCTCGCTTGCATCGTGCAGATAGCCGACCACCTGCTCTTGCCAGGTACGCCCTAATGAGGCCACAAAACGCAGATGCCCCTCGAAATAGTCCATCCCAGCCTTGTCTTTCTGCCCATCATGCAGTCGTCGAGCCACCCGCGCGGCAGCTTCAACCCAGTTGCTTTGAGTTCCCATACCTATTCTCTTCTTACTGTTTATGCACCCAAAGCTACGCCCAAGAAGCGACACGATTTAGGTCGCACCTCACTTTCTCCGCCGTTAAGTTTCTCTCTCGCCTCACCTATGTCTATAGGTCAGGCGGGAGCGCTCCGGAGCGGCCTAAATGTCATGGAGAATGGTTAACAATCGCGGCAGCGACGACGCATTCAGAAAGTCACCCGTACTTTTGGCCGACATTTTTTTATTCACTCATAAAAACCTATACGACAATGAACTTGAATGATTTATTCAGCGGATCGGCCACGCAGTCGATCATCAAAACGATTGTAGAGAAGACGGGATTGAACGAGTCGCAGGCCTCAGGCGCGCTCCAGGCGGCACTGCCGATGATCCTCGACGTAGTGTCTAAACATGCCGGCAGCGGCGAGGGCCTCAGCGGACTGGTTAGCGGCGTCGTGAGCAACCTCGGCGGCAAGGGCCAAGGTGTTGTCGACAAGATCACCGGCATGATCGACAAGAACAAGGACGGCAACATCATGGACGACCTGGCTGGCATGCTGGGCGGAAAGAAGAAGTAAAGCCTCCGGCCCATGCCGTACAGAAAACTGACGCAATGCGAGATCGACGCACTCGTGGCCAGTGGCTGCGAGGCCGAGGATTGGCAGCGCGTGGAGATAGCCGATGTGGGGTTCGACCCCACACGGTTGCGCCACGTACGCTTCTCGGGGCAGATCAGCCTGGGTAGCGCTGTCGACCTCCGGGACGCGACGATCTGCGACTGCATGGTGGGCGACGGCGTACGCATTGACGGCGTACGCTCCGCCCTGGCCGGCTATGAGATAGGCCGTAGCGCCCGACTCACTGACATCGGCACGATGACCTATCGCGCGGGCACGACGGCCGGCAACGGCGTGCGCGTGGCTGCGGTCAATGAGAACGGTGGCCGAACCATCCCCCTCTTCGACGGCCTTACGGCCCAGACGGCCCACCTCATGGTCTTCCATCGACACCGTACGGAGACACTCCGCCGCACATTCGACCGCATCGACGCCTATGCCGCCACCATCGCGGCGGCGCCACGCGGATATGTGGGCGAGGGGGCTACAGTGGAGGGATGCGGACGCATTGTGGATGTGCGCATCGGCGACCGGGCTACGGTCTGCGGCGCCACGTTGTTGCAGAACGGTACCATACTGAGCCAGCCCGAGGCACCGACAGAGGTAGGCGTCGGCGTCATGGCTCGCGACTTCATTCTGGCTCCCGGTGCACGCGTCGTGGACGGCGCGTTCATCGAACGCTGCTTCGTGGGCGAGGCCTGCTTAGTAGAGCAGGGCTTCACGGCCATCGACTGCCTACTGTTTGCCAATGGGATGTTCGCCAAGGGCGAGGCCGTCTCAGTCTTCGCTGCCCCGCACACCGTTTCACACCACAAATCGAGTCTCTCGATCGCCTGCAGCCTCTCGTTCGCCAACATGGGCAGCGGGTCAAACATGAGCAACCATGCCTACAAGCTCGGCGCTGTCCACCAGTCTGTGGCCGAGCGCGGAACGAAATTCGGCAGCAACTCCTACGTGCAAGCCCCGGCCCACTTCGGCGCCTATTCGATGATCACCGGCGAGCACCGCAACCACCCGGACACGCACGCGCTTCCTTTCTCCTACCTCATGGACGAAGACGGGCAGTCGATGCTCATCCCGGCCGTCAACCTCTTCCGCACGGGCACCCTCCGCGACGCCATGAAGTGGCCCAAACGCGACCACCGCACCGCCGACAGTCCGCGCGACCTGATCCGTTACGACTTCCTCAACCCCTACCTCATCGACCGCATCCTGGCGGCCGTCAGCCTCCTCACGCGACTGAAAGAGGAAAAGCCCGAGGCCAAGTATTACACCTTCGGCAACTGCTCCATCCATCGCCACTCGTTGCAGAAGGGCATCACCTACTATCGTGAGGCGCTCGACATCTTCGTAGGCGATTACCTCGTCTGCGGCGGCACCATCGACGACTCCGAGGGGCCGGGCCGCGGCCCGTGGATCGACCTGTCGGGGTTAGTTATGCCCCATGAAACGCTTGAGGAGATCGTCCGCGACGACCTCTTCGGGGCCGACGCCGCGTTTCGTCAGGCACATGCGCGATATGAGGAATACCTCGGGCGCTACGTCACGGACCGTTACGACCTCTCCGACGCAGACAAGCGCCGCGAGCATCTGAAGCGCTACATCTCGACGCTCGACACCGTCCGCCATCGCCTCTCTAAGGAGGCCGCTCTGGAGTACTTCGGCGTGTCGCAAATCAGCTACGGCGCCGACTGCCCCGAGAGCGATCGGCAGACCGACTTCCTACAAGTGCGCGGAGAGATCGCCACTGACCCCTTCCTGGCCCCCCTCCTCAGCGAGATGGAGCGTAAAATCAAGCAGGCGCAGGACATGCTCTAAGCGTTTGAAGCGCTGGGAAGTTTCTTCCAGAGGGCCAACAGCAGGTGAGAGCCCCGTGGAAGTTTCTTCCAGAGGGCTGACAGCAGGTAAGAGCCCCGTGGAAGTTTCTGCCAGAGGGCCAGCAGCAGGTGCGAACCCCGTGGAAGTTTCTTCCAGAGGGGTAAAAGCAAGTGAGAGCCCCGTGGAAGTTTCTTCCAGAGGGGTAAAAGCAGGTGAGAGCCCCGTGGAAGTTTCTTCCAGAGGGGTAAAAGCAGGTGGGGATACCGTGGAAGAAACTTCTAAGCTCACCAGCATCCGAATTAAGAGGATAACAGAAAGCCTCCGGACGCATGGACGACACCATGTATCCGGAGGCTTTCTGCGATTTGTACATCCCGATAGGCCGACGATCAGCCCTCGCGCTTGTGCTTATAAGGGAAGAGGATGGCGAAGAAGACGGTCACGAGGAGCGAATACCCCGCGAAGAGGTACCACACCGTCGGCCAGTCGCCCACCAAGAGCGTCTTGACACCGCTGGCCGTCTCCACGTCCGTCCATTGGCAGAAGATGTTCACCACGGCCTGTGCACCGAGTGTGCCCACCGTGGCGCCGACGCCGCTGGTCATCAGGAAAAAGAGAGCCTGCGCACTGGAGCGAATCGAAGGATCCGTCTCCCGATCGACGAAGAGCGAGCCAGAGATATTGAAGAAGTCAAAAGCCACGCCGTAAACGATCATCGACAGGACGAGCAGCCAGACGCCCCCACCGGGATTGCCGATGCCGAAGAGGGCAAAGCGCAGGATCCACGCCACCATCGCAATCAGCACGACCGTCTTAATGCCGTAACGCCTTAGGAAGAAGGGGATGAGCAGGATGCAGAGCGTCTCGGAAACCTGCGAGAGGGAGATGAGGATGTTGGCGTGCTGCACGCCGAAGGTGTCGGCATATTCGGCCACCGACTCGAAGGAGGCGATGAAGGGGTTGGCAAAGCCGTTCGTGATCTGCAACGAGACGCCTAACATCATCGAGAAGATGAAGAAGACAGCCATCTGACGCTTGCGGAAGAGTCGGAAGGCGTTCAGCCCAAGGGCCTCGACGAACGACTTGCGCTCCATGCTTCGGCTGACGGGTATATGGGGCAGCGTGAAGGCATAGTGAGCCAGCAGAGTGCCCAGCGCACCGCAGATGACAAACTGCATGGCGGAGGTTTGGAAGCCCGTCAGATCGACAGCCCACATGGAGCAGATGAAGCCGATGGTGCCGAAAATACGGATAGGCGGAAAGTCGCGTACCGTGTCGTACCCCCCCTGCTCAAGCAGGCTGTAAGCCACGGAGTAGGAGAGCGCCAGGGTGGGCATGTAGAAAGCTACGCCCAGCGTGTAGAGCGCAAAGAAGGTTCCGAAGGCAACGGACGGTCCGGCCGAGAGCCCATAGGCACCCGCGGCGGCCATGAAGAGGCCGGAGGCTAAGTGGCAGAGGGCAAGCATGCGTTGCGCCGGCACGTAGCGGTCGGCCAGGATGCCGAACAGCGTGGGCATGAAGATGGAGACGAGACCTTGCACGGAATAGAAAAGTCCGATGTGTTCGCCCATGCCCGCAGGCCCGAGGTAGCGCGACATGGAGGTGAGGTACGTGCCCCACACAGCGAACTGCAAGAAGTTCATGATGATCAAGCGATGTTTCAGGTTCATAGTAAACGCTGGATAGATGGATGAAGTTTAGGGGGGAGTTATAGGGTTATATAGGTACGGAAGACGATGATGTGGCCCCGGGTCTCGATGCGGAACGTATCCGTGAGGGCCTCGTTGAGTGTGGCCTGCCACCATCGGGTGATGCGTCGCCCTTCAAGCGGCCAACGCACATCACGGAGGGTAAGCGGCGCGTCGTCCAGGCAGAAGACGGAGACCTGTTGGCCAGCCCGCGAGGCGAACGTCTGGCAGCCTGTGGCGGGGGTGAAGACGCCGTAGTCGGTCCACATCTCCACGTCCAGCCCACGCGCCTGATAGTCGGCCAGCAGACTGATGTTGCCCAGCGTATGATCCTCGCGGCGGCCCGTGGCGCCGAGGATCGTGAGGTGGCGCATCCCTTGAGAGACAGCGTAGCGCACGGCCTTACTCAGGTCGTTCGTGTCCTGCTCCGATTCTATGTGCAGGCGGTCGGATAAACGGCGGCGTGCCTCGGGCGAAATCGAGTCGCCGTCGCCCACGATAGCCAACGGCGTGAAGCCCTCGCGCAGCAGTCGGTCAGCCGCACCGTCGCAGCAGATGATGCGCCCCTCGGCCGCTCTCGTCAGTAGCCCCAGCGGGATCGGATGCGTAGGGAAATCACCCGCCGCAAGGATCACCGCGTCCGCCTCCGAGGCGTTTTGTGGGCCGGAAAAATCAGGTAGAATATCCATGTCAGTCGATTGTTAAAACCTCGCAAATATAGACGCTCTTCCGGCCGAGGCTTAGGGAAAGGGATACTTTTGTGCGTCAGTGTTAGGCCTGTAATCAGGCAGATAGGGGATTTGGGATGCCCCTTATCCCCCTTTATCTTTTCGGATCATCCACTATTATTCAAATCCATAAATAGCCCCATATGAGTGTGAGAAAAACCTCCTTTTATTTCTGTATGGCGATCCTCTTTGCGATCGCAGGAGCCTTTCCCTACAGCGCCTCAGCGCAAGTGCAGAAAGTGCAGCAAATCGTCAAGATCGAGAAGGACACCCTGCGGATGTACGTCGGCCAGGAAGATTCCCTCCGCGCCTATGCCTATCCCAGTGCCCGCGTATTCTATTGGGACAATCGCGTCTCCATCCCCGTCGTAGCCTCCATCGCCCCGCCCCATTCGACCAACCCCTACGATTCCGTCTACATCGTCAAGGCCTGGAAGCCGGGCAAGACCGTCATCGTGGTGCGTGTCAATGAGGTCGCAGCCCGCTGCATTGTGGTGGTTACGCCCAAGATCTACGTCGACAGCCTCCGCCTGAAGCGCGACACCATCCGACTGCGCACCGGCGACACAGCCTCCGTCACGACCCGCATCTTCCCCTACAACGCTTCGGATAAGAAGCTCGGATGGACCACCGTGGGTGGCGCGCGTGTGCTTGGCACTACGGATAGCGTGACCCGCGTCATTGCTGCGGCCGATGCAGACACCAGTCAGCTCATCGTGGGTGCGCTGGACGAATCGGGCAAACGCGACACATGCGTCATCATCACCCGCCGCATCCCCGTGGAGAGTCTGACGCTCAGCCACGACACAATCCGAGTGGACATCAATAAAACCGACACACTCCGCGCTTCCATCTTTCCGCTCAACGCTACAGATCAGCGGGTGAAGTGGACCGTTGCCAGCGGTGCAGTCAAGGTCCTACCGGTTGACTCTATCGGTCAAGCAGCCGAGCTGATCGGCGCTACCGTGGCCGATACGGCACTCGTTGTGGCTGAAGCCGCTGACGGCCGACGCGATTCGTGCGTCGTAATCACCATCAATCCGAACCATCGTCCCGACGCAGCCGTCGAGGTGGACGAGACGATCGCCGTCCATGGTGTCGACGGTGGCCTGATGGTGCACGTTGACCGCCCCGCACGACTCGAGATTTACACCCTGACCGGCGCTCTGGCCCATCGCGAAAGTCTCACGCCGGGCGACCGTTTCGTGCCGCTCCGCCGCGGTCTCTACATTGTCTCCGTAGACCGAACGAGGCGCAAAATCCTTGTTCAATAAGCCAGTATATCAGCCAAGAGAAGGGGACTGGGAATCCCCCCTCTCTTGAACTTATCCTTGGCCGCGGTTGTTTATACTGCGCATCACCTCGATTATTCAAACCCCCTAATAGGAAAGAACATGAAGAAGATTACCATCCAACTACTGGCCGTCGCAGGCGCGATGGCCTTGTTCACCAGCGAAGCCCGGGCGCAAGCCACGGTGCAGCTGAACAGTCACGAGACGATCCAACTGATCTACGGACAGAAGGACTCCGTCAAAGCCACAATCTCCGCTCCGGGCCAAGTCTTGTCATGGAGCACAAACCCCGCTTCCGCATACGTCGCCAAGTCTGCCGCTGACAGCACATGGGGCGTGATCACTGCCCCCAGTGGAACGAATTACGAAGGATGGGTTGTCATCAGTTATGGCGCGGCCAAAGACTCCGTCAAGCTCCAAATCAACCACGCCGTTGACAGCGTGAGCTTCGGCGCTATGTCTCGCGACACGACGATGGGTATCGGAACGACAAAGACACTCACCGCCTCCGTCTTCCCCAACAATGCATTGCAGGAAGTGCTTTACTCTTCGTCAAACAGCGCTGTGGCCGAAGTGCAGACCGTAGGATTGCAAGGCATCATCACCGCCAAAGCCGTCGGAACAGCCCGCATAACGGTATCGGCCGGCAAGGGCGCAGGCATGAAGACAGACACCTTCTTGGTGAAAGTCGATAACCCCATCACAGGCCTCAATTTCGCCATCACCACGGACACGATCCCCATGCAGATCAATAGCGAGCTGGACGTTCAGGCCGTGGCTACCCCAGCCAATGCTGACAACATCAACACGCTGCAGTGGTCTATCGTCCCGATCGCACCCGCCACACCGGGCCTCGTGACGATCGCCTCCAACAGTGGCCTTACGGTCAAGATCCAATCCGCTGCCACACCGGGCATAGCCCGCCTGACCGTCACCTCCACCAACGGTGTCACGGCAAACCGCGTCATCAAGGTGCTCGACCCGATCCACGTCACTGCAATGACCATCGATAAGGACACCGTCTCCCTGCCCGTAGGCAAGAAGGACACGCTGACGGCACGCATCCTGCCCGCCGAAGCGCTGAATAAGAAGGTAACGTGGACCTCCACCAACCCCTCTTTCGCCGCTGTGGAGCGCCTGACGGACACCACCGCCGTTGTAACAGGAAAGACTGTAGGCGTGGCCATGATCGTCGGTGAGACCGAGGATGGAAACTTCAAGGACACCTGCTACATCTACGTCCGCAATGCCGTCGAACTGAAGGCCATCAAGTTGGACAAGCAGAAGATTCGCCTGAAGCTGAACACCACCGACACCTTGGCCGTAGCCTTCAGCCCGGCCAACGCCTCCGATCAGCGCGTCAAGTTCTTGTCCGCTGACACGTCCATCGCCACCGTCGATGCTAACGGCGTCATCAAGGGCCTCAAGACGGGCACCGTTTACGTGAGCGTGACAAGCCTCGAAGGCGGCTTCAAAGACTCCTGCGAAGTGACCGTTTACGATCCCAGCCCGAACGTTGAGACCGCTGCCGGTGTCAATATCTGGAGCGCCGAGAATGGTCTCCGCGTACAGTCTGACAAGGCCCGCACGCTGGCTGTATACAGCATCTCCGGCGCGCTTTACCGCAAAGAGACCGTCGTAGGCGACCGCTTCATCGCGCTCCCGAGCGGCCTCTACATCGTCACCTTGGGCGAGGTTAGCCGCAAGGTGGCCATCCCTTAACCACGGACTTGTTTTCATTTGTATTGATAGGGCTGCCTGCCACGGAGAGGTTCACACCTCTTCGCCGGCGGGCAGCCCGCTTTTTATGCCGGCGGCAAGGTTCCGTCGACCGGATCGACGGCCACCTTCAGCGTGAAACGTCCCGTCGATTGAATCGACAGCGGTTTTTAGATCGAAATGGCCTCGTCGATCGAATCGACGACTGTTTTCAGATTGAAATAACCCCGTCGATTGAATCGACGACTGTTTTCAGATCGAAATGGCCCCGTCGATCGAATCGACGGCTATTTTCAGATCAGAATGGTCCCGTCGACTGAATCGACGACCTCCTTCAGGGTGAAACGTCCCGTCGATCGGATCGACATAGCCTTACCACTCCATTCAAACACCGTTTAATCCCCATTCAAACTCCACATGAACGTCAAGTTTTTATCCCCCCTCCTACTCCTTCTGGCCACGGCTACTGTCGGACGTGTCGCAGCGCAATGCGACAGCCTTGGCTATCGGGCCGCGGTGTACGTCTCGGCCGACGGCGATTCGCTGCCTTACCGACTGTTGACGCCGGACACGGTCGTGCCCGGACAGCGTTATCCGCTCGTGCTCTTCCTACACGGCGCGGGTGAGCGCGGCCGCGACAACTGTGCACAGCTGAGACACGGTGCGGCACGCTTTGTCGACTCCACCGCCAGACGACAGTTCCCTGCCTACGTACTCTTTCCGCAGTGCCCATCGGACGAGTTCTGGCCGGCCATCCTGCGGCAAGACCATTTTGGGCGTGGTGCAAACCCCTTCCCTCTGTCTCCGCCTATGTCGCGTCCGCTGCGGCTGGCCGATGAGCTGCTGGAGCACACGATCGCACAGTTCCCCATCGACACGATGCGCATCTATGTCGTCGGACTCTCGATGGGCGGCATGGGCACGCTCGACTTAGTTAGCCGTCGGCCGCAGCGGTTCGCTGCCGCGGTGGCCATCTGTGGCGGCGTAAACGTGCACCGGTTAGAGCTGCTGCGTGGCACACGGACACGTTTCCGTCTCATTCACGGCGATGCCGATCCGGTTGTGCCCGTACGTTTCTCGCGTGAGGCTGCGGCGGCATTGCGGCGCGCAGGTGCGTCGGTCGAGTATATCGAACTACCTGGCGTCGGCCATGGCAGTTGGTACAACGCCTTCCGCCGCCCAGACTTCCTCGAGTGGCTGTTTGAAGCCAAAAACTAAAAAGGCATCAGGGATGCCCGCCAAGTTGGCCGGGTACATACGACGAGGATAGATAATCACGTATCCGATCAAACTATCCAGCTTCGGTGAAGCCCTGATTTCCTTTTGCTTCTTCCTCATATCAAGGCAAAAAAAGAAGGTAGATAGAGAAAGAAGCACTCCCCCATCCAAAAACACCGAATCCCCGACACAGCCTCATCAGCTATGCCGGGGATTCTTCTTTGATGTATGGGCGGACACCGAAGCCCACCCATACGATAGGGACGGGATCGTTACTTCACGATCACCTTATGAACGGAACCATCCTTCAAGGTGATCACGTACGCACCGCGACTCATCGGGATCGACGTGTCGCCTTCGGGCAGGTCAACGCGCTTCACTAACTGACCAGCTACGGAGTAGATGCTGGCAATGTCTGCACGCTCTACACGGATGTAGATCTTCTCGCCGTGCGACCAAACGGCTGTGCCAGCCGTCAACAGCTCGTTCGCAACCACATCCGGACCGAAGGTCAGCGTCACTTCTTGCTGTACGCTCGGCACGATGTACTCGTATTCGCCGTTCGCATTCTTCACGCCGTTCAGCACTTCCTGCTGGCCGTTGACCTTGCGGTTCGTGCGAACTACGAGCGGCTTCGCACCCGAGTAAGTAGCGCTGAAGCGGAAGCTGGTGCGCGTCGGCAGCGGATAGATACCCTTGCTCGGGGTCGTCTTCACGCCAGCCGTCTCCGGCATCGTTACCGTATGCGTCAAGCCAGGCGTTACTGCGTCGCCTACGCAGACGTAGACAATGCCGTCGGTCGATACGTTCAGCGACAGCGGATACTCCTCGCCGTCGATCATCACCTTACGCGGGTTCAGCTTCAGGTTGTTGAGGCTGTTCGGCGTCACCGACTTGTAGTACATGATCGGATAGCAACGCTTCTGCATCTTCTCGCACGGACGGATCTCGATGTTCACGTTCACCGGACCGTAGGTCGTCAGACGGTCTACATCGATAGCGTCGCTGTATTCGCCATTCAGACCCTTCGTCGTACCAACAGAGAAGTGGAGCTCAGAGCCTCCGTCGAGACGGAGATCCTTCATCGTCAGCGTACCGCAAGCCTGCTCGTAGCACTGTCCGCGGAGGCGCAGCGAGGTAAAGCCCGGATTCAGGTTGGCACCGTTCTCCACGTGCACGTCGGTGTACTGGATACCGAAACCACCAAACGTCGACGTCGTGATCACGTCGAGTGCAAGACCCGGCAGCCACAGCTCACTCGTCGGACGACCGCAAGCGCCGATCGGCTCCAAGTGCAAGTGACGCGTGTAAAGACCAGCGTAATCCTTCGAGCCCATTTGCTCCTCAGAGATCAGTTCGAGGTGACCGTCACGCTCATGCTTGGCGTCGGTCCAGAACTCTACCTGGTTGCGGATCTTGGTCGTGTCCACGAAATAGCGTGCATGCCGCACATCGCCACCCTTCACATGGTCGAACGAGTCGGTGAGGAAGGAGATCACGGTATGATCAACCACCATCACGTTCTGACGCTCCCACTCGGTGTCGGGGCCAAACTTGACGAACATCGTATCAAGCGGCGTTTCGCCCGGAGGATACACTTTGCCTTTGTAGTGTGAGACGCACTCGCGGCAGATCTTCTGCGTACCGCCATCGTCGTAGGCGTATTCATAGAACGGCGCGGCCTTACGGCTGTATCCGAGCTTGATGATCGGTTGATCCTTCGGCAGACCGCTCCATGTCGTCAGCTGCACCTTGCCCGTACCCTTACGGATCAAGCTGTCGTGGCAGATCAGGGAGTCCGTCTTGATCGTAATCATCGCCTTGGCACCGGCGTTATCCTCGGCATTCAATTCCAGTACACCGAAGGTCTCGATCACCGGAGATTCGAGGTGTACGTGCTGGTTTTCGGCGTAGAAACGTGCATCGCTGTGGAAGGTCATGCGAACCGTGTTGTGCAAGAAAGCCGTAGCCGGGCGACCGCCTTCGCCGCAACCCGTCGGAGCACACGTCGTGGGGCACTTCGGTGCTTGCAGGAGGATGTTGTCCGTCCAGTTGTGCTTGTTACCCTGCGTCTTCATAAAGAGACCGTAACCAGCCACATTCTCGCCGTGCAGCGTACCGGTTTCCGGCACCGTGCTCAGACCCGAACCGTTACCACCTTTATATTTCAGATCCGTATAGACATCAATCATATCCGAAGCTACGGCTGCGAAACCGCCGGAGGTGACCGTACCACTAAAGTCCAGCAACAGGAGGCGCGCCTTATTCTCATCACCATTCAAGTCACAGTGATAGTTCAATCCGCAACCGGCATCTACACCCTTATAGCCACGACCAATCTTCTTTACGGCTCCATTCGGATAGGTCTCGTAGTCGGTGCTCAAGAACGGATCTTGGCGTGTACCGATGTTCGTCAGACCGCCGTAGTTCAGCTTGATGTTGTTGTCTGCACCTACGAACACGCTACCGCTGTTGCCCGTAGCCGTGTACTTAAAGTCTTGCAGATAGACGTTGTTACGCATCTCATCGCAACCGCAGACGCCAATCTCCGAGAGCTTGCTGAAGTTCTCCAGCTGAGCCAGGAAGAGCAAGCTACCCTTCATCGTTTCAGCGTCAAAAACATCACGCATATCGATATCGCCCTCGCGGGTGCGGAACGTTGCATTGCCTGTCTTGTCCTGGAATTCAATTTTGGCACCCTTGTTCAGAATGATGTTACCACGCTTTCCAGCGTCTACGATCAGGTTGCCTTCGTTGCCTTTGTACTTCAACGAGCGATCATTTACAGCCATGCTATTGAGTGCAGCAAGGGTCCCAGGGTTATCCAGCGCACCAGCATATTTCGTCCAACCGGCTGTCGTCTCTTCACCACAACGGCCGAGACCACCGATGATACCTGAGTGCTCATACTTTACCATTGACTCACCGGAACGCTTGTACAAGTCTTCTCTCACGTCGCAGATATACTCGCTGGAGTAAGGAATGGCGATCGTCGTATTGTGCTTTTGAGAGTCTTTCAAATCCGTGATAATGCGGGTGAAGTAGACGTTACCGCCCTCCATGCCTTCTGTATGGGTCATCGCCGGATGACTGTCGTCCCAACCTGCCATGATGTTCAGCTGACCATCCTTTGTCGAAGCATTGGCGTCGTACTTGAAATCATTCGTATTACCAGCGGTTGTAGTTGATGCGCCATAAGCGTCTGATGAATTATACACGCTCGATCCTGCGCTGTATCCGAGATAGATGTAGCCGTCGCGAGAGATAATGTTCGTCGTATCCTCGTTAAGGTGCGTCGAGGTGAACTTCGCCGTACGAATATTATTCCGAGCGATAAAGTTTGTCTGCGTAGAAGCTGTCTGCGCACGCTCAATCTTGAATTCATCGTTGAGATAGATATTTCCGTTGTACTTATTGCGAGTACCTGGTGGTGTACATGCACCATTGATGTCCGTCCGGCCAGCCGTCATAAAGTTGATCAGACCGTGCGCCGGCTCTGTGCCCGAATTGTCGTTCTTGATCGTCAACTTTTGCGCTACGATATTGCCTGCATCAGAAAGGACGTAGATGTTGTTTTTGTTTCCAGTAGCAGCATCCCATGTACCATCGGCATTAAACTCTACGTTGTTCAGCGCCTGAATCTGCAAAGCTCCAAGACCGGTAGCACCATTTCCAAATGCTTCAGCAATAGAGTCTACCGAAGTAGTGTGGAATTGCAGCTTAGCCCCACAAGTATTCGTTCCGTTATTACCGAAGTTCACGATATACAGCGTGTCATTAGTATTGATCTTGAACACCGGCGTACCGCCATAGTGGATCGTTCCTCTTTGATCTCCGAACTGCATAGCGAAGTTGGCAGAAGGACCATTGCAGCTCTCAAAGTTCTTCAGCATACCCTTACCATAGACATGGAAATGGCTCTTATTGGCAGTACGGGGGCCGACTTCGATTACACCCATGTTATGGTTCTTGAAATCAGCCAATGTAGGAGAGGTTGTTGCTGCCGGCACAGTATCCGTATGGATCTCTGCCATAGTCGGGGCAAACAAATAGTCTCCATGTACACCGAACACGGCACCTTCGGTACGGTTATATGGCTTTTGAGTGGCCGTAACGGCACGGTAGTTATGGAACGGAATGGTATAGTTCGGATACTCGACCATACTTGGCAGGCCGGCAAAGTCTTGGAAGTCGCCAGAGGTTGACTTCAACAGGATGTTATCGTTGTTAGCGATCGGGAATTGGGCCTGTCCATAAAGTACATTCCTTGTATCTACAGAATCCTTATCCAAACGGACCATATTGGCCTTAAAGAACCCATATGTACGTAATGTAAAGCGATTCCAAAATGGAACAACGACGACAGCGTCAGATTGATTCGATGCACCGTCGGTTATCTCCGGCGTATTCCCAAGATTTCCCGTCTGATCGTCTACGTTTCCTGTCACACAAACCCGGGCTCCTTTCAATAATTGAACAGCTTCATCCAACTTATTGACACCAGCCAACGTATTTATCTGCCAGTTGCCGATTTGATACAGTGTCAATCCAAGTGTTCCCACATGACCACAGCCCCCGACCAGCTGACTTTGGTAACTATACGTTTTCGTTTGGTACCAATTGCCACCAAATGTCTCGAGGTTA
>ERZ772993.662-NODE-662-length-15748-cov-3.710635_pt1 | contig 15748 bp, 11 predicted proteins | sample MGYA00580670_ERZ772993 | MGnify/ENA primary metagenome ERZ772993 (study PRJEB29015, sample SAMEA2737936) | human oral metagenome | biome: human oral; feature: human-associated habitat; material: dental | place: China | collected 2136 ... | reverse complement strand
GTAGGCGAAGAACACCCCGTGCCCGGCACGCCGTTCACCGGTTTCCTGATGTACCCGCCGCAACTCAGCCTGCCGCCGGATTTCACCCAGATGCAGGCGCGGGACGGCACCGTGGTAACTTTCTATGCCCTGATACCGCTCCACCCCCGTGAACTCGCGCAGTGTGAAGACGAGGACGGCATGGCACACCTCTTCGCCGCCTTCTCGGCCAGGGGCGTTACCGAATGCGTGGATGTCAACCGCCCTGACTGCGCCGACCCCTGACCACAAGCCACTGTGGGGTATCGCCAGGCGGGACAAAACCTGGGACTGTTTCCGCAAGAACCGCATCCCCCGCGCTGGAATTCCTGAACGCCGATGTAGTGGTTGTCCTGTTCAGGGCGGTTGTTCAGGCGGTAACAGAAACGCTCGCTGGCAGCGGTGAAACGTGGCAGGAAGCGCAGGAAAACCGGCAGGATGAAGACTGCCAGCACACCGGCCCAGGGTGCGATGGCAAGCAGCATGATGCAGGCAGCGAAGATGGAGGCGAGCGAAGTGGCAGTGATGGGCGGGTGTTTTTCAAAGGAGCTGGCAAATTCGCGAACAACGCCACCCGCGCTGATCCAGCATGGCCGGCACGGCGATTGCGTGCAGGTACGGGTGAAAGGACGGGTGTCGGGGCTGCGGCGGGCGGCACCGGTGCGCCTCATGACGGGCACCGGTGCGTAGAGCAGGGCACGGTCAACGTTACCGGCAATTACGGCATTAACCGCCCGGTTGCCGAAGATGGACAGGCGGGCGTGAGCAGGTTTTCCAGGCCGACCAGGGCGAATTTCCCGCCAGGCGGGGTGCACCCTGGTTTTTATCCCTCCCCCCTTCCGGCCTTCAGCCACCTTCCCCCGCAAGCGGGGGGAAGGGCTTTTCATGCGTAATTCCGCATCAGGTTCGCTGTCGGGCAGGTCAACCACGTCTTTCTTGCGTTATCCTCGCGCTGTTTTCCATGCTGGTAATCCCGATGTTGCTTTCTGATTCTTCCCCCTTCTGGCGCTGGCAGGCGGCATACCGCCCGGCGGCGTATTGGCTCGCGTTAAGCGGTGGGCGCGACAGCATGGCGCTGTTGCAGGCGCTCACGTTGCAGCGCACGCGGCTTTCTGCGTCGCTTGTGGCGTGCTATGTCGATCATGGCTGGTCGGCGGCAAGCGCGGACTGGGGCGAATTTTGTCAGCGGGAAGCGGCGGCGCGCGGGGTCGCGTGTGAAATCGTCAAACTGGACTGGCCGGAGGGCGGCGGCAATGCCGAGGCACGGGCGCGGGCGTTGCGTTATCAGGCGCTGGCAACGCGGCTACCGCCACGCGGCGTGCTGCTTACCGCGCATCACCGCGACGACCAGGCGGAGACATTTTTGTTGCAGGCGTTGCGCGGCAGCGGGCTGGACGGCTTGGCGGCGATGCCCGCGCGGCGCGCCTTTGCCGCTGGCGAATTGTGGCGGCCGTTGCTTGATGTGCCGCGCGCGGCGATTGAGGATTTTGTCGCGGCGCAGGGCGTCGCCTATCTCGATGACCCGAGCAATGCCGACCCGCACTACGCGCGCAACCGTTTGCGCCTCGCCGCGCTGCCCGCCTTGCGCGACGCTTTTCCGCAGGCGGACGCGGCGCTGGCGCGTTCTGCGGCGTGGTTGGGCGAGGCACTCGTGGTGCAGCAGGGGCTGCTTGACGGCATTTTGGGCGAGGCGGCAACGGTGTTGCCGTGGCAGGCGCTCTGCGCGAGGTTTGACGTGGCGACGTGCAAGGCGCTGTTGCGCCGCTGGTTGCAGCGCGCCGGGCAGCCGATGCCGCCAGCGGCGCGATTGTTGTCTTTTATAGATGCTCTCGCCGGTGCGAGCGGTCATGCGGAGCTGCGCTACGGCGCGACGGTGGTGGTGCAGTATCGCGGCGATTTGCATCTGTTTCAGGCGTGTGAACCGCAGGCGCCGCCGCCGTTTGCGCCGGAAACGGTCTGGCCGGGCGTGGGCGTGTTGTCGCTGCGCGCGGGCGCGGATTTGCTCGCCGGGCGCGTTTGCCGCTGGGCGCTCTATCCCTGCGCGGCGCATTGGCAGGCGCCGGGGCGGCGTTATCCGGAGTCGCTGAAGAATGTGTTGCAGCGCGAAGGCGTGCCGCCGTGGTTGCGCCGCCGTTTGCCGCTGTTGCTGGTCGATGGTGAATGCGCGTGGTTGGGCGGTTTTGGCGCGGCGGCGGGCTGGCCGGGACTGGTGTTTGACTGGCACAATCAGGCTCATTTTGTTAAGATTCCGCATCTTTTCGATAATGGCTCGGACAGGCTCGCATGACCAAATTTATTTTCGTGACCGGCGGCGTGGTTTCTTCCTTGGGGAAGGGCATCGCCGCCGCTTCTTTGGGCGCCATTCTGGAAGCACGCGGGCTGCGCGTGACCCTGATCAAGCTCGATCCGTATATCAATGTCGATCCGGGGACGATGAGCCCGTTCCAGCACGGCGAGGTGTTCGTAACGCACGACGGCGCGGAAACCGACCTTGACCTCGGCCACTATGAGCGCTTCGTCAATATGCGCGCGACGCAGTTCAATAACTGCACCACTGGCCGCATTTATTCGGAGGTTATCCGCAAGGAGCGGCGCGGCGATTATCTCGGCGCGACGGTGCAGGTGATTCCGCATATTACCGATGCCATCAAAAGCTATGTGTTGCGCGCGGCGGAAGGCGCGGATATTGCGATGGTGGAGGTCGGCGGTACGGTTGGCGATATTGAATCGCTGCCGTTTTTGGAAGCGCTGCGCCAGCTTGGCGCGCAACTGGGACGCAGCCGCTGTATGTATATGCACCTGACGCTGTTGCCGTTTATCGCCGCTGCCGGGGAATTGAAGACGAAGCCGACGCAGCACAGCGTCAAGGAATTGCGCTCCATCGGTATCCAGCCGGATATGCTGATTTGCCGCGCCGACCGCGACATTCCCGAAGACGAGCGGCGCAAAATTGCGCTCTTTACCAATGTCCCCGCCGATGCGGTCTTCGCCGGGCTGGACGTAAAAAACATCTACGAAATTCCGCTGCTTTATCACAAGCAGGGCGTTGATGAAGCGGTGATGCGCCATTTCAGTTTGGAGGCGAACCCCGCCGATTTGTCGGTGTGGCAGCAGATTGAAACCGCCATTGCCAATCTCAAGGAAGAAATCACCATCGCCATGGTCGGCAAGTATGTGGATTTGACCGATGCCTACAAATCGCTCAATGAAGCGCTGTATCACGCGGGCGTGCGCAGCGGCAACAAGGTCAATATCCGCTACATCGACTCGGAAGACCTCGCCAAAGAAGGCACGGCGCTTTTGGCCGATGTGGACGGCATCGTCGTTCCCGGCGGCTTCGGCAACCGTGGCATCGAAGGCAAAATCCTCGCGGTGCAGTACGCGCGCGAACACCGCATCCCCTACCTCGGCATCTGTCTAGGGATGCAAATCGCGGTGGTGGAATTCGCGCGGCACGTTTTGGGGCTTTCCGGCGCGGGCAGCACCGAATGGGACGACAAGGTCGCTGACCCGGTGGTGGCGCTCGTCACCGAATGGGTCAATGAGCGCGGCGAAACCGAACAGCGCGATGCCCATACCGACCTCGGTGGTACGATGCGCCTCGGCGCACTGCCCGCACGGCTCAAATCCGGCACGCAAATCGCCCGCATCTACGGCGCGGAAATCATCAACGAGCGCCACCGCCACCGCTACGAAGTGAACAGCCATTACGAAAAACGCCTCGAAGACGCGGGGCTGGTTATCTCTGGCCGCTCTGAAGACAACGGCCTGGTGGAAGTGATTGAGCTGCCGGAACACCCGTGGTTCATCGCCTGCCAGTCGCATCCCGAATTCACCTCAACCCCGCGCAAAGGCCACCCGCTGTTTGAATCCTTCATCCGCGCCTGCCGCGCCCAACACGACGGAGCAAACCCATGAACCTCTGTGGCTTTGAAGTCGGCAACGACCGCCCCTTCTTTCTCATCGCCGGGCCTTGCGTCATTGAATCCGAAGCGCTGGCACTCTCCACCGCCGAAACCCTGAAAAAACTGACCGAACGCCTCGGCCTGCCGTTTATCTACAAATCCTCGTTTGACAAGGCCAACCGTTCCTCCGGCGCGAGCTATCGCGGCCCCGGTATCGCCGAAGGGCTGCGCATCCTCGCCAAAGTCAAAGCTGAAACCGGCGTGCCGGTCATCACCGACGTCCACGAAGACACCCCGCTCGATGAAGTCGCCTCGGTGGTGGACGTGCTGCAAACCCCCGCCTTCCTCTGCCGCCAGACCAACTTCATCCACAACGTCTGCAAACAAGGCCTGCCGGTAAACATCAAAAAAGGCCAGTTCCTCGCGCCGTGGGATATGCGCCACGTCGCCGACAAGGCGAAAAGCACCGGTAACCCGCAGATTATGCTGTGCGAACGCGGCGTGAGCTTTGGCTACAACAACCTCGTCTCCGATATGCGCGCGCTTGCCGTGATGCAGGAGACCGGTTGCCCGGTCGTCTTTGACGCCACCCATTCCGTGCAGTTGCCCGGCGGACAAGGCTCGTCCTCCGGCGGGCAGCGCGAATTTGTGCCGGTATTGGCGCGGGCGGCGGTCGCCGTCGGCGTCGCTGGCCTGTTCATGGAAACCCATCCCGACCCCGATCGTGCCCTTTCCGACGGGCCGAACGCCTGGCCATTGGGAAAAATGCCACTGTTGCTAGAACAACTGATGGCGCTTGACAACGTCGCAAAATCAATCTGATAAGGAGCATATGATGAGCACAACCGTTGAAACCGTAAAAGCCCTGGAAATCCTCGACTCCCGCGGGAATCCGACCGTCCAGGTCACCGTAACCCTCTCTGACGGCGCCAAAGGCACCGCAGGCGTCCCCTCCGGCGCGTCCACCGGCTCGCGCGAAGCGCTTGAGCTGCGCGATGGCGACAAAGGCCGCTACCTCGGCAAAGGCGTCACCAAAGCCGTCGCCAACGTCAACGACAAACTCGCCCCGGCACTCAAAGGCAAACCCATTGACGACCTCGCCGCGCTCGACAAAATCATGCTCGACCTGGATGGCGACGACTTCAAGAAAAACCTCGGCGCCAACGCCATCCTCGGCGTCTCCCTCGCCCTCGCCCACGCCAAGGCCGCCAGCCTGAAAAAACCGCTGTACGAAGTGCTGCACAACACCACCGGCTACACCCTGCCGGTACCGATGATGAACATCGTCAACGGCGGCGAACACGCCGACAACTCCGTGGATATTCAAGAATTCATGATCATGCCCGCCGGCTTCAACAGCTTCCACGAAGCCCTGCGCGCCGGCTCCGAAATCTTCCACACCCTGAAAAAAGTGCTGCATGACAAAGGCCTCTCCACCGGCGTCGGCGACGAAGGCGGCTTCGCCCCTGACCTCGGCTCCAACGAAGAAGCGCTGCAAGTCATCATGGAAGCCATCGCCAAAGCGGGCTACAAGGCAGGCGAACAAATCTACCTCGCCCTCGACGTCGCCGCCTCCGAACTCTACGAAAACGGCAAATACAACCTCGCCTCTGAAAACAAAACCTTCACCTCCGCCGAATTCGTCGATTACCTCGCAGGCCTCGTTGAGCGCTACCCGATTGTCTCCATCGAAGACGGCCTCGACGAAAGCGACTGGGACGGCTGGAAAATACTGACCGACAAACTGGGCGGCAAAGTGCAACTCGTCGGCGACGACCTCTACGTCACCAACACCCGCATCTTCAAAGAAGGCATCGAAAAAGGCATCGCCAACGCCATCCTCATCAAGCCGAACCAAATCGGCTCGCTCTCCGAAACCCTGCAAGCCATCAAAATGGCCGAAGACGCGCACTACGCGGCAATCGTCTCGCACCGCTCCGGCGAAACCGAAGACACCACCATCGCCGATATCGCCGTTGCCACCAGCGCCACCCAAATCAAGACTGGCTCGCTCTGCCGCTCTGACCGCGTCGCCAAATACAACCGCCTGCTCACCATCGAAGCAGAATTGGGCGACAAAGCCAAATACGGTGGCAAAGCCGCGCTGCTTGGCAAAATCAAGGGATGATCAAAAAATCCATCGTCTATCTGATGCTGCTGGCGCTCGTCGCCGTGCTGGGGGTGGTAAACCTCTACCTCTGGCACCTTGAGCGCAACACCCGGCATCGCATCGCCGACCTGCAACAGCAGGTCGGCTTGCATTTGCGCGAAAACAAAATGCTCAACGACCGCAACGACGCGCTGCGCATCGATGTGGAAAACCTGCGCTCGCCCGACTCCTACTACGCCTACGAAGAAAAAGCGCGCGAGGACTACGGCATGATCGGCAAAAACGAAACCTACTTCGTCCTGCCGGACAGCGAAATCGCCAGCATCCCGGACATTCCCGGCCTCGCCGAAAAAGAGCGCCGCCGCGCCGCGCCCGGAGTCATCACGACGCCCCCCACCCTGCCCGCCAACACACAACAAATCGCCAAACAGCTCGTGCTGGAATCCGTTGAAGACGGGAATGAAGACGAAGAAAACGGCGATACCACCGCCCCCACCCCCGCCAACAAGGACGTCGAACAAATCCCGGTCACCCCCGTGCCGCTACAACTCGAATCGCTGCAACAATAAACGCGCCTCTTCGGCGCGTTTTTGTTTTTCTCCTGCAATCTCCCCGCTGTTGCCGGGTGACGGTTAATGTCCCCGCTCATCCAGCAGCCGCTGCGTCGCTTCGCGCAGCTCGGCGGCGGTGGTTTCTGGCGGCAGCGGTTCGCCGATGCGCACGGTGATGCGCGCGAACCATTTGCGCGGCCCGCCTTTCATCAGCCCGCCGCTGCGGGAAAAGAGGCTGCCCCAGAGGTTGTTAATGGCGACCGGAATCACCGGTGCCGGGTCGCGCGCCAGCATCCGCTCGATGCCGCGTTTGTATTCGCCGAGATTGCCGTCGCGAGAGAGTTCGCCTTCGGGGAAGATGCCGACGAGGTCGCCCTTGCCAATGGCGTTGTGCACGTGTTCAAAGGAGGCGAGGAAGAGTGCGCGGTCTTCGCGCTGTCCGGCGATGGGGAATGCGCCTGCGCTTTTGAAGATGTAGCGCAGTACCGGGATTTGGAAAATCTTGTAATACATGATGAAGCGCACCGGGCGGCGGATGGCGACCATGAGAATCAGCGCGTCCATGTAGCTCAGGTGGTTGCAGGCGATATAGGCCGCGCCGGTTTTCGGCACATTGTCGCGCCCCTCAACACGCAGGCGGTAGCAGCAGGCGATGATGAGAATGACCAGGCAGCGCATGATGAATTCGGGGACGACGGTGAAGATGTAGAGCGAGATGGCAAGGTGCAGGCCGAGCAGCAGCGCAAACAGCGCCTGCATACTCCAGCCGAGCACGCCCAGCACCAGCACGCCGAGCAGGCTGACGATGACGAGGAAGAGCGCGTTGATGATGTTGTTCGCCGCGATGACTTGCGATTTGTGGCCGCTTTCGGCACGGTGCTGGATGATGGCGTAGAGCGGCACGGCGTAGATGCCGCCGCCAAAGGCGATGGCGAAGAAGGAGAGGGTGGTGGGGATGAAGCGCGGGTCGCGGGCGAAGGCGGTCAGCGTTTGCGGCGCGCTGATGGCGGGATTGCCCTGAATCAGGATGACGCCCGCAAGCCCGGCGGCGAGGATAAAGGCGCCGACCGGCACCAGCCCCGCCTCAATCCGCCCGCGCGCGAGCAGGTTGCTTAAGAGCGAGCCGATGCCGATGCCAACGGAAAACAGCACCAGCAGGTAGGTGGTGACGGTCGGGTCGCTGTTCAGAATTTCCTTCGTGTATTGCGGGATTTGCGTCAGCAGCGCGCCACCGAGCAGCCAGAACCAGGAAATGGCGAGGATGCACTGGAAAATCGTCTTCTGCCGCGCGGTGTAGGCGAGCAGCGTCGTCGTCTGCCGCCACGGCTGGAACGGCGGCAGCGCGTGGCGGTCGGTCTCGCCCTGCCAGGCGGGAATGGCGTAGGCGGCGGCAACGCCGATGCCGACCGATGCCGCCATCGCCGCGAACAGCCACGGGTAGAGCGATTCACGCGCGACCAGCGACGCGCCGACCAGCGTGCCGCCGAGGATGGCGAGGAACGTCCCCGCCTCCACCAGGCCATTGCCGAGCATCAGCTCGTCTTCATTGAGCCGCTCCGGCAGGATGCCGTATTTCACCGGGCCGAAGAAGGTCGATTGCAGGCCGAGCAGGCACAATACCAGCACCATCAGCGGGATGAGGTCGCAGACAAAGGCGAGGATGCCGACCACCATGATGAACACCTCCAGCCACTTGATACGGATGATGAGAAAGCGCTTCTCGAAGCGGTCGGCGAGCAGCCCCGACCAGGCGGAAAAGAGGAACATCGGGAAGATGAACAGCGCCATGCTCAGATTGGTGTAGAGGCTGAGCGTTTTGCTGTCGATGAGGCGCAGGGTGAGATAGACCAGCAGCGCGTTTTTGTAGAGGTTGTCGGTGAACGCGCCAAAAAACTGGGTGATGAAAAACGGCAAAAAGCGGCGGCTAAAGAGGAGCATGGGATTCCTTTGCGGAGTGGGAAAGGCGGCATTATCGCCGAATGCGCTGCCGTGCGGGCGGTTTGTTCGCTGGCCGGGCGGACAGAAAACCCCGCCGGAGCGGGGTTGTTTTTCAGTCTTCCTCCGCCTCTGCCGCCTCAATTTCGCGGCGGATTTCCGCGCTGGTGACGATGCCGTCGGCAAAGTCCAGCACGCGCACGGTGCAGCCGGGGAAGGCGAGCTCCGTCCCCGCTTCGGGGAAGTTGCCGAGTGTTTCGATGATGAGGCCGGAGAGGGTTTTCGGCCCTTCCAGCGGCAGTTTCAGCCCCAGTTCGCGGTTGAGTTGGCGCAGCGGGATGCCGCCTTCGACGGTGTAGCGGTTTTCTTCTTGTTCGATGATTTCCGGCGGGGTGTCAGCTGCGCCTTCGTCGCCGATTTCGCCGACGATGTGGGTCAGGATGTCTTCGAGGGTAATCATCCCCTGGATGTCGCCGTATTCATCGACGACGAGGCCACTGCGCGCTTTCGCCTGGCGGAAGTGCAAGAGCTGTTTGCGTAGCGGCGTGCTTTCCGGGACGAAGTGGCAGGGGCGCAGCACTTGTTGCAGCCGGGTTTTGTCGAGGCTGTTGTCGCGTAGTGGCAGGATGATGTCGCGGATGTGCAGCATGCCTTCGGCCTGGTCGAGGTGATCGCGGTAGGCGACGAGGCGGCCATGACGGCTGCCGGTGATTTGCCGCAGGATGTCTTCCCAGTCGTCGTTCAAGTCCACGCCTTCGAGTTCGTTGCGCGGCACCATCGCTTCGCTGACGGAGACGTCTTCCAGCTCCAGTACGTTGAGCAGCATATCCTGCTGTTCGCTGCTTTCTTCGTCGTCGCCGCTTTGGCTGGACTGGACGATGCTGCGCAGTTCGTCGTTGCTTAAGGCTTCTTCGACGGCGTTTTCGGTTTTGACCCCCAGCGGGCGCAGGACAAGGCGGACGATGGCGTTCAGCAATCGCACCAGCGGCGAGAGGATGCGCACCAGCCAGGCGAGCACCGGCGCGACCGGCAGGGCGATGCGCTGCGCGTTGGTCGCGGCGAGTGTTTTCGGCGCGACTTCAGAGAAGACGAGAACTACGACAGTGAGGATGATGGTGGAGAGCAGCACGCCAAGGTCGCCGTAGAGGCGCAGGCCGATGAGGGTGCCGAGCGAGGTGGCGGCGATGTTGACGAAGTTGTTGCCGAGGAGGATGGTGCCGATGAGGCGGTCGGTGTGTTTGAGCAGGTGGCTGGCGCATTTTGCGCGTTTGTTGCCTTCTTCCGCCTGGTGTTTGAGCTTGTAGCGGTTGAGCGACATCATCGCGGTTTCCGAGGCGGAGAAGAAGGCCGAGAGGGCGAGGCAGATAAATAATGCGAGGATTAACAGTCCTATAGGAATGCTGTCCACGAGGGCTCCTTAATGGTTGATGACAAATTGCAAAATGAAATTGCTCAGGACGTAGCCCATGAGCAGCAGGATGAAGACGGCGCACATTTCCACCACCAGCGGCGTGCCGCGCTGGCGGCGGATGTAGTAGGCGTAAATCATCCAGCCGAGGGCGAGCCAGGCGAGGAAGGTCAGCACCGTTTTGTGGACGAGATGCTGCGCGAAGAGGTTATCGACGAACATCCAGCCGGTGAGGAGCGCGATGGCGAGGAGGATGAAGCCCGTCACCGCTTGCAGCATCATCACCCGTTCCAGGCTGACCAGCGAGGAAACGCTGATGTCTTTCAACTGCTTGCGTTTCAGGCGGCGGAACAGCCAGCCGTACAGCAGCGCATGGAGGAAGGCGAGCGAGATAAAGGTCCAGGCAGCGATGGAGGTCAAAATGTGCCACCACATCCCCGGCGAGAGGTGCGGCGCAAACGGCTTGTCGCTGACGAAAACGAGCGGCAAGGCGACCGCGACCGCGTTCACCAGACAAATCACCACGCCGCCGAGCGCCATCGAGGCACGCCACAGCCAGAAGACGGAAATACAGGCGACGAACCAGGCGTTCACCGACACCATATTAAAGACAGAGAGATTCAGATGATTGTTGGCCTGCAACGAGACAATCAGCGACAGCGCGTGCCCCTGACAGGCGCAAACCAAAATGCCCAGCACCCACAGCGGGTTGATACGGCGCTGCGGTTTGCGGTAAACGCGGACAAAACCGGCGGCAGCGGCGACATAGGCAAAAACGGTAAACAGCGGCAGCCAAAGCTGCATAAAACATCCTGAAAAACAAAGCGGACGGCTATAATACACCAAAAATTTACCTTAACTTAATCAGGGAAAGCCCATGTTTGACAACCTAAGCGAGCGCCTGCAAGGCACCTTCAAAAAACTGCGCGGCCAGAGCCGCATCACCGAAGAAAACATCACCCAGGCGCTGCGCGACGTACGCATGGCGCTGATTGAGGCGGACGTTGCCCTGCCGGTCGTCAAAGAAGTCGTCGAGACCATCAAAAACGCCGCCGTCGGCCAGGAAGTCAGCCTGAAACTCTCGCCCGACCAGGCCTTTATCAAAACCGTCAAAAGCGAACTCGTCCGCATCATGGGCGAAGAAAACAGCGCGCTCAACCTCGCCACCCAGCCGCCCGCCGTCATCCTCATGGCAGGCCTGCAAGGCTCCGGCAAAACCACCTCCAGCGCCAAGCTCGCGCGCAAACTCATCAACGAAAAGAAAAAAGTGGCGCTGGTTTCCGCCGACGTTTACCGCCCGGCGGCGATAGAGCAGCTCAAAACCCTTGCCGAACAAGTCGGCGCGACCTTCATTCCGTCTGACGCCAGCGAAAAACCGGCGGACATCACCGCGCGCGCGCTCGACTACGCCCAGCGCCAGTATTTTGACGTCCTCATCGTTGATACCGCAGGCCGCCTGCACATCGACGACGCGCTGATGGACGAAATCCGCACCCTGCACGCGCAGTTGAAACCCGTCGAAACCCTGTTCGTGGTCGATAGCATGACCGGGCAGGACGCCGCCAACACCGCCAAAGCCTTCAACGACGTGCTGCCGCTCACCGGCGTCGTCCTCACCAAAATCGACGGCGACGCGCGCGGCGGCGCGGCGCTTTCCATCCGCCACATCACCGGCAAACCGATCAAATTCCTCGGCGTCGGCGAAAAAACCGAAGCACTCGAAGCCTTCCACCCCGACCGCATCGCCTCGCGCATCCTCGGCATGGGCGACGTCCTCGGCCTCATCGAAGACCTTGAGCACCAGGTCGATGAAGAAAAAGCGCGCAAACTCGCCACCAAAATGGCGAAAGGCAAAACCTTCGACCTCGACGACTTCCGCGAACAACTGCACCAAATGCAGCTCATTGACATGGACAAAATGCTGGAAAAAATCCCCGGCATGGGCAACATCCCGCAGGCAGTGAAAGACCAGCACCTCTCGCCGAAAAAAATCCGCCGGCAAGAAGCCATCATCCTCTCGATGACCATGCAGGAGCGGCACAACCCGGACATCATCAAAGGCTCGCGCAAACGCCGCATCGCCGCCGGCGCCGGGGTGGACGTGCCGGAAGTGAACCGCCTGCTCAAACAGTTCAAAGAAATGCAGACGCAGATGAAAAAATTCCGCAGCGGCAAAATGCTGCGGATGCTCGGCGCGGCCAAAGGCGCGTTGCCGATGGGCAAACTGCCGTTCAAATAAACACTGCTTTTCGCGCATAAAAACGCCCTCCTTGCGGGGGCGTTTTTGATTCACCCATTTGAAAAATGACGCCGCGTCGCCCCTCCCCCGCCGTCTGCGGTGCGCCAAGGCGCACCCTATGGCTGCGGACGTCCACCCAACTGTCCCTCCCCCGTGAGGGAGGGCCGGGGTGGGGTTCACCAATTTCCCCGCCGATGCCAAACAATCACCCGCGCGGGTCGGTCATCCATACCCGACCTGCAACGGTTACGAGGCAAACAGCCCCGCCGTATCCAGCGCCGCGCGTAGGGTGTGTGCCGCAGGCACGCACGCGGTTCCCGATGCAAAATTCCCCCGCGTGCGTGTCGGCTGCACCGCCACACACTCTATAAACCAGCGGTGCAAGTCGCAAAATCGTCGCCACGGCAACCGTATTGCCAGGGGCTGTTTATAATTGCCTCCCCGCGACCATAGCGGGCAATTCCGGCCTTCGCGCCTCCCCCAACCCACGGAGAAACCATGCAATCCAATCCCGTCCGCGTCTGGTACCGCCACCCGCGTGCCATTCGCGACAGCAACTGGCGCAGCTACGGCTGGTTCGTCCTCACCGCGCTCATCCTTAACGCCTTCCTGCCCGCTATATTCAGCCGCGACGATGCTGGTCGCTTCATACTCCTCTCCATCGCCCTGCTCCTGCTGCTGCCAATCGGTATCGCCCTCGCGCGCAACCTGCGCCACACCTTCCGCCAGCCGGACACGCCGCTGGTCGCAACCGATGCCGACGGCATCCACTTCGCCCTTGCCAACTCGCGCCACAAGAACCTCTACCTTATCCCCCTGCGCGGCGCGCAACTCGGCAGTGGCGCGGCAAACTGCCACATCCCCTGGGACAAACTCGGCGACATCGAAGCCATCCCGCTCAATATCTTCCGCCGCGAACGCCTCCGCCTCGCGAGCCGCAAAAACCGCCACCACGCCAACATCTACACCGCCCGTCTCGGCGACTACGAGAGCGTCTGCGCCATCGCCGACAGCGCCAATGCCCGCTGCCACGGCCAGCCACTGCCGCCGGACGACGCCCTGCCGCCGCTGCGCATCCGCCCGCTTGGCTGGGGACTGCTCGCCGCCAATACCGCCTTGCTCATCCTCTGGGTCGCGTACTACCAGCTCGCAAGCACTGGCCTCGTCGCCACCCCGCCCGGCAATTACCCCTTCATGACCGCCCTCGCCGTGCTAACCGCGCTCAACCTCGCCGCCCGCCTCGCCCCGTGGCAACTGCAAGCAGAATTACAGGACGACGGCAACAGCGATGACCGCAAAGCCGTCACCCGCCTGTAACCGCCCAATACCCCGACCAACGCCCTCCCTGCGAGGGCGTTTTCGCACAAGGCCCCCGCCGCCCGCTTCGTTTATCATAAGCGCCTTTTTGAACCCCCGGATTTCCCATGGAAAACATCTCCATTCGCGGCGCGCGCACCCACAACCTGAAAAACATCGACCTTGACCTGCCGCGCGACCGCCTCATCGTCATCACCGGCCTTTCCGGCAGCGGCAAATCCTCGCTCGCCTTCGACACCATCTACGCCGAAGGACAGCGGCGCTACGTCGAATCACTCTCCGCCTACGCGCGCCAGTTCCTCTCCATCATGGACAAGCCCGATGTTGACCACATCGAAGGCCTCTCGCCCGCCATTTCCATCGAGCAGAAATCCACCTCGCACAACCCGCGCTCCACCGTCGGCACCATCACCGAAATCCACGACTACCTGCGCCTGCTCTTCGCCCGCGTCGGCATTCCGCGCTGCCCCGACCACGGCATTGAGCTGAACGCGCAGACCGTCAGCCAGATGGTGGACAACATCATGGCGTTCGATGAAGGCAGCAAATGGATGCTGATTGCGCCGCTGGTGCAGGGGCGCAAGGGCGAGCACACCAAGCTGTTGCAGGATATGCAGCAGCAGGGCTTCGTCCGCGCGCGCATCGACGGCGACATCTACGAGCTGGACGCCCTGCCCGCCATCGACGGGCGGCGCAAACACGACATCGGCATCGTCGTTGACCGCTTCGCCATCCGCGACGGCATCGCGCAGCGCCTCGCCGAGTCACTGGAAACGGCGCTGGCGCTCGCCGACGGCATCGTGCAACTGGTGGCGATGGACGGCGAGGCGACGCACACCTTCTCCGCCAAATACGCCTGCCCGGTCTGCGGCTACGCCCTGAGCGAGCTGGAGCCGCGCCTCTTCTCCTTCAACAACCCGCACGGCGCCTGCCCCGAATGCGACGGCCTCGGCGTCAATACCTTCATCGACCCGCGCCGCGTCGTCATGCACCCCTACCTCTCCATTGCCGCCGGTGCGGTGCGCGGCTGGGATCGGCGCACCCCCTACTTCTACCCGCAAATGCAGGCGCTGGCTGCGCATTACGACTTCGACCTCGAAAACACCCCCTTTGAAGACCTGCCGGACGCCATCCAGAACCTCATCCTCTACGGCAGCGGCACGGACAAAATCCCGATGCCGACCATCGGCGCGGGCGGCGCGGTGCGCTACCGCGAGGCGACCTACGAAGGCATCATCAACACCATGAACCGCCGTTACCTTGAGACCGACAAGGCGCGGGTGCGCGACGAAATCAGCCAGTTTTTGAACAGCCGCGAATGCCCCGCCTGCCACGGCACGCGCCTGAATCGCGCCGCACGCCACGTTTACATCGAAGACACCACCCTGCCGGACATCAACCGCTGGTCGGTCGCCGACGCCGCCGCCTGGGCGAACCACCTCACCCTGCCCGGCGCGCGCGGCGAAATTGCGGGCAAAATCCTCAAAGAAATCCGCGAACGCCTCGGCTTCCTCGTCAACGTCGGCCTTAACTACCTGACCCTCGCGCGCAGCGCCGAAACCCTCTCCGGCGGCGAAGCACAGCGCATCCGCCTTGCCTCACAAATCGGCGCAGGGCTGGTCGGCGTGATGTACGTCCTCGACGAACCCTCCATCGGCCTGCACCAGCGCGACAACGCCCGCCTGCTGGCGAGCCTGCTGCGCCTGCGCGATTTGGGCAACACCATCATCGTCGTCGAGCACGACGAAGACGCCATCCGCGCTGCCGACTACGTCGTCGATATCGGCCCCGGCGCGGGCATCCACGGCGGCCGCATCATCGCCGAAGGCACGCCCGCCGAAATCGAAGCGCACCCCGACTCGCTCACCGGCAAATACCTCTCCGGCCGCGAAACCATCGCCGTCCCGGAAAAACGCACGCCGCGCGACCTCAAACGACAAATCAACCTCATCGGCGCAAGCAGCCACAACCTGAAAAACCTCACCCTCAACCTCCCGGTCGGCCTCCTCACCTGCATCACCGGCGTCTCCGGCAGCGGCAAATCAACGCTCATCAACGAAACCCTGGCCAAAGCCGCCGCCAAACACATCAACCGCGCCGGTGACGACCCCGCCGAATACGAACGCATCGAAGGACTGGAGCACTTCGACAAAGTCATCAACATCGACCAATCGCCCATCGGGCGCACGCCGCGCTCCAACCCCGCCACCTACACCGGCATCTTCACCGCCATCCGCGAACTCTTTGCCGGCACGCAAGAAGCGC
>ERZ772993.658-NODE-658-length-15803-cov-15.299657_pt1 | contig 15803 bp, 11 predicted proteins | sample MGYA00580670_ERZ772993 | MGnify/ENA primary metagenome ERZ772993 (study PRJEB29015, sample SAMEA2737936) | human oral metagenome | biome: human oral; feature: human-associated habitat; material: dental | place: China | collected 2136 ... | reverse complement strand
GCCGATGACCCCGCCGTAGAGCAGGTAGCGCGCCTTGGACGGGCCGGAGGGGGCGGCGGGCAGGGAGGCGGTGTCGACGTCGTTGAGGTTCAGGGCGGTCTCCTCCTGGACCTTGACCGACAGATTGCTGACGACCTTGCCCAGCGCCTTGATCTCCGCCTGGGCGATCATCTGCGCCTTCTCGGCGCTGGAGGCGTCCGCGCTCACCTCGATGATGAGCGTGTTCTCCGGGTTGGTCACCGTGATCGCGTGATTGATCTCATTGGGGGCGACGCCGGTCATGGCGGCCACGTCGTCGAGGACGGGCTGGGAGGTGCCCAGCTCGACGAGGGTGGGCATGACGGCGGAGATGAGGGTCGAGGAGGAGGTCACGGACTGGGTGCCGTCCTTGCCGGCCGCGACGAACGCGCTGGCCGTGGAGGTGAACACGGGCGGGGAGAAGGCGGCGACGGCGTACCCGGCGATCGCCCCCAGCACCAGGTGCGCGAGCAGAAGGGGGGTGAAACGGCGCACGAGGGCGAGGACCTCGTATGGCTCCATGGCGACTGCTCCTACCTCGTGCGTTCTCGGGGAATCGGCCGTCTCTTGAATCGGCCAAGCCAGGACAGTGATGCTACCCGATATGGTAGGCGCACCCCGCGGTCCGCCTCCGGGCGGCCGCATCGCCGATCCCGCCCGCCCGGGCGGAGCCCAGTGGAGCCGACCGTGACCGAACCGACCATCCGAGACAATATCCGCGCCCTGGCCGCGGCGCAGAAGTCGAAGGCGGGGGCGCCCCTGTACTCGCGGATCGTCAACCGGCCCGTCGGGCGGGTGCTGGCCGCCGTCGCCCACCGGGCGCACCTGACCCCCGATCAGGTGACGCTCCTCTCGGCGGCCTGCACCCTGGCGGGCATCGTGCTGCTCGCCGCGGCCCCGCTCGCGCCCGCGGCCACGGCGGGCACCTCGCTGCTGCTCATGCTCGGCTACGCCCTGGACTCCGCCGACGGGCAGCTGGCCCGGCTGCGCCACGGCGGCTCGAAGGCGGGGGAGTGGCTCGACCACGTGGCCGACGCCGTCAAGCTCTCCACCCTGCACGGCGCGGTGGCGATCGGCCTGTTCCGCTCCGGGCAGCTGGCCGACCCGGCGCTGCTGCTCCTGCCCCTGGCCTACGGCGCCGTGCAGAATGTGCACTTCTTCACCTACATCCTCACCTACCAGCTGCGCTACCACGGGGGCACGCCGCTGGCCCGGGACGAGTCGCGCCCCGGCCTGCTCAAGTCCGTGCTGTCGGTGCCCACCGACTACGGGCTGCTGTGCCTGGTCCTGGCCCTGCGCTTCGCGCCGGCGCCCTTCCTGTGGGTCTACGGCCTCATGCTGGCCGGGCACGCCGCCTACCTGCTGGCCGCGCTGCCCAAGTGGTACCTGGAGATGCGCCGGCTGTGAGGGCGCCGGCCGGCGGGTCGTCCGCGGGATGCGCGGCCCCCGCCGGTCTCGTGTGACTTTCCCGCCGGTCGCGGGTCACTTCCGCCGGTCCCGGGCCAGGACTGCGCGCACCAGGGCCTCCCGGTAGCGCCCGGGGGAGAAGCGCGTCAGCGCCTCGGCGCGCCCGGCGGCGCCCACGGCGCGGGCGCCGGCCGGGTCGGCGGCGAGCTCCGCCACGGCCCGGGCCAGGGCGTCGGCGTCGCCCGGGGGCACGAGGCGGCCCGTGCGCGGGGCGCCGGACAGCACCTCGCCCAGCCCCAGGCCGTCGCAGGCCACCACCGGCCGCCCGGCGAGCATGCCCTCGACCGCGACATTGCCGAAGGACTCCCCGAAGGAGGGCACGAGGACGACGTCGGCCGCCTCCAGGAGGGGGCGGGTGGGGCTGACGTAGCCGTGGAAGGCCACCGCCCCGGCCAGGTCGGCGCGCCCGGCCCGCTCGCGCAGCTCGGCCTCGAACCACTCGTAGCCGGGGAAGACCGAGCCGCACACGTCCAGGCGCGCGTCCGCGCCCCCGGCCCGCAGCCGCGCCACCGCCTCCAGGGCCACCATGGTGCCCTTGCGCGGGGACAGGCGCCCCACGACGACGCAGCGCAGCGGGTCGTGCGCGGCGCGCTCGCGCGCGGGGGCCGGCGCCCCGGCGTCGGGCACGCCGTTGGGCACGACGGCGATGCGCCCGGCCAGGGAGGGCAGCGCCGCCGTGAGCACGCGGGCGGTGGCCCGCGAATTGGCCACCACGGCGCGCGCCCCCAGCAGCGGGGCGGCCAGGGCCGTCTGGACGGGGCGGGGGCGCTGGGCCTCGGCCTCGTGGCAGTAGACGACGACGTCGACGCCGGCCAGGCGCCCGGCCGCCACCCACCACGGCAGGGTGAGGGTGTTGACCACGAGCGCGTCGGGGCGCGCGCGGCGCAGCAGGCGGACGGAGGCGGCCACCGCCGGGCCCAGGCCCGCGGCGAAGGGGACGATCCCGCGCCCGGAGAGCGCCGAGGCGCGCAGGACGGGGAAGGGGAGCACCTGCGTGCCCGCCCCCGCCCGCCGCAGCCGCTCGTGCAGGGGGCCGGCCTCGGGCAGGACGACGCGCACCGCGGCGCCGGCCGCCCTCAGGGCGCGCACCGCCTCCACGAGCTGGAGGTCGGAGCCGTAGAGGTCGGCGGCCGGGTGGGCGATGAGGATCCTCTCCGCGCTCATGACGGCGCGATCCCGGCCCGGCGCCCGCTGGGGCGGTCGCTGCGCGGTCCGGAGGCGGCCAGCTCGCGGCACAGCGCCTCGTAGCGGTCGGCGACCTCGTCCCAGTCGTACAGGGCGGCCCGCTCGCGCGAGAGCTCCCCGCGCGCCGCCTGGGCCGCCGGGTCGGCCTCGGCGGAGGCGACCAGGCGGGCCACGTCGTCGGCCCCCGTCCAGTAGCGGCCGGCGTCGCCCAGGACCTCCCGGTTGAAGGAGACGTCGAAGGCGTCGACGGCGGCCCCCGCGCCGATGGCCCGCAGGAGGGAGGGGTTCGTGCCGCCCACGGAGTGGCCGTGGTAGTAGACCAGGGCCCCGGCGTAGAGCTGGTCGAGCAGCTCCTGGTCCCAGATCCCCCCCGGCAGGCGGACGCGCTCGTCGGCCAGGGAGGCGATGCGCTCGGTGTAGGCGTCGGAGTAGGGGGCGGAGCCCACGACGACCAGCGGGAGGACGGCGTCGGAGCGCACGTAGCCCTCGACGACGACGTCGACGTGGTTCTCCGGCTCGAAGCGGGCCACGAGAAGGTGGAAGCCCCCGGGGCGCAGGTCCAGCTCGCCCAGGCGCTCGGAGCCCGCCCGGGTCAGCGGGGCGCCGTAGGCGATGAGGGTGGTGGGCGCCCCGAACTCCTCGGCGTAGTAGTCGGCGATGCCCTGGGCGTCGGCGATGATGGCGTCGGACAGGCGCACGGCGGCGGCCTCGGCGGCCCGGTAGTAGCGCCGCCCCGCCGGCCCCCACTTGCCGCGGCGCCACTCCAGGCCGTCCACGTGGGTGGCCACCGGGATCCGCGCCGCGCGCAGGGCGGGCAGGAAGGGCGCGTTGGCGGCGTTGAAGACGATGGCGACGTCGGGGTGGACGCGGCGCAGGAGGTGGCCCACGGACAGGGCCGTGTGGGACAGCGTCTCCAGGGAGCGGCGCTTGAGGGCCGGCAGCTCGACCACCCGCATGCCCAGGTGGCGCGGCGGCAGGGGCGCGGAGGGGTCGGGGTTGCGCGAGTAGACGAGGACCTTGTGCCCGCGCGCGGCCAGGCGCCGGCCCACCTCCTCGACGGCCGTCTCGAAGCCCCCGTAGTGAGCGGGCACACCCCGTGTGCCAAGCATCACAATTCTCAGTCGAGAGGGGTCGGGCGGGGTCATAAGCAGCCTCCTGCATGGGAAAGACGGGCTAAGAATGGGGATTCGAGCGGAGCGATCCTCACCCGATAGTATGTATCCCATCCGCCCATCGTATGAATGCCCTCCGTCGGATGGCGCATACTCGGACCATTCACCCACCCCTCACCTCCCTACCCCGTCTGGAGAGCACGTGAAGCCGTCACGTCGTCGCCGCGGACTCCTGTCCGCGATCGCAGTCCTTCCCCTCATCGCGGTGGCCTGGCTCGGTGTCGCCCCCGCGGCCGCCGACCCCGATCCCGCGCCCGCGGACGCCGCCCCCGCGGCCGCCGGGCGCCCCGCCACCTCCTACTCCGCGGACCCGCTGCCCACGGCCCAGATCAACGGCGTCGTGTGGGACCAGCTCGTCGTCGGCGACGTGGTGTACGCCACCGGCCAGTTCACCCAGGCCCGCCCCGCGGGCGCGGCCGCCGGCCAGCAGGAGACGCCCCGCTCCAACATCCTGGCCTACACCCTGAGCACCGGCGAGCTCGTCGAGGGCTTCGCCCCCGCCCTCAACGGCCCCGGCCGCGCCCTGGCCCTGTCCGACGACGGGCGCACCCTCTACGTCGCGGGCGCCTTCAACCAGGTCGACGGCAAGTGGCACAACAACCTCGCCGCCTTCGACCTGAGCAACGGCGGCGCGCTCATCGACTCCTTCAAGCCCGTCTTCAACACCACCGTGTCCACGATCGACGTCGTCGGCAGCACCGTGTACGCGGGCGGCTACTTCAAGAGCGTCAACGGCCAGCCCCGCCTGGGCCTGGCCGCCGTCGACGCCTCCACCGGGGCCACCCTGGACTGGACCGCCTCCATCAGCGGGGTCAACGCGCAGGTCTACGGCCTGCGCGTGTCGCCCGACGGCACGAAGGTCGTCGTCGGCGGCTCCTTCCAGGCCATCAACGGCTCCTCCGACCCGGGCTACGGCCTGGCCCTGCTCGACGCCACCACCGCCCAGCTCCTGCCCACCCCGGTCAACTCCCAGATCCGCAACGCCGGACGGTACGGCGCCATCTACGACGTCGCCGTCGACGACAACGGCTTCTACGGGACCGGCTACTCCATGTCCATCAGCGAGGCCAATATCGAGGGGGCCTTCAAGGCCGACTGGAACGGCCAGCTCGTCTGGCTCGAGCCGTGCCACGGCGACACCTACTCCGTCTACCCCACCGCCTCCGAGGTCTACGTCACCAACCACGCCCACTCCTGCCAGACCATCGGCGGCTTCGCCGACACCAGGCTCCCCTCGGGCCACCTGGACTACAAGGCCGGCCTGGCCCTGACCAACTCGCCCGACGTCACCATCGGCACCCAGGGCACCGACGGCTACTACGACTGGTCGGGCTACAAGAGCCCCGACATCCTCGACTGGTACCCCAACCTGGGCCTGGGCACCTTCACGGGCCAGTACCAGGCCGCCTGGGACGTGACCGCCACCCAGGACTACCTCCTGCTCGCCGGTGAGTTCATCAGCGCCGACGGCAAGCCCCAGCAGGGCCTGGTGCGCTACCCGCGCCGCGGCGCCACCGCCACCCACGTGCCCGAGGGCACCGGGGCCGACCTGGGCGCGACGATCAAGGCCGACGGGCCGGGCACGGTCACCGCCTCCTTCAACCCCACCTGGGACCGCGACGACTCGACCCTGACCTACAGCCTCTACCGCGACGCCGAGACCAAGCCGGCCGCCTCCACCGACGTGTCCGACCGCTACTGGAGCCGCAGCCCGCACACCGTCCAGGACACCAAGGCCCCCGGCGGCGAGCACAGCTACCGGCTCGTCGTCAGCGACGCGGGCGGCAACACGATCTCCACCGACCCGGTGACGCTCACCGTGGAGCCGGGCCCCGACGCCCCCGCGGCCGTCCAGGCCTCCGACGCCTTCGACCGCACCGTGCAGAACGGCTGGGGCAGCGCCGACAAGGGCGGCGCCTGGACCACCACCGACGGGGCCCCGGTCTCCGTCGCCGACGGCGCCGGCATCGTGCCCCTCGACCACGTCGGCTGGACGACCGCGGCCACGCTCAAGGACTTCTCCGCCCCGCAGGCGCAGGTCTCCACGACCTTCACCCTGAGCGAGACGCCCAGCGAGCGCGGCGTCTACACCACCGTCATCCCCCGCCGCACCGACTCGGGCTACTACGGGGTCAAGATCGTCGCCGACAAATCGGGGGTCACCGCCTTCCTCATCGCCGTCGACGGCAAGACCGAGACCAACCTGACCAGCACCCGCCTCCCCGACAGCTGGAGCGCGAACACCCCGATCCACGTCACCGTCTCCGCCACCGGCTCGGGCACCACGAGCCTGAGCGCCACGGTGTGGACCGGCGACGGGGCGGCCCCGCAGACCCCGACGGTCACCGCCGAGGACTCCACCGCCTCCCTCCAGGGCAACGGCTCGGTCGGCCTCCAGTCCTACCTGTCCACGTCCTCGACCTCGGTGACCGGTCAGCTGCGGGTCGACGACTTCAGCGCCACCAGCAGCCCGGCCAAGTGAGGGATCGGACTATGAGCCCCGCCCGGTTCCGACGCGGCTGTGCCGCCGTCCTCCTGGCCGCCTCGCTGGCCCTCCTGGGCGCCTGCAGCAGCAGCGGCCACGGGGGCGGGGCGTCCGGGACGTCCGCCGGCTCGACGGCGTCGACGACGGCCTCCGCCGCCGCGGGGGCGTCCTCGGCCCCCGCCCCCGCCGGCTCCGCCGCCCCGACCACGGGGGCCGCGCCCTCGGCGCAGGCATCCGCCGCGGCGACCGACGGCTCCGTCCCGACCCCGGACGGGCAGCCGGGCGAGCCCGGCTACACCCAGCCCGAGGCCAACCCGGTCCCCCTGGAGTCGCCGGCCAGCGTGGCCGACGCCCAGGTCAAGCTCGCGGTCGAGGCGGTCAATGTCGAGGCGACCGTGCCCGGCGAGGTCTCCGGCCCCGCCGTGCGCGTGAAGGTCACCGCCACCGCCGGCTCGACGGCCCTCGACCTGTCGGGGGCGAGCGTGACCGCCACCTACGGGCAGGACTCCACCCCGGCCGTCATGCTCACCAGCGACCAGCAGAGCCAGACCCTGCCCGACTCGGTGGCGGCCGGGAGCGAGGCGACCGGCGTCTACGACTTCGCCATCCCAGAGGGGTCCCGCGACCAGGTCGTCGTGCGGGTCTACCTCAACTCGCAGGAGCCCGTCGCCGTCTTCAGCGGGGCGGTGTCCTGACGGCGGACTCCGGAGGGGCGGTATAGGGTCCCTTCGGACCCGCCGCCGCGGGTTGGCAGCAGTGCGACGGCCGCGTCGGGAGGAGGGGAACGGACGATGACTCATCTGCTCCCCCTCCTCGCCGCCGCGGCCGTCGGCCTGTGCGGGGCCGCCGGCGTCGTGGTGACGACGGCCCGCCGGCCCGCGGCGGGCGCCGCGGCCGTCTTCTGCGTCCTGGCCCTGGTGGGGGTGTGGGTCTGCCTGCCCGTCAACCCGTACGTGCCGCCCGTGGTCCTCGTGGGCGCGCTCGTGTGCCTCGGCCTGGCCCCGCGCTTCTCCTGGCGCATGACCGGGGGGGACGTGCTGGTGCACACCGCCTTCGCCCTGGTCGGCGTCGCCGCCCTGGGCGGGGCCTCGAGCACGCAGGTCCTGGGCGAGCTCATCCTGGGCGCCTACCCCGCCTACATGATCGGGCGGATGCTCGTCGAGCGGATCGGCCTGGTCCGGGCCGCCGAGATCATGACCTGCGTGTGGGCCGTCGCGGCGGTCCTGGGGCTCGTCGAGGCCGTCACCGGCTTCAACCCCTTCACGGCCGTCCCCTTCCCCAGTCACCTGTACCAGGTGTGGGCCGTCTCCCAGGAGCGGGCCGGGATGGCGCGGGTCGAGGGCGCCTTCGGCCACTCCATCGCCTACGCCACGTCCATGGCCGCGGGCATCCCCTTCGCGGCGGTGACCCGGTGGCCGTCCTGGCTGCGGTGCTCGGCCATGGTGCTCCTGCTCGGCTCGACCCTGCCGAGCCTGTCGCGCACGGGCATGGTGTGCGCCCTCCTGGCGCTCGTGCTGTCGCTGACCCTGCTGCGCACCGATATCGGTCCCCGGTGGCGGGTGGGCACCCTCGCGGGGCTGGGGGCGGCGGGCGCCGTCGGCCTGTCCCGTCTGCTGGAGGTGTTCGCGCGCGCCGGGCGGGAGCAGTCCGGCAGCGCCGAGTACCGCGGCACCATCCTCGTCCTGGTGAGCCGGCTGCGGTTCCTCGGGGCCTCGCCCGCGGCGGTCAACCGGGGCGGGACGACGAAATGGGCCGGCTTCAACTCCATTGACAACGAGGTCCTGCTCGCCGCCCTGCGCTTCGGCTGGGCGCCGGTGGCCCTGTTCCTCGTCGGCCTGGCCGTGGTGGTGGGGCGGGTCCTGGTGCGTCGCGGCAACGCCGCCCAGGTCGCGCTGACGGCCCTGACGCCCGCCTACGTGACGGTGGCCTTCATCACGCAGCTGGACAGCGTCGTGTGGATCATCCTGGGCATGGCGGTGGCGGCCCAGGCGGCCTCCACGTCCGACGACGGGCGGAGCCTGACGGCCAAGGAGGCCGAGGAGCTGCGGGTCGCCAGGGTCGTGGCGGCCTTCGGCCGCCGGTTGGTGCCCGCGACCCCCGGCTCGTCCCCGAGCCCGCCCTCGCCCGCGGCGCCGCCCTCGCCCGCTGCGCTGGCCTCGTCCCCGAGCCCGGTCTCGCCCGCGGCACCCGGTCCGGCCCACGCCCCGGCCCCGGTTCAGACCCCGGCTCAGGCGACCGCGCGCCGTCGGGCGCCGTCCTACGCCCCGGCCAGGACGGCGCCGTCCCCCGCCATGGCCGGGACCCGGACGGCCGCGCGCCGCCGAGCCGTCCCGGTCGCGCCGCAGGGCCCGCCCCGGAGCCGGCCTCCCCAGGGTCCGCCGCAGAGTCGTCCGCCGGTCGCGTCGCAGGGCCCTTCCTCGGGTCCGCCGCAGGGCCCGCCCCGGAGCCGGCCTCCCCAGGGGCCGCCCCAGAGCCGTCCGCCGGTCGCGTCGCAGGGCCCTTCCTCGGGTCCGCCGCAGAGCCGTCCGCCGGTCGTGCCGCAGGGCCCTCCCCAGATCCGGCGGCGGGAACGGCAGTAGGGGGCCGGCCCTCAGGGGATGGGCGTGTCCGGCCCCGGCAGCTCGCCGCGCGCGCAGCGGCGCATCAGGCGCAGGCCGTCGCGCGTGCCCGCCCAGGCGGCCCGCAGGCTGGAGCGCGAGCGCAGCAGCTGGCGCCGCCCCCCGCGCAGGACGATCGCGCGGGCGGCGGCGGGCGCCGTCGCGGCCCACCGGCGCCGGGCGGCGGCGTCGAGGTGCAGGGCGGCGTAGAGCAGGCGGTTGCGGATGTTGTAGTAGTAGTAGGCGTCCGACTTGGCCGGGCCCGCATCCGCGTCCCCGTCGCGCTGCGTGCCGCCCTCGTCGTGGACGGCCACGGCCTCGCGGGCCAGCACGAGCGCCCCGCCGGAGCTCACCACCCGCCGGGAGAAGTCGACGTCCTCCCAGTAGAGGAAGTAGCGCTCGTCGAAGCCCCCGACGGCCTCGAACAGCCGGGTCGACAGGGCCAGGCAGGCCCCCGAGAGCCACGGGTGGGTGCCGCCGGGCGGGATCGGCCTGGTTGAGCGCGGGGAGCGCATGGACCCGTCGGCCAGGCAGACGACGGCCCGGTCGGCCACGACCCGCCCCTCGGAGTCGGTGAGCACGGGGGCCACGAGCGAGCGCGGCTCGCGCTCGGCGCGCGCCAGCAGGCTCAGCACGGTCTTGCGGTCCAGGACGGCGTCGGGGTTGAGCAGCAGGAGCAGCCGGGCGCCGTCGGCCGCCGCCCGGGCCTGGGCCAGGTTCATGCCGCCGCCGAAGCCCGTGTTCCCCTCCGGCTCGACCAGCGTCCAGCCGTGCTCGGCGCACAGGTCCCGGGTCCGCAGGCGGGTCTCCTCGGTGGAGTAATTGTCGACGACGACGACGCCCGCCTCGGGCACCGCCCGCGCCACGCGGGCCAGGTTGCGCTCCAGGAGCTCGGGCGAGCCGTAGCTGACGACGAGGATCGCGGCGCGCGCGAGCAGGCGGGCGGCGTCGTCGCCCGCCGGTCCGCTGACGCGGGGCGTGGGGCCCATGGTGGCGTCCTTTCTTCCGACGGGCCGGTTGCGCGGGGCCCGGAGCCCTGATAGTACCGTCGCGCACGCGCAAGCACAGGAAGACGGCCAGGAGGCGACCGGTGGACACTCAACGGGGTCCGGCGACCGGCAACGGACCCGACGGCGCCGGGACCGCGCCCGGCCCCGAGCGGCCCCGCCTGACCGTCGCGGTCCTGACCTACCTGCGCAACGCCTACCTGGCCGAGCTGCTGCCCGCGCTGGTCGAGCAGGCGGGGTCGGTGGCCGGGCGGGCGCGGGTGCGCATCCTCGTCGTCGACAACGACCCGGCCGGCGGCGCCGAGCGGACCGCGAGGGCCGTGCGCCCCGCCGGCGCGGACTCTGACGGCGCCGGGCCCGAGATCGTCTACGTCCACGAGCCCGAGCCCGGCATCGTCGCGGGCCGCAACCGCGCCCTGGACGAGTCCGGCCGCGAGCGCCTGCTCGTCTTCATCGACGACGACGAGCTCCCGCGCCCCGGCTGGCTCGCCGCCCTGCTCGACGCCCGCGAGCGCCACGGCTGCGCGGCGGTCACCGGGCCGACCCCGCCCGTCTTCGAGACGGCCCCCGACCCGTGGGTGGCCGCCTGCGGCGCCTTCGACTCCTGGGAGGCGGCCGACGGCGCGCGCGTGCGCAGCGCCGACACCGGCAACCTGCTGCTGGACCTGGGGCGCGTGCGGGCCCTGGACCTGCGCTTCGACCCCCGCTACGGGCTCACCGGCGGGGAGGACTCCCTGTTCACCCGGAGCCTGACCCTGGCGGGGGAGGAGATCCGCTTCGCCGCGGGCGCCGTCGTCGACAAGCGCGTGCCCGCGCAGCGGGCCCGGCGGGACTGGGTGCTGCGCCGCGCCCACCGCTCGGGCTCCACCTGGGCGCGGGTCCGCATCGACACCGCCGACCGCGCCCGCACGGCCCTGCGCCTGGGCTACGCCGTCAAGGGCCTGGCCCGGGCCGGGCGCGAGGGGGCGCTGGCCCTGCTCGCCCGGGCGGGCGGCGACGTCGCCTCCCGGGCGGTCCACGAGGTCGGCGCCCGCGGCGGCCTGGGCATGGTGGTCGGGGCCCTGGGCGGGAGCGTGGCCGAGTACGGCCGGTCGGGCGGGTCGGCCGCTCCGGGCGCGCCCCGGAAGGGGGCATCGTGAGCGGCGCCGGGCCCCTCGTGCCCCCCGCGGGCCTGACCGTGGCGATCCCCACCTACCGCCGCCCCGGGGCCGTGGCCCGGGCCCTGCGCGCCGTCCTGGCCGAGGCGGGCGCCTGCCGCGGGGACGGGTCGGGTCCGGGCGGCCCGGTCGAGGTCCTCGTCATCGACAACGACCCCGACGGCTCCGCGCGCGAGGCGGTGGCGGGGGTCTGCGGGGGCGCGCCCGGCGCCGAGGCCGGGTCCGGCGCCGCCGTGCGCTACGTCGTCGAGCCCTCCCCGGGCGTGTCCGCCGTGCGCAACCGGGCCCTGGACGAGACGGCCGGCCGGGCCCTGCTCGTCTTCATCGACGACGACGAGGAGCCCGAGGCCGGCTGGCTGCGGGGGCTGCTGTCCACCCGCCGGGACACCGGGGCGGCCGCCGTCGCCGGGCTGGTCGTGCCCGACTACGAGGCCGAGCCCGGCCCGTGGCTGCGGGCCGGGGGCTTCTTCGACCGCCAGTCCTGGCCGACGGGCACGCGCCGGCCCGTGGCGGCGACGAACAACCTCCTGCTGGACCTGGGGGCGGTGCGCGCCGCCGGCCTGCGCTTCGACGAGGCCTTCGGCGCCACCGGCGGGGAGGACGCGCTGTTCACCCGCTCGCTCGTGGCGGCCGGGGGCGTCATCGTGTGGTGCGACGAGGCGCGGGTGCGCGACCGCGTGCCGGCGGCGCGCCTGGAGCGGGCCTGGGTCCTGCGGCGGCGCCGCTCCCACGCGGCCACCGCGGTGCGCGTCGAGCTGGCCCTGGCGGGGCCGGGGGCGCACCCGGGCATCAGGGTCCGGGCGCTGGCCGGCGGGTGCGCCCGGGTCCTGGCGGGCCTGGGCCGCATGGCGCTGGGCGGACTGGGGGCGGGGGCCGGGCGCGGGCTGGTGCACCGGGCGCGCGGGGCCCGGCTCGTCGCCCGCGGGTCGGGGATGGCGGCCGCCGCCGTCGGCCGCGGCGCCCACCGCGAGTACGGCCGCCCCTGAGGCCGCCGCTTCACCGAGTTCCGCGAACGACCGAGTTCCGCGAAGGGGAGGAGTGGGCGCGCGTTCGCGGAGGGGGACGGCTCCCGCCCGCTACTCCACGACGTCCTCGTCCACCCAGTCCAGGGTCCGGGCCACGGCCTTGACCCAGTTGCGGAAGAGCCGCTCGCGCTCGGCCGGATCCATCGCCGGCTCCCAGCGCCTGCCCTCCGCCCAGTTGGCGACGACGTCGTGCGCGCCCGACCAGAAGCCGACGGCGATCCCGGCCGCGTAGGCCGCGCCCAGCGCCGTCGTCTCCAGGACCGTGGGTCGCACGACCGGCACCCCCAGCTGATCGGCCTGGAACTGCATGAGCAGCTCGTCGCGGGTCATGCCGCCGTCGACCTTGAGCTCGGTCAGTCCGTTGCCCACCGCCGCCGACGCCGAGTCCCGGTTCATGGCCTCGAGCACCTCGCGGGTCTGGAAGGCGGTGGCCTCCTCCGCGGCCCGGGCGATGTGGCCCTTGTTGACGTAGCGGGTCAGCCCCACCAGGGCCCCGCGCGCGTCGGGCCGCCAGTGCGGGGCGAACAGCCCGGAGAAGGCCGGCACGAAGTACGCCCCGCCGTTGTCCTTCACCGAGCGCGCCAGGGCCTCGATGTCCTTGGACTCGGCGATGAGGCCGAGGTTGTCGCGCAGCCACTGCACCAGCGACCCGGCCACCGCGATGGAGCCCTCCAGGGCGTAGACGGGCTTCTGGCCCTCGATCTGGTAGCACACGGTGGTCAGCAGCCCGTTGCGGCTGAGCACCGGGGTGGTGCCGGTGTTCATGAGCATGAAGCAGCCGGTGCCGTAGGTGTTCTTCGCCTGCCCCGCCTCGAAGCAGGCCTGCCCGAAGGCCGCCGCCTGCTGGTCGCCCAGAATCCCGGCGATGGGGGTGTCGATGAGCAGGCCGTTCCTGCGGCCGCGGCCGAACACGCCCGAGGAGGGCCGGATGTCGGGGAGCATGGACACGGGGATCCCCATGTCCGCGCAGATCTCCTCGTTCCAGTCCAGGGTGTCGATGTTCATCAGCAGCGTGCGCGAGGCGTTGGTGACGTCGGTGGCGTGCACCCCGCCGTGCGCCCCGCCGGTCAGGTTCCACAGGATCCAGGTGTCCATGGTGCCGGCCAGCAGCTCGCCCGCCTCGGCGCGGCGCCGGGCCCCCTCGACGTTCTCGAGGATCCAGGCGATCTTCGGGCCGGCGAAGTAGGTCGCCAGCCCCAGCCCCACCCGGTCCTTGTAGCGGTCGTAGTCGGGGGCGCCGGCGCCGGGCGCCGCGGCGGCCAGGCGGTCGCAGATCCTCTGGGTGCGGGTGTCCTGCCAGACGATGACGTTGTGCACCGGCTCGCCGGTGGCCCGGTCCCACACGACGACGCTCTCGCGCTGGTTGGTGATGCCCACCGCGGCGATGGAGTGCCGGTTGACCTCCGCGGCGGACAGGGCGCCGGCCACGACGTCGCGCACATCGCGCCAGATCTGCGCCGCGTCGTGCTCGACCCAGCCGGCGCGGGGGAGGATCTGGGCGTGCTCCTTCTGGTCGACGGCGACGATCGCCCCGTCGTGGTCGAACAGGATGGCGCGCGAGGATGTCGTGCCCTGGTCGATGGCCAGGACGTAGGGCTTGTCGGTCATGCGGGTGTCCTTTCACGTCGTCGTGAGGGTGCGGTCAGGGTGGGCGGGCTCGCGGCCGGGAGCCCGCGAACGGCTCGCGGGGCGGTCAGAACAGACCCGCCATGTTGGGGACGAGGAGCCCCGCGGCCACGCCCCCGATTGCCGGTCCGAGCACCGGCACCCAGGAGTAGGACCAGTCGCTCCCGCCCTTGCCCGGGATGGGCAGGACGGCGTGGGCGAGCCTCGGACCCAGGTCGCGGGCCGGGTTGATGGCGTAGCCGGTGGGGCCGCCCAGCGACAGGCCGATGCCGACCACGACGAGCGCCACGGCCAGCGGCCCGAGCTGCGAGGGCGTCCTGCCCGACTGGATGATCCAGCCCACGAGGACGAAGGTCCCAATGGCCTCCGTGACGAGGTTCCAGCCGTAGGAGCGGATCGACGGCGCGGTCGCGAAGCAGCCGAGCTTGGCGGCCGCGGGGGCCTCCTCGTCGAAGTGCTTCTTGTAGGCCAGCCAGGCCGCCGCCGCCCCGAGGAAGGCCCCGACCATCTGGCCGACGAGGTACACGGCGACGTTCGTGGCCGTGGCGGGCACGTTCGCGGCGAGGTCGCGGCCCGCGGCGGCCAGGCCGAGGGTGACGGCGGGGTTGATGTGGGCGCCGGTGGCGTAGCCGGCGTAGACGCCCATGAAGACCGCCAGCCCCCAGCCCCAGGAGATGACGATCCATCCCGAGGACTGCGCCTTGGACTTGGGCAGGGTGACGGCGGCGCACACGCCGGCGCCGAGGACGATGAGGATGAAGGTCCCGAAGAGCTCGGACAGGAGGATCTGCCCCGTGGACGGAGTCATTTCGGCTCACTTTCTGCACGTCGCTGTGCGGTTGGTTCGGGGCGCGGCCCGCCGCTCCTCTTGGGGCCGGGGCCCTCAGATCGACCCGGCGATGTGCGCCACGGCCGCGGCGTCGGTGGACTCGGACTCGGCCGCCGCGATCTGGGAGACGCGCTCGGCGTAGGCGGCCTTCTCCGCGGCGACGTCCTTCTTCGTCCAGCCCAGCAGCGGCGCCATGACCTGAAGGATCTCGTCGGCCGCCGACAGCCCGCGGTCGCGCCGCTCCATGTCCAGGCGCACCCGGCGCAGCAGGACGTCGTCGAGGTGGGCGGCCCCCTCGTGGGTGACGGCCCAGGCGACCTCGGCGCGCAGGAAGGCGCTCGCCCGCGCCAGCGGCTCGCCGTAGCGGCGGGCGGCGCCGTCGTCGGAGTCGATGGACTCCAGCAGGGCGGGCACCTCGTCGCCGTAGCGGTCGAGCAGGTGGGTGACGCGGGCGAGCGTCCAGCCGCGCTCGCGGGCGATGTCCCCGGCCCGCGCGGCCAGCTCGTGGTAGCCGGCGGCCCCCACCAGCGGCAGGTCGGCGGTGGTGGAGGGGTGGGCCCGGGCCAGGGCCTCGCCCAGGGCGTGGTCGACGGCGTCGACCGCCATGACCCGGTAGGTGGTCAGCTTGCCCCCGGCGATGGAGGTCAGTCCGGGCGCCACGCGGGTGACGGTGTGCTCGCGCGAGACCTTCGTGGAGGCGGCCCGCGCGCCGGGCTTGAGCCGGGGCTGGAGCAGGGGGCGCAGGCCGGCGTAGGTGCCGATGATGTCGTCGCGGGTGAGGGGGCGCGACAGGACCTCGTTGGCGTGGTCGAGCACGTAGTCGATGTCGGCGGCCGTGGCCACGGGCTTGGAGGGGTCCTCGCTCCAGGGGGTGTCGGTGGTGCCGATGACCCAGTAGCGCGGCCAGGGGATGATGAACAGGACCGACTTCTCGGTGCGCAGGAAGATCCCGGTCTGGGCGTCGATGGCCTCCTTGGGCACGACGACGTGGATGCCCTTGGAGGTCAGGACCCGCAGGCCCCCGGCGTCGGCGGCCAGGTCCTGGGTGGCCTCGGTCCACACGCCGGTGGCGTTGATGACCCGGGCGGCCCTGATCTCGCGGGTCTGGCCGGTCTCCAGGTCGGTGACGGCCGCGCCGGTGACGGCGCCGTGGGCGTCCTTGAGGAAGCCGGTGACCCTGGTGCGGTTGGCGGCCAGCGCCCCCAGGCCGACGGCGGTGCGCACCAGGTCGATGA
>ERZ772993.655-NODE-655-length-15899-cov-14.479803_pt1 | contig 15899 bp, 11 predicted proteins | sample MGYA00580670_ERZ772993 | MGnify/ENA primary metagenome ERZ772993 (study PRJEB29015, sample SAMEA2737936) | human oral metagenome | biome: human oral; feature: human-associated habitat; material: dental | place: China | collected 2136 ... | reverse complement strand
CCTGGGACATGGCCCTGCGGCTGCGCTACGACGAGGTGCCGGTGGGGACCGTCGAGCCGGACCTGGGCCGGGCCCTGACCCTGCTGCGCCGGGCGCCGGGCGCCGGTGCGGCCGCCGGCGCGCCGAGCGCGGATGCTGCCACCGGCGCCGATGCGCCGGGCGCGGACGCGGACTCCGGGCCCGATGCGCCGGGCACAGGAGCCGGAGCCGATGCGCGGGGCACGAGCGCCGGAGCCGGGTCCGGCGCCGCCCGACCCATGCGGGTCTTCACCACCTACACGGCGATGCTGGCGCTGCGGGCGCGGCTGGGCGAGCTGACCGAGGTCGAGGAGGTCATGAAGTGAGCACCGAGGTGAAGGTCTACGAGCACACGACGCCGGGCGCGGCCCGCGGCAGGATCCGCCTGCTCCAGCTCTACCCGCGGGACATGAACATCTACGGGGACTGGGGCAACACCCTGGTCCTCATCCGCCGCGCCCAGTGGGTCGGCTACGACGTCGAGCTGGCCTCCTACGACCCGGGCGAGGAGCTGCCGGAGGCGGTGGACCTCGTCGTGGGCGGCGGCGGGCAGGACTCCGGGCAGGAGCGCATCAAGGACGACCTCGTGATGCGCGGGCCGGAGCTGGTGGCCTGGGCGGCCGACGGCGTGCCCATGCTGGCCATCTGCGGCCTCTACCAGCTCTTCGGGCACCGCTTCCTCACGGGCACCGGCGACCAGATCCCGGGCATCGGCCTCATCGACGCCCAGACGGTGGCCGGGCCGGGCCGGCTCATCGGGAACATCGCGCTCAAGAGCGAGGACTTCGGGACCGTGGTCGGCTACGAGAACCACTCGGGGCTGACCACGCTCGGCCCGGAGGCCCGGCCCTTCGGCACGGTGACCAGCGGCGACGGCAACAACGGCAGGGACCGCACCGAGGGGGCCCGGGTGCACCACGTCATCGGCACCTACCTGCACGGCTCCCTGCTGCCCAAGAACCCGCGCGTGGCCGACTGGCTGCTGGCGCGCGCCGTCGAGCACGGCGGCGGGACCTGGGAGCCGGAGCCGCTGACGGACCCGGTGGAGGAGTGGGCCGAGCGCGCCCGCAGGGTCGCCCTGTCCCGCCCGCGCTGAACGCTGACTCCGCGCCGCGGACGGTTGGCTCCTCCGATCGGACGCGGCCCCGCCCGCGCTGAACGCGGACTCCGCCCGCCGCCGCGCGGGCGCGAGCCCCGGATCCCGCCGCGCCGAGCGGGGCGGACGCGGATGGCCCGCGGCCCGGATAGGTTTCCCGGCCCCGGTCCCCGCGCTGAGCGGGGCGGACTCATCGGGCAGGGGCGTGAACGGCGGCCATCCGCCGGCCCCCGCGCCGAGCGGGACGGACGCAGGACGTAGACTCGGCCCCATGCCCACACCGGAGTTCGTCCTGCGCCTGCGCGAGAAGATCGGTCACGACCAGCTGTGGCTGCCGGGGGTGAGCGTCGTCGTGGTCGACGACGCCGGTCGCGTCCTGCTGGGGCGCCGCTCCGACACCGGCCGCTGGTCCATCATCGACGGCATCCCCGAGCCCGGCGAGCAGCCGGCCGCCGCGGCCGCGCGCGAGTGCGAGGAGGAGGCGGGCGTGCGCCCCGAGATCCTCGCGGTCATCGGCGTCGAGACCGAGGAGCCCATCGTCTACCCCAACGGCGACCGGTGCGTCTTCCTGGACATCGGCTTCGTCGCGCGCGTCGGCGCCGAGCGGGCGGCGGCCGCCGGCGTCGGCGACGGGGAGCTGACGGCGGTGGCCTGGTTCGAGCCCGACGCGCTGCCCGCGCCCCTGACGCCCCACGCCTCGGCCCGCATCGCCGCCGCCCGGGCGTGGCTGGCGGATCCGACGACGCCCGCCCGGTTCCGGCTCGAATAGGCCGCCGGCGTCGGACCGGGCCGGGGCGGGCCGCCCCTTCGCCGAGACCGGCGGCGCGGCGCCGCGTTCGGGCCGCGTTCGGGCACCGTGCTTCCGGCGCCGCGGGGCCGGGCTCAGGAGCGCGGCTGGCGCTCGGCCCACTCCTTGGGGCTCACCCGCACGCCCGTGTAGAAGGGGACGTCCTGGCGCACGTGCAACCGCGCCTCGGTGTAGCGCTGGTGGTGGATGACGCCCTCCAGGCGGTCCAGGGAGTCGGCCTCGAAGCCCAGGACCCACTCGTAGTCGCTCATGCCGAAGGCCGCCAGCGTGGAGCCCTTGACGTCGGGGTACTTGGAGAAGCCGTTGCGGCCGTGCGCCGCCATGATCCGCGAGCGCTCCTCGGCGGGCAGCAGGTACCAGTCGTAGGAGCGGACGAAGGGGTAGACCATGACCCAGTCGCGCGGGGCGACGCCGCCGAAGCAGGCCGGGATGTGCTTGCGGTTGAACTCCGCCGGGGTGTGCAGGCCCATGCAGGACCATACGGGGGCGAGGTAGCGGCCGATCGCGGAGGCGCGCAGGCGGTGGTTGGCGTCCTGGAGCTTCTCGGGGTCGTCGCTGAGCCACCACACGAGCAGGTCGGCGTCGGAGCGGAAGCCGGCGACGTCGTACCAGCCGCGGGTGGTGACCTCCGAGGCGCCGATGAAGAAGAGGGACTCGCCGACGAGCCGGCGCCGGGTGTCCTCCAGCGGCGGCAGGGGGGCGGTGAGGCGGAAGACGGCGAAGAGGGCGTAGTGGAACTGGTTGTTGACGGCGTCGAGGTCGATGTCGGTGGCGTCGCGCGGGTCGTGGTGGGGGCGGCGCTCCTCGTCGTGGAAGCGGTGGATGCCGTCGGCGCCGGCGGCATCGGCGGCCCCGGGGCCCGCGGCCGTGCTGGCGGCGGCGTCGGGGGCGGGATCGGCGGGGACGCCGGTGGCGTCGGTCCGGGTGTCGGTCATGGCAGTCTCCTTCGTCGGTGTCCCGTGGTGGGGCGACTCAACGGCAACGGTAGCGCCTACCGGGGCCGGCGGGGCGGGTCCGCGGGCCCGCGAGGCGCCCGCGGGCCCATCGCGCCTACCGGGGCCGGCGGGGACGGGCGGAGTGCCCCGAAGCGGCGGGCCGGCAGCAGGACTCGGGGCACACGGTGTGGAAGGGGCCGGTGCCCGTCGTCGAGGCCGGGGCCACATCCTCGCCCCGGGCGACGGCGGCCCGCTCGAGCAGGACGTCGGCCAGGGAGGCGATGAAGGCGGGGTGCGTGCCCGCGGTGGCCGCCCGGACGTAGGGCATGGCGAGCCGCTCGGCGGTGGCGCGGGCCTCGGTGTCCAGGTCGAAGACGACCTCCATGTGGTCGGCCACGAAGCCGATGGGGGCCACGACGACGCCGTCGGGCACGGCCACCGCGGTCCCGTCCGTGAGGCGTCCGGCGGCCAGGGCCTCCAGGTGGTCGTTGACGTCCGGCTCCAGCCACCGCGCCTGCGGCGGGCCCGAGCGCGAGCAGAAGACCAGGTCGTGCGCGGGCGCGGCCGCCGTCCCCAGGCGCCGGGCGACGGCGGGCAGGAGCACCTCGATGAACCGCCGGTGCTGGTCCACGTAGGAGATCTCGGTCGACAGGTCGGCGGCCATGCCGGGCTCGGGGGGCGCCGCGCCGGGTTCGGGGGGCGCCATGCCGGGTTCGGGGGGCGCCATGCCGGGTTCGGGGGGCGCCGCGCCCGGGGCGGGGATGTCCCGCCCGTCCGCGGGCGCGCCCGCGGCGGTTCCGGGCCCGGCCCCAGTGCTCCCGGGCCCGCCCGCGGCGGTTCCGACCGCATCTCCGGCGTCCCCGGGGACGCCGTCCCCGGCGTGCGGCGCGGATACCCCCGAATGGCTGACACGGAGTTCCAGCTGCGCGCCGTCCCCGGCGTGCGGCGCGGAGCCCCGCTCCATGCCGACGGGGATGGAGTGGGTGACCAGGACCAGGCGGATCCCCCCGAGCGGAACCCCGGCGCGCGTCAGCTCGGCGCAGGCGTCGGCGATGGCGTCGGCGTTGGCCTCCAGCATGCCGGGGGTGTTGTAGAAGGGCCGGGTCTTGTCCACGACGAGCTCGACCGGCTCCCCGCCGGCCCCGCCCACGCGGGCGGCGGCGTCGGCCTCGAAGCCCTCGCCGGTGGCGCCGTCGGTCCCGGCGGCCAGGCGCGCCAGGGCGGCGGCCGTGTCCTCGCGGTACTGGCGGCACCCGGAGTAGGAGGCGTAGGCGGCGGTGGTCAGCGACAGCAGGCGCCGGGCCCCGCCGTCGGCCAGCTCGCGCATGGCCTCGGTGACGAAGGGGTGCCAGTTGCGGTTGCCGATGACGACCGGCGCGTTCGAGCCGCGGCGGGCGAGCTCGGCGCGCAGGGCCTCGAGCATCTCGGCGTTGCGGGCGTTGATGGGCGACACGCCGTCGAACCCGGCGTAGTGGCCGGAGACCTCCAGCAGCCGGGAGTCGGGCACGCCCCGTCCGGCGGTGGCGTTGCGCATGAAGGGCAGGACGTCGGCGGGGCCGGCGGGCCCCCCGTAGGACAGGACGAGGACGGCGTCGTAGGGCGCGAGGGGGTCGGCCGCAGCATCGGCCCGGCCGACGGCGGGGGCGGGCTCAGTCATTGCGCTCCTTCGGGTGGGCGGGGCGGGCGGGGTCCGCGTTGGAGCCGACGTTGGAATCGGCAGCGGGGTCCGCGTTGGAGCCGGGGCCGGAATCGGCACCGGAGTCGGCGGCCGCGCCGGGGCCGGCGGTCGTGCCGGGGCCGGCGGTCGTGCCGGCACTGGCAGCCGTATCGGAGCCGGAGTCGGCACCGGAGTCAGTGGCCGCACCTGAGCCAACGTCAACGCCCGCGTCGGCGATCAGGGCGCCGCCGACGTCGGCGCCCAGGACGAGTTCGAGCGCGGCGAGGTACTCGCCCTCCCGCCCCTCCCGGCCCGCCCGGTGGGCGGCGACGGTGGGGTGGTGGAGGATGCGGGCGGCCAGGTGGCGCAGGGCGCGGGCGGCGTCCTCGACGTCGACCATGCCGTCGCGGGGGCGCAGCCGGGCCAGCTCGTCCTCGACGAGGGCCTCGACGCGCTCGCGCAGGGCGCAGATGAGGGGGTCCATGCGGCGGGCGAGTCCGGCGCGGTCGAAGGCCTCGGCCTCCCGGGCGACGATGTCGCGGGCGGCGCGCACCTGCGCGGCCTCGGCCTCGGGGACGGCGCGCTGGACGGCGGCCAGGTCGATGAGCGCGACGCCGGGCAGGCGCCCGACCGACTCCTCGACGTCGCGCCGCAGCGCCAGGTCGAGCACGACCAGGGGCCGCCCTGCGGGCCCGGTGCGCCCCCCGCGTCCCTCGATGCGCGGGGCGGGCTCGGCGGGGCGGTCGGGCGGGGCCGGTTCGGCGCGGCGGCGCAGCCGGAGGGATGTGGCGACGAGCTCGCGGGTCAGGACGGGCGCGCCCAGGCCGCGGCAGGTGATGACGAGGTCGGCCAGGGCCAGGGCGCCGGGCAGCTCGGCGTCGGACACGGCCCGCAGGCCGCGGCCGGCGGCGAAGGCCCGGGCGCGGTCGGTGCGCGAGTAGACCCCGATGTCGCGCGCGCCGCGCTCGTGCAGGGCGGTGACGGTGGCGCCGGCGTAGGCGCCGGTCCCCACGAGCAGGATCCGGCAGGAGCCCAGCGGCGGCAGGCGGCGGGCGGCCAGGTCGAGGCCGACGGCGACGACGCTGCGGCCGGTGCCGGCGAGCCTCGTGGAGCCGGCGACCCGGCGGGAGGCGGCCGAGGCGTGGGACAGGGCGCGGTCGAGCTCGGCGGTCAGCGTCCCCTCGGCGCGGGCGACCGTCGCGGCGCGGCGCAGCTGGCCGGCGATCTCCCGCTCGCCCACGACCATGGACTCCAGCCCGGCGGCGGTGGCGAAGAGCTCGGCGACGGCGTCCGGGCCGCTCCAGGCGGAGGGGACGAGGGGGCCGGGGGCGGTATCGGGGGCGGTATTGAGGGAGGGCGCCGCGCCGGCCGCCCCGGGGACGGGACCGTCGGCGGAGACTCCGGGCCCGGGGGCGTCGGGGGCGTCGGGCCCGGAAGCGCGGGCGTCGAGGAAGGCGGCCACGGCGCGGGCGAGCGCGGGCGCGTCGGAGTCGGCGGGCCCGGCGTCACCGCGCTCGACGCCGGGGTCGGGGCCGGACGCCGCACCACCGGCCCCGGCCCCGGCGTCGGCGTCGAGCACGAGGGCCAGGCGGTTGCAGGTGGCCAGGACGACGGCGCCGCGCACGCCGGGCACCGCGCGGAGCAGATCGGGGCCCATGCGCGCGGTGGCGGCACCCAGGCGGGCGACGGCATCGAGCCCGTGGGCCCGGTGGTCTACGGAGAGCAGGTGAATCACGGCAGCCCGTATTGAATCATCGGGGCCCGTGCGGGGCACAATGGGCGGTGCGCCGAGGCGACCGCGTTGAGACGCCGCGTCAGAATCCATTCCCGACGTTTTATCGCCGCGCCCCGGCATCCGCGCCGTTTCAACTCAGAACAGGAATGCAGCCGACCGTGGACCAGGCCCGAACCGAACCCCGCGAATCCGCGCGGGAACGTCACGCGACGTCATTTTCCGCAGGGGCGGGGATTATTCCGTGAGGACGGGTGCGCGCAATTCCCCCCGGTCGGTCCGGCCCGCCCCGGCGCTGCTGCGCGCCCTGGACGGCGAGCGCCCCGACCGCACGCCCGTGTGGTTCATGCGCCAGGCCGGGCGCTCCCTGCCCGAGTACCGGGCGCTGCGACGCCGCGAGGGCGCCCCCATGCTCGACCTCTGCCTGCGCCCCGAGCAGGCCGCCGAGATCACCCTCCAGCCGGTGCGCCGCCACGGCGTCGACGCCGCCATCCTCTTCTCCGACATCATGGTGCCGCTGCGCCTGGCCGGAGTCGGGGTCCGCATCGAGCCCGGGGTCGGCCCCGTCATCACCCCGCCCGTGCGCGACGCCGCGCAGGTCGCCGAGCTGACCGCCCGCCGCTACGGCGAGGGGCCCGACGGCGCAGCGGGGGCGGAGGCGATCGGTCGGGGCGCGGCCCTGGCCGTCGCCGAGCTCGGCTCCCCGGCCGCCCCCGGCCCGGGCGGGCTGGTCAGCGCTGGCGGGGCGGTGAGCACGGGCAGGGTCCCCGGCCCGGGCGCGGCCGGCCGTGCCGAGGCGTCCGGCGCGGCGCCGTCGGCCCGCAGCCCCCTGGGCCGGGAACTGAGCGGGCGGGAGCTGGCCGGACTGGCGCACTCGGCGGGGCGTGCCGGGTGGACGCCGCTCATCGGCTTCGGCGGGGCGCCCTTCACGCTGGCCGCCTACCTCGTCGAGGGCCGTCCCAGCCGCGACCACCTCGCCGCCCGCACCCTCATGCACGCCGACCCCGCCGCCTGGGACCGGCTCATGACCTGGTGCGCGCTCCTGACCGGCGACTTCATCGCCACCCAGGTCGAGGCCGGGGCCAGCGCCGTCCAGCTGTTCGACTCCTGGGCCGGGTCCCTGTCCCCGGCCGACTACCGGGCGCGCGTCGCCCCCTACTCGGCGCTGGCGATCGAGCGGGCGCGGCGGGCGGTCAGCCCGACGACGGGGCGGCCCGCCCCCCTCATCCACTTCGGCACCGGCACCGCCCGGATCCTGGCCCCCATGCACGACGCCGGGGCCCGGGCCGTGGGCGTGGACGAGCGCACCGACCTGGCCGAGGCGATCGAGGCCCTGGCCGACTCCGCGGGCGGGCCGTGCCCGGTGCAGGGCAATATCGACCCGGCCCTGCTGGGGGCGGGCGCCGCGCCGCTGGAGCGCGCCGTCGAGACCTGCCTGGCCGCCGGGCGCGCGGCCCCCGCGCACGTGGTCAACCTCGGCCACGGGGTCCCGCCGGGCGCCGACCCGGCGGTCCTGACCGGCGTCGTGGCCCGGGTGCACGGCTCAACGTCGTGGGCGCGGACGGCCGCCGAGCCCTGGGAGCCGGACGCATGAGCGCCCCGGACGGAACCGGGGCCGCCCGGCGCGCCCGGAGACCCGCGGGCGGGGCGGGGACGACGGCGGCAGCGCCGGGACTGGCGACGGGGCCGGCGGCGGAACCGGCGGCGGTACCGGCGACGGGGCCGGCGGCGCCGCCCGCCGTCTGGGATGCGGTCGTCGTCGGCGGCGGCATCGCGGGGCTCGCGGCGGCCTGGGAGCTGACCCGCGCCGGGCTGCGGCCGCTGCTGGTCGAGGCCCGCGGCTACACCGGGGGCCTCGTCGCCGGCGCCCGCATCGCCGGGGTCCGCATGGACCTGGGCGCCGAGGGCTTCGTCCTGCGCGGGCGGGCCGTGTCCGAGGCGGCCGAGGCCCTCGGGCTGGAGATCGTGGGGCCGAGCGGCGGCGGGGCGCGCCTCCTCCTGCCGCCGCTGCCGGGCGGCGAAGGACCGGGCGGTGGGGGCGGGAGCCCGGCGGACGCCCCCGGCAGCGCCGCAGCCGGCGCCGCCGACCGCCGTGACCACAGCCTCGCCCCTGACCACCACGGCTCCGGCCGCCGCGCCCCCGACCGCATCGGCGCCGACCGCATTGCCGCCGCCCCCGGCGGCTCCGGCGGCCCCTGGCGCCTGCACCGCTTCCCCCGCGACTCCTTCCTCGGCATCCCCGCCGACCCGACCGCCCCCGACGTCGTGGAGGTCCTCGGCCAGGCGGGCGCGCGGCGGGCGGCCGCCGACGCCGACCTGCCCGGCCGGACGGGCACGGGCCCCGACGAGGCGGCGGACCTCGCCTCCTTCGTCACCGCCCGCATGGGACCGGCGGTCCTCGACCGGCTCGTGCGGCCCATCGTCGCCGGGATCCACGCCGCCGACCCCCGCGCGCTCGCGGCGGACACGGTGGCGCCGGGACTGCGGGAGGCGACGGCGCGGCTGGGGAGCCTGCAGGCCGCCGTCGGCGAGCTGCTCCGCCGCCGTCGGGCCCGCTCGGGCGGACGGAGCGTGGACGTGACCACCCGGGGCGGGCTGGTCCGGCTCACCGACGCGCTGCGGGCCGCCGTCGAGGCCGACGGCGGGAGCGTGCGCACCCGCACCGGCGCCCAGAGCCTGCGTCCGGTGGACCCGGCGGGCGGGCCGGACGGGCCAGACGGGCCGGACGGGCCGGACGGTCCGGGCGGATCGGGCGGGCCGGGCGGTGGCGGCGCGGGCCCGACCGGGACGCCCGCCGCCGACTTCGGAGCGCCCGCCGCCCGCTGGGAGCTGACCCTGGCCCCGACCGGCCGCGGACCCACTCCCTCGGATGAGCCGGTCGCCGTCGGCCCCGCCGAGCGCGTGCGCACCGACCGCCTCGTCCTGGCCTGCTCGGCGCCGGCGGCCGCGCGCCTGCTGGCGGGCGCCGGCGTGGAGGCGGACCCGAACGCGCCGGTCGGCTCGCCGATCGCCCGCTTCATCCTCGTGGCCCGCGCGCCGGGCCTGGCGGGCGCGCCGGTGGGCTCGGGCCTGCTGGTCGCCCCGCCCGCCGCGGGGAGGGCCGCGCCGGTGCGCGCCAAGGCCCTGTCCCACCTCAGCGTCAAGTGGCCGTGGATCGGGCGGGAGCTGCGCGCGCTCCACGGCGAGGACGTCCACGCCCTGCGCCTGTCCTACGGCCGGCCCGGCGAGCCGCGCCCGGAGGTGACGCTCGACGACGCCCTGGCCGACGTCGAGGCGCTGACCGGGGCGCGCATCGCCCCCGACGACGTCATCGACCACATGCTCGTGCGCTGGGACGGGACCCTGCCGCCGGTCGACGCCGCCCGCCGCGAGCGCGCCGCGGCCCTGGTCGAGCGGGTCGAGTCCCTCCCGGGCCTGGCGCTCACCGGCGCCTGGGTCGCCGGGACCGGCATCGCCGCCGTCGTCGAGCACGCCCGCTCCCGGGCCGGACGCCTGGCGGGCGCCGGGAGCGCCGAGGGCGCGGGGGACGCGAAGAACGCGGGGACCGGGCGCGGGAGGGAGCGCGCATGAGCACGAATACGAGTACGGGCGCCGGCGCCGGCATCCTCACCGTCCGGCTCGGCACGCGCGCCTCGGCGCTGGCCCTCGCCCAGTCGCGGATGGTGGCCCGCGATCTTCGGGCCGCGGCCGCGCGGGCCGGGGCGGGGCTGCGGGTCGAGCTGGTGACGGTGCGCACCCGCGGCGACGTCGACCCCACCGCCCTGGCGCGCCTGGGCGGTGCGGGGGTCTTCGCGGCGGCGCTGCGCACGGCGCTGCTCGACGGCGAGTGCGACCTGGCGGTCCACTCCTTCAAGGACCTGCCGACGGCGGACGCGCCCGGGCTGGTCGTCGCGGCGGTGCCGGCGCGGGAGGATCCGCGCGACGCCCTGTGCCTGCGCCCGCCGGGCCGGGCCGGGAGCGGCGGTCGTGCCGATCGGGGGCCGGGCGCCGGGCGGGCCGGGGCCGACCATTCGACCGGGGCCGCCGACCCGACCGGGCCGGCAGAGGCGCCCGTCCCGGCCGGGCTGACCGGGCTGGACGGCCCGGCGGAGGCGCCCGAGCTGACCGGGCTGGGCGGTCCGGCCGGGCTAGTCGGGCTGACCGGACTGGGCGGCTCGACCGACCTGACCGGGCTGCGGCCCGGGGCGCGGGTGGGAACGGGCTCGCCGCGCCGGGCCGCCCAGCTGCTGTCCATCCGCCCCGACCTGGAGATCGTCGAGATCCGCGGCAACGTGCCCACGCGCCTGGCGCGCGTCGTCGGCTCGGTGGTGAGCCCGGACGGCCCCATGGGGGCGGTGCGCGAGCCCGACCTCGACGCCGTCGTCCTCGCCCTGGCCGGGCTGCGCCGGCTCGGACTGGAGGCCTACGCGAGCCGGATCCTGGCCGCGGCGCCCGCCGAGCCCGCCCGGACCGCCCGACCAGGCGAGCCCACCCGACCAGGCGAGCCCGCGGACCGCCCGGGCCGCGCCCAGTGCGCGGATCACTCGGCCCGCCCAGGACCCGCCCGGAGCGCCGGGGCGGATCCGGAGCCCGTCATGGTGCCCGCGCCGGCGCAGGGGGCGCTGGCCGTCGAGACCCGCGAGGACGTCGCGACCCGGCTGCCCGGGCTCGCCGTCGCGCTGGCGGCGCTGGACGACCCGCCCACCCGCGCCGCCGTGACCGCCGAGCGCTCGCTCATGGCGCACCTGGGGGCCGGCTGCGCCGCCCCGGTGGGGGCGCTCGCCCGCCCGGACGACGGCGGGGGCAGTGGCGGCGACGGGGACGGGAGCGCGGCCCGGCTGCGCCTCGATGCGCTCGTCGCGTCCCTCGACGGGGCGCGGCGGCTGGTCGTCCGGGAGGCCGGATTCGCCCGGGAGGCGGAGGCGCTGGGGGCGCGGGCGGCGCGCTCGCTGCTGGAGGCGGGCGCCGCCGGGATCGCCGACCTGCGCGCCGGCAGGGCGGGCGGGAGCACCGGGGGACGCCGATGAGCACCGCGGATCCCGCGCCCGAGTCCCGGCACGAGGCGCAGGCGGCCGGCCCCGGTTCCGGTTCCGGCCCCGACCGGTCCGCGCACCCGACGGGTAAGGGACCCGCCCCGCGGCCACTGGCGGGTCGGGTCGTCCTGGTGCCGCGGCTGCGCGAGCCCGACCCGCTCGCCCGGGCGCTGCGCACCGCCGGGGCCGCGGCGGTGCGCGCGGCCCTGACCCGCACCGTCCCGGGCGACGCGGCCGAGCTCGCGAGCGCCTCCGCCCGCCTGGCCGCCGGGGAGTACGACTGGCTGGTCGTCACCTCCGCGCGCACCGTGGAGATGCTCGACGTCGGCGCGACACCGGCCTCGACGGCGGTGGCCGCGGTGGGGTCGGCGACGGCGGGCGCGCTCGCGGCGGCGCTGGGACGCGACCCCGAGCTCGTGGCGGGCGGGAGCGCGCGCTCGCTGCTGGACGCGCTGGCCGAGCGGGGGGTGGCCCCCGGCGCCCGGGTGCTGCTGCCGCAGTCGGCCCTGGCGGCCCCGCTGCTGGCCGAGGGCCTGCGGGGCCTGGGCGCGCGGGTGGAGCGGGTGGACGCCTACACGACCCGCACGGCCGCGGCCGCCGATCTGCCGCCCGGATTGGTCGGGCGGTGGCGGGCCGGCGGGGTGGACGCCGTCGTCGTCACGGCCGGGTCCACGGCGCGCGCCGTGGTCGAGCTGCTGGGGCCCGCGCCGCCGGGCACCGCCGTCGTCACCCTGGGCGGGCCGAGCCGGGCGGCCGCGCTGGCCGCGGGCCTGGCCCCCGACGGCGCCGTCACCGCCTCCCCCTCGCCGCGGCCGGCCGACGTCGTCGCCGAGATCGGCCGCCGTCTCCGTCCGCTTCAACCGGGCTCGCGCACGGGCGCGACGCCCCCATGCCCGCCCACTGACCGCACCGAGGAACCATGACCGAGCACCCAGAACGCCCAGAACACACCGCATCCCCCGCCGCTCCCGGCGGCGGCACCGCGTCCGCCGTTCCCGCGCCATCCGCCGCGTCCGCCGCGCCCGGCGGCCCCTCCCCCGCCGCCGGCTTCCTGGCCGAGCGGGGCGTGCCGGCGCCGTCGGCCCCCTCGATCCGCCCCCGCCGCCTGCGCACCACCCCCGCCATGCGCGGCCTGGTCGCCCAGACGCGGATCTCCCCCGCCGCGCTCATCCGCCCCGTCTTCGTCCGCGAGGACATCGCCGAGCCCCGGCCCATCGGCGCCATGCCGGGCCAGTGGCAGCACACGCTGGACTCCGTGCGCCGCGAGGCCGCCGCCTGCGCCGCAGCCGGCGTGGGGGCCATCGACCTGTTCGGCGTGCCCGCGACCCGCGACGAGACCGGCTCGGGGGCCTGGGCCGAGGACGGCATCCTCAACCGGGCGGTCGCGGCCGTGCGGGCCGAGGTCGGCGACGCGCTCGTCGTGTGCGCCGACACCTGCCTGGACGAGTTCACCTCCCACGGCCACTGCGGCCTCCTGCGCCCCGGGCCCGGCCCGCGCGCCGGCGAGGTCGACAACGACCCCACCCTCGCCCTCTACCAGGCGATGGCCGTGGCCCAGGCGGAGGCCGGGGCGCACATGGTCTCGCCGTCGGGCATGATGGACGGGCAGGTCGCCGCGATCCGCGCCGCCCTGGACGCCACCGGGCACGACGACGTCGCCATCCTGGCCTATTCGGCGAAGTACGCCTCGGCCTACTTCGGGCCCTTCCGCGAGGCCGTGGGGTCCACCCTCACCGGCGACCGGCGCACCTACCAGCAGGACCCGGCCAACCGGCGCGAGGGGCTGCGCGAGGCGATGCTCGACGTCGAGCAGGGCGCGGACATGGTCATGGTCAAGCCGGCCGGCCCGTACCTGGACGTGCTGGCCGACGTCGCCGCCGCCAGCCCGGTGCCGGTGGCCGCCTACCAGGTGTCGGGCGAGTACGCGATGGTCGAGGCCGCCGCCGCCAACGGGTGGATCGACCGCGAGCGCGTCATCGCCGAGTCGGTGCTGGGGATCGTGCGCGCCGGGGCGGACTGCGTGCTCACCTACTGGGCGCGCGAGCTCGCCGAGGGCCTCGGCGGGCGGTGAGCGCGGGGAGCCGCGTCCGCCCGCCCCGGACCCCGGGGGCGAACTCGAGGGCGGCCAGGCTCACCTCGCCGGCACCCCTGCCCATCCCGTCCATCCTGCTCGCTCCGTCCACCCCGCCTGCCCCGTTCGCCCCACCTGCATCACCCGCCTCACCACAGGCGCGGGCGAACCGGTAGGCGGACGGTCCGGCGACCCAAAAAGGTGGCCGGCGCATATCTTTCACCCCCCATCCCGCGCCCCTCCCATCCCGAAGTGGCGCAATAACGCCATTCCCCGGATGCGTGGGAGCCGTCGCGCACCCGAAAGATACGCGCCGGCCACCTTTTTCCGCCGCGCCGACGCATCCTCGGACAGAAGCGGGCCCCGGAGGCCTCCACCGCCCCAGGACCATCATCGACACTGGCCCGGACCGCGACAGCGAGGGCCGCCGGCCGGGCACCGCCGCGGGAATCACCGCCACGCCGAGGGACTCACCCCGGTCCGAGCCGGTCCCGACCCCAGGATTTCGTTGGAGGAACATGGAATTGCGCAAGCCGGCCCCGGCCGCCCCGGGCCCGCACCGGTTCGGAGTCAGTCGCACCGCCCCGGGGTCGGCGGGGGTGTTCCGGGTCGTGGGTTCGTCGTCGTCCTCGCCGCTTATTCCGCCCGCCCGGGCCCGGGTTCCGCCGGACGGCGTCTGCTACACCCCTTCTTCACCCTCCACTGCGCCTCTTTCGCTCTGCTGCGCCCCCTGCCCCTCCGCTACGCTCCCTTTCCTCGTACAGTGAAGGGTGAAGGGGCGTAGCAGAGCGAAAGGGGCGTAGCAGCGGAGTTGCGCCAGCGCGATCGCCATGAGGTCGGGCGCTTCGATCAAGGCCGTCGGAGTAGGTCCGGTGCCAGCGCCCGCGTCGGCTCAACGCCGAGAGAACCAGCACCAGTTCAGCGCCGTCGTGGGCGCCGGCGACGGCCCGGCGCCGATCGCACCGATCGCGACGTAGAGTCGCACCGGGCGCCGCCCGCCCGCCTCCTCGACGGCGGTCGGCCGGCGCCCCGGCAGCCCCGCCCGACCGTTCACCGGAGGAACCATGACGAGCCCCGTCCCCGCGCGCCCGACCGCCCCCTCCCCCGCCGCGCCCGGGACCGACCCCGCCGCCCCCGCATCCGCCGCGCCCGTCACCAACGCCGGCCTGTTCGACGCCGCCCGCGCCGTCATCCCCGGCGGCGTGGATTCGCCCGTGCGCGCCTTCGGCTCGGTGGGCGGCGCCCCCGTCTTCATCGCCGGCGCCCGCGGCGCCCGCGTCAGGGACGTCGAGGGCCGCGAGTACGTCGACCTGGTGGGCTCGTGGGGGCCGGCCCTGCTCGGCCACGCCCACCCCGACGTCGTCGAGGCCGTGCGCCGGGCGGCGGGCCGCGGCCTGTCCTTCGGGGCGCCCACCGCCGCCGAGACCGAGCTGGCCGAGGCGGTGCGCGCCCGCGTGCCCGCCGCCGAGCGGGTGCGCTTCGTGTCCACCGGCACGGAGGCGACCATGACGGCGATCCGCCTGGCCCGCGGGGCGACGGGCCGCGACCTGGTGGTGAAGTTCGCCGGGTGCTACCACGGTCACAGCGACGGCCTGCTGGCGGCGGCCGGGTCCGGGGTGGCCACCGGCGGCCTGCCCGGGTCGGCGGGAGTGCCCGCCGCCGTCGCCGCCCAGACGATCGTCCTGCCCTACAACGACGCCGACGCCCTGATCGGGTGCTTCGAGGCCCGCGGGCGGGACATCGCCGCGGTCATCGCCGAGCCGGCGCCGGCGAATATGGGCGTCGTGCCGCCCGCGCCGGGCTTCAACGCGACGATCCGCGAGGTGAGCGCGGCGCACGGCGCCCTCATGATCGCCGACGAGGTCCTCACCGGCTTCCGCGTGGGCCCGGCCGGGTTCTGGGGGCTGGAGGCCCTGGACGGCTGGTCGACGGCGCTGGACGACGGCGGGGCCGCGGCGGCCGCATCGCCGTCGTGGCCGGGGGCGGACTGGCGCGAGCGGGCGGCCTGGGTGCCGGACCTGCTGACCTTCGGCAAGGTGGTGGGCGGCGGCATGCCGCTGGCGGCCCTGGGCGGGCGGGCCGACGTCATGGAGCTGCTGGCGCCGGTCGGGCCCGTCTACCAGGCGGGGACGCTGAGCGGCAATCCGCTGGCCACGGCCGCCGGGCTCGCCACGCTGGGGCTGGCCGACGACGCCGTCTACGCGACCGTCGCCGCCCGCGCCCGCGAGATCGGGGAGATCGTGGGCGCGGCGCTGGACGCCGAGGGGGTGGCGCACCGGGTGCAGCGCTCGGGCTCGCTGTTCTCGGTCGTGTTCGGGGCGGGGGCGGCCGAGCGCGGCGTGCGCGACTACGAGGGGGCGCGCGCCCAGGAGGCCTGGCGCTTCGGCCCCTTCTTCCGCGCCTTCCTGGAGGCGGGCGTGGCCCTGCCGCCCAGCGTCTTCGAGGCCTGGTTCGTCTCGGCCGCCCACGGCGGGGCCGAGCTGGAGCGCATCGCCGCGGCGGCGCCGTCGGCGGCCCGCGCGGCCGCGGCGGCCCGGCCCCCTCGCGGGACCGGCCCCGACGACTGACGG
>ERZ772993.652-NODE-652-length-15960-cov-5.752342_pt1 | contig 15960 bp, 8 predicted proteins | sample MGYA00580670_ERZ772993 | MGnify/ENA primary metagenome ERZ772993 (study PRJEB29015, sample SAMEA2737936) | human oral metagenome | biome: human oral; feature: human-associated habitat; material: dental | place: China | collected 2136 ... | reverse complement strand
TCAGGCGAGCATGAAATATGCGACGGATAACCATCTCTTGACGGAAAGAATGGTGGCCTACTTCGCAGACTATCTCAACCAATTAAAAGATTCTGCTACGAAACCAGATGCTCCAACAAGTAGCAAGGGTGAAGAACAACCACCAGTTCTTGATGTACCTGAATTCAAAGGTGGCGTCAATGCAGCAGAAGCAGCTGTACATGAAGTCCCTGAGTTCAAGGGTGGGGTTAATGCAGTTGAAGCAGCTGTCAATGAAGTCCCAGAGTTTAAGGGAGGAGTCAATGCGGTCCAAGCCTTGGTAAACGAGAAACCAGCCTACACAGGTGTATTGGCTACTGCTGGAGATCAAGCAGCTCCAACAGTTGAAAAACCTGAGTACCCGCTCGCTCCAAGCCCAGTAGCTGATGCCAAAACTCTGGAAGATAAAGAAGAGCAACTTCCTGCTACAGGAGAACATGGTTCAGAAGTGGCCCTCTTCTTAGCAAGTGTTAGTATCGCTTTATCTGCTGCGGTTCTTGCGACAAAACGTAAAGAAGATTAATGAGATTTGATTTCAGCAGTTCAAAGCAACTCGAATCAAAAAAAACAAACAGCCGGAGAGGACCTCTTGGTTCTCTCCTTTTTCAAAGGAGAAATGATACCGCTTACTCATGTATGCGGATGAAAGGAATAGGAGAAAGATGGATAGACATTTTTTTGAGAAACGCTGTCACTATAGTATAAGAAAATTTGCAATCGGTGCAGCCTCCGTTATGATTGGTGCTAGTATTTTTGGCGCCAATATGGTTCAGGCGGCAGAAACAGCAACACCTTCAGAGACAGAGGGAAGTATTACTCATGTTCAAGCCTTGGATAAGTTACCTGATGATTTAGCCGCTGCGCTTGAAAAGGCGGATGCAGAAGCTGCAACAGAAGCAAGTCATGAAGAAACTCCAGCGACTGATGAGGGAACCAATCCTGCAGCAAGTGAAGAGGCAAAACCAGAGACAAGTCCTGCAAGTCCCAAGCCAGCAGAAACGCCGAAACCGGTTGAAATACCAAAGGCGGATAATCAACCCGCAGAAACCACTACACCAGCAGTAAAACCAGCTGAAAAGACAATCGAAGATAGAGAAGATGTTAACCATCTCGAGGGTGCTACTGCCCAGGCAAGCAACCATGAGACTGGGACCAACTTTACTGCAGATAAGGCTATTGATGGAGATGACAATACCCGTTGGGCTACGGACAAAGATGTACCAAAACCAACCTTCGAATTAACTCTTCCAAAAACTACCCTCATCAAGCATGTAGAAATTGATTGGGATCGTCGTCTTCGTAATGGGCAAAATGACCCCAATATCAAATCTTGGAGTCTCTATTACGCAGGTCAAGAAGATATGGGGGCTAATGGAGAAAAACAATGGAAACTCGCTCATACCAAAACTGGAGATCCTGTTTTAGATGAGAAAGTAGATCTAGCTGAAAGTATCAAAGCTAAGTACCTCAAATTGGAGGTCAATGATTACCAAGCGGGAACAATGGGCTGGAGAAACGTTGGAATCCAAGAAATTCGAGCTTATTCTAACGTTCCGGACCATAGTAAGGTAACGGATATCCGCCAAGTAACCGAACTAACAGTAGCAGAAGATGGACAGTCTCTTGTCTTACCAACTTTACCAGGGAAAGTTAGCCTTATCGGAAGCAACAAGCAAGGTGTGATTGACCTTCAAAATCGTATCTATAAACCTTTGACAGATCAACGCGTCAAGGTCATGGTCCAACAAATCAGAGACAGTCATACCTTTACCAAAGAGTTTGAAGTAGTCATCAAGGGTCTACATCAGGACGAAGGTGTGGGTGTGAAACCAAAAGTAGCACCAGCTGTTCAACAATGGTATGGGAAAGAAGGCCAATCTTCTATCACTTCAGATACAGTTCTTGCGACTGGAGATTCAGGATTTGATCAGGCAGCAACCTTCTACCGGTCAGACCTTGCAAGCCGTGGATTGGAACTTGCAACAGGTGACAAACAGGCTCAAAAACGAATCGAGTTTAAAAAGGTTGAAAATAAAGGTTATGGCAAGGAAGGCTATGGCATCACTATCCAAGGTGATGTGATTACCATCGAAGCTGCAACGAACACAGGAGCCTTCTACGCCACTCGTACTCTTCTTCAAATGGGAGAAACAGACCTACAAAATGGCGAAATTCGTGATTTCCCAAGTTTCAGCCACCGTGGCTTTATGCTGGACACAGGTCGTAAATTTATCCCTTATGACACCCTTGTAGACATCATGCTCAACATGGCATACTACAAGATGAACGACTTGCAGTTGCACCTTAATGATAACTATATCTTCCTTAAGGAACACTTGGCAGGTAAGAATTTAACACCAGAAGAACAACTCAAGTATGTACTTGAACACGCCAAGACTGGTTTCCGTTTGGAGACAGATATTGTCGGTAAGAATGGTCAAAAATTAACATCAGATGAGCATTATACCAAGGAAGAAATGCAAAATCTGATTAAATTGGCCAAGGCTCTTCATATCAACCTAGTGCCAGAAATTGACACACCAGGTCATGCACTATCATTTGTCAAAGTTCGCCCAGACCTCATGTATCAAGGTAGTTTGAGTGATTATGCTGGCAAACACAATGTTGAACGTGTTGCCATGCTCGACCTAGATAATAAATACGATGAAACGCTGGCTTTTGTCAAATCCGTTTATGACAAACTCCTCGATGGTCCAGATGCACCACTTCATGGGGTATCCACTGTTCATATTGGAACGGATGAATACTATGGCAGCAGAGAAAGTTACCGTCGCTATGTCAATGATTTGACCCAATATATCAAGTCTAAAGGTTACACCCCTCGTATCTGGGGCTCACTCAGTGCGAAACGTGGGAACACTCCTGTTGATTGGAACGGAGTAGAGGTTGATATCTGGAGTATCGGATGGCAACGACCAAATGAGTCCATTGCTCAGGGAGCTAAGATTATCAATATCACGGATGTACCGACCTATAGTGTGCCAAGTGGAAGCAATAGTCAAGCAGCCTACGGGGACTATGCAAACTACGAACGTCAGTACAATAGCTGGACACCGAATGATTTTAGAACAGGTGGAGGTCCACTTCTACCAGCTTCTCATCCAAGTATCCTTGGTGGTGGGCACGCAGTTTGGAATGATAACATTGACCTTCATGAGACAGGTTTGACCTCTTATGACATCTTCAAACGCTTCTTCAAGAGCATGCAAACCACTGCAGAACGCACCTGGGGATCTGACCGTGCAGCTGCGACCTTTGCAGAACGCACCCTACCAACGAGTCCTTATGCGCCACAGTCAAATCCTGATAAAGAGATTGATCAAAGCGACTTGTTTACCATCAATCCAGAAACAATCAAGAACTATGCAAGCAAGAAAGTGAAGACAAGCGAGCAGGGATTGGCTTTTGAGAAAGACAGCAGTATCGAAGGCTTGGCTGGTGATGTTGGTCCAAGTCACGTCTTGAAGTTTGATGTAACTGTCACTGGAGACGGGGAACAAACCTTCTCAACAAGTGGGGACAATCGTATCTATCTAACTGATAAAGACGGTTATCTTGCGTATCAATTTGAACAGTTCCATATCCAATTCAATAAAAAACTTGAAAAGAACAAACGTTATCAAATCTCTATTGTGACAAAACCACAGTCAACTGAAGTCTATGTGGATGGTGAAAAGATCGAGCGTATTGCAAATCCAGCCCATCCTCGCTTTGCCCACAATAGCTTGGTACTACCGCTTGAAAGCATCGGTGGTTTCAAAGGAATCTTACATAGCGCAGAATTGTCAGACAAACCATTTGTAAATCCTCGTTTGATTTCAAATGATAAGATTACAGCAACCGCAAGCAGTCAGCAACTTCCAGGAAACGCGACTGAAGGCGCTGTTGAAAAGGCCTTTGACAATGATCCAAATACCTTCTGGCATACTAAATGGACTGGTGACACTGCGCCATACACTCTTACTATGACCTTGAAAGAAGCAGAAAAAGTCAATGGCTTGACTTATCTCCCACGTCCAGGTGGTGGAAATGGTGTCGTGACGCGCTACGAAATCTACGCACAAAAAGATGGCCAAATGGTCAAGGTTTCAGAAGGAAGCTGGGACAACAACGCCCAAGAAAAAACAGTCAACTTTGCGGCGGTACATACCAACAAGATTGAGTTGAAAGTATTGGAAGGCGTTGGTGGTTTTGCAAGTGCAGCTGAAGTTCATCTATTGAAACCTGTCAAAGAAGAGCAAGAAACGCCTGCACCAAGTCAGCCTGAAAAACCAACTACTCCTGAAAAACCAAAAGTAGACCAAACAGGTGATGGAACAGTTGAATTGGCAAATCAGTTCACTGCAAGCAAGCCTGCTAGTGATGAGAGCATTGCAGCTGCCAGCAAGAGCGCAGACTATCTCAAGAAAGAGTACAAGGTCTTCCCAACTCCACAAAAAGTGACCTATGGCGAAGGTGTTACGGCTCTTCGTAAGCAAGTCAATCTGGTTATGGGCGATCAACTCGATATCTATACTCGCAATCGCTTGAAGAGTGTCTTGCAGGATAATCAAGTATCTTATACAACTGGTAAGGCGGCAATCGCTGGCGCAACCAATATCTATCTTGGAGTGCATGGACAAGGTTCACAAGCAGAACAAAACTTGTCAAACGTTTCAGCAGGTCTCTTTGACAAGATTGATGCCTATGTCTTGAGCATCAAGGATAATTCGATTTCCATCGTCGGAAAAGACACAGATGCTGTCTTTTACGGTTTGACAACTCTGAAACATATGCTCAAGGAAAGCCAAGTTCCAGTTCTTCGCAATGTGACGGTGGAAGATTACGCAGAGCTCAAGAACCGTGGTTTCATCGAAGGTTACTATGGAAATCCATGGTCTAATGCAGATCGTGCAGAACTCATGCGTTTTGGTGGTGATTTGAAATTGAACCAATACTTCTTTGCACCAAAAGATGATCCATACCACAACAAGAAATGGCGTGAACTCTATCCAGAAGAAAAACTAGCTGAAATCCGTGAACTTGCTCGCGTCGGAAATCAAAGTAAAACTCGCTATGTCTGGACCATCCATCCATTCATGAACAACCGTATCCGCTTTGGAAATGAAGCGCACTACCAAGAAGACCTGGCTACCATCAAAGCCAAATTTACCCAGTTGATGAAAGTGGGTGTCCGTGAATTTGGTATTCTAGCAGATGATGCACCAAGTCCAGTCGGAGGCTATAATAGCTACAACCGCTTGATGAAGGACATGACGGATTGGTTGACTGAAATGCAGGGAACTTACAGCGGTCTTCGCAAAGAAATGATCTTTGTTCCTGGCCAGTATTGGGGTAATGGACGTGAGGATGAGTTGAAATCCCTCAATGAAAATCTCCCTAGTTCAACATCCATGACCTTGACTGGTGGTAAGATTTGGGGTGAAGTCTCTGAAAGCTTCCTCTCAACTCTCAAGAACAATCTAACTGCAGGTGGTAAGACCTATCGCCCAGTTTCACTTTGGATTAACTGGCCAGTAACAGATAACTCCAAACAACACTTGATTCTAGGTGGTGGTGAGAAATTCCTTCATCCAAATGTGGATCCAAGCTTGCTATCTGGTATCATGTTGAACCCAATGCAACAGTCTGAACCATCTAAGATTGCCCTCTTTTCAGGAGCTCAATACTCATGGAAACAGTGGAAATCAGAAGAAGAAGCCAAGAAAATCAATGACATTGCCTTCAACTTTGTTGAAAATGGTCATTTTGAAGATAGCAAGGTATCAGCAGCCTTCCGTGAACTTGGTAAGCACATGATCAACCAAAACATGGATGGCCGTGTCGTCAAACTAGAAGAATCTGTAGACTTGGCTCCAAAATTGACAGACTTCATGACTAAGTTCAAAGCAGGTCAGGATGTGACTGCCGAACGAGCAGCCTTGCGAGCTGAATTTGCCAAGATTAAAGAAGCAGCTGAGCTTTATAAAGCATCAGGAGATCAAAAGATGGTTGCGCAAATCCACTATTGGTTGGATAATGCAATCGACCAAATGAATGCCCTAGATGCCTTCCTTACGGGAACAGAAGCCATGGCTACAAACGATGCAGCCAAACTTTGGGATAGCTACTATAAAGGCTTGAAGTTCTACGAACAGTCTCAAACTCATACCTTCCATTATGTAGACCATCTTGAAAAGGCTGAGTTGGGTGTTCAACATATCCGTCCATTTATCCTATCCTTGAAAGAAGTTCTAGCGTCTGAAGTTCAAAAAGTCTTGCATCCAGACCAAATCATCAGTACCTTTATCACCAATCGAACAGGTGTAGAAGGTGGTTTGGCAGAAGTAACGGATGGCGACTTGGCAACCCATGCGATTATTAAATCACCAAATAGCATCAAGACAGGTGATTATATCGGTATGAAATTCAACAAGACGGTAGCTATCCAAACCTTGACCTTTGCTATGGGAACGCAGGCAAATCCACGTGATACCTTTAGTAAGGCAGAAGTGCAGTATCAAGATGAAAATGACAACTGGGTAACCTTGAAAGAGCCAAGCTATGTCGGAAATGAATCCCTTCTTAAGTTTGAGAATCTCACTATCAAGGCCAAGGCAGTTCGCATGATTGCGACAGCAGATCGCGAAAACACCTGGTTTGCAGTTCAGGAAATTGCAGTTAATCGTCCAGTTGAAAAAGCTCGTAGCCAACAAGCAACGACAGTTAGTCTAAGCTCAAACTTAGTCTACAAACTAAATACCTCAGCCCGTCAAATCACTGATGGCAAGGACAATACAGAAGCCATGATGGCAAACGCTGATGGTAGCAATACGACACCAGTAGATGCTTGGGCACAACTTGATCTCGGTGAAGTCAAGTCAGTGACTAAAGTTCGCCTTCGTCAAGGAACAGGTGATAAACTTGCTGCAGGTGTGCTTGAGTATTCTACAGATGGAGCTGCATGGCAAGAGTTGGATCGCCTATCAGGTGAGCAAACCAAGGAAGTGACTAGAGCCATCAATGCTCGCTATATCCGAGTACGCAATACTAAGGCACTCGACCTCTGGTGGCGTATCCAAGACTTCTCTGTTGAGACACGCTCTGGAAACAGTGAGTTAACAGATACCAACGTCGATGCCTTGAAGGAAACGCCGGTAGTGGATAGCTTGGGACATTATGAGCTTCAAATTCCAGCTGGAACCAAACTCCCTGCTCATAGCTATCTAGGTATGAAACTTGATCGTATCCATCAGGTCAAGAGCATCCAGCTCCAAGGCCAAGCCAACCCAGCTCTCAGCCTTGAGTACTCTGCAAATGCGCAAGAATGGACGCCAGCTAGCCAGTTGACTGATAGATCTGCAGCAAGCCACTTGGTACGTTATGTTCGTCTGGTCAACAAAACAGATCAGGAACAAGCTGTGACAGCCACTTCTCTCCTTGTGACAACTAAAGAAGTACAACCAACCAAACTAGAATCTACAACTATGGGCATTCATCCAACATATGGAAGCAATGATGTTCGTAAACTGAACAACCTGGATCAACTATTTGACGGTGTTTACAACAACTTCGTTGAGTTTTCAGACTATGCTCATAAAGATGGCCACGTGACTTTGAAACTTGGCAGCGAACGCACCATCAAGAAGATTAGAGCTTATATCCAAGACGGAACTCAAAACTACCTTCGTGATGGTAAGATCCAAGTCAGCCAAGATGGTAAAACCTGGACAGATGTTGTCACAGTTGGAGATGGTGTGGCCAATAGCCAACACGATGATTCTCTAACAGATGGCTGGACACATGATTCTAAGATGCCAGGAAATCGCTACATCGAGGGTGAATTGACGACACCAGTCAAAGCCAACTATCTCCGTGTCCTCTATACGGCAGACTATGATGCCCGTTTTGTAGGATTTACAGAATTGGTCATCAACGATGGTGAATTTGTCAAACCGATCAATGATCCAACAGTAGAAGGAAGCGGTGGAGAAAGCCAAGGCAACCTCTACAATAATCTTGTAGACGGCAAAGTCTTGACCAGCTACAAGTCTGAAAAAGAGAAGGGTGAGTTGGTTTATCACTTGTCTGAGCCAACCAATGCCAACCACCTTCGTCTCGTTTCTAGTCTTCCTGAAGGAGCGAAAGCACGTATTCTTACTAGAACACTCAAGGATGGTCAAGACAGCTGGACAGACCTCGGAGCCATTACATCTAGTCTCCAAACCTTCGCTATCCGAAATGGTGGAACTCTTCTAGACGTCAAATTAGTCTGGGAAGGTGGCAAGGCTGAGTTTTATGAATTGGCGAGCTTCTATCAAGAATTAACAGAAGAATCGGTTCAATCAAGCAAGGGTGAAGAGCAACCACCAGTTCTGGAGGTTCCTGAATTCACAGGTGGTGTCAATGCGGTTGAAGCCTTGGTACATGAGCTTCCAGAGTACACAGGTTCACTTAGTACAGTAGGCGATCAGCCAGCACCGACAGTTGAGAAACCAGAGTTTACAGGTGGTGTGAACGCGGTAGAAGCAGCAGTACATGAAGTACCAGAGTACACAGGACCATTATCGACAGTAGGCGATCAAGCCGCTCTAACTGTAGAGAAGCCTGAATTTAAACTTAGTTCGCTCGCTTCGGATGAAGGTAAGACATCAGATCTTCAACAAGAAATGACTAGACCAGAAACAGCTGAACAAAGCTTGCCAGCAACAGGTGAGAGTCAATCTGACACAGCCCTCTTCCTAGCAGGTGTTAGCCTAGCCCTATCTGCTCTCTTTGTAGCAAAAACAAAGAAAGACTAGTATTCAATAAAACCTCTTAACAAGATTACGAAATCAGTTTCTCATCTTTTCCAATGAGGTTTATAGTACGCAGAAAGCCTGAGAAGATTTCTTCTCAGGCTTTTGACAAGCACATAAATACGATACTGCTATGAAAAAATCACCCAGAAAAATCTGGGTGATAAATGTTATGGTTGTGCTGGTTGAGGATTCTGATTTTGGTTCTGGTTTTGTTGACCAGGCGTTGTATTTGGTTGCTGGTTATTGGTATTATTGTTTGCACTATTATTCGTGCTTGGAGTAGTTGAACTTGACTGTGAAGTTGAACTTTCTGATGTCGAGCTCGAACTTTCAGGTGTTGGGGCTTGTTGCGGAGCAGGGGCAGTCCATGCCGAACGAGCACCGTTTTTAAAGACGAACTCACCACTTCGATAGAGGCCTTCTGGCATAGTCCAGTCGCCAGGGTTGTTATCCTCAGACAGATAAGTCATCATTGAACGGTAGACCTTAGCTGCAACATAGAAGCCATCACCAACGATAGGAGTAAGGCGGTTTGAGTAACCTGTCCATACAGCCATTGAATATTTGCGAGTATAACCAACAAACATTTCGTCTGGAGCTACATAACCAGTATTTTTGATGTAGTTTTCAATTTCATCGTCTGTATAGTTTGATGTACCAGTCTTACCAGCTTGAGGTAGCCAAGGGAGATAAGCACCACGACCCGTTCCGTATGCTAAGACAGTCTTCATCATTTCTGTCATCATATAGGCGGTCGTCTCTTTCATGGCACGAGTACCAGGATCAGCGTATTCTTTTGAGCTACCATCACTAAAGACAATCTTGTTGATATACATTGGTTTATGGTAGATACCACCGTTTGCAAAAGCAGCGTAAGCAGCAGCCATTTTCTCACTACTTGCTCCGTACTTTTTGTTTGACTCAGTCGTGTTACTTGAAATCGCGTTGGCATAGTGCATATCCGGATAGTCAATACCGATTCCATTTAGGAAGGTCTTGGCTCTATCCAAACCGACTTTGTTCAAGGTTTCTACAGCTGTAACGTTCCGTGATTGTTGGAGCGCATATTGGATGGTGATGTTTCCAAAATAACTTCTATCCCAGTTGTAAAGAGGGGTATCTGTTCCAGGATAGTTGTATGGAACATCATGTACAATCGAAGCAGTTGAGTCGTAGATGTCATACTCCAAGGCAGGAGCATAGTCTGTGATAGGCTTCATGGAAGAACCCCAGTCACGGTTGGTTTCCACAGCTTGGTTAATTCCGAAGGAAACATTGCTTGATTGGTGACGAGAACCTAACTGAGCAATGACTTTCCCGTTTGTTACGTCCACAATCGTTGAAGCTACTTGCATTTCATCATCAGGATAGTTGACATACTCGTCGGTATTGTAGATATCCCAGAGATGTTGTTGAACTTTAGGATCAACGTTGGTGTAGACATCCATACCAGTCGTTAAGAGGTTGTAGCCTGTTTCTTGTTCGACTTGATCGATTACCTCTTTGAGATAGTTGTCCATGTATGGAGGATAACTATTAGCCGATTTTAGACTTTGAAGTCCATCTGTAATCGGAGTATTAATCGCTTTTTCATATTGCTCAGCTGAAATGTAACCTTGCCCCTTCATCTCAGAGAGGACGAGATTACGACGTTCTTGAGCGGCTTCTGGATGCGAGTAGGGATCATACTGGTTTGGAGCCTGAGGCATACCAGCAAGGAGAGCCAATTGAGGAATACTTAAATCTTTGAGATCCTTGCCATAGTAACTTTGGGCAGCTGTCTGCATTCCGTAATTACCGTTTGACATGTAAACCTTGTTGATGTAGTAGGTCAAGATCTCTTGTTTAGTCGCTTTTTGTTCTAGCTGAACGGCTAACCAAGCTTCTTGGGCCTTACGAGAAAGGGTTTGATCAGAAGTTGACGTAGAGAAATAGGTTAACTTGATCAACTGCTGCGTCAAAGTTGAAGCTCCTTGAAGGCCTCCGCCACCACGAAGATTTCGTAGGGTAGCACCTAGGATACGGATCGTGTCGATTCCTCGGTGATTAAAGAAGCGATGGTCTTCAATCGAAACAATAGCGTTGACCAAATCGGTCGGTATTTCGTTTGCTTGCGCATTGACTCGACGTTCTGATCCAAGATCAGCGATGAGTTCATCGTTATTGTCATAAATTTTGCTGGACGTTGTAGCGACCAGTTTACTTTCAGATAGGGCTGGAGCATTGCTAACATAGTAGAGAAAGAGACCTCCGCCCAGCATAATAGCTGCGATAAATACAGTTAAGAAGCAGATACTGATATATTTAGCTATTCGCAGGATAGTTTGTTTGTTCATCTTGTTTTACCACCTAGTAAATGTTCTTTGATAATATCGAGATAGGGAATCTGGGGAAAGGCACCCAGCTCAATCCTATATCCATTTTCTCGAATATATCCAAGTGGCATTGACTTTTGTCCCTTATCTTGATGATAGAAACGAATCAGGTCAACAGCCGGCAATAAATAAGTTTCTTGCTGAGAAGCAAAGTGAAGAAGGACAAAGCAGATTCCTCGCTGGGCAAGGACCTGTTCCATATGCTGAATCTGATGGTGATGGAAATTCTTCATCGGAATCGCATGTTTTTGCCTAGTTTCCTTTGCTTCAAAGTCGATGTAATATCCATCATAAACCCCTGAATAGTCTGTGGTTGAGGCTTGTCTAAAGTAGGCTTCAACGATCTTGGCTCGACTTCGTTGGGGATAGTCGACACGTACGATTTGGATGGGAGTCGGTTTCTTGTGAATCACTGCTAACCCATGCGACAAGTAATAATCGTTCGTAGCATTGATCATCTTTTCAAAAGACATTCCCCGATTTGCGAAATTTTTAGTTTGTGACGGGGGAGCTTGTCTCTTCTGTGATGAAATTTTATGTGGATAGTTGACCATAATTCTCCTTATTGGTACAATAACATCACTTCATTATATCATAAAATTACAAAGAAAGGTTAAAAATGGCAACGGTTTTAATTTTGGGCTACTCTGCCTTTGATTTGGGTTTGTTTAATGACAAGGATATCCGCCTTGAAATCATAAAAAAGGCTATCCGACGAGACTTAGAACGCCTAGCTGAGGATGGAGTGGTTTGGCTTGTCTTTACAGGGGCTCTGGGTTTTGAATACTGGGTGCTAGAAGTTGCTCGGGATATGAAAGCAGACTATGGATTTCAACTTGCAACGATTTTCGATTTCGAAACTCATGGAAGTAATTGGAATGAGGCTAATCAGGTCAAACTAAGTGAATTTACACAAGTTGATTTCGTTAAATACGCCTATCCACATTATGAGCATAAGGGACAACTGCGTGATTATCAGAAATTTTTGCTGGAAAATACGGACGGATGCTATCTCTTTTATGACGAAGAAAAGGAAAGCAAGTTAGGCTATTTTTACCAAATGATGAAAAATCAAGAAAACTATGTTACAAGAAGATTAACATTTGAGGACTTAAATGAATTGGCAGAAAATTTTCCCGAAAATTGAGGCTTTGACCTTGATTTTTGATTGTTTTTTTATATAATAATACTAGCAACTGATAATGGAGATAGAGATGGCAAGTATTATTTTTTCAGCGAAAGATATTTTTGAACAGGACTTTGGACGTGAAGTTCGTGGATACAGTAAGGCAGAGGTGGACGAGTTCTTGGATGATGTGATTAAGGACTATGAAACCTATGCAGCTTTGGTTAAATCTCTTCGTCAGGAGATTGCTGATTTGAAGGAGGAATTGTCTCATAAATCGCAGACAACGCCGACTCAGCCGGATTCTATCGAAATGACGAGCACTACCTCGATGACAAATTTTGATATCTTGAAACGCTTAAATCGACTTGAAAAAGAAGTATTTGGCAAGCAAATTTTAGACAATCAAGATTGATAATTGAGTGTTTATCAAGTGCATAAATGCAATTTTTGGATAATCGCGTGAAGAGAATCTCTTTTCATGAGGAAAGTCCATGCTAGCACAGGCTGTGATGCCTGTAGTGTTTGTGCTAGGCGAAACCATAAGCCTAGGGACGAGAGATCGTTACGGCAGTCGAAATGGCTAAGTCTTCGGATAGGTCAGAGTAGGCTTGAAAGTGCCACAGTGACGGAGTCTCTCTGGAAACGGAGAGAGTGGAACGCGGTAAACCCCTCAAGCTAGCAACCCAAATTTTGGTCGGGGCATGGAGTGCACGGAAACGAACGTAGTACTCTGACTGCTAGCAGCTCCATGCTGTTAGTGGTAGACAGATGATTATCGAAGGAAGTGGTCCTAGTCACTTCTGGAACAAAACATGGCTTATAGAAAATTGCATATAGGTTGGGGCTGAGAAATCTTTCTCAACCTCATTTTTTAAAGTGAACAAGAGAAAGGTCTTGCAAGACTAGAAATGAAAGAACAATTTAATTTAATCGCAACTGCTGCGGCGGGTCTTGAGGCTGTCGTTGGACGAGAGGTTCGAGACCTGGGTTATGATTGCCAGGTTGAAAATGGGCGTGTCCGCTTCCAAGGAGATGTGAAGGCAATCATTGAGACCAATCTTTGGCTTCGTGCAGCGGATCGCATCAAGATTGTGGTCGGAAGTTTTCCAGCTAAGACCTTTGAAGAGCTTTTTCAAGGTGTTTTTGCTCTAGATTGGGAAAACTATCTCCCACTTGGGGCGCGTTTCCCGATTTCAAAGGCCAAATGTGTTAAGTCTAAACTTCATAACGAGCCCAGTGTTCAGGCTATTTCTAAGAAAGCTGTTGTGAAGAAATTACAAAAACACTATGCCCGCCCAGAAGGAGTTCCTTTGATGGAAACTGGTCCTGAGTTTAAGATCGAGGTGTCCATTCTTAAGGATGTGGCAACTGTTATGATTGACACGACAGGTTCTAGCCTCTTTAAACGTGGATATCGTACGGAAAAAGGTGGAGCTCCTATCAAGGAAAATATGGCAGCGGCTATTTTGCAACTTTCCAACTGGTATCCAGATAAGCCTTTGATTGATCCGACCTGTGGTTCAGGAACTTTCTGTATCGAGGCGGCTATGATTGCCAGAAAGATGGCCCCTGGTCTTCGCCGTTCCTTTGCTTTTGAGGAATGGAACTGGGTCAGCGATCGATTAATCCAAGAGGTCCGTACTGATGCTGCTAAGAAAATCAATCGTGAGATAGAGCTGGATATCATGGGCTGTGATATTGATGCTCGTATGGTAGAAATTGCCAAGGCAAATGCCCAAGTAGCAGGTGTTACAGGAGATATCACCTTTAAGCAAATGCGGGTACAAGATTTGCGCTCAGACAAGATCAATGGCGTTATCATTTCCAATCCACCATATGGGGAGCGCTTGTCCGATGATGCAGGAGTTACGAAACTTTATGCTGAGATGGGACAGGTCTTTGCACCACTGAAAACCTGGAGTAAGTTTATCCTGACGAGTGACGAAGCTTTTGAAAGTAAGTACGGAAGTCCAGCAGATAAAAAACGAAAACTCTATAACGGGACCTTAAAAGTGGATTTGTATCAATACTTTGGTCAGCGTGTGAAACGCCAAGAGGTAAAATAGAAAGGTAAACTCATGAGCAAGAAAAGACATGATCGTCATAAAAAAGAACAGCAAGAGCCACAATTCGACTTTGACGAAGCAAAAGATTTGACTGTTGGTCAAGCAATTCGTAAGAATGAAGAGGTTGAGGCTGGAGTATTGCCTGAAGACAATATCTTGGACAAATACATCAAACAGCACCGCGAAGAGATCGAGGCAGATAAGTTCGAAACTCGTCAGTTTGAAAAAGAAGAATTGGCTTCTCCTCAAAACTTAGAGGAATTGATCCAAGAAGTTCGTGAAACAAGTGAACTTTCTGGAGAGGTAGAAGGTTCAGATGTGGTTTCCGAGGAATCTATTGAAGAGATAGACAATGAAGAAACTACTCAGTTTGTTTCCCCACTTCAAGATGAGGAAAGTACTGAAATGGAGCCTCTCGTTTTAACAGAAACAGCATCCAAGGAAATGAATGAGGAAAATGAGGAACAAGAAGAAACCTATACTTCCCTATCACGATCAGTACAGACGGAACCTGAAACAGGCTCTAAAAAGAAACGTCTGATTACTATCGTTTCTGTGGTAGCTGCGATTCTTGTTCTTGCTGGGACGTATTATGTCTACCGTCAGGTATCTCGTTCAAACCAAGAAATCCAGTCTTCTCAATCATCTTCAGGAAATCAAGAATCGCAAACCGACTTGCAAGAGTTCAATACGCTTTATGATTCCTTCTATACAGATGCCAATAAGACTGCTTTAAAAAATAGCCAGTTCGATAAGTTGAGTCAGCTAAAAAACTTGCTAGATAAGTTAGAAGGTAGCCGTGATTATACACTAGCTAAGTCAAAATACGATAGCCTAGCAACTCAAATCAAGGCTGTGCAAGAAGTGAATAATCAGTTTGGAACTCCAGCAATTACTGATGGTGTCTTGGATACCAATGCTAAAGCCAAGGCGGATGCTAAGTTCACGGAAGTTAAAACGGGAAATACAGAGCTTGATAAACTGTTAGCTCAGGCGATTAGCCTTGGTAAGAGCCAACAAACCAGTGCTTCCAGCTCAAGTTCTAGCACGAGTCAAGCAAGCTCAAGTTCAGCTACAGAAAGCAATGCAAGCAGTACGACACCTTCAACAAGCACCACGACACCAGCTAGAGATACAAATGGTGGTTTATCTGGTGATGGTGTAAATCTACAGAGAGGACTTAGTCGTGTACCCTATAACCAATCAGCTGTAGACGATAGCAACAATCCTGCCTGGACGTTTGCAGATGGTGTTTTGGAACAGATCCTAGCAACATCACGTGCACGTGGTTACATCACTGGCAACCAATACATTCTCGAACGTGTCAATATTGTAAACGGAAACGGCTATTACAACCTCTACAAACCGGATGGAACCTACCTCTTCACCCTCAACTGTAAGACGGGTTACTTTGTAGGGAATGGTTCTGGTCATGCAGATGACTTGGACTATTAGGAGTCCGTTACAAAATTCTTTCCTTTCATAGGTAAAAATGATAAAATAAAACAAATGAAATAAGAGGAGTGTCACATGACAAAAGCTAACTTTGGTGTCGTAGGTATGGCCGTAAT
>ERZ772993.646-NODE-646-length-16004-cov-6.835664_pt1 | contig 16004 bp, 12 predicted proteins | sample MGYA00580670_ERZ772993 | MGnify/ENA primary metagenome ERZ772993 (study PRJEB29015, sample SAMEA2737936) | human oral metagenome | biome: human oral; feature: human-associated habitat; material: dental | place: China | collected 2136 ... | reverse complement strand
CATTTTATGGGCGGATGTCGTTCATTCGCCCCCGAAATGTTTTCCGATACGTGCGCCTGACGCCCATTCGCCCCCGTCGGAAACCATTTCACGGGCTACTGCGTCCCATCCGCCGGTAGGGTAGGGGCGTATTGCATACGCCCCTTCAAATGACCCCGCAGGGGACAAATCCAACGGCGGCGGATCCCTGTTGGGCGCTATTGTTCTCTACCGGGAACATGGGGGGCGTATGCAATACGCCCCTACACGGATGTCCGACAATGGCCGCTGTCGTTCATCCGCCCCCGGAATGTTTTCCGATACGTACGCCTGACGCCCATTCGCCCCCGTCGGAAACCATTTTATGGGCCGATGACACCCATTCGCCTCTAAAATGTTTTCCAACAGGAGCGGCTGACGCTCGGGTGCCCTTGTCGGAATGTCCAACAGGAGCGGCTGACGGTCAGACGCCCCAAATGGACACTCCAACGGGGCGTCTTTTTGCTCAGACGCCCTCAAAATGGTTTCCGACGGGGCGTCTTTTTGCTCAGACGCCCTCAAAATGGTTTCCAACGGGGCGTCTTTTTGCTCAGACACCCTCAAAATGGTTTCCAACGGGGCGTCTTTTTGCTCAGACGCCCCCAAAATGGTTTCCAACGAGGCGTCTTTTTGCTCAGACACCCCAAATGGACACTCCGACGAGGCGTCTTTTTGCTCAGACACCCTCAAAATGGTTTCCAACGAGGCGTCTTTTTGCCCAGACGCCCCATCTGTGCATTTTTTTGACGGCTTCGGGGGCTTGGTGGTCGCCGATGGATCGCACTCGGAAGGCACGGACTGACCCGCGGCCGGCGATGGGAAAGAGGAAATGAAGGACGGCGTACTTTTGCGCCCATGAATTTTAATACGGATAAGATGAATAAGACGAGTTGGTTAGTGTGCGCTTTGATTTTGATGCAAAGCGGCGGAATGTTGCTGGCGCAGAAGGCGCCGAAGTGGGCCGAACGGGCGCGGCGGTCGGTCTTTACGATTGAGGCCACGGACAAGAGTGGCAATGTCACGCGCGGCACGGGATTTTTTGTGGGCGATCAGGGCGAGGCCGTCTCTAACTATACCTTATTTATAGGCGCCGACCGGGCCACGGTGATCGATGCCGACGGCGGCCGCCTGCCGGTGGTCTGCATCCTCGGCGCGGATGATCTGTACGACGTGATCCGGTTCAAGGTCAGCTCGCAAAAGAAGTTGCCCGGCCTGACCCCAGCCGCGAGTCAGCCCGCCGTCGGAGATCGGGCTTACCTCATCCCCGCCTCGTCGGCTAAGGGCGCGGCGCCGGCCGTGGGCCCGATCTCAGAGGTGACCCGCATCAAGGAACAGTATGGCTACTACCGCGTCGAGATGCCCCTCACGCGCGAGCAGGTCAGTGCGCCGCTGCTGAACGAGGGCGGTCAGGCGTTTGCCCTGGCGCAGGCTGACGCCTCGGGCAAGGGCAAGACGTACGGCATTGACCTGGCTTACATCATGAGTCTGCGGCCGGCGGCAACCGATGTCCTGAACAAAGTCTACTCCTCCATAGGCATCCGGACGGCTTGGGCCAGCTCGGCCGACGAGGCGCTTGTGGCCCTCATGCTCTACGCCGCCCAGCAGGACGCGCACGCCTATCTCGCCACCCTGGACGACTTCATCGCCACCTTTCCCAGCTCCCCGGATGGTTACCTGACGCGGGCTTCGCACTACGTCTACCAGCGGAAAAAGCTCTCCGACGTGGGCACCGAGCAGCAGCTGCTCAGCCGGGCTGAGGCGGACTTAGCGTCGGCGCAGAAGCTGTTCGGAGACAATGTCGCCGAGGGCTACTACAACCACGCAAAGCTCATCTATGGCGTCTCCGCCGCCGACTCCACCCTCACGGCTCCCGGCTGGACAATGGACCGCGCCGCCGACTGGATCGCCCGGGCTATCGCCGCCGACGACCGCCCCCTCTACCGACAGCTCGAGGCCGACATCGCCTTCTTCCGCGGCGACTACCCCAAGGCGGCCGCCGACTATGCACGCGTCAATCAAGGCCCCGGCGCCTCGGCCTCTTCGTTTTACATGGCCGCCAAGACCGAGGAGCAGCTCGAGGCCCCCGACACCACCCGCATGTTTATGCTCATGGATAGCGCCATCACGCGCGCCACGGGTGTCAACCCGACCGACGCGGCCACGTACATCATGGACGCCGTCGATATGCGCATGCGCCGCGGCCAATTCGCTGAGGCCGTAAAGCTCTACGACCGCTACTATGCCCTCACGGGTGGCGAAGTCTTGCCGCGCTTCTACTACTACCGCGAGCAGGCTAAGTTCCGGGCGAACGATATGGACGGCGCCCTCTCCGACATCCGCCTCGCACTCGAGGGCGACCCTAACAATGCGCTCTACCTGGCCGAAGAGGGCTCCATCTACCTCCGCAAGCAGGACTTCGCCAAGGCCCGACAGAGCCTGGAGCGCTGCATCGCGCAGGCCCCTGACTTCTCGGCGGGCCACCGTCTGCTCGGGCTCTGCCTCGTCCGCAGTGGAAAGAAGGCCGAGGGCTGTCGGGCCTTCGAACGCGCCAAAGAGCTGGGCGATCCCGTGGTCGAACGTCTCATGAAGCAGCATTGCCAGTAACCATCGGCGGCTTCGATCGGTGGGTGCCCGCCCGCCGATCGTCCGTTTTTAGCTTTTCGTTTTTCGTGTCACACCATGGATAGTGTAGCTTTTCAGTATCTCTCCCAGGCGGAGATCAAAGCCTATCAAGAGCAGTGCCTCGTCGAGACACTGGCTTACGTCAATGAACGGTCGCCCTTCTACCGCCGCCGATTCGCCGAAGCCGGCATCGACGTCAGCAGCATCCGGCGTCTCGAAGACCTCGTGCGACTCCCCGTCACGACCAAGGAAGACCTCCAGCGCCACAACGAGGATTTCCTCTGCGTCCCCCGCACCGAGATCCTCGACTACGTCACCACCTCCGGCACCCTCGGCGAGCCGGTCACCTTCGCCGACACCCGCCGCGACCTCGATCGCCTCGCGCTCAGCGAATACCTCTCGTACGAGATCTGCGGCTGTCGCCCGGACGATGTCATCCAACTCATGGCCACCAACGACCGCTGCTTCATGGCCGGTCAAGCGTGCCTCCTGGGCAGCTTCCGCCTCGGGTCGGCCATCGTCCGCGTGGGCAACGGCATCCCCGAATTGCAATGGAACATGATCCGGCGCCTCCGCCCGACCGTCTGCGTGTGCGTACCCTCCTTCATCCTCAAATTGATCGACTACGCCCGCGCTCAAGGCATCGATTACCGGAACTGTAGCCTCCGCCGCGCCTTCTGTGTCGGCGAAACGGTCCGCACCGACACCCACGAGCTGAACCTACTCGGCCGCAAGATCCACGATCTCTGGCCCGAGCTGTCGCTACACGTCAACTATGCCTCCACCGAGATGCAATCGTCCTTCATGGAGTGCGAACATCAATGCGGCTCGCACCACAAGCCCGACTTGACCATCGTGGAGTTTCTCGACGACGACAACCGCCCCGTCGGCCCCGACGAGCCAGGCGAGATTACCATCACCACGCTCGGCGTGGAGGGTATGCCGGTCGTCCGTTTTAAGACGGGCGACGTCTGCCGCCATTTCGAAGCGCCCTGCGCCTGCGGCCGTCACTCGTTACGTGTCGGCCCGATCATCGGTCGCAAAGGGCAGATGATCAAATTCAAGGGCACAGCGCTCTATCCGGCCGCCCTCTACGACATCCTCGACAACGTACCCGAAGTAACGAACTACATCGTCGAAGTCTACACCAACGCCATCGGCACGGACGGCATACGCATCCTGGTCGGTGCCGGCGAGTCGGCTGACGAAGGCTTCGAGAAGCGTCTCAAGGATCTCTTCCGGTCGAAAGTGCGTGTCGCGCCGGACATTGTCTTCGCGCCGGCCGAGCTGATCGCCCGCAAGCAGATGCCACCGACGAGTAGGAAGCTGATCAAGTTCATCGATTACAGAGGGGAGACCTTCGCATAGCGGCGCAACCTGCGCCGCTGTCTCGGCAAATGCTTTGGGAGTTGCGCAACCTGCGCAGACATCGCGGCAAATGCTTTGGGAGTTGCGCAACCTGCGCAGACGTCGCGGCAAATGCTTTGGGAGTTGCGCAACCTGCGCCGCTGTCTCGGCAAATGCTTTGGGATCGGCGCAACCTGCGCAGACGTCGCGGCAAATGCTTTGGGAGTTGCGCAACCTGCGCAGACGTCTCGGCAAATGCTTTGGGAGTTGCGCAACCTGCGCCGACGTCGCGGCAAATGCTTTGGGATCGGCGCAACCTGCGCCGCTGTCTCGGTAAAAGCTTTGGGATCGGCGCAACCTGCGCAATGCCTGTTGCTTATTTCTTGGAGGCCTGCAAGTTCTTAGGCCGAACTCACGTTGATTAGAAACCAGCGGGCTGCATCATCCGTCGCAGATGGTGCAGCCCGCATTGTCATTGTGCCCGCCGATGCAGGTAGGCCGTTTTGCCGGTTCACCGACAGCTTCTCTCTGTTAGCTTTTCATTTTTCGTCTGACGATCGCCACGCCGAGCATGATGGCGAAGAAAACGAGTGAGGCTGCGGCATAGGGGGCCACGTCCGACAGTCCGCCGCCCCGTACGAAGAGCGTGTTGAAGCCTTCCAATCCCCAGTTCAGGGGTGAGATGCGGGCAACGGTGCGCATAAGGGGTGGCATGACGAACGTGGGGATCCACACGCCGCCGATGGCCGCCAAGATGACGACGGACACGGCGCCGAAGATGCTCGCCTGTTGTGCCGTACGGGCCACACTGCCGATGGCCAAGCCGTAACCCACAGCCGACAGCGAGACGGCGATGCACATCAGGGCGAGGGCGGCATGGTCGTGGCCAAGGCGGAGGGGCGGTAGGCCGAGGTGGGGCATGAGGTAGAGGCCGGTGAGGAGAAGCAGGGCGAGCTGCAAGAGGCAGACAAGGAGGTGGACGAGCACCTTGCCCGTGAGGTAGAGAGCGTAGGGGCAGGGCATGGTCAGGAGGCGGGCGAAGCAGCCTGTTTCGCGCTCGCGGATCATGTTCCCGGCCAGCGAGATGACGATGAAGAAGACGGCAAACATGCTCCAGGCCGGTACGTTGTGCTGCGTAGCGTTAGGCAACAGGTCGGCGGTGGAGGAGGTGCGGGCGTAGGACTCGTGGACCGTGATCCAGCCCTCCGTCTCCATCTCTAAATCGATGGGCATGGGGATAAGGCGGTTGACGTGACGCGAGATTTCACCGAGCAGGAGCCGGTTCTGGACCGTGAGCATGTGTTCGCGGACGGCGCTGAGCAGCGTGGCTCGAAAGGACGGCTTTGCGGTCGGGTCGACCCAGAGACGGATCTCAAGCGGTTGAGTCGAGAGGGAGTCTGCCTCGGCTTCGCTCACGCTATCCTCCTCACCACCGAAGGCTTGCGCCACACCTCGCGCTACGCGTTGCCGCAGACGGTCGGTGGTGCCGGACGGGATGACGACGCCGATCAGGTAATCGCCCCGCGCCACGGCCGTCTCCACAGCCTCGGGCGTCAGCAGCTGGCCGTCGGGCGCCGTGGTGGTGATGTCGAAGAGATGGCTATCGGCCAGCTCGCGGCTGACGGTGTTGCCGAGCGAATCGGCGTCTTCGTTCAGCAAGAGAAGGGGGATATGCTGTTCGTCGAGGGTGCGGAAGGTGCTGTCCTGCAAGCTGGCCATAAGGATCACGAGCGCCCACGGCATAAGGAACAGCAAGACGAGCCCCCACGGATCGCGTAGGAGCAGTAGCAGGTCTTTGCGGAATAATGCAACTAGCCTCATACCCGTCCCGCCTCCTCTGTCCGGGCGATAAAGAGCGCTTCCAGCGAGGGCATGCGCGTCTCGGCAAGCAAGGCGTCAGGCGTGCCTTCGCAGACGGTTGCGCCGCGGTTCATGAGGGCTACGCGGGTGCAGAGTCGCTCGGCCTCGACCATGTCGTGCGAGGTGTAGATGATCGTCATGCCGTCGGTATTGAGGGCGCGGAGGTATGCGATGATCTCTTGCCGGGAATGCACATCGACGCCCACGGTCGGCTCGTCAAGAAAGAGGATACGGGGGCGATGGAGCAGGGCGACGAGGAGGTTGAGCTTGCGTTTCATGCCGCCGGAGAGGTGTTCGATGCGTTTGTGCAGGTGGGCGCGGAGATCGAGGCGACCCGCGTCCGTGTCGATGCGTTCGCAGAGCGTGCGGGTGGAGAGGCCGTGCATGCGACCGAAGAAGTGAAGGTTCTCGGCGGCGGTCAGCTCGGGGTAGAGGGCAATGTCTTGCGGCACGACGCCGATCAGCGGACGGATGCGGGCACGGTCGCGACGTACATCGAGGCCGCAGAGATGCACCGTGCCACGGTCGAAAGACAGGAGGCAGGCGAGGATCGAGAGCGTCGTTGTCTTGCCCGCGCCATTGGGGCCGAGTAACCCGAAGAATTCGCCCTCGGAGACGTGCAGCGTGAGTCCGTCGACAGAGGGTGCAGTGGCGCCGCGATACGTCTTGCGGAGGTCGCGGATGTCGATGGCAGATGTCATTTGTGAGCCTTTACGACGCGTTCCAGATCCGTGAAGAGCGTGCGCTCCATGCCGCCGATGGCCTTCAGATCGGCGCCGAGCGTGCGGTAGTCGACGTCGGCCGAGGAGCGGTTCTTGCAGACGCGCCCGGCGTCGGCGGCGAAGCGTCGCCATTGGTCGCCGATCTCGGTCAGGCGGGCGGAGAGCTCGTTGAGGGTAGGGATGCCGGTCACGTCGGCGGCCTCTTGCAGAAAGGCGGCGTAGAGGAAGCGGAAGCCGGCGCCGCCCGTGCCGATCTCCTCCATCATGCGGATCAGCTGGGCCAGATGGAGCGCGGCGCGCTTCGGCCCGTACTGCTGCGGGAAGCGAGGGATTTGTCGGCCGAGATAGTCGAACGTGTTGATGCCCACCCAAGGCATCGGCCCGGGCTGGTGGATCATGCGGTTGCAGTTCGTGAGGATGGCGCGGAGCACGAGCGGCGGCAGGTCGGGCGTGCGCCGGGGCAGCGAGCGGATGTAGTAGAGCTTGCCCATGGGCGGATAAGTGCCGCGGGCGAAGCGGGCGCGCTTCATGTCGTGCGCCGAGAGTCTCACCTTCTCCATCGCGATCGGGTCGCTGACCAGGTACTCGTCGCCATCCTTGCCAAAGACGGCGATGTTGTGTGCATTGAAATGGAAGCGGTATTCCGCAGGCATATAGGGCAGGAAGTACATGCCCACCACGGCGCCCACGGGCGTATCCTCAGCCAACAGTTGGTCGAGCTTACGTTCGGCCCGCGAGCGGTTGAAGTAGATGTGTTGCCGCGTGCCGAAGCCGAGCAGGCGCGTGGTGCGTGAGAAGATCATGCCGGGCAGGGGGCGGAACGACGTCACGGGGAAGCCCGCCAGGCGGACGAAGGGCAGATGGACGAAGTAGAGCGAGGCGGAGAGGCCGAAGACTAACGGCTCGGAGTAGTCGTAGCCGTAGAAATGCAGCAGGTTGCGGGTGACGCCATTTTCACAGTGGGCGCTGGGGCGGTGGTCGAAAACTATTTCATTCATTCCACACTCCTCAGTTCGTCCACAGTGATGCGCAGTGCGTCGGCATATCGCTCCAGGGTGCGGTCGTCGAGCTGCATAAAGGCGTCATAGGTGAGGTGTTTCTTCACCTTGCGCTTGGGGATGTCGGCGTAGGCGGCCAGCATGCTGACGTCTTGCAGGTTCTTCGTCATGTGGTAAGCCAGCGGGCTGGCCTCGTGGCGGAGCACCTGCTCGCGGATGGCCTCGCAGGAGGCGCGGATGTCGTCCCAGACGAGCTCCAGCACATCATTCTTCACCGCCCAGCCGTCGCTCACGACGCTCTGGTAGCGCCCGTCCTCATCGACGGCATACGCCACGTCGCGGATCACGCCGCCGGCCATGTATTTCAAGTCTTGGGGTACTTCGTTTATCGTCATCTCGTATGCGTTTTGTTCTAATCATTCATGAAAGCGTTTGCGGGAACCCCGCAAGTGCCTCGAAAAACTTTTTGGCGTTTGCAGGAGTTCTGCAAGCTCCATTTTCTCCTTTTGGGCATTTGCAGGAGTCCTGCAAACACCATTTTTCTCTTTTGGGCATTTGCAGAAGTTCTGCAAGCTCCATTTTTCCCTTTTTGGCGTTTGCAGAAGTCCTGCAAGCTCCGATTTCTCCTTTTTGGTCTTTGCAGAAGTCCTGCAAGCTCCATTTTCTCCTTTTGGGCATTTGCAGAAGTCCTGCAAGCTCCGATTTCTCCTTTTGGTGTTTGCAGGAATGCTGCAAACGTTTTCGGAAGGCTAACGAGAGGCTTTATACCACCGTCAGCAGCGCGTAGGAATACGAGAAGCGGGCGCTCTCGGGCACCATCAGCAGGATGCGTTGCCCGGGCCGCAGTCGCCCCGTCTGGCGCAGCCCGTCGAGCATGGCGAAGGCCGAGACAGAGGCCACGTTGCCGATCTCGGGCAGGTTGACGTACCAGCGTTCGGCGGGGATGTCGTGCCCCATACGCTCCAGCTCGGCCTCGATCTTCTTCTTGAAATACATCGACGAGAGGTGCGGCAGGAACCAGTCGACCGACGAGAGATCGAAGGCGCGCTTCTTCATCACCCGGCGGAGGAAGTCGCCGCCCAGCGTGATGATGTTGCGATCCAGGATGCGCGTGTCCTGCTTCAGGGCGAAGAGCGATCGCGACAGCCATTCGGCCTCGGGGTGCTGCGCCCAACCGACGAGCTGCCCCTCGGCGTCCTTTTCCCCACCGGCGTACATGCACGTCTCCACCCGATCGGCGTACGACGTGCCCTCGATCCATTCGATGCGGAAGGCCAGCCGACCGTCCGTCGGCGGTTCGTGCCCCAGCAACAGCGCCGCGCTACCGTCTGACAGCATCCAGCGCAGAAACTCCTTCTCGAAGGCCAAGATTGGCTTCTCCATCAGCTGGTCGATCAGCTCCGCCTCCCGTTCGAAATAACGCGCCTGCATCCAGGCCGAGAGTCGCTCCGAAGCCACGCACACGGCTCGCTGGGCGTCGCCCGTGCGCATCGAGAGCCAGGCATACTTCAGCGCGTGCATGCCCGTGCAGCACGATCCGGCGAAGGAGACCACCTCCGCGCCGCCATCGCCACCGAGTGCGCCGTGCACCATCACGCCGTGCGAGGGCATGAGCTGTTCGGGCGAGGCGGTGCCGCAGGCCAGCAGGTCGATGTCCGAGGGTGTCATCGCGGCCTCCGCAAGCAGATGCCGCACGGCCAGCGCGGCCATCTCTACGTTCGTGTGTGTCACGCGGCCGCTCTTGTCTAATGCGTAATAGCGGCTGCGGATGCCATTCTTCTCCAAGACCAATCGCTTGGCGATGGACGATTTCGGATTAACGAGTCCGATATAATCCTCCATCTCTTCGTTGCGCACCGGCGCGTTGGGGAAGAAGGTGGAGAGGTGGGTGATATAGATGTATTCCATTGTTGGGGATGTTTAGGTGTTGGGGATGTTTAGCTGTTTAGGCGTTGGGGGAGCGAGCCCCCACTCCTTTTCTTTCCTTGATGAAAGAAAAGGAGGCAAAAGAAAATCAAGGCACCAGGGGTGCCGGCCAAGTTTGCCGGGTACATGAGTGGATTACGACAGCTCATAGCATACTTCTCTTTGCGCGCGTTTCAACGTGGCGCGGCGCAGTGGGTAGGTGAGTCCATAAAACAGTAGGCCGAAGGGGGAGACGGCGTATAACACGAAGAAGAGGTAGGCCTTGAAGAGCCGCAGCCGTCCCTGCCGACGGGGATCGCCCGGGCCGCCCCGATGCCGTACGAAGTGGGCCCAACGGCCCCACATGCGGTAGCCGTTGCGCTCAATAAAGTAGAGCTGGGGAATGAAGGTGACGGCGCCCTCACGCATGAGTCGCTCCTGAAGTTGCTCCCACTGCCCGTCGTAGAGCGTACGGAGGAGGATGAGGCCGAAGCGATCGGCGTCGGCCACGTCGCGCTGCGAGACACCCGCGGCGGGCAAGAGGCGAGTGGCCTCTTTGCGCCCGTAGAACAGCCAGCGGATGATGGTCAGCACGCTGACGAGGTTCGGCGCCTTGTCGTGCAGCTCGATGAAGCCGACGTAGCGGGCGCCAATCTCGCGCAGGTAACGACGCGTTTCGTGTTGCGTCATGACCCACATGTTGCGGCAACCGTTGACGAAGACGACGGGCCGGCCGTGGAGGTAGGCGCGCACCTCGGGCGACTGGAAGAAGGCGTGCAGCGGCGTGGAGAGCGAGAGGTACCAGCTCTGACCGGCCACGATGACGAGGTCGGCCTCGGCCACCGCACCGCTCAGATCCACCGGCTCGATGGCGCAGGCGATGCCGAGACGCGACTCGGGAAAGACTTGAAAGAATGCCTCCGACGACCACGGGTAGGGGTAAGCTGTCACGGGGCGGATCTCCCGCTTGACGACCCGACAGCCGGCTGCCTCCAGCGGCGCACAGAGGCTCCGGGCGATGGCGAGTGCCTGCCCGGTCTGGGTGTAATAAAAGACTGCAACGGTGAGTGTGTGTGCCATTCCTGTGAGTCTCCGTCCGTCAGCTGGCTTTGATGTGGCGGACTACGTCGCGGCCGAACGACTTGTTGGCCAGCGCGCGATTGCGGGGGCGGAAGGTGCCGTCCTCCATCTCGCGCATGACGACTTGCGTAAAGAGGCGGAACATCTTCTGCTCCTGACTCTCGTCGTGATAGAACGTGTCCCAGGCGTATTCGTAGAGCTCTTGGAGCCGTTCGGCGGACATCTGTTTGGGGTGGAAGACCACCTGCCCGGCGTTGTAGTGATCCCAATCGAAGTCGAAGATGCGCCCCTGACGGAGGTAGTCGTCGTAGCCCTTGGTGTGGGGGAAGGGCGTCATGACGGTGAACTCGGCCAGGTCGAGGTCGATCTCGAGGAGGAAGTCGATGAGGCGCTTGATGTCGTCTTCCGACTGGTTGTCGAGGCCCAGCAGGATGGTGCCCTCGACGCCGATGCCGTGGTCGTGGTAACGTTTGACGCGCTCGCGGATGTAGTTCGAGGTGTCGTAGACGGCCTGATAGACGTACCAGGCGCCGGCCTGCGCGGCCAGGTCGAGCACCTTCGGATCGTCCTCGATGGTGTGGCTGATCCACTTCTTTTTGAAGGGGATCATCTCGCGAAAGAGATCCATCTCCCACTGCTTGTTTTGGGCCAGTGAGTTGTCGACGATGAAGAGGCGGTTGTTGTCGATCGAGGCCAGGTCTTCGATCACCTTATCCATCGGCCGGGGGCGGAAGATGCGCCCGCCGAGGTAGGTCACGGCGCAGGGATAGCAGCTGAAGCGGCAGCCGCGCGAGGCGTGAAAGAGGTCGACCATCTGCACGCCCTTATGGTTGTAGAGGTGGCGCTTGTAGAGGTCGCGGCGGGCGGGCCCGACGTCCTTGATGGCCGGCTGGCGGGTCATGTAGTTATAGACGCGCTTGAGACAGCCGCGGCGGAAGTCGTCGATCACCTCCTGCATGCGGCCCTCGGATTCGCCGAGGAAGACGGCGTCGGCATGCTCCATCGTCTCTTCGGCGTGAAGCATGGTCGAGATGCCCCCGAAGAGCACCTTTTTGCCTCGTCGGCGGTATTCGTCCGCGATGGCCCATCCGCGTTTGACCTGCGTGCTGAGCATCATAGATATGGCTACGAGGTCGCACGCCTCGTCGTAGTCGAGCGCTTCGACATTCTCGTCCGTGAACGACACGTCGACGTCCTCGGGCAAGGTGGCCGCAAACACGACCGGCCCGTGTGGGGGCAGGTTGAATGTGGTTTGGCCCTTTAGTTTCTTCCATTTCGGATAGATCAATTTCAGCTTCATCTCTGACTGTATTTACTGTGAAAAGCGCGCAAATGTAACCGTCTGCGGGCGTCTACGGACGCCAGCGAAGTTTGCCGGGGCGTCTGCGGGCGTCTGCGAATTTGGCCGGGGCGTCTGCGGACGCCTGCGAATTTGGTCGGGTACATGAATGGCGTGTACCCGGGTAGGGGCGCAAAAGCATACGCCCCATTGCGTGGCTAGTCGCAGTGTGTGAAACGACCACGCAACACCTGCACAGCCTCGCCGCAGTGTGCGAAACGACTATGCAACACCTGCACAGCCTCGTCGCAGTGTGTGAAACGATCATGCAACACCTGCACAGCGTCGTCGCAGTGTGTGAAATGACCACGCAACACCTGCGCAGCGTCGTCGCAGTGTGCGAAACAACCATGCACCACCTGCACAACCTCGCCGCAGTGTGCGAAACGATCATGCAACACCCGCACAGCGTCGTCGCAGTGTGCGAAATGACCACGCAACACCTGCACAGCCTCGTCGCAGTGTGCGAAAGGATCATGCACCACCTGCACAGCGTCGTCGCAGTGTGTGAAACGACCATGCAACACCTGCACAACCCCGTCGCAGTGTGTGAAGCGATCATGCAACACCTGCGCAGCCTTTTCGTAATGTGCGCCCCTACCCGGGTACAATCATTCATCCCTGCGGGATGTCTGGGGGGCGAATGCAATTCGCCCCTACACGGGTACCCGGCAAACTTGGCCGGCATCCCTGATGCCCCGCCCCCGGTCGCCTGATCATTCATCCCTGCGGGATGTCTGGGGGGCGAATGCAATTCGCCCCTACATGTACCCGGCAAATTTGGCAGGCATCCCTGATGCCCCGGCAAACTTCGCTGCCCCCGCAGGGGCCGTCCGCAGACGTCTCACACATCGGCCGGCAGATTGTCGATCGCCTGCCCGGCGGCGCGGAGACGGATGAGGGGGACGAGGTCGGCACGGAGGGCGTTCTTCTTGGCGACGCGATCCCGCCAGCCAAGCCCCTCGTCGGTAAAGAGGTCGGAGAGGTGGCTATCGTCGTAACGCATGACCTGGAGGGTGGACTCGATAAATTCGGAGAGGCCCTCCTGATCTACGCCGTACCGATAGGCGAGCTCCTGAAGCTGCCGGTGCCATTTGGCTTCGCGAAAGCGGCGGAACTCGTCCGAGATCTCGTCCGCGGTGCGACCGTTGATGACCTCGGGATGGCAGACAAATTCGAGGATGTCCTCTCGATCTTCGGGCAGGTTGCTGTGCGACCTGAGGAGGGCGACGATCTCTTCGCGGGTCACCTCGCGGCGCTCGGGTTCCGCCTCGTTGACCATACGCGCGATGAGGGAGATGATGTAGTCGTAATCGATGATGGCGGAGGCGAAGAGGACGAGCTCGAAGTCGATGTCCTGCATCACGTCCGTGGGCTCGGAGCCATCGTCGGGCGATTCTGCGGCTTGCTTTTGGCGCAATCCGCGGCCCAGCTCGAGGTAGGCCGTGCGGAAGGCCAGACGCTTCTCGGGGGGCATGATGGCATCGATGCGGGCTTGTAGCTCGGGCGGGATGTCGATGTATTGGTCGAGTTGGAGTATGGAACGCTGCACATCCTTGAATATCTCCACAAAGTCGGCCCGGGCCGCGTCACCCTTCAGGTTGGGCACCTCCTCGGGCTCGGGCTCGAGGCCGTAACTCTTCATCATGGTATAAAGTCTCTGCACGGCTACATCTAGCAGCTCGACCACTTCTTCGGCCGACTTCGTGAGCCAGATCTTAGCGGCATCCTTCGACTTGTCTCGTTCGCCCGAGAAGAGCTTCACGGCGGTGTTCAGGGCGTCGGCGCTCTGGGCGCGGAAGTCGAGGATCTTGCCGAAGGGTTTGCGCTCGTTGAGCACCCGATTGGTGCGCGAGAAGGCTTGGATCAAGCCGTGGTATTGCAGGCCTTTGTCTACGTAGAGGGTGTTGAGGTATTTGGAGTCGAAGCCGGTCAGGAGCATGTCGACGACGATGATGATGTCGATCTTCTGCTCCCGGGGCACGTCCTCTCGGCCCTGCCACTTGATGCGCTGCTGCACGTCGCTGTTGTAGCGGTCGAACTCCTCGATGCAGTGCTGCGTGTTATAGGTCTGGTTATACATACTAATGATACGCCTGAGGGCTTCCTTCTTGCCGAGCGGGTCTACTCGGTTGTCCTGCCGCTCTTGGTCAAGCTCTTCTTGTATCTGCATGATGTCGCGGTTGCCCTCGGCCGGGGGCGAGAAGAGGCAGGCGATGCGGAGGGACTTGTAGGTCGGATCCTTCTCCTCCTCCTTCTTCTTCTCCTCTTCCTCCTCGCGCTCGATCTGGATCCTATCAAAGATCTTGCAGTATTCGATGGCGTCGTTGATGCTGGCGGTGGCAAAAAGGGCATTGAAGCGGCGGTTGTCCGACACCTTGTCGTGCACCTCGAGGATCTTCTCCACGATCATCTCTCTCTCTTCCTCTCTAGACACATGGCCCATGTCGAAGCTGCCATCTCGCTGGAGGCGGAAGAAGGAGACGTCGAAGGGCAGCACGCTTTTGTCCTCAATGGCGTGGGTGATGGCGTACGTGTGTAGGGGTTTTTGGAAGATGTCCTCCGTGGTCAGTGCCGAGGCTTCTCGGCCTTCGACCTTGCTGCGTGTGGCGTTCTCGGCGAAGATGGGTGTACCGGTGAAGCCGAAGAGTTGCGCCCGAGGGAAGAAGGATTTGATCGTCCGGTGATACTCCCCGAACTGTGAGCGGTGGCACTCGTCGAAGATGAAGACGATGCGCTGATCGGCCAGGTCGCGCAGGCGTCGGTCGAAGTGTCGGCCCTTTTCGTCGAGGGCCAGCCCGAGCTTCTGGATGGTGGTGACGATGATCTTATCCTTATAGTCCTTCGAGAGCATGCGCCGCACCAGCTCGCCGGTGTTCAGGTTCTCCTCCACGCAGTCCTTCTGAAACTTGTTGAATTCCTCGCGCGTCTGCTTATCCAAGTCCTTACGGTCGACTACGAAGAGGCATTTCGAGATGTGGGGGTTATCCTTCAGCAGCGTGGCCGCCTTGAACGAGGTGAGCGTCTTGCCGCTGCCCGTGGTGTGCCAGATGTAGCCGTTGCCGGAGTTGTTCTCGATGCACTCCACCATCTTCTTCACGGCATAGATCTGATAGGGGCGCATGATGATCAGCTTCTCTTCCATCTCCACCAGCACCATGTAGCGGCTGATCAGCTCGCCCAGAGCGCACTTGTAGAGCACTTCACGGGCAAACTCGTGCAGGTTAGCCACCTTCTTGTTCTGCTCATCGGCCCACCGACAGACGGGCAGGAACTGCTCCTTCTCGTCGAACGTGAGCGCCTTCTTGGGATTGTTGGCGAAGTAGAACGTATCCGCCTCGTTGCTGACAATGAAGAGCTGCATGAAGGCCAGCAACGTATGCTCGTAGCCGTTCTCTTGATCGTTCTTGTAGTCCACGATCTGCTTGATGGCCACACGTGGCGACACCCCGTGCGCCTTCAGCTCCACCTGCACCAGCGGCAGACCGTTGATGAGGATGATCACGTCGTATCGGTGATAGCTGCTGTGTGTGTTGATGCGCAGCTGATTGATGACTTCGTAGTCGTTCTTGCACCAGTTCTGTAGGTTGACTAAGGGGTAGAAGCGCGTCGTACCGTCATCGTGAATGACCTCGACCTTATCTCGGAGCGTCTTGGACGCCTTGTAGACGTCAGAGCTGACGATGTTTCCCATCAGTCTCTCAAACTCGCCGTCGGTCAGTTGAACCTGGTTGAGCGCTTCAAACTTGCTTCGGAAATTCTGCTCGAGGCTCGCCCGGTCCTTGATGTCCTTGCGATACACGTAGCCCAGGCCCTCGAGGTGCCGAATGAAATGCTGCTCTATCTGACTTTCTTTTTGGGGATGATGCTTCTCCATAGAGGTGTTCGTTCTGTTTCTAATTCTAATATGTATGTGCGCGCAAAGCTATATACGACCAATCGCCTAACAGCCACTTATAAAAAAAGGAAGGCGCCTCCCCTCTGTTCGTTCCGAGGGTGAAGCGCCTTCCTTGCTTTGTGGGGTGACTCCGGGGGGTCAGATCCCCAGCGTGCGACGGAGCTCGGCCACTTGGGTGTCCCACAGCTCGATCGCGTCCGCCTTCTCGTCCGGCG
>ERZ772993.639-NODE-639-length-16087-cov-24.634543_pt1 | contig 16087 bp, 15 predicted proteins | sample MGYA00580670_ERZ772993 | MGnify/ENA primary metagenome ERZ772993 (study PRJEB29015, sample SAMEA2737936) | human oral metagenome | biome: human oral; feature: human-associated habitat; material: dental | place: China | collected 2136 ... | reverse complement strand
GGACAGGTGCTGGGTCAGGGCGTCCGTGGTGGCGTTCTGCGCGATGCGCTTGGTCATGTCCTCACCGCGGAACGTGTCAATGAAAGAGAGTTTCCGGGAACTCATGAGCGGACCTCCTTGTCCTGGTCACCGGGCGCACCCACGACCTCGAAGAAGCGTTTCTCGAGGTCGTGCGGTCGACCAGAGGTGAAGTCGGCGAGAGAGCCCGCGCAACGAAGCGTTCGCTGAAGGATCATGACGTCGTCGACAGTCTGGGCCACTTCGGCCAGTTGGTGACTCGAGAGGAGCACGGTCTTCCCCTTGGCAGCCAGACCGCGCAAGGTCTCGCGCAACCAGCGGATGCCATCGGGATCCAGTCCGGAGGCCGGCTCGTCAAGGATCAGGAGCTGCGGATCGGCCGGCATTGCCAGAGCCAGCCCGTGACGCTGTCGCATTCCGGTCGACAGGTTCGAAACGCGCTTGCCTCCCATGTCGGGAAGTCCGACGAAGTCGAGCACCTCCTCACAGTGCCGCTTCGGCAGCCGCAGGGTGCTCGCCCACAGACGAAGGTCACTGATCACCGTCGCGCCGGGCAGTGCGCCCATGCGGTCCATGCTCACACCGATCCGACGAGCGGCATCAGGCAGCTCGTTGTAGGTGCTGCCGAACACCCGAGCTTCCCCGGAGTCCGCGTGATAGAGATCGAGCGTCGCGCGGAGGGTGGTCGTCTTGCCGGCACCGTTGCGTCCCAGCAGCCCCACCACTCGGCCTTCAGCCACGTCGAACGTGACGTCCTCGACGACTCGTGCCCTCCGAAACTCTTGCAGAGCCCCCGCACGCTGATAGGGCTGGCAGTCACTGCGCTCGCTCCCCACGCACTATCTTGACAACCAGGTAGAGCATTCCCAGCACAATGGCTGCGCAGATAAAGATGCGCAGAGCGCCCTGAAGATACACTCCAGCAAGAGCCGACAAAAGCAGCAGCGCGACAACTCCTGAGAGATACTTCTTTGCAGATTTAGACATGACAACAACATCCTTCCTCGACAGACCGGGGGTAGTCGGAAAAACAATAGAACGTAGAACAGAGGATCGGGGTGGTCTCCCACCGAACGCCTCCAGCACCGGTGGGAGGCCGCGCGGGAGTTGCCACCACCCTATGAGACCCGCTCCGAGAAATGGGTACCTGGGGAGTCACACGGAGGGTGGTTACCCGGTCAGTGGATTACGTCGCCGCGAAACCAATCGCGGTGACGGCGGTCGCAAGCGTGCCACCACCGACGAATCCCGTCCAGAGGCCTGGGGTCTCCATGGCCTCGAGCTCCTGCATGCCCAGCTCCAGCTTCTGCATCTCCTTGTTCATGTCTCCTCCTCTCCATCAACTCGAAAGGTCACCTACCCATCGGCGCGTTACCGATGAGTACCGGTACGGCTCCATCGGAACCGTACTCAGCTTGTGGGAGGGCCTGTCGGTCCTCCGTTCTGCTCGCCAGCGCTACGGCGGCGAACAGGTCCTCTGACGTGAGCCCGTACAGCATCGGAAGGCCGGCGCCCCATCGACGCATGGAACGATGCACGACGCGCGCGCCCTCCTCGGGACTCATCAGTGGCGGAATCACCACACACCACTGCTCCATAAGCTGTGCGAACCCCTGGCTCGGTGCATCGCTCACGCTCGCCCTCGTAGCAGCACAGACGCGAGAGCAGAACTGGCGCAGTCCGCGACTGCTGCCCCAGGCCTCCCGCCCGCGCATCATCTGCTCGAAAACCGCAGGGAGGAACAGCGCGATGGCCTGGGTTTTGCGGACACCGATCACGGAGCTGATCTCCGTCGCGACATACCAGGCTTTGCCGCTGTAGCGGCTCCGACGGAACGAAAGTAGCGCCATGTGGGTCAGACCGTTCAACTCCGCGAGTTCCAACCGGGTGTCTGCGGACACGGGGCCCGCTGCTCGCTGGGCCGCGATCTCGTCACCGAGCTGCACGATCCGTTCGGTCAACGACAGCGCGAGGTGGTCTTCGAGACGATGATCGGCGAGCTCTCCCGACAGGACTGCGCTCAGGCGGAGAAGCCCTTCAACCACTGCCTCTTGAACGAGATATCCGGGCAGCGTCTTTGTGGCACCAGCGTCGTAGACCGCAAGGTCGGGCCGAAACGCCTCACCCGCTAAGAGCCGACGCCCGTCCTCCCCGTCGACGCATGCACTCGAACTGAGCTCGGCGCCGTCCACGAGGAGCAGCACGATGTTCCGCTCCGGGCACCACCCGTCCAAGGACATTATGCCAAGCGCGACCTCCGTCGGAGAAGACCAGGCGAATCTCATCAGGCGGTCTCCTTCTGCTCGTACCAGGCCGTGAGGCCCCGTCGAATCGCCCCGAACAACTCTACGCTGTCGGAGACCGTGTAGAGATAGCCCGGCACTATCTGGATGCCATGGAGCCCCGGATGGACGACGACGCCTTCGCGCCTGACGAAGTCGACGACCTCGCAAACCAGACTCTGTTGGATGGATTCGCCGCGCGAGTCCACGAGGGAGAGCGTGTGGAAAGCACCGCGACCGTTGTGGGTCGCAGCACCGGGGACATCCTGCACTACGTCGTCCAAGCCCTCGACCAACTCTGACTCGAGTGCCCGCACACAGGACTCGGCATCGATCGACTGCAGTCGGCTGAGAGTCGCGATGATGGCGGCACACGTGATCGCGGTCCCCGCCTGCGTCTCGGCGTGCATCAAGACCGCGTCTCGTGCATCGAAGTCACGCGCGACCTCGTCAGAGACCGCGATGGCGGCTGCGGCGCATGTGCCGTTCGTGAGTGCCTTCGACATGATTAGCAGGTCCGGCGGGACGGGCCACTCCTGAGTTGCGAACATTGGGCCGGTGCGGGCGAACCCTGTCGCCACCTCGTCAGCGACCAGGACGAACCCATGACGCTCCCGGCTCTCCGCCAGTACCGCGAGGAACTCGTCGCTCAGAGGAATGGTGCCAGGCCCGCTCAAGGGCTCGACGACGCCCAGTTCCGCTCCGCCGTCCGCGCCCTGAACGACGACGACCTGGAACTCGGTCCTCATCGCACGGACACGGCGGGCCGCATCCTGCGCCACCGAGTCTTCTTCCCCGCCGACCAGGACCTGCCCTTCCTCATGACGCACTTCTCCATCGACCCGCGCCCGTCGGACACCACCCACCCCGGCGGCGTGCGCCGCATCGCGTCGGTGCGCCTGCCGGTGCCCGAGGACAAGCGCCGACTCGTGCGAAGCCTGTGCGAGGACGACGCCCTCGTCCTGACCCCGCCCGGCACGACCATGCGCATGACCTTCGACGACGGGACCAGTCCGGAGAGCTGAGCACGACCGCCTTCCCGCGCCACCGCGGGCGACGGGAGCCCCGTGGTGGCGCGGTGGTCATCAGTGCGGGCCCCGGTCGGCCAGCCGCTCCCCGGCGCTCAGCAGACGCCGCTCGACGGCGAAGACCTCGCCGTCGGCGCTCCCATTCGGACGCGGGCCGCGCGGGTCCCCATAGGTGCGCCCCAGACCGCGTTCGTCCCAGGGCTCCCAACCGGGGTCACCGGTGAGGATGAAGCGCGTCCAGTCGCCGTGCACCGCGTCGGCCAGCGCCTGGGGCGGCGCCGTCCGCAGGGTGTGATCGCAGTAGGGGTGGGCGAGGCAGTCGAAGGCGAAAGGCACCTCGAAGCAGTGCGTCGACCGCCCCGTGGCGGGCGACTCCCACGCGAACCGGCTCACCCAGGTGGCCGCCGAGCCGACGGACTCGTGCCGGGCCCGGGCCCAGTCCAGGAGCGGGGTATGGAACATGGTGTCGGAGACGAGGTTGCCGAGGTAGAGGTGCTCGCCCCCGGACAGCTCGGGGTGGGCGGCCACGTAGTCCGAGGCGAGCCCGGCATCCAGACCGGCCTCCTCCATCACCTCCACCGCGGTGAGCCCGCCCATCTCCTCGACCAGCCCGAAGGACAGGTCGATGAACTCGTGCGTGGTGCTCATGGCCAGCAGCGGAATATCGCCGCCGTCGCCTCGGGCGAGCGCCTCGCGCACGGGCAGGGGCAGGAGCTCGTCGTCGACCGTGGGGCCGTAGGTGATCCCCGTGTCCGGGCCGGGGACGACCGCGGCCCGGATGCGCTCCGCGAGCGGAATGGGGGCGGCCTGCTCGGCGCGGCGCCTCTCGAAGTCGGCGGTGACGGCGAAAACACGATCGTAGTCCAGTGCCCGCCAGCCCTCCAGGTTCGCCCCGACGCCGGCGAAGCCCGCCATCTCGCGGGCCGTGGACCGGGCGAGGTCGATCGGGATGTCGGTGACGGCGCCCGACTCGCTGATCGCCCGGTGGAACAGGCCTCGAGCACGGGGACAGGCCATGAGGGCCAGGACATTGCCGCCCCCGGCGCTCTGCCCGCCGATGGTCACATCGCCCGGGTCTCCCCCGAAGGCCGCGATGTTGTCCCGCACCCACTCCAGGGCCGCGAGCTGATCGAGCAGCCCGCGGTTGACGGGGGCGTCGGAGCCGGCCACCCAGCCGTACCCGTCGAAGCCCAGGCGGTAGGACATGACCACGGTGACCGCGCCGTCCCGGTTGAAGGCGGCGCCGTCGTACCAGGGGCTCGCCTGACAGCCCGAGGCCCATCCACCGCCGTGGATCCACACGTAGACCGGCAGCCCGGCGCGCTCCTGCCCGGGGACCGGTGTGAAGACGTTGAGGTTGAGCATGTCGTCGCCCGGCACCGAGGGCTCGGGGATGGCGGGGTCCTCGAAGATCGAGCCGCGCTGCGGTGTCGGACCGGGCAGCGCGGCGCTCCGCTCCTCCCCCCACCGCGCGCGGGGCACGGGCGCCATGAATCGGCGCCGACCCACCGGGGCCTCGGCGTAGGGGATGCCGTAGAAGGCCGCCGACCGCTCGAAGCGGGCGCGGAGGCGGGCGCCGGGAGCGGAGACGATCCGTCGCCACACCCCGCGCACCGGGCCGCAGGGGGCGTCGATACGGGGACCGGGGCCGTCGACGGGGACGGCGATCGGCGTGGCCGAGACACTGCGGGCTCCACCGGCATCGGGGCGATCGGCGCCATCGGCATCACGTCCGGCATCGATGCCGTCGGTCGAGCGCACGGCGTCCGCATCCTGTTGCATGCGCTCATCCTGCCCCACCATGGGCGCCGGTGCGAGATCAGCTTCCCAGGGCCTCCAGAGCCAGGCTCGGCACATCGGTGATGACGGCGTCCACGTTGAGCGCAGCCAGACGGACCATCTCCTCGGGGTCGTCGATCGTCCACACGTGCACCTCGAGTCCCGCGGCGTGCGCCTGCGCCACGAAGCGCCGCGTCACCACCGGCACGCCGCGGTACGCCGGCGGCACCTGCACGGCATCCACCCTCCCCCGCGTCCAGCCCCAGCGCGTGTGCGGCAATGGCAGGGCCGCCTCGCTGAGCAGCATGAGGCCAGCGACATCGATTCCTCCCAGCGAGGTCGTCGCCCGCGGCTCCTGACGGCGCAGCATCGCCAGACGGCGCGCGGAGAAGGAGGCGAACCGCACCCGGGCGAGGGCGTCGGCCGCCCGAACCGCCTGCAGGGCGGGTTGCACCACGGCGGGCTCCTTGAGGTCCACATTGAGCGAGAGTCCCGGGTGGACGGCCAGGACCTCGTCGAGCCGCGCGAAACCGTGACCGTCGCCCGCGTCGAGCATGGCGACCTCATCCGAGGACATGTCGGACAGGGGCCGCTCCTCGCCGCTGAGCCGACCCGGATCGGGGTCGTGGGACAGCACCACGACGTCATCGGCGGTCACCCGCAGATCGGTCTCCATCCAGTCCAGCCCGAGCGCCACGACATGCTCGACGGCGCTCCAGGTGTTCTCCGGGACCTCCCGGGCTCCTCCACGATGCGCGATCACGGCGCAGTGCCGACCGGGCCTCATCGCTCTCCCTCGCAACCGGGCCTCATCGTTCAGGATCAGGAGCAGTCCGTGGACAGCTCGACGGCATGGTGGTCCTCGAGCCACTTCTGGGGCTCGACCGTGGATTCATCGGCCGTGTCGTTCTTCGTGCGCACCTCGAAGTGCATGTGAGAACCGGAGGAGCGCCCGGTGTTGCCGACGCCGGCGATGAGCTGCCCGGCCGTGACCGTGTCCCCCACCTTGACGTAGATGCCGTCCTCGTACATGTGCATGTAGCTCGTGTACCAGGTCTGGCCGTCGATCTGGTGCTCGATGGTGACGGTGCCGGTGCCCTCGTCCATGCCCGCGAACACGACCTTCCCCGCCGCCGCGGCGTAGATGGGCGTGCCGACGGGGGCGGCGAAGTCCTGGCCGGCGTGCAGTTTCATGTAGCCCAGGGTGGGGTGCAGACGGTAGCCGTAGGGGGAGGAAATGGTGTAGGTGCCCGAGACCATCGGGTAGAAGATCTCCGGGGCCTTGTTGAACGCACTGGTGTCGCCCGAGGCCCCGCCCGCCTGCGGCGCGCAGGTCACCGCAGCATTGTCATAGGCCTCGCGGATACGGGTCAGGGTCGCGGCATCGGGGACGTTGGACAGCTCGGAGTCGGAGGGGGAGTCCACGTCGGCATCCGAACCGAGCACGGCGGCGGCCACCGAGGACGGCGGGGCACTCGCCTCCGGGGCCGGGGCGGCCTCCTGAGAGGTCAGTGCCGCGGACGCCAGGGGACTGGCCGTCACGTAGCCGGTGATCGGAGCGATGACGGTCACGAGTCCCAGCACGGTCAGCACGCTGATGCGGCCCGCCCAGCCGGCCCCGGTCCTGGGGCGGGCGGTGGGAGCGACGATGCGCTCGTCGCCCTCCTCCGACGAGAGCGGCTCCGTCTCCGCGGACGCGCGGTCGTGCTGGGAGAGGTCGTGCTGGGACCGGGGCGGAGTGGTGACGGTGACGGGGGCGCCTGCGTCGTGGGCATCGTGCGCGGGCGCCGCGATCGCGTGCGGGGCCCCCACCGCCCGTTCGGGCCCGGCGACCGCCCCGGGACCCGGCTCGAAACCGGAAGTCGGACGGGACGCGGGAGCCGGCCCCGACGCGGCAGCCGGTCCGGACGCGGGAGCCGGAATCCGCTCAGGGCCCGCCCCCGGCCGCCCGCCGCCCCCGGTTCTCGCACGGGCTCTGGCTCCGGTTCTCAAGGAGCGCCGGCGCCGGGCGCCGGACCTCGACGCCGTTCGTCCAGCCGCGGACTCCGGTGAGGCGATGATGTCGTCCCACGCGGTGACTCCGGCGGGCGGTGCGACGGGCGCGGGCGCGCCGGGCAGCGGCCCCGGGGCACGGGCGCCCTCAGGCGGCCGGGTCGGGCGGGCGGGAGACACCGGGAGCGGGCCCGTGGGAACGATCGACTGCGTGAGGGCGCCGGGCGGGGACTCGGCCCACGGCGAAGCCGCCGATACCGAGGGCCCCGAGGATCCTGAGAACGCTGCGGACCCCGAGGGATCCGAGGAAGCGGATGCCGGCGGCGCTGCGGCCGCGCGCCTGGTGCGCCCCGTCGCCTGGGCGGCCTGCGAGACCGTGGCAGCCGGAGCGGCCTCGGGCCTCCGACCGGTACGCGCCCCGGTGGCGCCCCGCGACGCGGGTCTCGTGGTCCGTGCATGCGCGCCCGTGCGTGCCGCGGCGCGCGCACGCGACTGCCCGCGGTCATCGACCCGGGTCGCCATCGGAGAATCCGTCTCACGCTGCGCTTGTGCGGCACGCTCAGCCTCACGGCGCTGACGCCGTGTCATCGACTGCTCGCTCATGTCCACCTTGGCACTTTAACACCCGGGACGTGCGCCATCCGGTGGACCTGAGCACACTCGCGCGAGTACACCACACGTCGTCCGGCCGGCTCCGCCGACACGCCGACCCCCGTGTCAGAACCGCCACCGGCCGCTGTCAGCCGCTATCGGCCGCAGTCAGCCGCGCTGCATGGCGTCATTGACCTCGCCGACCAGCTCCTCGAGGATGTCCTCGAGGAAGACGACGCCGACGGTGGTGCCGTCGGCGTCCTCCACACGCCCCAGGTGGGCGCCGGTCCGCTGCATGGCGGCGAGGACGGATTCGACCTCGTCGCCCGCATGCACGGGGACGAGCGCACGGGCGTGCCAGGCCGGCACCGATTCGCCGCGCTGGGCGCCGGTGGCGTACAGGACGTCCTTGAAGTGGAGGTAGCCGGTGATGGCGGTGGAGCCGCAAGAGCTGTCGCGAGGTCCACCGCGCCGGTCCTCGTCCTCATCGGCATCGGCGGCCTCATGGCCCCCGCCGGCGACCAGCGGGAAGCGGGAGAAGCCCGTGACGGCGACGGCCTGCTCGACGTCCTCGGGCGTGCAGTCCTCCGGCAGGGTGGTCAGCGCATCCAGGGGCACCATGACGCTGCCCGCGGTCTCCTCGGAGAACTCCAGGGCACCGGCGAGCAGACCCGTGTCATCCTCCAGGACGCCCTCGGCCGTGGAGCGCTCGACGATCGAGGCGACCTCGGCGGCGTTGAAGGCGGCCGAGACCTCCTCCCTGGTCTCCAGGCCCATGAGGTGCAGCACCCGGTTGGCGAAGCCGTTCAGCACGGTGATGACGGGGCCGAAGACGCGCGAGACCCGCACCAGGGGCGGGGCGAGCAGCCGCACCGCCTTCTCGGGGGCGGAGATCGACATGTTCTTGGGCACCATCTCACCCGCGACGACATGGACGTAGACGACCAGGACCAGGGCGATGACGACGGCCACGGGGTGCGCCCCGCCCCGACCGATCCCGAGACTGATCAGCAGCGGCGTCAGCGCGTGCGCGATGGCGGGCTCGGCGACGACGCCCAGGCCCGTCGAGCACACGGTGACGCCGAGCTGGGCGGTGGCGAGCATCCGTGAGATGTGCCGGAGCGCCCACAGCGCGGTGGCGGCCCTGGCGTCCCCGGCCTCGGCGAGGGGCTCGAGCTGGGAGCGGCGGGAGGAGGTGACGGCGAACTCGGCTCCGACGAAGAAGGCGTTGCCCGCCAGCAGCGCCACGGTGACGGCCAGCGCGACGGGGGCGCTCATCGGACGATCCCCGTCGCGCCGTCGCGCCCGGGGCCGGGCTCCTCGCCGTCGTCCACGGCACCGGCCTCGCCGGGGTCCGCGACGGGGCGCACCCGCAGGCGGGTGACGCGCCGGCCCTCCATGGCCTCCACGGTCAGCGCGGCCCGCGGCGTGGTCACCGTGTCGCCGATCCGCGGGAGGCGACCGAGCTCGGTCATGACCAGGCCGGCGAGGGTCTCGTAGGGACCGTCGTCGGGCACGTGCAGGTCGGTGCGCGAGGCGAGCTCGTCGGGGCGTGTCCATCCGGGCACGAGCCAGTCGCCGGAGGCGACCGAGCGCGCCCCGACCCGACGCCGGTCGTGCTCGTCGGCGACATCGCCGACGATCTCCTCGATGGCGTCCTCGAGAGTGACCACGCCCGCGGTGCCCCCGTACTCATCGACGACGACCGCCATCTGGGAGCCCTGGTTCCGCAGCTCGACCAGCAGGCTCGCCAGCGGCATGGTCTCGGGCACGCGCGGGGCCGGGGTCATGAGGGAGGAGGAGGTCACGGGCACGCTCGCCCGTCGCTCGTAGGGCACGGCGATGACGCGGCGCAGGTGAACGATGCCGAGGACGTCGTCGGCGCCCTCCCCGATGACGGGGAAGCGGGAGTGGCCGGTGGTGCGGGCCAGGGCCACGACGGCGTCGGCGGTGTCCGCCTCGTCCAGGACGTGGAGACGGCCCCGGTCGGTCATGACGTCGACGGCGGTCAGCGCCCCCAGCCCGATCGAGCGGGTGAGCAGAGTGGCGGTCGACGGGTCGAGGGAGCCCTCCTCCGCGCTGTGACGGACGAGGGCGGCGAGCTCGCCGGCGGACCGGGTGCCGCTGATCTCCTCGGCCGGCTCGATGCCCATGCGGTGCAGGACCAGGTTGGCGGTGTTGTTGAGCAGGAGGATGACGGGCTTGAGCACGACCGTGAAGGCCATGAGGAGGGGCGCGACGAAACCGGCCGTGCGCATGGGGTCGGCCAGGGTCGCGTTCTTGGGGATGAGCTCGCCGAAGACCATGGAGAAGGCGTTGACGACCACCAGGGCGATGACGACGGCGGCGCCGGTGGCCGCGGACTGCGCCAGCCAGGTGCTCATGAGCTCGCCGAGGAGCCTGGCCAGAGCGTCCTGCATGGTGTACCCCAGCAGGATGGTGGTCAGGGTGATGCCCACCTGCGCGCCGGACAGGAGCGTGGACAGGCGCCCCAGGGCCCTGCGGACCGTGGCGGCGCGCCCGTCCCCCTCGGCGGCGCGGGTCTCGACGGTGGACGGGTCCAGGGCGACCAGGGAGAACTCGCCGGAGACGAACAGGGCCGTGCCCGCGGTCAGCAGGAGGCCCAGCGCGATCATGAGCCAGTCGGTCACGCGGCACCGCCCGCGGTCGGCGATGCGCCGGACGGGGCGGGAGCCGGGGCCCGTGAACGCGCGGGGTGAGGGTGGTCAGGTTCCGGATGGTGGCGGGGGACGCGTCCGCGGGCCCGCCGGAATGCCGATCGCATAGTGCTCGCACGCTATCACCGGGGAGCGGGGGCACGAAGGGGAGGCTCACGCCGGCCTCCTCCCCTTCGCCGAGATCGGTTCGGTTCCGCATCGAGATCGGTTCGGCTCCGCACCGAGATCGGTTCAGCTCCGCACCGGTTGACAAGGCTCGCATCCTTGACGTGAAGGATGCCCATGCGCAGGAGGACGAGCCGTGAGTACTGCTGTCGCACCGCCGCGCGACGTCATCAAGCACGTCGCCCCGGACGAGCTCGAGGCTCGCAAGAGGATCATCGTCAGCGAGCTCGAACGCCGTTTCGGCAGTCTGGATGCGGCCCTCGCCCAGGAGTACACGGGTAGCCACCCGTCGGAGGATCTGCGTCTCTTCGGCGCCTACCACGACGTGATGCTCCTGCTCGGCGAATGATCGAGAGCATCGACGAGCAGACTCGCCGCTTCGCGTCGGGGCTGACTCGGGCAGTCCGAATGATCACCTCCGACGCTCCGGAGTTCCAGGTGAGCATTGCCGGCCACGACTCCTGGTTGGCCACCGTTCGTCCCGAGGACGATGCCGCTGTCACCCTGACGGTGGGTGGCCGGCGTCTACCCGATCTCACGGTCTCATACGTCCTCAACGGTCTCGGGTGGACCGCCACCCCGCCGGAGAGCCACGAACCGCCCTCGGGCCGGCCTCCCTGGATTGCCCGCCACTGACCGCACGAGATCACCCGGTCGTCGAAGAGCGCGCGCGCCCATTGGCCGTGCGCGTCGCCGGCGCCCCGCCACCCGCCGCGTGCGGGGCCGGCGCCCCGGTCGCGATCCGAAAGGCGCTGCGACGCCCCGGCCGCCGAGGCCCCTGTCGCGGGGATGCCGAGCGCGGCCCCGGTCCCGAGCGACGCCCCCGGCCGCCGAGGCCCCTGACACGCGCGCCGGTCCGGGGAGCCACTCCCGGCCACCACCGTCACGCGCTCGAAACAAATGTGTCTTTAGTCCCGTGTTCTGCTACCGCGGTGACTGCTCAGCCCGTACGATGACGCGCGACACAGCGGCACCGGTCCTCTCGACGCCGCGGCCCGCCCGCCGCCGATCCCGCGAACGGATGCCGCTGAGACCCCGGGACGAGGAGAAGAGGTACCGTGTCAACGCTGGACGGCACCGCCGCAGGCTTCGGAGCCAACGAGTGGATGGTGGAGGAGATGCGCGACGCCTGGCTCGCCGATCCCTCCTCGGTGACTCCGCAGTGGCGGACTCTGTTCGAGGGCTCCGGCGCCTCCGGGCCCTCCGAGGACGCTGCCGACCCCGCCGGCTCCACGACGACGCCCGACCCGCGGGCAGCCGCGGGCACGACCGAGGCCCCCCGCACGGGCACCGCGACCCCGCCCCACCGCCAGCCGCCGGCCGTCCAGGACGTGACCCGCTCCGACCTGCCGCCCGCACCGCCCTCGGACGCAGCCCCGCCGACGTCGCCCTACGCCCGGCGCACGGAGCACCGGCGCACCGGCGCGCCGGAGGACGGCTCCGGACGGGACGCCGACTCGCGCATGAGGGGAGCCGCCGCCCGCACCGCCCGGAACATGGAGGCCTCGCTGTCGATCCCGACCGCCACCTCCGCTCGCGCCATCCCCGCCAAGGTCCTCATCGAGAACCGCGTCGTCATCAACGGTCACCTGGCTCACACCCGCGGCGGCAAGGTGTCCTTCACTCACCTCATCGGCTGGGCCGTCGTCGAGGCGCTGGCCGAGATGCCCGCGATGAACGCTTCGTACGTCACCGACGACGCGGGCAGGCCCACCCTTCGCGAGCCCGCTCACGTCGCCTTCGGCCTGGCCATCGACGTCCCGGCCTCCAGCGGCGAACGCCGTCTCCTGGTGCCCTCCATCAAGAAGGCCGACCTCATGGATGTCGCCGGCTTCATCGCCGCCTACGAGGGCCTGGTCGCCAAGGCCCGCGACGGCAGTCTCGAGGTCGATGACTTCCGCGGCACCACCGTGACCCTGACCAATCCCGGCATGATCGGCACGCTCCACTCGGTGCCGCGCCTCATGCCCGGCCAGGGTCTGATTGTCGGGGTCGGTTCCATGGCCTACCCGGCCGCTTTCGCCGGCACCAGCGAGGAGACCCTCGCCCGCCAGGGGATCGGCAAGATCGTGACCCTGACCTCCACCTACGACCACCGGGTCATCCAGGGGGCGGCGTCGGGCGAATTCCTGCGCCTGATCGAGCGCAAGCTCCTGGGCCTGGACGGATTCTGGGAGCGCACCTTCGAATCCCTGCGCATCCCGCATGAGCCGGTCACATGGGCCCGCGACACCACCTACGACGCCGAGCTGGAAACCGGCAAGCCGGCGCGCGTGTCCGAGCTCATCCACGCCTTCCGCCAGCGCGGCCACCTGGCGGCGGACACCGACCCGCTGACCTACCGCCTGCGTCGCCACCCCGACCTGGACTTGTCCACCTACGGGCTGAGCCTGTGGGACCTGGACCGCACCTTCCCCACCGGGGGTCTGGCCGGGATCGAGCGGGCCACCCTGCGCGAGATCCTGGCCCGCCTGCGCGACGCGTACTGCCGCACCGCCGGCATCGAGTACATGCACATCCAGGATCCCGCCCAACGCACCTGGTGGCAGGAGCGCCTGGAGTGCGAGTGGTCGGCGATCAATGCCGATGAGCGCCGCCGTATCCTGACCAAGCTGGAGCAGGCCGAGGCCTTCGAGGCCTTCCTGCAGACCAAGTACGTGGGCCAGAAGCGCTTCAGTCTGGAGGGAGGGGAATCCCTCATCGTCCTGCTGGACCGGCTGCTGGACGCCGCCGCCCACGACGGCCTGGACGAGGTCGTCATCGGCATGGCCCACCGCGGCCGTCTCAACGTCCTGTCCAACATCGCCGGGAAGTCCTACGGCCAGATCTTCGATGAATTCGACGGCACCAACGTCATCGAGGGCGCGGGCACCGGCGACGTGAAGTACCACTTGGGTACGGAGGGCGTGTTCACCGGCACCGACGGCGTGAGCACGCGCGTATCCCTGGCGGCCAACCCCTCCCATCTGGAAACGGTCGACGGGGTGGTCGAGGGGATCGTGCGCGCCAAGCAGGACCGCATCGGCCTGGGTGAGAGGGGCTACACGGTGCTGCCCGTGCTCGTCCATGGCGACGCCGCCTTCGCCGGGCAGGGGGTGGTCTACGAGACCCTCAACATGAGTCAGCTGCCCGCCTACCGCACCGGCGGCACGGTGCACATCGTGGTCAACAACCAGATCGGCTTCACCACCAGTGCCGCCTCGGCCCGCTCGACCACCTACGCCACCGACCTGGCCAAGGGCCTGCAGGTCCCGATCTTCCACGTCAACGCCGATGATCCCGAAACGGTGGCCCGCGCCGCCCGCCGCGCCTACGAGTACCGGGCGGCCTTCCACAAGGACGTCATCATCGACCTGATCTGCTACCGGCGCCGCGGTCACAACGAGGGCGACGACCCCTCGATGACCCAGCCGGTCATGTACCGGCTCATCGACTCCCTGCGGTCGACCCGCACGGTCTACACGGCCGACCTGGTGGGGCGCGGGGAGATCACCACTGAGGACGCCAGGAGGATCGAGAACGAATTCCACGACGAGCTCGAGCGCATCTTCACCGAGACGCGGGCCGCCCACGCTCGCCCCACCGCGCAGGAGGCGCAGGCGGAGTCGATCGATGCCACCGACCCGACTCAGGTCGGACTCTCGCGCACCTCCCTGGAGGTCCCCTCCTCCCAGCGGGCCGGTCAGGGAATGATGATCGGCTGGACCAGCGCGGTGCCGCGCAGCGTTATCGAGCGGATCGGGGATGCGCAGGTCGCCTACCCGGAGGGGTTCACGGTGCACCCCAAACTGGGGGCCATGCTCGCCAAGCGCCAGCGCGCCACTCGGGAGGGCGGCATCGACTGGGGGCTGGGCGAACTCATCGCCTTCGGCTCCCTGCTGATGGAGGGCGTGCCGGTGCGCGTGGTCGGCGAGGACTCCCGGCGCGCCACCTTCGCCCAGCGCCACGCCGTCCTGCACGACAACGATTCGGGCGCCGAGTGGACGCCCCTGGACTTCCTCACCCCGGACCAGGCTCCGCTGAGCATCTACGACTCACTGCTCAGCGAGTACGCGGCCCTGGGCTTCGAGTACGGCTACGCGGTCGAGCGTCCCGAGGGGCTGACAGTGTGGGAGGCGCAGTTCGGTGACTTCGCCAATGGCGCTCAGAGCATCATCGACGAGTACGTCGCCTCCGCAGGGCAGAAGTGGGGGCAGCGCTCCGGCCTGGTCATGCTCCTGCCCCACGGTCAGGAGGGTCAGGGTCCCGACCACTCCTCTGCCCGCATCGAGCGCTACCTGCAGATGTGTGCTCAGGGGAACATGCGGGTGGCCATGCCCTCGACCCCGGCCGGCTACGCCCACCTGCTGCGCGAGCACGCCTACTCCCGTCCGCGCCGTCCGCTCATCGTATTCACCCCCAAGCAGCTGCTGCGGCTCAAGGCGGCCGTCTCAGCGGTGGAGGACCTCACGTCCGGCACCTTCCAGCCGGTCATCGGGGAGACGGACGAGCGGATCGCCTCGGGACGCGGAGTCGAGCGGGTGCTGCTGTGCTCGGGGCGCGTGTACTACGCGCTGGCCGCCGAGCGGGCCGAGCGGGACGAGGCCTCGACGGCGATCGTTCGCCTCGAGCAGCTCTACCCGTTGCCCGCCGATGAGCTGGCCGAGGCGCTGGCCCCGTACAAGGGCGCCGAGATCGTCTTCGTCCAGGACGAGGCCGCCAATCAGGGGGTCTGGCCCTGGCTGGCTCTGCATATGCCCGCCTCGATCACGGGCGGTCAGATGCTGCGACTTATCGCCCCGCCCGAGGCGGCCTCCCCCGCCGTCGGCAGCCCCGGCGTCTACCGGGATCAGCAGGCCGCGCTCATGGCCGCGGCTTTCGCGCGGGAGTGAGGAGCGTGCGGCCGCGGGCCCGAGGTTCGGCTCCATCGGCTCCGGCGAGTCGTGAGCCGTCGCAGGACGCGGTACCGTCATTCCCGGAGGCGTTCCAGGCTCAGGAGGCGACGTGGACGAGACCCGGATCCACTTCATCGGCGACGAGCTCGTGGCCGGCTACGGCGATCCCCGAGCCCTGGGGTGGGCCGGGCGCGTCATGGCGCGCACGCCCCGCGATCTGGACGCCTTCTGGGCGACGCTGGCCGTGCCCCGGGAGACGACGGTCCAGCTCGCCGACCGGTGGCCCTCCGAGGTGGCCCTGCGCTCCACTCACACCGGGCTCAACCGCCTGGTCATCGGGCTGGGGACGGCCGACGTCGGCTCGGGCATCTCGCCCGCGCGCAGCCGTCTGGCCCTGGCCAACATCCTGGACAAGGCGGCGAGTGAACAGCGGGCCTGTTTCGTGGTCGGCCCCCCGCCGCTGCCCGGGGTCAATCCCGATGGGACGGCCGCGCTGTCGCGCGCGGTGACCGAGGTGTGCCACCGGCGCGGAGTTCCCTACGTGGAGACCTTCGAGCCGCTGCACAATCATGAGCAGTGGATGACCGATGTCGCCGCCGGCGATGGCAACCATCCCGGTCAGGCGGGCTACGGGCTGCTCGCCTGGCTGGTGCTGCACCGCGGCTGGTACGAGTGGCTGG
>ERZ772993.636-NODE-636-length-16167-cov-18.328637_pt1 | contig 16167 bp, 10 predicted proteins | sample MGYA00580670_ERZ772993 | MGnify/ENA primary metagenome ERZ772993 (study PRJEB29015, sample SAMEA2737936) | human oral metagenome | biome: human oral; feature: human-associated habitat; material: dental | place: China | collected 2136 ... | reverse complement strand
TGGGAGGTGCGCGTTCGACTGGAAACCTGCGCGCTCGCGGAGGAGCAGCGGGACGGGGCCGGCCGACCGCGCGGGTTATCCACAGGATGTGCGTTTTCCGCCGGTCTCGCGCGTCGTTTCCGCCGGTTTCGGCGAGGACCCCGGGCCCCCGGCGGCCGCCCCCGCCCCGCCCAGGCGGGCCGCGAGGCCGTCGACGAGGAGGTCGATCTTGCGGTCGAGCCAGCCGCGCTCCAACCAGGCGGGATCGAGGTGGAAGGGCGTCGGCAGCGCGCTCGCGCCGCGCCCCGGCCGCGGGCCGGCCCCGCCCCTCCAGTCCGCGCGCAGGGCGGTGACCCCCACGTGCGAGGAGATGACGGTGTCCCCGACGACGTCGACGGCGAGCGCGGCGTCCTCCTGGCTCATCCCGGCGGCCATGAAGGCGCGGTGCGCGGCGCCGATCGTGTCCGCGAAGCACTCGGCCGCCCAGGGCACGGTGAGCAGGACGCGGTCGAGCCCGGGGCTGGCCTCGAGCTCCGTCCACAGCGCATCGGCCTGGTTGCGCGCGTTGCGGCGCCAGTCGTCGGGGTCCGGGGCGAAGTCGATGCGCGCGGCGATCTCGTCCAGGCAGGCCCGCAGGAGGTCCTCGCGCGAGGAGATCGTCCGGTACAGGGCGGAGGTCGCCACGCCCAGCCGGGCGGCGACGCCCGCGAGTGTGAAATCGGCGACGCCGAGCGCCAGGGCGGCGGCCACGACCTCGGCCCGGGTGAAGCCGGGTTTGGGCCCCGTGGGGCGTCCCAGTCGTGTCATGCCCTCACCGTAGCGCCCGATGATGACGGCGGTGGCGCCCCCCGGGCAAGGGATGTAAGGTCTCGCTTACTCATCAGTGAAAACCGTTCTCTATTGTGTGAGAGGCACCATATGGCCACCACGACCGCTCCCGATCCCTCCCCGGCCGACGCCGCGGACGCCGTCGGGCCCGATGGCACCGCCCGCGCCTCCGGCGCAGGGTCCGACGCCGGTGCCGGGGCTGGTGCCGATACCGCCGTCGGCCCCGGCCCCGCCGGCAGCGGCTCCGACGCCGCCGGGACCAACGCGGCTCCCGGGTCCGACTCCAGTCCCGACGGCGCGGCGTCCGCGGCCGCGGCGAACAAGGAGCGCTCCGCCGCCGGTCAGGCCGCCCTCAAGCGGCTGGGCGCCCCGGTGCGCACCCGCCTGCGGATCGGCCAGGCGCTCGTCGTCGTCTCGGGACTGCTCGCCGTGGCCCCCTACGTCGCCCTCGTGCGCCTGGGCGACATCCTCCTGGCCGCCCACAGGGCCGGAGCGGCCCCGGACGGGCAGCAGGTGCACGACGTCGTCATGCTCCTCGTGGGCGCCTACTCCGCCCGCCTGCTCCTGTACTTCCTGGCGCTGCTCATCACCCACTTCGCCGACCTGACCCTGCGCGACCGGCTGCGCCGCGACATCGTCGCGCGCATCTCCCGCGCCCCGCTGGCCTGGTTCACCGACTCCACCTCCGGGCGCATCCGCAAGGCGGTCCAGGACGACACCAACGCCGTGCACACCGTCATCGCCCACGGGCCCGTCGAGCGGCTCAATGCGATCGTCTCCCCGCTGGCCCTGCTGGCCTGCGCGTTCTGGATCGACTGGCGCCTGGCCCTGCTGGCCGTGGCGACCGTCCCCCTGTACGTGATCACCTACTCCTTCTCCCTGAAGGGCATGAACGCCAAGACCGTGGAGATGGACCGCAAGCTGGCGGACGTGTCCTCCACCATGGTCGAGTTCGTCGCCGGCATCCCCGTGGTCAAGGCCTTCGGGAGGGCGGGCCGCGCCCACGGCGCCTACCTCGCCGCCGCCGACGGCTTCTCCCGCTTCTACCGCGACTGGGCGATGTCGCTCATGACCGTGGCGTGCCTGTCCTACACGTGGGTGTCCATCCCCGTCGTCCTCCTGGTCGACCTCGGCGGCGGCTCCCTGCTCATGCACGCCGGCGTCGTCACCCTGCCGCAGGTCCTGGCCGCCACGCTCATCGCCCTGGTGCTGCCGGGCGCGCTCATCACCATCGTGTCGGTCTCCTGGTCCTACCAGGTCGCCGGCGCCGCCGCCCTGCGCCTGTGCGAGGTCCTCGACACCCCCGTCCTGCCCGCGCCCGCCGCGCCGAAGCGGCCCGACGGCGCCCGCGTCGAGATCGACGCCGTCTCCTTCTCCTACGGGGACAACCTCGCCGTCGACGGCGTCTCCCTCGACCTGGAGCCCGGCACCGTCACCGCGCTGCTGGGCCCGTCGGGCTCGGGCAAGTCCACCCTGGCCACCCTCATCGCCCGCTTCGCCGACCCCGACGCCGGGGCGGTGCGCATCGGCGGGGTGGATCTGCGCGACATGGACGAGAAGACCCTGTACTCCACCGTCTCCTTCGTCCTCCAGGACGCCCAGCTGCTGGGCGCCACCGTGCGCGAGAACATCGCCCTGGGCCGGCCCGAGGCCACCGACGACCAGGTGCGCGCCGCCGCGCGCGCGGCCCGCATCGACTCCGAGATCATGGCCCTGCCCCACGGCTACGACACCGTCCTGGGGCGGGAGACCGCCCTGTCGGGCGGGCAGGAGCAGCGCATCGCCATCGCCCGGGCGATCCTGCTGGACACCCCGGTCCTGCTCATGGACGAGGCCACCGCCATGGCCGACCCGGAGTCCGAGGCCGAGATCCAGGAGGCGCTGAGCGCCCTGGTGCGCGGGCGCACCGTCCTGGTCATCGCCCACCGGCCCGCCGCCGTGCGCGGCGCCCACCGCATCGCCGTCATGGAGCGGGGCCGCATCGTCGCGACCGGCACCCACGACGAGCTGCTGGGCGAGCCCCACTACCGCGCCCTGCTGCGCCAGTCCGGGCAGTTGGAGGACGACGGCGCCGGGTCCGGATCCGCGGACGAGCAGGCGCCCGCCCCCGTCCGCTCGGCGCCCGCCACCGCGCAGGGCCGCGGGAGCGGCGACGTCGGGGAGGATCCCGACGGGGGGAGCGCCGGCGGGAAGGACCCGGCGCCGTTGCCGGCCTGCGCCGGCCGGGCCGATGCGGAGCAGGCCGACGTCGAGCATGCGGCTACCGGCCGGATCGGCACCGGTCGGGCGGGCACCGGCCGGTCCCGCCTCTCCCTGCTGGCCCGCTACCACCGGCTCATGACCGAGGAGTCCTGGGGGAGGATGGTGAGGGGCCTCGCCCTGGGCGCGTTCAACGGCGCCCTGTCCGGGCTGGCGCTCCTGACCCTCCTGCCCGCCTCCGTGGCCCTGGCCGGCGGCGGGACCTGCTGGGGCCTGGGCTTCGGCGGCTGGCTGGTCGCGCTCGCGGCCTGCGCCGTCGTGTCGACCGTCACCGACTTCCAGGGGCAGCGCACCAGTATGACCGGGGCGCTGGGCTTCATGCACGACGTCCACCACGCCGTCGGCGACAAGATCGCCCGCCTGCCGCTGCGCTGGTTCGACTCCGACACCGCCGGCACCATGTCGCGCGCCGTCAGCCAGGAGATGCTGTCCCTGGGCGAGTCCGCCGCCCACTTCCTGTACAGGATCGCCTCGACGACCGCCGGCTGCGCCGTCATCTGGATCGGCTCGTGGGCCTGGGACTGGCGCCTGGGCCTGTTCCTGACCGTCGGCGCGCCCGCCATGGCCCTCTTCATCGCCCTGGCGCGCCGCCTGGTCGACCGCGGCAAGGCGATCGCCGAGCCGGCCGAGCGCGAGCTGGCCACCCGCGTCGTCGAGCTGGCCCGCTGCCAGGGGGCCCTGCGCTCGTGCCGCGCGGTGGGGCGCTACGGGCGGCTGCGGGCCGCCTTCGACGACGGCGCCCGCGCCGCCGCCCGCGCCCTGTGGTGGGAGACCGGCGGGAACCTCCTGTCGGGCGCCTTCACCCAGGTCGTCGTCGTCGGCATGATCATGCTCACCGCCTCCTTCGCCGTCGCCGGCACCATGGACCCGCTGCCCGCCATCGCCACCATCGGCATGTGCCTGCGCTTCACCACCATGCTCGACGACGTCGGCGCCGCCGTCTTCGGCGTGGAGGAGCGCAGGCAGATGATGAACCACCTCGACGCCGTCATGGACGCCGAGGTCATGGACGAGCCCGCCTCGCGCGCCGAGCTGAGCGAGCCGGGGGCGGTCGAGCTCGACGGCGTCGTCTTCGGCTACCGGACCGGGAAGAGGGTGCTCGACGGCGTGTCGCTGCGCGTGCCCGCGCGCTCCATGTGCGCGATCGTCGGCCCGTCGGGGTCCGGCAAGACGACCATCGCCCGGCTCGTGGCCCGATTCTGGGACGTCGGCTCCGGGACGGTGCGCGTGGGCGGCGCCGACGTGCGCGACATGCCCACGGCCCAGCTCATGGAGCAGCTGTCCATGGTCTTCCAGGACGTCTACCTGTTCGACGACACCCTGGCCGCCAATATCCGGGTCGGGGACCCGCGGGCCGACGACGAGCGGGTGCGCCGGGCCGCCGACCTGGCCGGCGTCACCGAGATCGTCGACCGGCTGCCCGGCGGCTGGGACGCCCGCGTCGGCGAGGGCGGGCGCGCCCTGTCCGGCGGCGAGCGCCAGCGCGTGTCCATCGCCCGCGCCCTGCTCAAGCGCGCCCCGATCGTCCTGCTCGACGAGGCCACCAGCGCCCTGGACGCGGAGAACGAGGCCAATGTCGTCGCCGCCATCGAGGAGCTGCGGCGCACCTCGACGCTCGTGGTCATCGCCCACAAGCTCGAGACGATCTCCGCCGCCGACCAGGTGGTGGTGCTCGGCGACGACGGGCGCGTGGCCCAGGTGGGCCGCCACTGCCGGCTCGTGGAGGTCGACGGCCCCTACCGGGACTTCTGGACCCAGCGCACCCGCGCCCGCGGGTGGGCGCTCGTCTGAGGCGCCGGCGTCGTCGGTCCGGGACGGGGGCGAGGGCGGGCGCCGCGGCCCCGGTGACGACGCTCGTGCGGATAGGCTTGGCGGGACGTGATCCGACGTGCAAGGCTGGCCCTGTCATCAGGAAGGTGGTGCCCCATGACCGTCAACCCCCATCCCGGCGTCGGGAGCTCGGATCCGGAGGTGTTCGCGACCGGGCCGGTCGGCCCCGTACCCCACCATCACGGCGGTGACCTGGTGCGGTGCGGGGTTCCGGGGGCCGGCGAGTTCCGGGCGCTGTGGGTCGACGAGACGACCCTGGCGTGGCCGGGCGGCCTGTTCCCCCGCGGCGCGGGCGCGGGCGGCGTGTGCTTCTCCCTGGTGGGCTCCCCGGACGGGTCCGTCCGTCTGGAGGACGGGGTGGTGCACCTGGGGGACCGCGGCTTCGAGGTGCCTCTGCGCGTGGTCGACGGGTTCGACGAGGAGCTGGTGGAGGCCCGCCCGTGGCTGGCGGACTACGTGGGGCTGAGCGTCGTCGACGAGTGGGGCGCCGCGCACCTGGAGCGCACGGACGTGGAGGTGCTGGTGCGGGGGCAGGTGGTCGTGGTTCAGCGCGCGGGCGGGGTCGGCGGCTGGGTGAGCGGCTTCACCGGGGTGCAGGTGTGGCCGGTGGTGGATCGCCTGTGGGGCCGGGCGGCGTCGGTTCGCGACGGGTCGGCGCCGCTGGGCGCGGACTTCGTGGACGGCGCTCCGCGTTTCGCGCTGTGGGCGCCGACGGCGCTGTCGGTGGTGCTGCTGGCGTGGGACACGGGGGACGCGTCGGGGTCGGCGGGCCTGGTCGAGGGGGAGCCGGTGCGCCTTGCGGCGGTGAGGCGCCGGGACGGCCGGTGGGAGGTGGATGCGGACCGGTGCGCGGGCGCGGGCGTGGGCGCGGGCGCGCAGTACCTGTGGGAGGTGGAGGTGTTCGCGGCGTCGTCGGGGCGGGTGGAGGTCAATCGGGTGACCGACCCCTACAGCGCGGCGCTGACGGTGGACTCCCGGCGCTCGGTGGCGGTGGATCCGGGTCTGCGGGAGCTGAAGCCGGCGTCGTGGTGCGAGAACCTGAGTCCGGTGGTGGAGTGCGACGCGGGACGCGTGATCTACGAGCTGCACGTGCGGGAGTTCTCGGTGGCGGACGGCAGCGTCGAGGAGGGTCTGCGGGGGACGTACGGGGCGTTCGCGGCGGACTCGGCGGGGGCGGGGCATCTGCGCGAGCTGGTGCGCGCCGGCGTCGATACGGTGCAGCTGCTGCCGGTGTTCGATTTCGCGTCGGTCCCCGAGGAGCGGTCGCGCCAGCGGACGGCGCGGGTCCCGGCGGGGGCGTGGGGGGCCTCGCGCGCCCCCCAGGCGGCGGTGTCGGCGGTGGCGGGCGCGGACGCCTACAGCTGGGGGCGCGACCCGTGGCACTGGATGGCGCCGGAGGGATCCTACGCGCGCGAGGGCCATCAGGACGGGGGCGCTCGCGTGCGGGAGGTGCGGGCCATGGTGGGGGCGCTGCACGGCATGGGCGTGCAGGTGCTCGTCGATCAGGTGTTCGGCCGGGTGGCGGCCTGGGGGCAGGAGCGGGGCTCGGTGCTGGACCGGGTGGTGCCGGGCTACTACCACCGCCTCGACGAGGCGGGCGCGGTGGTGGAATCGGGCGGATGGCGCGGCGGGGTGGACACGGGCCGGGCGATGGGCGAACGGCTCATGATCGACGCGTGCGTGGCGTGGGTGCGCGATTACCGGGTGGACGGGCTGCGCCTGGACCTGATGGGGTGCCACGGCGTGGAGACGATGGCGCGTCTTCGCCGGGCGCTGGACGAGGTCTGCGAGGACGCCGTGGGGCACCGGGTCTACCTGTACGGCCAGGGGTGGGACGCGCCGGGCGCATGCGGACCGGACCCGAACCGGGCCCGTCAGGGGCGCCTGGGCGCCCTGGGGATCGGGGCCCTGAACGACCGGGTGCGCGACGGGGTCAACGGCGGCGGCTTCGCCCAGGTCGACCCGCGCACCGGCCAGGGCCTGGGCAACGGGGAGCTGACCGACCCCAACGAGCTGGAGTCGCGCGATCAGGGCGAGGTGCGCGCGGACCTGGCGTGGCGCAGCGACCTGGTGCGCCTGTCGCTGGCGGGCAATGTGCGGGGCATGGAGATCCTGGCCTCCGACGGGCGGTGGCTGCGCGGGGACGAGGTGGGCTACGGGAGCTCCCCGGCGGCCTACGGCGACCAGCCGGCCGACTCGGTGGCCTACGTGTCCTCCTACGAGGGCGAGACGCTGTTCGACCGCCTGACCTACAAGCTGCCGGCATCGACGTCCATGGCGGACCGGGTGCGCATGAACACGGTGTGCCTGGCGATGGTGGCCCTGGGGCAGTCCCCGTGCCTGTGGGCGGGGGGCAGCGAGCTGCTGCGCAGCAAGTCGCTGGACGCCTGCTCGTGCGACTCGGGCGACCACTTCAACGCCATCGACTGGAGCGGACGGACCAACGGGTGGGGCCGGGGCCTGCCCCCGGCGGGGCGCAACTTCGACCGGTGGGTCATCCAGGCCGGCCTGCTGGCCCGCCCGGACCTGACCCCCTCGCCGTCGGACATCGCCTCCGCCCGCGCCCAGGCCCTGGACCTGCTGCGGGCGCGCCGCTCCACACCGCTGCTGTGCCTGGGGCGGACGGACCTGGTGCGCGAGCGGGTGAGCTTCCCGGTGTGCGGCCCGAGCGCCCAGCCCGGAGTGATCATCATGGTCGTCGACGACGGCGCCGGGGAGGGCGATATCGACCCGGCGCTCGACGGGGTGCTGGTGGTGATCAACGCCACGCCCCGCGAAGTCACCCAACGACTCGACACGCAGGTGGGCCGCCTGTTCACCCTGTGCGACGCACAGGCCCAGGGCGCCGACCCGATCGTCAAGGCCACCCGCTTCGATCCCACCACCGGCACCGTGAAGGTCCCCGCCCGCACCGCGGCCATCCTCATCGAGCACTGACCCCGCCCGCCCCGCCGCACGCGCCCCGTCCCCTTCCGCCGGTTCCGCGTGACTCTTCCGCCGGTTCCGGTGAGGAGGGGGACGGGGAGGCTACGACTTGGTGTTGGGCATGAGGTAGTGGGGGCCGATGAACCCGACGTGGATCTTGCCGGTGTTCCCGTGGGTGTCGTCGTAGAAGTAGATGCGCGGGGCGAGGTCGCTGCCGCCCTCGGCGACCTTGAGATGGCTGTACATGTAGGTCTTGCCGGTGCGATCGACGTCGGTTGAGACCGGCAGCAGCCTGCGGTTATTGAACTTGGGCGTATTCTGAACGGTTTCGCTCTCGCTCATGGACAGCTTCTTGTCGGTGGCGGGCCAGCTCTCCGGGAATCCGGCGTCGCACCACTCCCAGAAACCGCCCTGGAAATGGTCCTCCGTGCGGTGCCTCGCATAAGCGGCCAGGGAGCGCAGCCCCCTCCACGCGGTATTCCCCCAGACAACGGCCTGGGGCGCCGTCGCGAGCCGGTCGAGTCCGCGTTTCGCCTTATCCGGGAGGCGCAAATAGTCCGTCAAATAGAACTGCGCGGCCAATACCGCCTCCTCGATGTCCTGCACGGTATCGGGCAGGCCCGTCCCGGGGTCGTCCTTGGCGCCCCAGTACAGGTGGGCCATTCCGGCCCTTTCGAGCTCCTCGCGCAGGCGGGCCAGGTGCCCCTGGAGCCGATTCACCTCATTGTCGCGCTCCTCGAGCTCATCGCCGAGGGCGTCGACCTGGGACAGCGCGTCGGACAGGTCGGCCTCGAGGGCCGGCACCCGGTCGGGCGCCGCACCGGCGTCGGCCGCACCCGGGGAGGAGAAGAGCGCGAGCGCCGGGGGCGCGGGCAGTCGCACCGACAGCGCGGCGGCGCCCGCCACGACCCGGTCGACCCCGGCCTCCGGCGAGGTCCGGAAGCGGTCGGGCGGGAAGCGCCTGTGCCTCAGGCCGTTGGAACCCGGGTCGAGCGGCGCCTGGGAGTAGATGCGCACGCACCCGTTGTGGACGGCGAGGCCCCCGAGTCGTGCGCGCAGCGCTCCGGCGGCCGAGCGGCCCAGGGTGAAGACGTTGGCGAATCCGCGGGTGCGCTCCGCGATCCGATGCGCGCGCTCGAGCCAGGCGTCGTCGTCGCGATCCGGCTGGGTGCATACGATCACCGGCAGGAGCCGGCCGGGCAGTCGCAGCACCTCGTCGATGAGGATGGGGACGGCGCCGGCGGGCACGGGCTCCGGCGCGGACAGGAGCGGCAGCGCGCCCAGGCGCGGCCGACCCGGTATTGCGAGGAGATCGTCGACGACGCGGGGGCGCTCGATCCTGACGGGCCGGGTTGGATCGGACGTCTCCATCCGGTTCTCCACCATGACATCGACGCGCCCGTCGTCGCCCGCGACCCTGACGACGAGCGTCCACCTGGTGGTCGTTCCGGCGCGCGTCATCCTGTCCCGGACAATGCCCTCGACGCCGTCGAGGGCCCGGACGTCGTCGGACACCGGGCGCAGGCTCACCGTCCGCTCCCGGTCGGCCATGGGGATGAGGCTCTCCCCGTCCGGGAGATCGGTGCGGGCCCCGCCGGTGGCCCAGGCGGTCAAGCGCGTCCTCGCATCGGATAAGTACCGGACGACGCCGTCGATCGGCCGGTCGTACCACTGGATGCGTGACAGCACGCTCATAGAAGTCCTTCTCGAGTCGGGCGGTGGCGATCCTCGGATGTTCTCACGACGAGCATTGATCCGCCTTGTCACCCACCATTGTTTCCTGTGCCGGTCCGGTTCGACCCGGCTTCTCCGACGCGCCGCGAAGGCGCCCGGCGGGCGCGGGCGATCGGCCCCGAGGTCCGGCGGCTCCCCGAAGAGCGCCCGTTCCAGCGGTCCGCCCGCGGTCACCGGTTCGGCCCTCTGCTGCGGTCACCATATTGTCGTCGGGCGCCGCGGGCGCGTTATGTTCGCTCTTGGCGTCGGCGGTGCACCGCCCCGTGCTCCGTGCGCCGCGGGCAAAGGCGTCCGCGCTCTTTTCGGTTGCCCGGCGGCGCTGAACGCGCGGGGAGGTTCCGCTCAGCCCTCGCGGCCGTCTCCGGGCGCCGCCGGGCGCCCCGGGGCGGGGCGGCATCGGTCCCGCCCGGCGATCGGCGCGCGCCCCGCACCCGGTTTGCGGCCCGGCGCAGTTCGCCCCGCCCCGGCCGCACCCGGCGGCCGGACCCCGTTCGGCCGCAGACGGCGGGGCGAACGCGGAAGGGGCCGCAATCGGGGCGCACGGGCGGCGCCGTTTGTCCAAATCTGTTGCAAAGGCGCTCCGCGCCGGGATCGGCCGCGAGAAAAAGCGCGGAATATCAACGATTCTTCTCGTGCGCTCCGGCTCGATCCGGGCCTTTGCAACAGATTCGGACACGATCCCGCCCCGGACCGCCCCAGGAGCCCCACCCGCACCACCGCGACCCCGCCGCGGACCGATGCACCCGGACAATAGGTGGCGACACCCTACTAGGGTGGCGGTATGAGCCCCGATCGGACCGACCTGCCCGCCGCTTGCAACGTCGTCATCAAGGGGGTGCGCGAGGAGCCCTCGCCCGACGACGGCCGGCGCGTCCTGGTCGACCGGCTGTGGCCGCGCGGGGTGAGCCGGGAGCGCGCGGCGCTGGACGAGTGGGCGAAGAACGCCACGCCGTCGACGGCGCTGCGCCGGGCCTTCCACTCCGGCGACCTGGACTGGGAGCGGTTCGTCCCCGCCTACCGCGCCGAACTGGAGGAGCCGGCCGCTCGCGAGGCGGTGGAGGGCCTGCGCGCCGAGGCGCTGAGCGGGCGGGTGACCCTGCTGATCGCCGGGCACGACCGCGTCCGCACCCACGCCCGGGTGCTGCGCGAGGCCGTCCTCGGCGTCGACGACCCCGACCTGCCCCGCTGAGACCGGCGGATTCGGCGGGAGGTCCCCGACCCGCGGGGAGTGGCGCGGGTCGGAGTGCCAACCGGCCCGCCCGCCGCCACTGCCTCCGCCCGCCGCGCCGCTTCCGCCCGCCGCCGCCTCCGTCTGCCTACTGCTCCTCGCCGCTCCGCCGTCGGCGCAGGTCCTCCCAGTGATCCAGGCGCTCGCGAATGCGGCGCTCGTAGCCGTTGGCGGTCGGGGTGTAGAAGGGCTCGCGCGCGCTTCGCGGCGGGTAGCCGTCGGGGAAGTAGTCGGCGCCGGAGAAGCCGTCGGCGGCATCCGGGTCGTACTCGTAGCCCTCGCCGTAGCCGAGCTCCTTCATCAGGCGCGTGGGCGCATTGAGGATGTGCGCGGGCGGGGCGAGCGAGCCCGTGCGGCGCGCCGCCTCCCGCGCCCGGCCGAGCCCCCGGTAGAGCGCGACCGACTTGGGCGCCGTGGCCAGGTGGACCACCGCCTGGGCGATGGCGAGCTCGCCCTCCGGCGAGCCCAGCCGCTCGTAGGCCTCCCAGGCGGCCAGCGCCGTCTGCAGCGCGGAGGGGTCGGCCATCCCCACGTCCTCGCTGGCGAAGCGCACGAGCCGCCGCGCCACGTAGCGCGGATCCTCCCCTCCGACCAGCATGCGCGCCAGCCAGTACAGGGCGGCGTCGGGGTCGGAGCCGCGCATGGACTTGTGCAGGGCGGAGATGAGGTTGTAGTGCTCCTCGCCGGACTTGTCGTACAGGGGCGCGCGCGAGGCGACGACGGCGGTCAGCCCCTCGGCGTCCAGGCGCGGCCCGCCATCGGCGGCCCCGGCGCGCGCCCAGCCCAGGACCTGCTCGACCATGCCCAGCAGGTAGCGGCCGTCGCCGTCGGCCATGGCGACCAGCGCGGCGCGGGCGTCCCCGGTCAGGGGCAGCTCCCGCCCGGTGAGCGCCTCGGCGCGCTCCAGCAGCTCGGCCAGGGCGGTCTCGTCCAGGCGGCGCAGGACCAGGACCTGGCAGCGCGACAGCAGGGCGCCGTTCAGCTCGAAGCTCGGGTTCTCCGTGGTGGCGCCGACCAGGACGACCGTCCCGTCCTCGACGTAGGGCAGGAAGGAGTCCTGCTGGGCGCGGTTGAACCGGTGGATCTCGTCGACGAACAGCAGCGTTCCCCGCCCGATCTGGCGGCGGCGGGCCGCGGCGGCGAAGACCCGGCGCAGGTCCGTCACCCCGGAGAAGGTCGCGCTGACCTGCTCGAAGACCAGGCCGGTGCGGTCGGCCAGCAGCCGGGCGATGGTCGTCTTGCCGCAGCCGGGCGGGCCCCACAGGACGATGGAGGACAGGCGGCCGGAGGCGACCATGCGGCCCAGCGGCGCGTCGGGCGCCAGCAGGTGGTCCTGGCCGACGACCTCGGTCAGCTCGCGCGGGCGCAGGCGGTCCGCCAGCGGGCGCGTCGGATCGACGACGCCGCCGTCCTCCGCCGCGGCGTCGAAGAGGGAGGGGGCGTCCTGCGGGCTCATGCGCCCAGGTTACGGCCGGACCCCGCCCGCCCCGCCCGGGCCGCCAGGACGTCCGGCTCACTCTGCTCACTCATGGGGTCAATCGCCCGGCGCCTCCCGCCCCGCCCAGGCGGCCAGGCCGGCGGGGCCTGCCACCTCGTCCAGGGCCGTCTCGACGGCGCCCACCAGCGCGGCGTCGGCCCCCAGCTCGCCGCCGGCGATGCGCGGCCGGTCCTCGCGCAGGCACCGCATGAGGCCGCCGGTCAGGGCCTCCTCGAAGGCCTCGGGGCAGTGGGAGCGCAGGAGCGGTCCGAGTCCGCCGAGGGTGACGACGTCGGGGTCGGTGACGTTGATCAGCCCGGCCAGGCCCCGCCCCAGGCTCGCGGCCGCGGCGGCGAGCGCGGGGCGGCGGGCGGGCCCGCCCCGGGCGATGGCCGCCTCGAGGGCCGGGACGGAGTCGTCGTCGGCCCCCAGCCGCCCGGCCAGCGGCCCGGCGCCCAGGACGGTGTCCCAGCAGCCCCGCGCCCCGCAGCTGCACAGCGCCCGCGGGTCTCCCAGGGGGAGGTGGCCGACCTCCATGGCCAGGCCGGTCGCCCCCAGCACGGGCGCGCCGTCGAGGACGAGGCCGCCGCCGACGCCGGTGAGCACGGTCAGGTGCAGGGCGGAGCGCGCCCCGTGCGAGGCGCCGCGGCGGGATTCGGCCAGAGCCTCGCAGGTGGCGTCATTGGCGACCAGGAGGGCGGCCCCCGGTGCACCCAGGGGGGCGAGGCTCACCCGGTCCCAGTCCAGGACGGAGGACTGGACGACGCTCCCGTCGCGGACGGTGGCGGCCACGGCGACCGACACGACCCGCACCCTGCTCGCGCGGGCACGCGCTTCGGCGGCGACGGCCCGGCGGATGGGGGCGAGCACGTCGGCGGGGCCGCGGCCGCGGTGGGGGGCGCGGGCCACGGCCGTCAGGCGGCCGTCGAGGCCGGCGCTCACCATTCGCCAGCCGGTGGCGGTGATCTCGACGGCGATGACGAGCGGGCCCCGGGGGTGCGCGGCGAGCGCCGACGTGGGGCGCCCGCGGCCGTGGGGGACCGGCTCCCCCTCGGTCAGGACGGCGGCCCGGCGCATCCTGGTGACGAGGTCGGCGGCCGTGCCGGTGGAGATCCCCAGCTCCCGGACGACTTGCGCCCGGGTGATGCCGGGGGACCGGCGCACCAGGGCGCAGACGTCGGCCGCCAGGGCCCAGCGGAGCTGTTCGGCGGTGCTGCGCCGTCGCGAGGCGGAGGGGCGGGGGGCGGGGCGCCGCGCCGCGGAGGATTGCGGCGCGGATCGTTGCGCCGCGGGGGGTTGCGCCGTGCGTCGTCGCGCCATGGGGTTCTCGCGCTCCTCGTCTGTTCCTGATCGTCCCTCGTCGGGCGGGGCGCCCGCCGGGCGGGCCCCTCGTCCATCTTCGCCCATGGTGCGCCTAGCAATTTGATCGGATCACGAGTTTAATAGGTGCATGATCTCCGCCGCAACCCTCCTCGCCCACTGCCGCGCCGTCCTGCTCGACATGGACGGCACCCTGGTGAACTCCCACGCCGCCGTCGAGGCCGCCTGGAGGGCCTGGGCCCGCGACAACGGCCTGGATCCGGCGGCCGTCCTGGCGGTGTGCCACGGCCCGGACGCCGCCACCACCGTGCGGCGCTTCCTGCCGGACATCGGGGCGGCGGAACTGGCCCGCCACGTCGCCGCCCACCTGGAGCGCGAGTGCGCGGACACCGACGGCGTGCTCCCCGCCCCCGGCGCCCCGGAGCTGGTGGCCTGGCTGAACGAGCGGTCCCTGCCCTGGGGCGTGGTCACCAACGCGCACCTGCGCCTGGCCCGCGCCCGGCTGGGGGCCGCCGGGATCGAGGCGCCGGTCATCATCTCCTTCGACGACGTCGAGCACGGCAAGCCCCACCCGCAGGGGTACCTGCTGGGGGCGCGGCGCCTGGGGGTCGAGCCCGCCCGGACGGCCGGGGTGGAGGACTCCGCCCCCGGTCTGGCGGCGGCGCGGGCCGCGGGGACGCTCGTCGTGGCGGTGGGCGGGTCCCGGGACGGCGACGTCGTGTGCCGCGACCTGCACGAACTGCGCCGGCTCCTGATCGCGGCGGCGGACCGGCTGCCATGAGGATCGCGCACGCCGATACGGCGCCCCGCGCTACCGCCGGGCCAGGCGCGAGATGACGGCCACCAGGCGCGTGCGGCCACGGTCCTGGGCGAGCGCGGTGAAGCCGTGGTGGGTGTAGAAGGCGGCGGCCGCGTCGTCGATGGCGTCCACGACGAGCAGTCGTGCCGCCACGAGCCCGCCGGCCCGGTCGGCCGTTGCGACGGCGTGCGCCAGGAGCGCGCCGCCGACGCCCTGTCCGCGCAGTGAACGGTCGATGGCGAGGCGGGCCAGGAGGAAGGCGGGCAGCACGGCCGGCTGCCCGCGGCCCAGCCGGCGCGGCAGGTCGTCCGTCACGATCGCCGTCGATGCCAGCGAGTAGTAGCCCAGGACGGTCGCGTCGGCGCCGGTCCCGGGCGCCGGCACGAGAACCTGGGTGGCTGCGGTGCGGCGGCGCTGGGACGCCCAGGCGAATTCCGCCAGCCATCGATCGAGCTCAGGATGACCGCAGCGGAAGGCTCCGGCGTCGTCGTCCTGCCGCAGTGGACGCACGCGCAGCGAGTGCGGCTCAATGCTCACAGCCCGAGTTCCTCGGCGCGCGCGCGGGCGCGCACCATTGCGGGAACCGGGGGCGCGTCGGACTCGATCGCGGCCACAAGCGCGTCGAAGACCTCGCCCGACACCTTGATCGATCGGGCGAGGTCGGTGCGGGCGGCATCGCGGGCGACCGTGCGCACGTACTCCGTGACGGTCCGGCCGGTCAGGCCGGCGGCCTCCTCGATCTCCGCCTTCTCCGCGGCGGGCAGCCGCAATTCCAGACGCGCCGTGGATGTTCCCATGGCATGACACTACCTCATACGGCACATCGCCGTACATGTCGGGGCGGCCGCGGCGGAAGGACCCGGCGTCGTCGTCCCGTCGCGGCGGACGCGCGCGGCGAGTCACGCGCGGCGAGCGCGGCCCGGCGCTCGCGACCCGGGCTCCCCGGCGCCGGGCTTGCGCTCCGTCCAAAAAATAGATATCATTTTGCTATATCCGGTCCTCCCGGGCGGCGACCACCGCCCGGCGCCGGCGACACCGAGGAGGCCCCGTGCCCGACACGCCCGATGAGCAGAACACCCCCGCCGCAGCGACTCCGCACGGCAACGCGCCCGGGCCGACCACCGCCCGCATCGACATCACCGAGAGGCCCGCGCGCACCGCCGGCTCGGGCGCGGCCTTCCTCGCCCTGATCCTCTACCTGGCCCTCATCATCGGGGCCATCGCCGCAATCGCCAGGGTCGCCACTGACGCCTTCGACAAGGGCGAGCCGGCGGCGGTGACGCTCGCCGTCGGCGCGTCGGCGGTCGTCGTGCTCACCCTGCTGCTCATGTTCACCAGCCTGGTCGTCGTCGTTCCCGGCCAGACCAGCGTCCGCCAGTTCTTCGGCCGCTACATCGGCACCGTGCGGCGCCCGGGGATCGCGCTCGTCCCGCCGCTGACCAACGGCAAGAGGGTCTCCGTCAAGGTCCACAACTTCGAGACCAGCGAGATCAAGGTCAACGACCTGGACGGCAACCCGATCGATATCGCCGCCATCGTCGTGTGGCAGGTGGCCGACACCGCCCGCGCCGTCTTCGCCGTCGAGGCCTACGAGGAGTTCATCAAGGCCCAGGCCGAGTCCGCGCTGCGCCACGTGGCCACCACCCACCCCTACGACGAGCCGGGCCCGGGCGAGACCTCGCTGCGCGGCGGCACGGACCTCGTCTCCGGCGAGCTGGCGGCCGAGGTCGCCACCCGGGTCGCGCTGGCCGGCCTGGAGATCGTCGAGGTGCGCATCTCCTCGCTCGC
>ERZ772993.630-NODE-630-length-16296-cov-98.371221_pt1 | contig 16296 bp, 7 predicted proteins | sample MGYA00580670_ERZ772993 | MGnify/ENA primary metagenome ERZ772993 (study PRJEB29015, sample SAMEA2737936) | human oral metagenome | biome: human oral; feature: human-associated habitat; material: dental | place: China | collected 2136 ... | reverse complement strand
GCGCCGCCCGTCACCGCTTCGCCTGCGCCGCCCGTCGCTCCGACCGCGACGCCTGCGCCGCCCACTACTCCGCCCGCTTCTGCTTCCGTCACCTCCGCCGCGCCCCGCTCCTCCCGCGGGACCGCCTCGGGGTCCGCGACCGCCAGAGGCCCGGTGCTCGTGGCGACGCCCGCCCCCTCACCGCAGCACCCCTCGGTCGTCGCGTCGCCGTCCATCACACTCGATCAGGGCCGGTCCCCGAGCGGACCGGGGGAGGGCACGGACGCGCCGAATCCGGCCCGAGGCTCGCAGACCTCCGCGAATGCGGCCGGTTCCCCGCACGGTCCGGGAGGCGCGCCCCGACTCGCCCGCACCGGTTCCGGCTCGCGCGGCCTGATCGCGGCCGCGGCGGCGGCGATCGCGGCGGGAACCCTCATCCTGCGCAGGCGCCGCGCCTGTAGGCCTTAGGGACTTCCGTCGGCGACGGGCCCACGCCTATCCTTGGGGGATGGGCGCGGACGCCCACGCCAATCGAAACGAAGGAGACCCCATGGCTCGCACGCCAGTCACAGTCACCGTCACCGGTGCAGCCGGAAACATCGGCTACGCCCTTCTCTTCCGCATCGCCTCGGGAGCCCTGCTCGGAGAAGGGACCCCGGTCCGGCTGAACCTGCTCGAGATCCCGCAGGCCGTCAAAGCGGCCGAGGGCACGGCGATGGAGCTCAACGACTCGGCCTTCCCCCTTCTCGATTCGGTGAACGTCTACGACTCGCTCGATCAGGCATTCGAGGGGACCGACGTCGCCCTCCTCGTCGGCGCGCGCCCCCGCACGGCGGGCATGGAGCGGGCCGACCTCCTGGAGGCCAACGGCGGCATCTTCGGCCCCCAGGGCAAGGCGATCAACGACCACGCCGCCGACGACGTCAAGGTGCTCGTCGTGGGCAACCCCGCGAATACGAACGCCGTGATCGCCATGCACTCGGCCCCCGACGTCCCCCGATCGCGTTTCACCGCCATGATGCGGCTCGACCACAACCGGGCCATCTCGCAGCTGGCCGCCAAGACGGGCGCGGCCGTCGCCGACATCGAGAAGATGGTGGTGTGGGGCAACCACTCCGCCGACCAGTACCCGGACGTCTCCTACGCCACCGTCGGCGGCAAGCCCGCCGCCGACCTCGTGGACTCCGAATGGCTCGAATCCCATTTCGTCCCCACCGTCGCCAAGCGCGGAGCGGCCATCATCGAAGCGCGCGGCGCTTCCTCGGCGGCCTCGGCGGCCTCGGCGGCCATCGACCACGTCCACGACTGGGTCAACGGCACGGACGAGTGGGTGACCCCGGGCGTCTACCAGGACGGATCGCACTACGGCGTGCCCGAAGGCCTCATCTTCGGAATGCCGGCCACGGCCAGGGGCGGCGAGTGGGCGATCGTCGACGGACTGGACGTCTCCGAGCGCACGCGCGCCGGGATCGACCACAACATCAAGGCGGCCCAGGAGGAGCTCGACGCGGTCCGAGCGCTCGGCCTCATCAAGTGAGCGCGCAGGCCGTCGACTCGGGAGACGAGTCTCTGCGCTGCGGCGTCCGATGAGCTGCGATGCTCCACACGGCATACAACGGTGGGCGGGATCCGGATCCCGCCCACCGTTGTGCCGTCTATCACCCGGCGGTTTCGCCTCCGACTGACGCCGGTGGCATGAAAACCCCGCGATGCCGGGTCGCGTCGATGGTATGTTGGCACTCGTGCCCGGCATCGGCACCGGCCGCGGTGTGCACGCCGCGATCGGAGACGAGCGAAATTAAGTACGGTGCGGTAACCTACTTTCTGGTAGGAAGAATCCGGCGGCCGCTTGCCGCCACGACGTGCCCGTCCAGCGGAACAGAGGGGAGCTGTCTTTGACCGGATCGCAAGCCGAGGGCATCCGCGACATCGGACGTGCGTGGTTCCCCCTCGCCGGAGACGCGGCCCCCGTCGTCCTCCACACCGAACTGACCGGATCCACCCAGGACGACCTCGCCGAACTCTGGCGGGAGGGAGCCGTCCCGCCCGGAACCGCCATGATCGCCGACGATCAGACGGCGGGCCGCGGCCGGATCGGCAGGACGTGGCACTCGCATCCCGGCAAGTCCCTCCTCGTCTCCGTCCTGATCGAACTGCCCGAATCCGTCGCCGACCACATGGCCTGGACCGCCCTGGCGGGCGCCTGCGCCGCGCTCGAATCGGTGCGGATCCACGCCTGCCCGAAGGATCGGCGGGCCGTCGCCGTCTCCTGGCCCAACGACGTCGTGGCCGTCACGGACTCCGGGCCGCGAAAGCTCGGCGGCCTGCTCGGAGAGGTGTGCGGCCGCCGCGACGGGCGCATCGCCGCGGTCCTCGGCTGGGGGCTCAACCTCTCCCTGACCGCCGCGGAGCTTCCCACCGCGACCTCGGCCTCCCTTCTGACGGCCGGCCTGGCGGTCCCCGAGCGCGACCCGCTCGTCGCCACGTGGCTCGACGGCCTTCACCGGCGCCTCGGCGCCCTCGCCGAGACCGGGGACCCCGAGGCCGCGGGCCTGGTGGCCGAGGCCAACGCCGTGACCGAGACCCTCCGGCCGGGGATCACGGTGGGACGCCCCCGGCTCGAGCCCGTCGTCGGGGAGGGGCTGCGCGTCCTGCCCGACGCCTCCCTTCAAATCCGGACAGACGCCGGCGTGCAGACCGTCACCGCCGGCGAGGTATCGCTTCTGGGCATGCAGCCCCATGCGGAAGGAGAAACCCGTTGATCAGCCGCGTTCTCGTCGCCAACCGCTCGGAGATCGCCCTGCGCGTCATACGAACGGCCCGCGACCTGGGGATCACGTCCATCGCCGTGTACGCGGACTCCGACCGCGACGCCCAGTTCGTCACCGAAGCCGACGAAGCCTACGCGCTCGGCGGAACGGCGTACGCCGAGACGTACATGAACGCCGACAAGCTCCTCGACGTCGCGGCCAGGAGCCACGCCGACGCCGTCCACCCGGGCTACGGGTTCCTCTCCGAGATCCCCGGCTTCGCCCAAGCCGTCCTCGACGCCGGAATCGCCTGGATCGGCCCCTCCCCGCAGGTCCTGGACGCCCTCGGCGACAAGATCAAGGCCCGACGGCTCGCCGAGTCGGTCGACGTCGCCCCGGTCGCCGGGATCTCGGGCCCGGTGACCTCCCGGACCCTCGTCGACGACTTCGTGGCGGCCAACGGGTACCCGATCGTCACGAAGAAGGCCGACGGCGGCGGCGGGCGCGGCATCACCGTCATGGAGTCCGACGAGGACCTCGACCTCTTCTTCGCAGCCCACGGGCACGAGACCGACGGATTCTTCGTCGAGCGGTTCATCCGCACGGCCCGCCACGTCGAAACCCAGTGCGCCCGCGACTCCCACGGGAGCTTCGCCGTGATCTCCACGCGCGACTGCTCGGTGCAGCGGCGCAACCAGAAGCTCATCGAGGAGGCCCCCGCCCCGGCCCTGCCCGAGGGCGTGGAGGAGACCCTCGTCGACTGGTCGAGGCGGCTCTTCGAGGCCGTCGGATACGTCGGCCTGGGAACGTGCGAGTTCCTCGTCGAGGGCGACGGGCGCGTCAGCTTCCTCGAAGTCAACCCGCGGCTCCAGGTCGAGCACACCGTCTCCGAGGAGGTGACCGGCCTCGACCTGGTCGAACAGCAGCTGCGCATCGCCTCCGGCGAGCCCATGGCCGAGGCGCCCGCCCCGCGCGCCCACTCCTTCGAATTCCGCATCACCTGCGAGGACCCGGCCAGCGGCATGATCCCCTCCACCGGCACCGTCACGCGGCTGCGCTGGCCGCTCGGGCACGGCGTGCGCATCGAATCGGGGATCAACGAGGGCGTGACCGTCACCCCGGACTTCGACCCCATGCTCGCCAAGCTCGTCGTCACGGCGCCGACCCGCGAGGCCGCCGTCGCCCGCGCCCGCCGAGCACTGGCCGAACTCGACATCAAAGGAGTCGCGACGCCCGCCGCCCTCTACTCGTCGGTCGTCGCGCTCGACGAGTTCTCCCCCCACGTCCCCTCGACGCGGTGGTTCGAGGACTCGATCCTCCCGCGGCTGTCGGACCCCGGTGCAGCCGCGGAGCTCGGCGTCAGGCCGGCCGCCCCGTCGCAGCCCGCCGGCCCCCCCGCTCAGGCGGAGGAGCGGGCGACCTTCGTCGTCGAACTCGACGGGCGCCGCATGGAGCTGACCGTGCCCCGCACCATGTTCGCGGGGGCGGGGCAGGCCCACCACCGCGGCGTCCAGCCCCTGCGAGGGGGAGCGAGAGCCCGCAGCGACGCCCGATCCGGCGAACTCGTCGACCCGACCGGCATGGTCAACTCGCAGATCCAGGCGATCGTCGTGCGGGTGTGCGTGGAGACCGGGCAGCGGGTCTCCCGCGGCGACCTGCTCGTCGTCCTCGAGTCCATGAAGATGGAGAGCTACGTCCACGCGCCCTACGACGGCACCGTGGCCGACATAGCCGTCACCGGCGGCCAGAACGTATCCGCATTCCAGCCCCTCGTGCGCGTCACGCGCGCCGGGGAAACCGCGAAGGAGAACCAATGACGCTGACATCGCTCCGGCGGCTTCCGGACACGTCGCAGACGATGGACCTCACGGCCCATCGGGTCCACCGCGACGACTTCGCCGCCTACCAGGAGGGCCTGTCCGCCCTGGCGCGGGAGAAGGCCGAGGTCCGCCAGCACTCGGTGGGCAAGCTGACGGCCCGCGAGCGCATCGCCGAGCTCCTCGACGACGGCAGTTTCACCGAGATCGGCCAGTTCGCCGGCGGCAACATGGCCGAGGGCTACACGGGCGCCGGCGTCATCACCGGCTTCGGGACGGTCAGCGGGGACACCGTGGCCGTCTACGCCCAGGACTTCTCCATCCGAGGAGGAACCCTCGGCAAGGTCGAGGGCGACAAGATCATCGCCCTCATGGACAAGGCCCTCGAGCTGCGCATCCCCGTCGTCGCCATGCTCGACTCGGGCGGGGCTCGCATCCAGGAGGGCGTCATCGCCCTGTCCCAGTACGGGCGCATCTTCAAGAAGACGTGCGAGGCCTCGGGGGTCATCCCGCAGGTCTCGGTGATCCTCGGCCCCTGCGCGGGTGGAGCCGTCTACTGCCCGGCCCTGACCGACTTCATCGTCATGACCCGCGACAACTCCCACATGTTCGTCACCGGTCCCGACGTCGTGCGCGCGACCACCGGGGAGGACGTGAGCTTCGAAGACCTGGGCGGGGCGGTCGTCCACAACTTCCAGTCGGGCGTCGCCCACTACCTGGCCGACGACGAGGCCGACGCCCTCGACTACACGCGCACGCTGCTGACCTACCTGCCCGCCAACTGCGACGGCGCGGCCCGCCGCTGGGACTATCGGGAGAGCCCCGAGGACGCCGCGAACGCCGCCGCCCTGAGCTCCCTCGTCCCCGAGTCGTCCAAACAGCCCTACGACATGACCGACGTCATCCGCTCGATCGTCGACTACGGCGAATTCGTCCAGGTGCAGGAGCTCTTCGCCCCGTCGATCGTCGTGGGCTTCGCCTGCATGGACGGCGAGTCCGTCGGCATCGTCGCCAACCAGCCCCTGTGCGAGGCCGGGACCCTCGACGTCGACGCGTCCGAGAAGGCCGGGCGCTTCGTCCAGTTCTGCGACGCCTTCAACGTCCCCGTCGTCACGCTGGTGGACGTCCCGGGATACCGGCCCGGCACCGAGCAGGAGCAGGCGGGCATCATCCGGCGCGGGGCCAAGCTCATCTGGTCCTACGCGAACGCCACCGTCCCGCTCGTGACCGTCGTGCTGCGCAAGGCCTACGGCGGCGCCTACATCGTCATGGGCTCGAAGTCCCTGGGCGGAGACTTCAACTTCGCCTGGCCCGGCGCGGAGATCGCCGTCCTGGGAGCCGAAGGGGCCGTGGCCATCACCGGGCGGCGCGAGCTCAAGGCCGCCGCCGAGGAGGGCCGCGACGTGGACGAAGTCAAGAGCCAGCTCGTCGAGGAGTACACCCGCGAGAACGTCAACCCCTATCTGTCCGTCGCCAGCGGCGAGCTCGACGCGATCATCACGCCTGAGACGACACGCTCGAGCATCGTCTCCTCCCTGCGGATCCTCCGCTCGAAGGACCGGTCCCACCCCGGTCTCCGCCGTCACGGCAACATCCCGATGTGAGCACCCGAAAGGTATACGCATGACTTCCCAGCATTCGCAGCGATGGATCGCGCACTTCTCCGGCCAGGCCACTCCCTGGCGGACCGAACTGGCCGAGCTGGTCTCGGATCCGGCCCTGGCGGAACGGCTCGCCGGCGTGCGCGACGCCGGCGAGGCGCTCCTGGCCCCCGTCGCCCCCGAGCTCCTGTCCGTCTCCGGCAGCTTCGACCTCATCGCCGACCCGGTCGGAGCCCCGGCGAGCCCCGCGACGTCCATGCCCGGGATCTTCCTCGCCCAGTACGGCGCCTATCTCGACATCGCCGAGGCCATCGGCTCCGAGCCCGACGCCGCCTTCGGACACTCGCAGGGGGTCCTCGGCGCGGCGGCCACCGACTCGGACCCCGTGCGCCTGTACGCCCTGGCCCGCCTCCTGGGGGCTGCCACGGCCCGTCAGACGCTGCGCGCGGGAGCCCTCCCCGTGGGAGAGGCCACCCCCATGCTCGCCCTGCTCGGCGTCGACCCGGCCAAGCTCAGCCTGCCCGAGAACGTGACGGTCGGCATCGTCAACACCGCCACCGACGTGGTCGTGGTTGGCCTCCCGCCCGATCTGGCCGCCCTGGCGGGGCGAGTGGAGGCCTCCAGCCAGTTCCTCGACGTGTCGGCCCCCTTCCACAGCCCGCTCCTCGAGCCGGCCGTCGCCCAGGTCCTCGACTGGGCGGGCAGATGCGGCCTGGGCGACGTCGAGGGCCTGACCCGCGCCTGCCTGACCGACAGGCTCGACTGGGCCGCGCAGACGCGCGCGACCGTGCCCGCCGGAGGAGTGGTCGTCAACGTCGGCCCGGGCACCGGCCTGGCCCGCATCGCCGTCGACAACCTGGCCGGGTCGGGCGCCGCCTACGTCGAGGCCGGGACCTCGCCCGCCCGCGACGACCTGGCCGCCGGCCGGCCCCGAGAGACCCGCACGGAGGACTGGGCGGACTTCGCGCCGCGCACCCGCAGGATCGACGGGAAGGACGTCCTGGAGACCGCCTTCACCCGCCTGACCGGGCGCTCGGCCATCCTCGTGGGAGGCATGACCCCCACCACCGTCGAACCCGACATCGTCGCCGCCGCGGCCAACGCCGGCCACTGGGTGGAGATGGCCGGGGGAGGGCAGGTGAGCGAGGAGATCCTCTCCGACCACCTCGCGGGCTTGGCCGACAGGCTCGAGCCGGGGCGCGCCGCCCAGTTCAACGCCATGTTCCTCGACCCCTACCTGTGGGACCTGCACTTCGGCTCGCGACGGCTCGTCTCGCGCAAGCGCGGCTCCGGGGCCCCCATCGACGGCGTCGTCATCTCCGCCGGCGTGCCGGATCTGGAGGAGGCCGTCGAGCTCGTCCTGCGCCTGCGATCCGAGGGATTCCCCTACGTCGCCTTCAAGCCCGGGACCGTCGGGCAGATCCGGCAGGTCATCGCCATCGCCCGGGAGCTCGACGAGCGCGGCGCCGACATCCCGCTCATCGCCATGATCGAGGACGGGCAGGCCGGAGGCCACCACTCGTGGGAGAGCCTCGACGAGCTCCTCCTGGCCACCTACGCCGACCTGCGCCACGCCGGCGTCGTCCTGTGCGTCGGCGGGGGGCTGGGCGACCCCGAGGTCGCCGCCTCCTACCTGGACGGCTCGTGGGCGCTCGCGGCAGGACGCTACGCCATGCCCGTCGACGGGGTGTTCATCGGCACGCCCCTCATGGCGTCCCGCGAGGCCGCGACGAACTCGCAGGTCAAGCGGCTCCTCGTCGAGACGCCCGGCATCGAGGAGGGCACGTGGGTGCGGCGCGGAGAGGTCCGCGGCGGCATGACCTCGGGCCTGTCCCAGCTGCACGCCGACATCTACGAGGTCGCCAACGCCAGCGCCGCGTGCTCCCGCCTCCTGGCCGAGGTCGGCTCCGACGAGCGCGCCATCGCCGCGCGCCGCGACGAGATCGTCGAGGCGCTCAGCCGCACCGCCAAGCCCTACTTCGGCGACATCGAGGAGATGACCTACCGCCGGATGCTCGAGCGGTACGTCGAACTCGCCTACCCGTGGGTGGACGAGTCCATCGGCCAGCGCTTCGCCGAACTGCTCGACCGGGTCGAGGGGCGCCTGTGCGAGGCCGACCACGGCGCCTGGCCGAGCGTCTTCGACGGGCCGGTCGACGATCCCGCCGCGGCCATCGAGAAGCTCGCCGCCGCCTACCCGAAGGCCGACACCCTCTGCGTCACGCCCGCCGACGCCGCCTTCTTCGTGGACCTGACGCGCAAATACCCCAAGCCGGTGCCGTTCGTCCCCGTCATCGACGCGGACATCTCGCGCCGCTGGGCCTCGGACACGCTGTGGCAGTCGCACGACCCCCGCTACGCGGCCGACGCCGTGCGCATCATCCCCGGCCCCGTCTCGGTCGCCTGGGTCAAGCGGCTCGACGAGCCCGTCGCGGAGATCCTCTCCCGCTACGAGGAGGCGGCCGTCAAACGCCTGGGCGAGGCGACGCCCGCGTTCAGCCGCATCGCCGAGACGGTCGAAGGCTACCTCGCCTCCGCGCAATACATCGTCTGGCGCGGGCACCTCACCGACAACCCGGCCCGGATCGACGGGGCCCGGCTGGAGAACGGCGACGGCGGATGGGAGATCGCCGTCCCCTTCGACTCGATCTGGGACGGGACCGGCGCCCAGGCGCACGCCGTCACCGAGATCCGCATCCCCCTGACCGTCCCCGACGGCGCCGGGACCGGAGCCTACCCGATCGTCGACGACGCCCGCCTGGGAGCCGCCATGCGCGGGCTCCTGGAGGCCACCGCCGGGGTGGGGGCCTCCTCGATCGGCGGCACCCCCATCGCATCCCTGCCCGACGACGGCGAGAGCTTCACCTTCCACTTCGACGCCGACGCCGCCTCGGCCCACGCCCTAGTGTGCGCGCCGGGCGACACGGCCACCGCCGGGGCCGTCCCCAGCTCGCTCTTCGGCTCGTGCTGGCCGACGATCTACGGCGCGATCGGGGCCGCGAAGCTCAACGGGTACCCGGTCGTCGAAGGCCTGTTCCTGGCCGTCCACCTCGACCACAGCGAGCATCTGCGCGTGCCCGTCGAGGAACTGGACGGGCAGCTGACCGCCGCGTCCCACGCCACGGGCGTCTCCGACACCGGCGCGGGCCGGGTGATCGGCATCGAGACCCGGGTCGTGGACGACTCTGGCCGCGAGGTCGCCTTCTTCGTCGACCGCTTCGCCATGCGCGGCCGCATCGGGGAGGAGGCCCTGGCCGACCCGGCGCCGCGCGGCGGCGTCGTGGACGTCGTGGAGACCCCCAGGTCCCACCTGGGCACCGCGACGGTGACGGCTCCGACGAACATGACCGCCTTCGCGATGGTCTCCGGCGACTACAACCCGATCCACACCTCGCGCGCGGGCGCCGCCTTCGCCGGCGTCGAGGAGCCGATCGTCCACGGCATGTGGCTGTGCGCCGCCGCCGAATACCTCACCCAGTCCATCGTCGGCACCCGGATCCTCGGCTGGACCTACCGCATGTTCGCCATCGTCCCCCTCGGGGCGAAGATCGAGGTGCGCGTCGAGAGGGTCGGGCGCGTGCGCGGCGGCGGGCTGGCCCTGGAGGTCACGTGCACCGCCGACGGGGTCGTGGTCGCCACGGCGAGCGGTGCCGTCGCCGCGCCGTCCACCGCCTACCTGTACCCGGGCCAGGGGATCCAGGCCCAGGGCATGGCCCTCGACGAGCGCGCGGTCTCGCCCGCCGCCCGCCGGACGTGGGAGCGGGCCGACGCCCACACCCGCGAGAAGCTCGGCTTCTCGATCCTGGCGGTCGTGCGCGACAATCCGCGCGAGCTCGTCGCCAACGGCGTGCGCTACCACCACCCCGAAGGCCTGCTCAACCTCACCCAGTTCACCCAGGTCGCCCTGGCGACCGTCGCCGCGGCGCAGACCGAGCGCCTGGCCGACGAGGGCGCCCTGGTCAAGGGCGCGCGGTTCGCCGGCCATTCGCTCGGGGAGTACACGGCGCTGTCGGCCTACGCCGAGGTCTTCCCCCTGGAAGCCGTCCTGGAGATCGTCTTCCAGCGCGGCTCGACCATGCACAACCTCGTCCCGCGCGACGCCGAGGGACGCTCCGACTACCGCCTCGGGGCGCTGCGCCCCAACCAGTTCGGCGAGCGCGACGTGGTCGGCTACGTCGAGTCGATCTCCGAGCGGACGGGCGAGTTCCTGGAAGTCGTCAACCTCAACCTGGAGGGCCAGCAGTACGCCGTGGCCGGGACCGTCGCGGGCCTTGAGGCCTTGGCCGAGGACGCCAACCGCCGTTCCCGCGAGGCCGGGGGCAAGGCGTCCTTCATCCTCATCCCCGGCATCGACGTCCCCTTCCACTCGCGGGTCCTGCGCGGAGGCGTCCCCGACTTCCGGGGGCTGTTGGAGGACCTCCTTCCCCAGTCGATCGACCCGGAGGCCCTCGTCGGGCGCTACATCCCGAACCTCGTCGCCCGGCCCTTCGAGCTCACCGAGGACTTCGCCCGCTCGATCCTGGACGTCGCGCCCTCCGAAGCCGTCGCCGAGCTCGTCGAGGACTTCGAGGGCAACCTCGCGGCCGACCGGGACAGGGTGGTGCGCACGCTCCTCATCGAGCTCCTCGCCTGGCAGTTCGCCTCCCCGGTGCGGTGGATCGAGACCCAGCAGGTGCTGCTGGACGCGGGCGTGGCCGAATGGGTGGAGATCGGCCTGGCCGAATCGCCGACCCTGGCGAACATAGCCGCGCGCACGGTCGCAGCCGCCGGAGCGGACGTCACCGTGCTCAACGTGGCCCGCGACGCGGCGCGCGTGCGCCGCGAGGACGTCGCGGCCGCCTCCGAGGAGGCCGCTGCCGAGCCGTCCGCGCAGCCGGCCTCCGAGCCGGCGGCCGCTCCCGCGGTCTCGGCTGCGCCCGCAGCCCCGGCCGCACCGGCGGCCCCGGCGGACGTGCCCGACGCCGAGTTCACCGCGGGCGACGCCCTCGACGCGCTCCTCGCCCTGCACACGAAGATCCGTCCCGAGCAGATCGCCGACGCGGACTCCGTGGAGACCCTGGCCAACGGCGTCTCCTCCAAGCGCAACCAGATCCTCATGGACCTGACGGCCGAATTCGGACTGGCCTCCATGGACGGGGCCGCCGAGGCGCCCCTGTCCAAGCTGCGGCCCGGAGTGGTCGCGGGAGCCCACGGGTACAAGCCCTTCGGCAAGTACCTGACCGAGGCGATCTCCGGCAAGCTCCGGCAGGTCGCGGGCGCGGCGGGCGCCAAGCCCTCCCGCGTGGCCGACTACCTCTCCTCGGCGTGGGGCCTCGGCCCGGGCTGGGCGACGCACGTCAGCGTGGCGCTCGTCCTGGGCAGCCGCGAGGGCAAGTCGATGCGCGGAGGCGATCTCGCCACGATCGCCCCGTCGAAGAAGTTCGACGCGATGATCGACGAGGCCGTCGCCCAGGTCGCGGCCCGCCGCGGCGTCGCCCTCGCCAAGCCCTCGGCGGGCTCGAGCGGGGGAACCGTCGACCCGGCCGCCCTCCAGGCCGTCACCGGCCACCTGACCGACGCGCTCGCCGAATCCGCCCGCACCCTCCTCGCCCGCCTCGGCAAGGAGCAGCCCGCAGCCGAGACGCCCGACGGCGAGGACCTCGCCCTGCGCGAGGCCGTGTCGGCCGAGCTCGGCGACGGCTGGGAGTCGTTCGTCAAGCCGGCCTTCGACCCCGATCGCGCCGTGCGCCTGAACGACCGGTGGGCGAGTGCGCGCGAAGACGTCGCACGCATCGCCGCCGGATACGAGGTCGACGGCAACTTCGAAGGCGTCGGGGAGGAAGTCGCCCGGCAGGCCCGCTGGCACGCCAAGCGCCGCCCCGAGCACGCCGAGCGCCTCGAGGCCATAGCCCGGGCCGCCGCAGACGCGACCCCGGGAGCCTTCTCCGGGCAGGTCGCGGTCATCACCGGCGCCGCCCCCGGCTCGATCGCCGGCGCGGTGGCCGCCAGGCTCCTGGCCGGCGGGGCGACCGTCATCGCCACGTCCTCGCGGGTCGACCCCGCACGGCTGACGTGGGCCGCCGGGCTCTACCGGGAGAGCGCCCGGGGCGACGCCGAACTCTGGCTCGTCCCGGCCAACCTGGCCAGCCTGCGCGACATCGACGCGCTCATCGAATGGGTCGGGGCCGAGCAGAGGGCGACCATCGGAGCCTCCTCGACCGTCCTCAAGCCCGCCATGGTCCCCGACATCCTCTTCCCCTTCGCCGCCCCTCCGGTCTCCGGATCGCTCGAGGAGGCCGGGACGGCCGCCGAGAACCAGGCCCGCGTCCTGCTGTGGGGCGTCGAACGGCTCATCGGCGGGCTTTCGCGCATCGGCGAGGACACCCACGTCGGCCACCGCCTGCACGTCGTCCTGCCCGGCTCGCCCAACCGCGGAACCTTCGGCGGGGACGGAGCCTACGGCGAGGTCAAGGCGGCCTTCGACGCCATCGTCAACAAGTGGGCCGTCGAACGGTGGGGCAGGCGCGTGTCCATCGCCCACGCCATCATCGGCTGGGTGCGGGGCACCGGGCTCATGGGACGCAACGACCCGCTCGTGGCCGCCGTCGAGGCGGCGGGCGTGCGCACGTGGGACACCTCCGAGATCTCGGCCGAACTGGTCGGCCTGTGCGCGGGCGAGGCCCGCGAGGCGGCCGCGCGCGAGCCGGTCGTCGCCGACTTCACCGGCGGCCTGGACAAGGTCGACCTGCGCCGGCTGCGCCCCGACTTCCCCGCCCCCGCGGTGGACGCCGCGCCCGAGGCGCGCACCGTGCCCGCCCTGGCGAACGTCGACGGGCCGGAAGAGCACGCAGCCCCCCGCGAGGCCTTCGCCTCCGGCACGGCCCGACCCGAGGACCTCGTGGTCGTGGTCGGCGTGGCCGAGGTGGGCCCGTGGGGGTCCTCGCGCACGCGGCTCGCCGCCGAGCTGGGCATCCAGCGCTCCGGCGACGTCGAGATGACCGCCGCGGGCGTCCTCGAACTGGCGTGGATGATGGGCCTGCTCACCTGGCACGACACTCCGAAGTCGGGCTGGTACGACGCCTCCGGCGCGCTCGTCCCCGAGGAGGATGTCTACGAGCGCTACCGCGACGAGGTCGTCGCCCGCTGCGGCATCCGCTCGTTCATCGACGACGGGCCGCTGGCCGACCTGGGGTCCATCGACATCGCGCCAGTGCGCCTGGAGTCGGACGTGACCTTCACCGTCGCCGACGAGGCCGCCGCCCGCGCGCACGCCGAAGCCGACCCCGAGACGACAACCGTCGCCCTCGTCGACGACGAGTGGACGGTCACCCGCAAGGCCGGCGCCCTGACGTACGTGCCGCGCCGCACGACGCTCTCCCGCACCGTGGGCGGGCAGATCCCGACCGGCTTCGACCCGTCGCACTGGGGCTTCCCGGCCTCGATGATCGAGTCGATCGACCGCATGGCCATCTGGAACATGCTGACGACCGTGGACGCCTTCGTCGGCGCGGGCTTCTCTCCGGGCGAGCTGCTGCAGGCCGTCCACCCCAGCGAGATCGCCTCCACCCAGGGCACCGGCTTCGGCGGCATGACCTCCATGCGCCGCTTCTACATCGACCGGTTCCGGGGCCGGGAGCGCCCCCAGGACCTCCTCCAGGAGGCGCTCGCCAACGTCATCGCCGCGCACACGATGCAGTCCTTCGTCGGCGGGTACGGGTCGATGATCCACCCGGTCGGCGCCTGCGCGACCGCCGCGGTCTCGGTCGAGGAGGCGGTCGACAAGATCGCCGCCGGCAAGGCTTCGTTCGTGGTGGCCGGCGGCATCGACGACATCAGCATCGAGTCGGTGACCGGCTTCGGCGACATGAGCGCGACGGCCGACACGGCCGCGCTGGCCGCCAAGGGCATCCCCGAGCGCTTCTACTCTCGCGCCGGCGACCTGCGCCGCGGCGGCTTCATCGAGGGCCAGGGCGGAGGCACCGTCCTGCTGGCCCGCGGGGACCTGGCCGAGGAGCTCGGCCTGCCCGTGCTCGCCGTGGTCGGCTACGCCCAGTCCTTCGCCGACGGCGCCCACACCTCGATCCCGGCCCCCGGCCTGGGAGCGCTGGCCGCCGCCCGCGGCGGACGGGACTCGCGCCTGGCGGGCAACCTCGCGGCCCTGGGAGTCTCCGCCGACGACATCTCGGTCGTCTCCAAGCACGACACGTCGACGAACGCCAACGACCCCAACGAGGCCGAACTGCACTCCCTGATCGCCCAGGCGCTGGGCCGCAGCGAAGGCAACCCGCTCTACGTCGTCTCCCAGAAGACCCTCACGGGGCATTCCAAGGGCGGCGCCGCTCTCTTCCAGCTGGCGGGCCTGACCCAGATCTTCGCCAGCGGCCTGATCCCCGGCAACATGGCGCTGGACTGCATGGACCCCGTCTTCGAGGAGGACTCCTTCCTCGTCTGGCCGCGCAGCCCCTTCCAGCACGAGGGCGTCAAGGCGGGCCTGATCTCCTCGCTCGGCTTCGGCCACGTCTCGGCGCTCCTGGCGCTGGCCGCCCCCGGAGCCTTCGAGGCCGCCGTCGAACGCGCCCACGGCGCCGACCGCGTCGAGGAGTGGAAGCGCCGGGCGGCTGGGCGGACCCGGGCCGGGCAGCGTCTGCTCGAGGAGGCCATGCTCGGCCGCGTCAGCCTGTACGAGCCCATCAAGGACCGCCGCTTCTCCGGCGGGGGCGCCCACGCCGACGAGGTGGCCATGCTCCTGGACGGATCGGCTCGCCTGGGCTCCGACGGCTTCTACCCGAAGGCTCGGTGACCCCGGGCGTGGGAATCCTCGGCACGGGCCTCGACGTCGTCGACGTCGAGGCCTTCGCCGCGCAGCTGAACGAACCGGGCACGTCCTTCGCGCGCGTCTTCACCGCCCGCGAACGGCGCGAGGCCCGCTCGCGGGCAGCCGCGCACGCCCCCGGTGGCGCCGGGTCGGGACGGTGCGATCCGGGGTCGGACGGCGCCGTACCCTGCCGGGAGGCCCCCGGGCCGGCAGACGCGAACGGCGTCGCGGCGCCGGGCGGGAGGCCCGATCCCCGGGCCGCCGGGTCCGCGCGCGCCTGCGCCGGGCAGCCGGCCACCTCTGGGCGGGTCGGCGCGGCGGTCGGCCTCGAGGAGGCGCGGCACCTGGCGGCGCGCTGGGCGGCCAAGGAAGCCTTCGTCAAGGCGTGGAGCGCGGCCCTGCACGGCAGCCCGCCCGTGATGGGCCACGTCGCCTGGCACGAGATCGAGATCGTCTCCGACCCCTGGCATCGCCCCGGCATCGCCCTTCACGGCGAGGCGGCGCGGGCCTTCGCCGAATCGGTGGGCCGGGCCCGCATCCACGTCTCCCTCAGCCACGACGGGCCGATGGCCGCCGCCCAGGCGATCGTCGAGGCGGCCTAGGGCCGCGCGGGCCCGACGGTTCGGCTTTCGTCAGATGGAGGGCTCTATGGTTAAAAAGGGTGATCCCATTGATTGGAAAACCGCTATTGTGACTAGTGTGCAGATTCTTCAACAATGTGAAAAAGTAGATCTTAATCATGTATGGGAGTATCATCTACCCTGAAGTCCGCGCTACTTTACGGCAGGTAAAAGACGCAGAGAGACAACTCGGGTTTGAATTTCCTGAAGATTATAAGGATTTCCTTCTACATGCCAATGGATGGAACTGTTTCTATCAATATGTCGATGTACTTCCTCTACACGATTTACTGAATGCCAGCGACATTCATCGTAGCATCATGTATAACGTGGAGTTTATGTTGAAATATGAGCCCGCTGAAGGCCAGTGGCTTGATCAGAAGAATCTCTTGCCCGTAGCTACCGACACGCATAATGTCGATACATTCGTTCTCATAATACCCGGCAATCCAAACGCCGGAACTGCCGTATGGCTTTCAGGCGACGAAATCGATCGCTTTCCGTCATTCCATGAATTCTATCTGTCTATGCTCGACTACAATCGTTTGGAAGTCAAAACATTGAAAGAGGAGCTCGAGGCGGGGGAAGGCTGAGCCTCTCCGAGGCTCCCGCGGCCTTCGGCCCGCTCGTGCGGCGATCCGGTCCGTTCGGCGGCTCGGCCCATCCGGTAGCCTTGAACAGAACCCAATCGGAGGAGGACCAATGGCCGACCCAGCGTTCAACCAGCCCATCTCG
>ERZ772993.624-NODE-624-length-16422-cov-15.322112_pt1 | contig 16422 bp, 14 predicted proteins | sample MGYA00580670_ERZ772993 | MGnify/ENA primary metagenome ERZ772993 (study PRJEB29015, sample SAMEA2737936) | human oral metagenome | biome: human oral; feature: human-associated habitat; material: dental | place: China | collected 2136 ... | reverse complement strand
TTCATGGACCTGCCGGCCCGCCACGTCCTGGCCGAGCAGGCGGACAACCGCAAGAAGAAGGACGGCGAGGGCCCCGGGCCCGCCGACGCCGGACCCGGCGGCGACGGGTCGGCCGGACCCGCCGCGAGCGGGCCGGCCGACGACGCCGGGCCCGACGGAGCCCCCGACGCGGGCGGCGGCGCCCCCGACGCGGGCGGTGCCGAGTCCGGCTCTGACGGCGCCGGGCCCGCCGCCGACGAGAGCCCCGAGTCCGACGGCGCCCCCGACTCGCCCCCGCGCACGGACCCCATCGCCGAGCTCGCCCGCCTGGCCGGCTACGCCGACCCCGAGGCCTGGTGGGAGGACGCCGTCGAGCTGCGCCTGGACGGCGACCCCTTCGACCCGCTGGCCGAGGCCATCGGCCTGCTGCGCGAGACCGCCCCGGAGACCGACGAGCGGACCCTGCGCCGCGAGGCCCACATGCGCAAGGTCCTGCGCGCCGCCCGCAGACGCGGGCACGAGCGCATCGCCGTCGTGTGCGGCGCCTGGCACGCCCCCGCCCTGAGGGGCCGCCTGCCCGCCGCCAAGGCGGACAACGCCCTCCTGACCGGCATGCCCAGGGTCAAGACGCAGCTGACCTGGGTGCCCTGGACGCACCAGCGCCTGGCCGCCGCCACCGGCTACGGCGCGGGCGTGACCTCCCCGGGCTGGTACCACCACCTGTTCACCGCCCCCGACGAGCCCGTCGTGCGCTGGCTCACGCTCGTGGCCCGCTCCCTGCGCGAGCACGACCTGCCCGCCTCCTCCGCCCACGTCATCGAGGCCGCCCGCCTGGCCGAGGCGCTCGCGGCCCTGCGCGGGCGCCCCATGCCCGGCCTGGACGAGGTCGGCGAGGCCACCTGGTCCGTGCTGTGCGAGGGCAGCACGGCGCGCGCCGAGCTGGTGACCCGGGAGGTCGTCGTCGGCCAGGCCCTGGGGACGGTGCCCGACGGCGCGCCCATGGTCCCCCTGGACGCGGACATGCGCGCCACCGCCAGGCGCCTGCGCCTGGCCTTCTCCGCCTCGGCGCGCTCCCTGGTGCTGGACCTGCGCAAGCCCACCGACCTGGCCCGCTCCCACCTCCTGCGGCGCCTGGCCATCGTGGGGGTGGACTGGGGCAGCCCGCGGCAGGTGTCGGGCACGGGCACCTTCAAGGAGGGCTGGGAGCTCGTGTGGCGCCCCGAGCTGGCGGTCGACGTCGTCGCGGCCGCCTCCTGGGGCACCACCGTCGCCTCCGCGGCCGGCCACGCCCTGATGGAGCGCACCGACACCCTGCCGGCGGTGACCGGCGCCGTCGAGGAGGCCCTCGCCGCCGGCCTGACGGACGCGCTGCCCGAACTGCTGCGCGTCCTGGACGAGCGCGCCGCCGGCGAGAGCGACATCACCCACCTGCTCGCCTCGATCCCCGCCCTGGCGCGCGCCCAGCGCTACGGCGACGTGCGCGCCACCGACACCGCCAGCCTGGCGGCCGTGGCCCGCGCGGTCCTGGCCCGCGCCTGCGCCGGCCTGCCGGCCGCGGCGAGCGGGGCGGGCCAGGACGCGGCCGAGGCGCTGCGCCGCGCCGTGGACGGGGTCCAGGACGTCGTCGCCCTGCTCGGCGAGGAGGAGGGGCGGCGGTGGCGCGAGTGCCTGCTGGCGACCCTGCGGGTCCACGCGCTGCCGGGCCTGCTGGCCGGGCGGATCACCCGCGTCCTGCTCGACGGCGAGGGGCTGACGCCCGAGGACGTGGCCGGGCGGATGAGCCGGACCCTGTCCCCCGGCTCCGACCCGGCCGATCAGGCCGCCTGGGTGGAGGGCTTCCTCGCCGGGGACGCCCTGCTCATCATCGAGGACCGGCGGATCCTGCGGCTGCTGGACGAGTGGGTGCGCCGCATCGACGACCGGGCCTTCGTCGACGCCCTGCCCTCGCTGCGCCGGGCCATGGGGTCGTGGTCGAAGGCCTCCCGGCGGGCGCTGGCGCGCCGCCTGGCGCAGGGCGAGGAGGCCGACACGACGGACCCGGCCGGGGACGACGAGGAGCTGCTCGCCTTCGCCGCCCCCGTGCTGGCCACGGTGGGAACGATTCTGGGAGGTGGACGATGAGCCCCGCGAACAAGCCCGCGGCCGCGGATGCGCCCGCGCCGTCGTCGGACTCGCCGCTGGACGGTCCGATCAGCGCCGAGGAGCGCTGGCAGCTCATGCTCGGCGCCAACGAGGAGCTGGGCGGGCTGCGCGGGTCCCTGCAGGCCATGGACCGCGCGCTCGGCGCCCTCTACAACACCGGGGACGACGCCGAGGACCGCAGGGGCGGCCTGGGAGCCTCCGCGCCGTCGGTCACCCGCTGGCTGGGCGACATCCGCAACTACTTCCCCAACCGGGTCGTGCGGGTCATGCAGACCGACGCCATCGAGCGCCTGGGCGTGCGCTCCCTGCTGACCGAGCCGGAGGTCCTGGAGACCCTCGAGCCCGACGTCCACCTCGTGGCCACCCTCGCCCAGCTGTCCTCGGTCATCCCGGAGCGCTCGAGGGCCACGGCGCGCGCCGTCGTCGCCAAGGTGGCCCGGCAGGTGGAGGAGAAGATCGCCGACCGCCTGCAACAGAGCGTCCTGGGGGCCCTCAACCGGGCCTCGCGCACCTCCCGGCCCCGCCCCGGCGACATCGACTGGAACCGCACCATCGCCGCGAACCTCAAGAACTACCTGCCCGAGCACCGCACGGTGGTGCCCGAGCGGCTCATCGGCTACGGCCGCAGGCACCTGGGCGTCCAGCGGGAGTTCGCCATCTGCCTCGACCAGTCCGGCTCCATGGCGACCTCCGTGGTCTACGCCTCGATCATGGCGGGCGTCATGGCGTCCCTGCGGACGCTGCGCACCTCCCTGGTGGCCTACTCCACCGACATCGCCGACCTCACCGAGGCCCTGGCCGACCCGGTCGACGTCATCTTCGGCGCCCAGCTGGGCGGGGGCACGGACACCTCCCCGGCGCTGGAGTACTGCCGGCGGACCATCACCCGGCCCTCGGCGGCGGTGCTCCTGCTCATCTCCGACCTCTACGACTCCGATCCCAAGCGCATGCTGGGGCACATCGCCCGGATCCAGGCCGACGGCATCCAGGTGGTGGTGCTGCTCACCCTGTCCGACGACGGCCTGCCCTTCTACAACCACGACGTCGCGGCCTCCCTGGGGGACATGGGGGTGCCCGCCTTCGGCTGCACCCCCGACGCCTTCCCGGACCTCATCGCCGCCGCGATCCAGGGCGAGGACCTGGGCCGCTGGGCCGAGCAGCGGGCGGCGGCGCCGTAGGCGGGGCGGCGCGGGCGCCGTCGTGGCGCGGTGCGGGAGCGGGTCCCGGCGCCCCTCACACGTCGTCGACGTCGTCGTAGGACTTGGGGTCCTCGATGGGCTCCAGGTGCGCCGAGACGCGCAGGCTCGGGTCGGCCTCGACGAGCTCGTCGATCATCCGCTCGGTGAAGTCGTGGCCCTGCTTGACGCTCCAGGTGCCGGGGACGAGCATGTGGACGTCGGCGAAGCGGCGGTTGCCGGCCTCGCGCACCCGCACCGCGTGGAAGTCGATGACGCCGGCGCGCCGGTGGCGGTCGAGCACCGCCGTGATCGCGGCCAGGGCCTCGGCGGACGGCGCGATGTCCATGAGCCCGGCCACCGAGTCCCTGATCAGCGTGAAGCCCGTCCACATGATGTTCAGGCCCGCCCCCAGCGCCACCACGGCGTCGAGCACGGGGGAGTGGAAGACGGCGACCAGGCCCACGCCCACCAGGACGGCGGCGGAGGTGACGACGTCGGTGGCCAGGTGCTTGGCGTCGGCCACGAGGGTCGCCGATTTCTCCCTGCGGCCCTTTCGGTGCAGGACCCGGGCGACCGCGCCGTTGACGACGGAGGCGACGACGGACACCGCCAGGCCCAGGCCCAGCCGCTCGGGCATGACCGGGGTGATGAGGCGCTCGATCGCCGAGAAGATGATGAAGGCGGCGGCCACGAAGATCATGGTCCCCTCGACGATCGCCGAGAAGTACTCCGCCTTGGAGTGGCCGAACTGGTGGTCCTCGTCCGCCGGCCGGATCGAGATCTTCAGGACGATGAGGGCGATGACGGCCGCCACGAGATTGACCGCCGACTCCGCGGCGTCGGAGAGCAGGCCCACCGAGCCGGTCATCCACGCCGCCCACCCCTTGAGGGCGATGGTGGTCAGGGCGGCGCCTATGGACAGCCAGGCGTAGGCGCTCAGGTCCTTCGGCGGGGCGTAGCGTGACGAGGGCACGGTGCGCAGTGTGCCCGGGGCGGGCGGGCCGGGCCAGTCAGGGTTTCGCAGGCCCGCAAGCCGGTCCGAATCCGCTGACCCCTGCGGAATTCTCTAATTAGGTGTATAGTAAGTCGGTGACTATCTCGAGGACTTCCACTATGAGGGTCCGGGCCCCCTCTGCTGCCAGGAGGAGCGCGGCCCGCGGCAGGCGGTCGACGGCGCGGCCCGCATCCATTGACCCAGCTCCGACTGCGCGACGCTCCGGGGACGCCACGGGCCCCGACGTCCAGTGGCGCGCCAGGAGCGCGGCCGAGGCGCTGGGCAGCCGGGCGAGACTCGCGGACGCGCTCGGGGTCTCCGACTCCCAGCCCACCCGATGGATCCGGGGCGAGGACTCCCCCAATGCGGAGAATGCGCGCGCCATCGTCGACCTGGAGTACGTCGTCGCCCGAGCCCGCCTGCTGTGGAGCGACGACGAGACGGTGAACCTGTGGCTGAACGGGCGCAACGCCTTTCTCGGAGGCGCCCGCCCCATCGATGTGATCATGACCCGGGGGGTCTCTCCGGTGGTCGACGCCCTCGACCAGGAGATGGCCGGAGCCTTCGCCTGATGCTCGTCTACCGGGTTTTCTTCCACGACCCCGGAGCGCGGCCGGGCGATCCCGGGCACGCGCTCCACCTGCACAGGCCTCAGGGCGCGGGACGCTGGGACAACCCGGATCTCTATGACGCGTGGTACTTCGCACGGTCCCCGGAGGGCGCGATCGGCGAAGTCTTCGGCACCTTCGCCGAATGGCACGCATCGATGTTCGACACAGGCATGCCAGGGCTCCGGCGCGCCATGGCGGTCTTCTCGGTTCCGGACGATCTGGCGGTCTTCAACTTCGACGACGCGGCGAACCTTCAGCGCATCGGCATGCGTCCCAGCGATGTCGTCATCCGGAACAAGTCGATGACGCAGCGACGCGCCGTCACCTTGTTCAAGGAGAGGAACGCCGACGGGTCGCACCGGTGGCAGGGTCTGCAGTGGTGGTCGTACCACCATCCGCAGTGGACCAATCTCATGCTCTGGGGGACCCGGGACTCCCCGGCGCCGCTGACGCTCAGGCACGTCGAGAAGCTCGAGCTCACAAACATCGCGGTCGAGGAGGCGGCCAGGGCCCTCATGCGATCACTCGGTCCCGTCGGAGCCCCGTGAGCGCGGTCCCGTAGAATCTCCCGGTGCTCGCCGCCCAGATCCCCGTCCCCGAGGCGCTGCCGGACACCTTCCGCGCCGTCGACCTGTGCGGGGTCCTGCTCAACGGGATCCTGGGCGGCCTGATCGCCCGGCGCAAGAACTACGACCTGGTCGGCTTCGTCGTCCTGGCGATACTGACGGCCACCGCCGGCGGGATCCTGCGCGACGTCATGATCCAGGCCGGCCCGCCCTTCGCCCTGACCGACCCCTACTACCTCTACACCGCCTGCGCCGGGGCGCTCATCGCCTGGTGGGTCCCCTTCCGCTCCACCCCGGCGCGGCGCCTGCTGGTCGTGGCCGACGCCGTCGTGCTGGGCACCTGGTCGGCCACGGGCGCCTCCAAGGCCCTGGCCAACGGGCTGGGCGTCATGCCGGCGCTGCTGCTGGGGTGCCTGACGGCGGTGGGCGGCTCCATGATCCGCGACGTCTCCGTGGGCGAGACCCCGGCGGTCTTCGGCGGCAACAAGCTCTACGCGATCCCGGCCCTGTGCGCGGCGGGCACCGACGTCGCCCTCGTGAGCGCGGGGCTCGCCGAGGCCTGGGCGATGCTCGCCTCCGCCCTCGTGGGCGCGGGCACCTGCCTGGTGGCCTACTGGCGCTCGTGGCGGCTGCCCGTGTCCGCCGACGTCGAGCGCGAGCGCGCCCGCAGGCGCCGGGAGCGGGCCGCGGCCGGGTGGTCGCGCCGGGGCGGGGGGAGGCCGACGACGGCGTCGGCCCTGGTGCGCGGAGCCGGGATCGCCGCCGGATGGCGCCGCGCGCTCATGGTGCTGCCGCGGCGCGCCTCCCGGCGCCCGCTGCGGCGGCGCGAGCCCCTCGACCCGGCCGACATGTAGCCCCGCCGCCCGACGCCGCCGGGCCGCGCGCAGACGCCGCTTTCGAGGTGACGCCCCCGGCACTCGCAGCCCGACGCCGCTGGCGCGCCGCATCGGGCCCGACTGCCCGGCCCGAAGTTCGCGCCGGCCCGGGCCGCCGTCGCGTCGAGCCGCCCGGCGCTCAGCCCTCGGTGGGGCGGACCTCCGCCTGCCCGACGTCGACCGGGCCGGACCCCGACTGCGCCGCCGGCTTGGGGGCGCCGCCGAAGAGCCGGTCCTTGACGGCCTCGGCGACCTTGTCGGTGACGGCCTCGCCCTGCTGGCGCACGAAGTTCGAGGCCTTGGTGGAGGCGGAGTCGACCTTGTTGCGGACGGAGGGGCGCTCGACGATCCTGGTCGCGGCGGCCTTGATGCGCTCGTACTGGGCGCGACCGGCGCGCGTGCCGAGGACGTATCCGGCGCCGAGCCCGAGGATGAAGGGGATCTTGCTGGCCATGGTGCCTCCTGGTGCGGGTCGGTTGCGGCGTGCAGCTGCGCCTCACCCTACCGGCCGCGGGCGGCGGGAACGGGCGCCTGCGGGCGATTGCGCCTTGGGCGATCCGCGCGGGGCCGGGCCGATCCCACGGGTCGGCGTCCGGAGGGGCCGGCGGGATGGCGGCGGCGTTCCACGACTCGATGCGTCCCGCGCGCGTCCGGTGTTCGGAGGGGCCGGCGGCGTCCGCTGCGCCCCTTTCCCTCTGCTACGCCTCTTGACCCTTCACTGTACGAGAAAAACAGGCGTAGCGAAGGGTGGAGGGGCGTAGCAGAGGGAAAGAGGCGCAGTAGATGAGCGGGGCGGGGTCGAGTCGGCATGGTGATGCGGGAGGGCGCGGGCCGCCCCCGCCCCGCCTCACCCGCAGTCCCAGGTGTAGAAGATCTGCGAGAAGTCCGCCCTGCGCAGGTTCTCGGAGGGGATGAGGAAGTCCCCGACGCCGCAGTCCCCCCAGTTGATGTACTCGTCCGTGTCGAGCTGGAGCAGCAGGTGGTCGAACTCGGGGAGGCCCTCCTGGCCCTCCCGGGGGTCCGGCTGCGTGAAGCCGGGGAACCCTCCCAGTTTGTGCCCCGACGGATCGAACATCTCCTGCACCGCGTAGTCGTATGTGTCATACCGGCCCGTATTGAGATCGTCCAGTGAGCCCAGCGGCTCTTCCGGGTGGAGCTCGTTCCACAGGCTCAGGAACCTCGGCTCGAACTCGAGGCACGCGGGCGGGAGCGTGTCCCGCACGAGCATGAATCGCGGCCGCAGCGCTGCCTCCGCCTCCACGGGCGACACGCTCCTGTCGGGGTGGTACAGGCGCTGCACCTCCTCCCGGGGGCGCGAGCGCAGCGCCGGGTCCGGGAAGAACCGCACGCGGAACGTCTCCTGGTTCGTCGAGCTGTAGAGCGTGCTGCCCGCTCCGTAACCGCCGTCCTCCCGCGTGCAGGTGATCCAGAACTGGAGGATCCCGGCCCGCGGCAGGAAATGATTGGCCGGGAGCCGGGCCAGATCGAACTGGGCGAGGAGGGTCAGCTGCCTCCCGCCCTCGCCGAGGGGGATCTCCTCGCCCTCGGGCAGGAAGGGCAGGCCGTTGACGCTCGAGTCGTCGACCCCGAGCGAGTCGTCCGGCTCGAGGTCGAATGCGATCGCCTCCCGGCTGTGCAGCTCGCGGAAACGGGATACGACGGCTTCGATCCTGGCGATCATGGGGTCGCCGGGCCGTCTCCAGTAAGCAGCCGTGGCGATCTTCATCTCCGCACCGCCGCCCCGGGGGCGTCGCCCCCCATGATCCGGGCGGGCAGCAGCCGGGCCAGCTCGTAGCCGTCGCGGCCGACGACCACCGGCACGTCCGATTCGGCCAGCGCGCGCGCCACCGGCCCCAGGCCCATCGGGTGGGCGAACTGCGTGCCGGCGAGCACCTGCTCCTTCTGGCTCAGCCGCCGGATCGCCACCGCCGCCACCCGATCGGAGTGCTCGCGCACCACCTCGGAGTAGATGAGCGGGTCGTGCTGGCCGTCGTCGCCGATGAGCAGCCAGCTCACCTCCGGCAGGTCGATCATGAGGCGCCGCAGCTCGGTGCGCTTGTGCTCGATGCCCGAGCGGAACCAGCCCGTGTTCGTCGGGCCCCAGTCGGTCATGAGCTTGGGGGCGGCCGGGAAGCCGTTCTTCTTGAAGAAGGAGCGCAGGGTCGGCACCACGTTCCACGCCCCCGTCGACAGGAAGATGAGGGGGGCGTCGGGGTGCGAGTCGCTCACCGTGTTGAGCAGCGTCGCCATCCCGGGCACGGGCTCGCGGTTGGCGGCGTTCTTGACCAGCAGGTTCCAGGCGGCGATGAACATGCGCGGCACGTTCGTGACCATGGCCGTGTCGTCGATGTCGCAGACGATCCCCAGGCGGCTGCCCGGGGCGACGATGTGGACGCGCGTGCTCACCCGTCCGGCTCCGGCGGCGTCGATGACGACGTCGTGCCAGCCGGCGCCCAGCCCGTGGTCGCGCACGACGACGTCGATGTAGCCGGAGCGGTCCGCGCGGGTGCGCACGGCGGCGCCGCCCACGCGGATCGTGACCGGCAGGTGGGGCACGGGCACGTCGATGAACTGGCGCCAGCCGCGCTGGGCGTCGAGGAGGGTGTCCAGGGCCATCTCCCGCATCGCCGTCGCCGAGGTGGGCAGGCCCTCGGGGACGGAGCGGAACATGGGCCCCTCCGCGGGGGCGTCGGCCGGGCGCATGAGCATGCGCGCCAGGACGCGCGCCATGGAGCCCCGCTCGCCCGCCGAGCCGTAGCCCTCGTAGCCGATGACCCGGGGGCGCCAGCCGCGCGCCTTGAGCACGGGGATGACGTCCCGGTAGATCCGGTTCTCGGCGGCGCGGGCGATGTCGGAGAGGGGCACGAGCCGAATTCTATGGGGCCGGGCCCGCCGTCGTCAGGGCTGCGGCGCCGCCTCGCGGGGGCGCTCGGGCGCGGCGCGGGCGGGCAGGCTCCGGGCCAGGACCGCCCCGGTGGCCAGCGCCCACCACGTGTAGGACGAGCCGACGACGGTGGCCCAGGCGGGCCAGTCCTGCTCGACGTGGTTCTGCTCGGGGAACCACCACTGCATCGCCAGGGCGAAGACGGCCGCGCCGGCGCCCGCCGTCGTCAGCAGCCCCGGTGCGCGCCACCGCCACCCGGCCGCCGCCAGGGCGATGATCGCGGGCGCGCACCACACCCAGTGGTGGGACCAGGAGATCGGCGAGACGAGCAGCCCGGCCACCATGGCGACGCAGACCTGGAGGCACAGGACGAGTCCGTCGTCGTCCCCGGTCCCGGTCCGGACCCGGTCCAGGCGGCGCAGCAGCAGCCAGGCTCCGACGACGGCGCCCAGCACGCAGACCGCCCAGGCGGGCGTCCAGGCCGCCTGGGGCAGCCAGCGGGCGACGGCGCCCTTGAGGTTCTGGTTGCCCGAGTAGTCGGCGAAGCCGGCCCGGCCCGGGTCCCACATGGCGCGGGTGAAGAACTCGGTCGACTCGGCGGGCCACACCGCCCAGCAGGCGGCCGTGACCGCCGTCGCCGTGCCGACCATGGTGGCCGCCGCCCGCCACTCGCGGCGCGCCAGCAGGACCAGCACGGCGATCGCGGGGGTGAGCTTGAAGGCCGCCGCCAGTCCGCTGAGCGCGCCGCGCAGGCGCGAGCGCCCGGGCACGGCGAGCAGGTCGAGGGCGACCAGGGCCATGAGGACGGCGTTGATCTGCCCGTACTCCATGGTCTTGGGGACGGGCTCCAGCGCCACGACGGCGGCCAGGGCGAGCCAGGGGGCCGCGCCCGCCGCCGCGTCCCGCGCGGCGCCGAGGCGGCGCAGCAGCGCCCACAGGGTCGCCGCCGCGCACAGGGGCGTGGCCGCGACGAGCAGCACCTGGGCGGTGCGGTCCGACCCCCAGGTCAGGGGGGTCAGCGCCAGTGCGGCGAAGGGCGGGTAGGTGAAGGGCCACAGGTGCTGGGCGGGGTTGGCGTACCAGCCGTAGAGGCTGCCGCCCGCGTGCCACTGGGCGACGGCGTGGTAGTAGATCCAGGCGTCGAGCTTGAACAGGCCGGCGCCGTCCTTGCCCCACAGGGCCGGGTAGCAGGTCGCGGCCAGCCCGGCCCAGGCGATCACCCGGGCCGCGCGCGATCTCAGGGCCAGTCTCAGGGTCCGGGTCACCTCCACGGGCCAGGAGTGTAATGGAGCGTCGCCTCTCAATGCGATGGGTGCGGCCGGCGGGCGGCGCCCGTCACCGCTGGTCGGCCAGGCCCTCGAGCGGGATGCGGCAATGGGCGCGGGCGCGCCGCAGGACCCGCAGACTGCCCGCCGTCACCGCCGCGCCGATCCAGGCGAAGCCGGCCACCAGCAGGTAGCCGCCGCGCGAGCCCGAGGCGTCCAGGACCCGCCCGGCGACCAGGGACCCCAGGGACACGCCGATATTGAGGGCGGTGCTGACCCAGGCCAGCCCCTCCGTCAGCTGGGAGGGCGCCACCGTCACCTGGACGATGTTGTTGCCGCTGGTGATGGTCGGGGCGATGGCCAGGCCGGTGAGCGCGTACAGGGCCGACAGCACCGCGAGGTTCGGGGCGACGGTGAAGGTCGAGGCGCCCAGCGCCAGGGCCAGCGCCCCGGCCGCCAGCTGCTTCCACAGCGGCCACCCCCACGAGCGCGATCCGTACGCGAGTGCGGCGAGGAAGGACCCGGCCGCCCAGGCCGCCAGGGCCGCGCCCGCGGCGGGCTTCTGACCGAGCTCGGTGGCGAAGGCGACGACGGCGACGTCGTTGGCCCCGAACATCGCACCGGAAGTGAGGAATATCACGACGATGGACGCGACTGCGCCGTGGCCCAGCACCGGCCGGTGCGACGTCGGCGCCGGAGCGTCCGGGCCCTGCGCGCGCCCGACTGCGCCGCGGCCCGGACGCGCCGTCCGGCGCTGGCGCGGGTGCGGGGCGGGCTCGGTGGCCCGCTGGGACAGGAACCACAGCCCCCCGCCCGTCTGGAGGGCCATGGCGGCGATCCAGCCGCTGGTGACCGGCAGCGCCGGCGTCGTGCACAGGGCGGTGGCCAGGACGGGGCCGATCATGAAGGCCGTCTCGTCCAGGGCCGCCTCCAGGGAGAAGGCCGTGTGGATGTCGTCGGGCGACTCCAGCAGCGCCGTCCAGCGCGAGCGCACCAGCGAGCCCATGGACCCCGACAGCGCGCCGGCCAGGGCGGACAGCGCGATGAGCGACCACGGCGCCGCGCGGTGCTGCGCGGCCGCGGCCAGGGCGAGCAGCGCGGCGCTGGAGGCGACCAGGGCCGGCGCCATGACCCGCGCCTGCCCGTGGGCGTCGACCAGGCGGGCCAGGAGGGGCGCGCCGACGGCGGCCGCGACGATATTGGCGGCGCTGACCGCCCCGGCCGCCGAGTAGGAGCCGTACAGGTCCTGGACCGCCAGAATGGTGGAGATGCCCACCATGGACATGGGGAAGCGGGCCAGGAGCCCCGCGGCGGAGAAGCGCAGGGCCCCCGGCCTGCGCAGAATGCGGCCGTAGGCGGTGGGCATATGCGGTTTTCGCGGTCCCCGCTCAGTGGCTCTTGTTGATCTGGCTGTCCCGCGAGAGCTTGAACCCCTGCCCGGTGACCTGGCTCCAGCACTCGACGCCGTCGTCCTTGGAGGTGCAGGCGAAGGCGTCGCTCTTGGCGCTGGCGTCGTAGGACAGGACGGCCCCGGAGGCGGAGAAGCCCGTGTCGCAGCTGATGGAGACCTCCCCGTTCTTGCCCACGGCCATGGTCAGGGGCTTGCCCGTGGCGTCCGGGCAGCTGCCCTGGGCCCCGGTCGTGTTGTGCTGGTTGATCGTGCACGAGACGGAGTTCTTGCTCAGGGTGCAGCTGACATTGCCGCTCGGGGTGGTGAACCCGCTCAGCTCGATGGCGTTGCTGGGAGCGGGGGCCTTGAAGGTGGGCGTCGCCGAGGGCGTGGGGGTGGGCGTGGGAGTGGGGGTGGGCGTGGGGGTCTTGCTGGGCTTGGCGGACGGGGAGGCGCTCGACGTCCCCTCCGGCGTCTGGGGCGCGGTCGAGGTCTTGTCCGAGGTCTTCGACCCGGCGCCGGCCTCGTCGTCGCCGTCTTTGTCGTTCATCACGGCGAACCACCAGACGATGAGGGCGACGACGAGCACGAGGGCGATGGCCGCCAGGATCCACAGCCAGATGCCCGAGCGCGAGGCCTCCTCCGGCTCGTCCTCGCCGACGCCGAACACGCCTTGATCGGCCGGGGCGCTCCAGGCCTGCTGGGCGGGCTGGGGCTGGTAGGCGGGCTGGGCCTGGTACTGGGGCTGGGCGGGCTGGGGCTGGTAGGCGGGCTGGGCCTGGTACTGCGTCTGGTACTGGGGCTCGGCGGACTGGACCTGGAAGGGGGACTGGGTCTGGTACTGCGTCTGGGCCTCCGCCGGCACGCTCTGCAGGGGCGCCGTGTCGCCCTGGGCCGAGGACGCGGAGACCGGGACGGCGAAGGTCTTCATCTCCTCGGTGGCGGGCTGGCCGTCGGGCAGGGCCTGGGTGGCGGTGACCGGGTCCTGGACCGCCGTGGTGAACGCGCCGTTCGTCTGCGCCTGGGTGCGGGCCGCGAGCGCGGCGTCGACGGCGGGGTCGCCCAGCGTCCCCAACCAGTTCAGCAGATCCGGGTAGGTGCGGGGGTTGGCGGCGATGTACGGGCGCAGACCGGGATAGTTCTGGGCGAGCTCGTGCAGGGTGGTGAGCTCGGCATTGGGGTCCGTCGCCCGTGCGACAAGGTCGTCCTGAGCCTGAGACATGCTGAGTCCTCCGGAGAGTGGTACCCGACGCAGGCAAACGGGGCGCCCGGTTTCTCCGGTGCCCTTGACTCGAATGGTCGTGCGCGGGTGTCGGCGGGTACCGACTGCCGAGAGCCTACCCGAGGCCCCGCCCTTGCGCCCGGGCCGTTAGTATGGTGGCCGTAGCGCGGTCGTTACCGGCCGGGCGATCGGCCGCCGGTCGGCTCGCCGGTTATCCGGCCCCGGTCGCGCGGCCCCCGGCCCCGTCGATCACTCGGCGATCACTCGGCCGCCGGCCGGCTCCCGGCCGCCCGCCGGGTACTTCTTCCCCTCGTCCGAGCCGGTCGTCGGGGCGGGGCTACACTCCGATGGCGCCCTGGGCCGGTATCGTCGGTGGAGCCGGTTCGAGCCCTCCCGCACCGTGCGGCGGGGGCGCGGGCGCCGACCATGGACGCGAGGGAGAATCGATGATCGAGTCGCACGACGCCGTCGGGGCAGCCACCATGAATGCTCCTTCGGCGCCGTGCGTCGTGCCCGTTCCCAGATTCGGGGCGGCGACCGACGTCGGCCGTCTGCGCTCGGTCAACGAGGACGGCTACCTCGCCACCGCCCCCGCCTTCATCGTCGTCGACGGCATGGGCGGGCACGCCGCCGGGCGCTCGGCCACCCGCGCCGCCCTCGGGGCGCTCGGGGCGCTGACCTCCACGCGCGTGACCGACGTCGACACCGTCGTCGACACCGTGCGCGCCGCGGCCGCCGCCGTCACCGCCATCCCCTCCCACGCCCTGTACCGGCCCGGGGCCACGGTCGCCGGGGTCGTCCTGGCCTCCCTCGCCGAGGGGCCGACCTGGATCGCCTTCAATATCGGCGACGCCCGCGTCTACCTGCTGCGCGAGGGCCTGCTCGAGCAGGTCACCAAGGACCACTCCCACGTCCAGGCCCTCATCGACGCCCACCGCCTCACCCCGATGGAGGCCCGCACCGATCCGCGGCGCAATGTCGTCACCCGGGCCCTGGGCGGCGGTATCAACGACGCGGGCGTGCCCGACACCCACCTGCTGCCCGTGCGCGGCGGGGACCGCATCCTCGTGTGCTCCGACGGCCTGAGCGACGAGCTCGACGACGAGGCCCTCGCCACGGTGCTGGGCGCGGGCCTGCCGCCGCAGCGCACCGCCGAGATGTGCATCGCCGCGGCCCTGGAGGCCGGCGGTCACGACAATGCGACGGCCCTCGTCGTCGACATGCCCCCCTGGGAGGGCGCGTGATCGGGGCGAGCACCGGGATCATCGAGTTGCGCGGGCGCTACGGCGTCGCGCAGCTGCGCGCCGACGCCCCCGCGGACCTCGTCGCGCGGCTGCGGGAGCTGCTGGAGGGGGACGACGGCGCCGCCGACGACCCCCGGGATGACGCCGCCCGGGACGGCATCGTCCGTGACGACGGCCCCGGGCCGACCGCCCCGCTCCGCCCCGCTCCAGCGGGGGCGGGGCCCCGATATCCCCATGCCCGATTGTGAAACACGGGATGAATCACCCAAGACGATTCGTCCTGCCACTCAGCCGCTGAACGCAGCGTTGGCGCAATCTCTCGAACCTACAGAAACCAACAAAGGAGTCACAGTGTCACACGGCCCAACTACCGCCGAACAAGGCGGTACTGTCAAGCTGCCCCCGCTCACCCCGGGCCCCTATCGCGCCCGTCTGACCGTCGTCGCCCTGATCGCCACGCTGGGCGGTCTGCTCTTCGGCTACGACACCAGCGTCATCAACGGCGCCCAGAGCTTCTTGGTCCGGCCCGACCAGCTGGATCTCAGCAACTTCGGCCTGGGCATCGCGGTCAGCTCACTGCTGTTCGCCAGCGCGGTCGGCGCCCTGACCGGGGGCCGGATCTCCGACAGGATCGGGCGCAAGACCACGATCACCGTCATGGCCTCGCTGTTCATCGTGGGCGTGGTCATCGTCGTCATCGCCGCCAACCTGCTCATGCTGGCGGGCGGTCGCATCATCCTGGGTCTCGCCGTGGGCGCGGCCTCCGTCGTCGTGCCGGTCTACCTGGCCGAGCTCGCCCCCTACGAGATTCGTGGCTCACTGGCCGGCCGCAACGAGATGATGATCGTCACCGGTCAGCTGCTGGCCATCATCATGAACGCCATCATCGGCAATGTCTGGGGCCAGCAGTACCCCTGGGTGTGGCGTGTCATGTTCGCGTTGGCGGCTGTCCCTGCGCTCCTCCTGCTGCTGGGGGTCACCCGACTGCCGGAGTCGCCGCGCTGGCTGGCCGACAAGGGACGCGAGGAGGAGGCCCTCAAGATCCTCGACAGCCTCAGGCCTGAGGGGCGGGCCAAGCCCGAGCTAGCGGAGATCGAGGCTGCCAGCAAAGAGGAGGCAGGCCGGGTCAACATGACGATCTCGGAGATCTTCTCCAACAAGAACCTGGTGCGCATCCTCCTCGTGGGCTGCGGCATCGGCTTCTTCCAGCAGACCACGGGTATCAACTCCATCCTCTACTACGGCGAGAGGGTGCTGGAGGAGTCCGGGTTCAGCACGGGCGCGGCCCTCATCGCCAATATCGCCCCCGCCACCATCTCGGTGATCGCCGCGATCGTCGCCCTGCAGATGATGGACCGGTTCTCGCGCCGCAAGACCTTCCTGTGGGGCTACGCCCTGGTCGCGATCACGCACGTGCTCATTGCCACCGCGGCCGGCCTGCTGCCGGCGAGCGGCGCGAAGCCCTACATCCTGCTGGCGCTCATCGTGTTCTTCGTCGGCTCCATGCAGCTGTGCCTCAACGTGGCCACCTGGGTGACGCTCTCGGAGATCTTCCCGCTGAAGATGCGCGCCTTCGGCATGGGGCTGTCGGTCTTCGTGCTGTGGATGACCAACTCCTTCCTGGGCCTGTTCTTCGCCAGCGTCATTGCGAGCATCGGGCTGTCCATGTCTTTCGTCGTCTTCGCTGTTCTCAATGCAATCGCCTTCGTCTTCGTCCTCGCATTCGTGCCTGAGACCAAGGGCCGTACTCTGGAGCAGTTGGAGACTGACGTCATGAGTGGCGAGATCTTCAAGCACGGCAAGTAACTCAGGGTCGACGTGCCGAGACTGGTGTGAGCAGCGTCCCAGCGGCCCCTGGGATTCCTGGAGGCGGCTGGGACGCGGACGTTCTGCAGATCCGAGAGGATCGGATTGAAGCCGATCGTCCGGTTCTGACACACTGTCTCAGTTCCCGTTCTACTGCATCAGTCCCGGTTGATGCCTGCACTGAATAGATCTCTACACATATCTGCCGCCCATGACGTACACGGTGACTGGTCCATGAACCCGCATCCGCCGCGCAGCGCGCCGCC
>ERZ772993.620-NODE-620-length-16452-cov-14.571568_pt1 | contig 16452 bp, 13 predicted proteins | sample MGYA00580670_ERZ772993 | MGnify/ENA primary metagenome ERZ772993 (study PRJEB29015, sample SAMEA2737936) | human oral metagenome | biome: human oral; feature: human-associated habitat; material: dental | place: China | collected 2136 ... | reverse complement strand
CCTCATTCGATAGTAGGAGTCCCAGTGTGTGGGCAGCTGATCGTTCGAGCGCAGTCTCTCCGGGGAAGGAGAGACGAGTGAGACGTGAGGGGTGAATGATGGCGCTGATGCATGATGTGAGTAGGATGCGGCGAAAAAAGACAAGTACGCTTGATTCGCGTAGAGCCATCGCAGTGCGCATGGTAGCCAATGGACGGAGAGTCTGATGTTGGCGACGGTTATGAACGGGAGCCGCCAGTCCTGGGAGGAGTCGGCCGACGGCCTGACCGAGACCGTGGGTGCGCCATCACCGCGCGAGAAGAGGCGAGTGGCGAGCCGTGGACGCTCTGGAACGCTCCGCTCGCGCCATCACTGCGCGTGAAGAGGTGAGTGGGACGTCGGTGGTGGACGATGAGGCGGTCGGACGGGGCCCGACGACGGCGCCCGCCCCGCTCCGTGTCCCCCGGGCGATGGGGGGCGTGCGGTGGCCGCCCTCACGGCCGCGTCGACGGAGACCGTGTCTCCCGGGCGATAGGGGACGTGCTGCGCTCCACGCGTGAGGAGGGCGCCCGTCTGCGTGTCCCGCCCCGGGGACGTGGCGCCGGTGACGATCAATGGTGCTCACCGCCGTCCTCCTGCGCGTCTCCGCTCCCGCCCCTGGGGGAGTCGGCCCGTGCGTGTGCCGCGCACGCCGCATCACCGCCCTCCGCTCCCGCCCCTGGGGGAGTCGGCCGTAGTCGACGAGGTCGTCCTGCTGGTCGTGATCCCGCCCTCGCCCCGGTTCGCGCTGCCCGGTCTGGATGCCGGCGTCGTCGGACAGTCCGTCACCCGGGTTCCTCCCCGGTTCGCGCCGCCCGGCCGGCACGGCCCCGGGGCCGAAGCGGGTGGGGCGACCCTGGTCGGGGCCTGCCGCGGCCCCGCCGCCGCGGTCCGAGCCGGCCCGGACCCCTCGTCCCGGCCGCGAGTCACTGCGGTCCCCGCCATCGCAGTCCGAACTCCAACCGCTCCCGGGCGAGCCTCCGAGCGGGAGCCTCACAGGAACCGCCACCACGCCAGGAGACGCACCCCGGCGCCCCCCAATCCGCGAGATCGCCGGGTAACCCGCGAGCACGTACCTCTGGCAGACGTGCTCGCGGGTTAAGTGACGTGCTCGCGGACCGCGGCGCAGGTCCCCGGGCGCCCAGGACGCCGAGACGTGGACAGCGACAGTCCCGACGCGGACAGCGACGGCCCTGGCAGGCCCGGTGCACCCGGGTGAGCCCCGCGCCCGCGTCGGAACCGAGGCCATCGGCATCCGCTTCGCCTCCGAGACGGGGTGAGCCCCGCGCCCGCGTCGGGACCGGCAAACCCGCCCCGCCCCGGCGGCGGTTCCTGAGAACTCTCTCATCATCGTCTCATGGCTGTCTCCTGACCCACGTCGATCCTGGTTCCACAGGCCTGGAAAAGGAGAGGCACAGTGAGTCAGGACACCACCCGCATCGTGCTCTACAGCCATGACGCGCTCGGGCTCGGGCACCTGCGCCGCAATCTCGCGCTCGCCCATCAGCTCGCCCACGACCTGCCGCGCCTGACCGGAGCGGGCGTCACCGGCCTGCTGGTCGCCGGCCTGGCGCCCCCCGCTGACTTCCTCCTGCCCCCGGGATTCGACTGGCTCATCCTGCCGGGCTTCACCAAGAGCCCCGTCGGCTACCGCCCCAGGCGCCTGCGGGACACGCCCCAGTCGCTGGCGGCGCTGCGCTCCGCCCTCGTCGCAACCGCCCTGACCGACTTCGCCCCCGCGCTCGTCATCGTCGACCGGCACCTGTACGGGGTGCGCGGCGAGCTGTGCGCCCCGCTGCACCGCCTGCGCGAGGCCCGCCCCGCCACGCGCATAGTCCTGGGCCTGCGGGAGGTCCTCGACGACCCCGAGACGGCCGCCTCCGAGTGGGAGGCCCTGGACTCCCCCGACGCCCTGCGCCGGATCATCGACGAGGTCTGGGTCTACGGCGACCAGCGCGTCCACGACCCCCTCGCCTCCGGCGAGATCCCGGACTTCCTGCACGACCTCGCCGTCTTCACCGGCTACCTCGCCGACGGGCGCGCCCTGCTGGACCGCGAGCGCTGCCGGAGCGAGGCCCCCTTCGTCCTGACCACCGTCGGCGGCGGCTGCGACGGGGCGCGGCTGCTCACGATGGCCGCGGGTCTGACCCCTCCGCCCGGGTACCGCCACATGCTCGTCACCGGCCCCCAGCTCGGCGAGGCCGACGCCGCGGCCGTGCGCGACGCCGCCGCGCCGGGCACCGAGATCCGCCGGTGCCCGCCGGGACTGAGCCGGTACATCGAGCGGGCCTCCGCCGTGGTGACCATGGGCGGCTACAACACGGTCTGCGAGGTCCTGGCCTCGTCGGCGCCGGCCCTCATCGTGCCCCGCGAGGAGCCGCGCCGCGAGCAGCTCATCCGCGCCCGCGCCCTTCAGGACGCGGGGGCCGTGGACGTCATGAGGGACGCCGATCTCGACGCCGGGGCCCTGACCCGGTGGGTCGCCCGGGCGGTCACCCGCCGGGTCCTGCGCGCCCACCTGCGGCGCGACGGGCTGCGCGCCTCCACCCGCCGGGCCGCCGCCCTGCTGCGCCCCGATCCGAGTATCAGTCACCGACGACAGGAGAAGGCCTCATGAGCCGCATCGGATACGTCCTCAAGGTCTACCCCCGCTTCTCCGAGACCTTCATCGTCACCGAGATCCTGGCCCGCGAGGAGCTGGGGGACGACCTGACCATCTACGCGCTGCGCCCCACCACCGACTCGCGCTTCCACCCGGAGATCGCCCGGGTCCGCGCGGGGGTGTCGTGGATGCCGCGCCCCTTCAAGGCCTGCGAGCTGTGGAGCCTGCTGGCGGACTCGCTGCCCGACGCCGGGCAGCGCTCGCGCCTGGCCGGGATCATGCCCGTCCTGGCGGGCCTGCCGGGCGACGACGTCGCCCAGGGCGTGGCCCTGGCGGCGGCGGCGCGGGCCGACGGCGTGACCCACCTGCACGCGCACTTCGCCTCCCTGGCGGCGCGCATCGCCTGGATCGCCTCGCGCCTGAGCGGCATCCCCTACACGGTGACCACCCACGCCAAGGACATCTTCCACGACGGCGTCGACCCCGTCTGGCTGCGGCGCGTGTGCTCCGACGCCGATCGGGTCATCGCCATCAGCCGGTTCAACGAGCGCCACCTGCGCACGGTGCTGGAGGGGACCGGGGCGCGGATCTGCCTGCGCTACAACGCCCTGGAGCTCGACCGCTTCCCCTTCCGGCCGCCGGCGCCGCCCGCGCCGGGCACCGCCCTGAGGGTGGCCGCGGTGGGCCGCCTGGTGCCCAAGAAGGGCTTCGAGGTCCTGCTGCGGGCGCTGGCCGCCCTGGTCGACTCCGGCGTGGAGGTCACGGCGGTGATCGCCGGCGAGGGGGAGCTCGGCGACTCGCTGGCCGCGCTCGTGCGGGAGCTGGGGCTGGGCGAGCGGGTCCAGCTGCCCGGGGCGCTGACCCAGAGCGAGGTGCGCTCCCTGCTGAACGGCTCCCACGTCCTGGTCGCGCCGTGCGTGCCCGCCGCGGACGGCAATGTCGACGGCCTGCCCACGGTGGTCCTGGAGGCCATGGCCTGCGGGACGCCGGTGGTCGCCACCGCGGTGACCGGCATGCCGGAGGTGGTGCGCGACGGCGAGACCGGGATCCTGCTGCCCCCGGGCGATGCGCCGGCCCTGGCCCGCGCCCTGCGGGGCCTGGCCGACGGGTCGGTCGATCCGGCCCCCCTGGCGGCCGGGGCGCGCGGGCTCATCGAGGAGGAGTTCGACTCCCGCGCCCAGGCGGCGGTGCTGTCCGCCTGGCAGCGCGAGCGGCCGGGTGAGCGGCCGGACGGGCAACCGGACGCGGAGGCGCGGGGGGCGGAGCGGCCGGGTGAGCGGCGGCCGGAGCAGCCGGCCGGGCGGCTGGCCGGCGCCGGGACGGAGGAGGTCGGCTGATGCGCGTGTCCTATGTGTGCCTGGACCCCGGCGTGCCCGTCTTCGGCGCCAAGGGCGCCAGCGTCCACGTCCAGGAGGTGGTGCGCGCCCTGCGCCGCGCCGGTCACGAGGTGGTTCTCCACGCGGCCCGCCGCGGCGGCCTCGTCCCCGCGGACCTGGCCGACCTGACGGTCGTGGAGACGCCGGTGCGCGCGGACGACCCCGCCGGGCGCGAGCGGGCGCAGGCGGAGGCCTCCCGGCGCGCGGCCCGCGACGTCCTGGAGCGCGGCGCCGACCTCGTCTACGAGCGCTACTCCCTGTTCTCCACCGCGCTGGCCGACGTCGCACGCGCCGCGGGCGCGCCCGGCGTGCTGGAGGTCAACGCCCCCCTCATCGACGAGCAGAGCAGGCACCGGGTCCTGGTGGACGGGGCCGGCGCACTGGCCGCCCTGCGCGCCCAGGCCGGGCGGGCGCGCCTGACCGCGTGCGTGTCCGACCCGGTGCGCCGGTGGGTGGAGCGCCTGGTGCCGGGCTGCCGCGCCGCGACCGTGCCCAACGGCGTGTCCCTGGAGCGCATCCGGCCCTCCCGGGAGGATCCCGGCGGTGTCGTCGTCGTCTTCGTGGGGACCCTCAAGCCCTGGCACGGCGTGGACGACCTGCTCCGGGCCGCGGCGATGGCCCGCGCCCCGTGGAGCCTGCGCATCATCGGCGACGGCCCGCAGATGCCCGCGCTGCGCGCCCTGGCCGGCGACCTCGGGCTCGACGTCGACTTCCGGGGGGAGGTGGCCCCCGACCGGATCCCCGCGCACCTGGCCGGGGCGGCCATCGCCGTCGCCCCCTACCCGGACCTGGGCGGGGCGGACGAGCAGTACTTCTCCCCCCTCAAGGTCCTGGAGTACCTGGCCGCGGGCCTGCCGGTGGTCGGCTCCGCCGTCGGTCAGCTGCCCGGGATGCTGCGCGGCGCCGGGGTGCTCGTGCCGCCCTCCGACCCGGCGCGCCTGGCCGGGGCGATCGACGCCCTGGCGCTCGACGCGGACGAGCGGGCCCGCCTGGGCGCCGCGGGGCGCCGGGCGGCCGAGGAGCGCCACGGCTGGGACCGGGTGGTGGCCGACGTGCTCTGCCGGCTGGGGCCGGAGGGGGGCGCGTCATGAGCGCCCGCGTGCGCCGCTCGGCGCTGACCCGCACCCTGCGCCTGGTGGGCCCCGACCTGCGCCCCCACCTGCTGATGGTGACGGGCGGGACCCTGGCCCTGATGTGCGAGGTCGTCTTCCGGGTGCTCGAGCCCTGGCCCATGAAGATCGTCGTCGACTCCGTCCTGTCCTCGCTGGGCACGAGCACCGGCTACGCGCCCGCCAGCGTCCTGGGCCTGGTGGCCTGCGGGGCGGGGCTCATGGGGATCGTGTTCATGCGGGCGCTGTGCAACTACCTGGCCACCGTGTCCTTCGCGCTGGCCGGCTCGCGCACGGCGATCGCGCTGCGGGCGCGCGCCTTCCGGCACGTGGCGGGCCTGTCCCAGCAGTTCCACGCCCGCAACCGCAGCGCCGACACCGTCCAGCGCCTGGTCTCCGACATCGCCCGCATGCAGGACGTGGCCGTGACCGCCGGCCTGCCGCTGGCCGCCAATGTGCTCACGCTCCTGGTCATGGTCGTGGTCATGTTCGTCCTCGACCCGCTGCTGGCGCTCGTCGTCGTCGCGGCCGTGATCGTCTTCCTGGTCACCTCCTCGGGCAGCTCCAAGCGGATCACGACGGCGTCGCGGCGCACCCGCAAGAGCGAGGGGCAGCTGGCCAACACCGCCCAGGAGGCGCTGGCCACCATCAAGGTGGTGCAGGCCTACGGGCTGGAGGAGCTGATCCTGGACCGCTTCATCGGGGCCAACCGCGACTCGCTGCGCACCGGGGTGCGCTCCCTGCGCCTGGCGGCGCGCCTGGAGCGCTCCACCGACGTCCTGGTGGGCGCGGCCACCGCCCTGGTCATGGTCGGCGGCGGGCTGCGCGTGCTCCAGGGGGCGATGACGCCGGGGGACCTGGTCCTGTTCACCACCTACCTGCGCACCACCATGAAGCCGCTGCGGGACATGGCCAAGTACACCGGGCGCATCGCCCGCGCCACCGCCTCGGGCGAGCGCGTCGCCGACCTCATGGCGGTGGTCCCCGACATCGTCTCGCCCGCCTCCCCCCTGCCCCTGGGACGGGTGCGCGGGCGCATCGACTTCGACGGCGTGGTCACCCGCTACGACGGCAACGAGGTCCTCCACGGCATCAGCCTGACGGTCGAGCCGGGCGAGCACGTGGCGCTCGTGGGCCCCTCGGGGTCGGGCAAGTCCACGCTGGTGTCCCTGGTGGTGCGCGCCCTGGACCCGGTGGCCGGCGAGGTCCGCCTCGACGGGCTGCCCCTGCCGGCGCTCGACCTGGGCGAGCTGCGCGCCGGCGTGTCCGTCCTCCACCAGGACGCGGTCCTGCTCACCGGCACCATCCGCGACAACATCCGCATGGGGCGGCCCGACGCGACCGACGCCGAGGTCGAGGCCGCGGCGCGCCGGGCGGGCGCCCACGACTTCATCGTCTCCCTGCCCGGCGGCTACGCCACCCCCGTCGGGGAGCGGGGCGACACCCTGTCCGGGGGGCAGCGCCAGCGCGTGGCCATCGCCCGGGCGCTGCTGCGCGACACGCCGGTGGTCATCCTCGACGAGGCCACCACGGGGCTGGACCCCGCGGCCCGCGCCCTCGTGCTCGACGCCGTCGACCGCCTCGCGCGCGGCCGGACCACGCTCATCGTCACCCACGACGCCGACGTCGCCGTGCGGGCGGACCGGGTCGTGTGGATCGAGGACGGCCGGGTCGTCCTGGACGACTCCCCCGAGCGCCTGCTCGCCCGCTCCCGGATCTTCCGCTCCTGGACCGGGGCGAGCCCGGCGCCGGGCGCGCACGCCGCCGGAGGCGGGCGCCATGGACGCTAGCACCCCGGCCGCCGTCGAGGCCGTGCTCGACCAGGACCGGCTGTCCGAGCTGATCGGCCGGCCGGTGCGCGCCGCCCGGCTGCGCATCAAGCCGGACGTGTCGCTGACGGTGGGCCTGGAGGACGCGGCCACCGGCCGGCCCGCCGGCTGGGCCCGCCTGATGTGGCCCTCCGGCCGCGCCAAGGCGGACAGGGCCGCGCGCCGCGCCCGCGCCCGCGGCCTGCGCACCGTGCGGCGCGAGCTCGACGGCGGCCTGGTGCTGCACGCCGGCCGGCTCGCCTCCGACCCCGCGCTCATGGAGCACGTGGGCCGGGCCGCGGCCGGCGGGCTCGTGGAGGACCCCGACGGCGCGCGGGTGCTGCGCCACAACCCCCTGCGGCGCCTGGTCGTGCGCACCGGCGCCGGGGTGGTGCGCATCACCTCCGCCCCCCAGGACGACGAGCTGCGCCTGCGCGACTTCATCGGCGCCCGCGTCCCGGGCGCGCCGATCCCCTCCGCGGCGCCCGGGTTCGCCGCCCCGGGCCCGCCGACGCATATCAGCGCCCTGAGATTCGTGGGCGACACCGACCTGGAGCGCGCGGCGCGCCCGGGGGCGAGTGCGGCGGGCGCGCTCGCCGCGGCGAGTGCCGCGGCCGGGGCCGCCCTGGCCGCCCTGCACGCCTCGACCCGGCGCCTGCCCCCCGACCTGGCGGCCCGTCTGCCCGGGCGGCGGGCCGACGGGCGGCGGGCGGGAGCCGTCCACGCCTCGGTCCTGCGGGCCCTGGACCCGGCGCTGGCGGCCCGGGTGCTCGCCCTGGACGAGCGCCTGCCCGCCGATCCGCCCGCCCCCCGGGTCCTCGCCCACGGCGACTTCACGCCCGACCAGGTCCTGGTGCGCCTGGACGACGGCGCCGTGTGGCTCACCGACTTCGAGCGCTCCCGGCTGGCCCCCGCCGCGACCGACCTGGGCTCCTACCTGGCGGTCGTCGACGACGCGACGGCGCGCGCCCTCCTGGACGGCTACGCCGACGCCGGCGGGCGGGTGCCGGACAGGGCCGACCTGGCCGCGGGGGCGGTGCGCGCCCGCCTGGAGCGCCTGGCCGAGCCGCTGCGCCACGCCGACCCGCTCTGGCGCGAGCGCATCGGCCGGGAACTGGAAGAGTTGGAGGGGACATGCGCGACACACTGACTCGACCCCCCGGCACCGGGTGCGGCCCGGCCCCCGCCCTGGCGCGGATCCCCGGGCTGCGCCGGGCCTGGCCGGAGGCCGACGGCGCCATCGCCTTCGAGGCCGTGGACGCCTCCGACGGCCTGCTGCGGGCCGGGCGCGTCGACCACGCCGGGGCCTGGCGCCTGATGCCCTACGCCGCCGACCCCGACCTGCCGGGGCTGACGCCCGGCTCGGCGGCCGACCTGGGCGGGCGCCTGGTGGTCCACAGGCCGGGACGGCGCGCCGTCGTCGTCGGCGAGCACCTGGTGCGCAAGATCGTGCGCCCGGGCCGGGCCCGCCGTCTCTTCCCGCCGCGGGCGCGCCGCGTCTTCGAGAGCGCCGGGCTGCGCGTGCCCGGAGTCGTGGGCCGCGGCGCCGATCATCTCGACCTGGAGCTCGTGCCGGGGCGGTCCCTGCACGAGCTGGGGGACGCGGGACTGGCCGGCTGGCGGCGCCTGGCCCGGGTGTGGCCCGACGCCGTACGGGACGCGGCCGCGCTGCCGGAGCACACGGGCGCGCACGAGGCGGGCGTGCTGCACCGGTGGCTGGTCCGGGCGCGCGCGGCCGGCGCCCTGGACGTCCTGGACGCCGTCGGCGGCCGAGGCCGGATCGAACGGAGCGTTGAGCGGGCGTGCGCCGCCCTGGACGAGGACCGCGGCCCCGCGGTCGCAGCCCACCGGGACCTGCATGACGGCCAGCTCCTGTGGGACGGGTGCGATCTGTCACTGATCGACCTGGACACCGCCGCCACCGCCGAGGCCGCCCTGGACCTGGGCAACCTCGCCGCGCACGTCGACCTCATGCGCGTGACCGGCCGCCTGGGCGCCGCGGCCCACGACCGCGTCCTGGGCCTGCTGGACGACGTCGCCGCGCACCTGCCCACCACCGCGCGGCGGCTGCGCACCTACACTGACGCCGCGCGCCTGCGCCTGGCCCTCGTCCACGTCTTCCGCCCCGGCGCCGGCGCCTGGCTGGCGGCCTGGACCCATCTCGCCCTGAACAGCACCACCACCCTCGGATGGAGAGCAGAATGAGACTGACAGTGATCGGCTGCGGCTACCTCGGAGCCGTCCACGCCGCGGCCATGGCCGACCTGGGCCACCACGTCCTGGGCGTGGAGACCGACCCGGCGCGCCTGGAGCGGCTGGTGCGCGGGGAGGCCCCCTTCTACGAGCCCGGCCTGGACGAGCTGCTGCGCCGGGGCGCCCGGCAGGGGCGCCTGCACTACGCCACGGCGCCCGGCACCACGCGCCGCACCCGCGCCGACGTCCACTTCCTGGCCGTCGGCACGCCCCAGTCGCCGTCGGGCCGCGGAGCGGACCTGAGCCACCTGTGGCGGGCGGTCGACACCCTGGCGGCGACGCTGCCGCCGCGCGAGCGCCTGGACGAGCTGCCGCTGGTGGTCGGCAAGTCGACCGTGCCGGTGGGCACCGCCCAGCGGGTCGCCGACCGCCTGGCCGGGCGCGCCCTGGTCGTGTGGAACCCCGAGTTCCTGCGCGAGGGCCTGGCCGTGTCCGACACCCTGCGCCCCGACCGCATCGTCTACGGCCTGCCGTCCGACCCCGCGCGGGCCGAACGGGCCCGCGCGGTCCTGGACGAGGTCTACGCCCCCATCCTCGAGGCGGACGTGCCCCGGCTGACCATGGACTACCAGACCGCCGAACTGGTCAAGACGGCGGCCAACGCCTTCCTCGCCACGAAGATCAGCTTCATCAACGCCATGTCCGCCCTGTGCGACGCCGCGGGGGCCGACGTCGCCGTGCTGGCCGACGCCATCGGGCGCGACGCGCGCATCGGCCACCGCTTCCTGCGCGCCGGCATCGGCTTCGGCGGGGGCTGCCTGCCCAAGGACCTGCGCGGGCTGGAGCAGCGCGCCGCCGAGCTGGGCGCCGACGGCCTCGCCTCGTTCCTGGACCGGGTCGACGCCATCAACCGCGGGCAGCGCGACCACGTGACGCGGATGGCCCTGGACGCCCTGGGCCCCGACCCCGCGGGCCGGGCGGTGACGATCCTGGGCGTCACCTTCAAGCCGGACAGCGACGACCTGCGCGACTCCCCCGTGCTGGAGGTGGCGCTGCGCCTGAGGGACGCCGGCGCCGTCGTCACCGTCCACGACCCCAGGGGCCTGGCGGGCCTGTCCCGCCACCACCCCGACCTGCGCGCCCAGCCCGACGCCCTGCGGGCGCTGGAGGGCGCCGAGCTGGTCATCCTGGGCACGGAGTGGAAGGAGCTGACGGACCTGGATCCTGCGGCGGCGGCGGCGCGGGCGGCCCGGCCCGTGCTCATCGACGCGCGCAACGCCCTGGTCCCCTCCCGGTGGACGGCGGCCGGGTGGGACTACCGCGGCATCGGCCGCCACGCCGGTCCGCGGCGGAGCGCGCCCGCACCCGATCGCGCGGACGCCGCGGCCGGATGAACCCCGCCGCCGCGCTCCGCCGGGCCACGATCCGCACCCGGCTGACGTGGACGATCATCGCGGTCTCCCTGGTCGCCCTGCTCACCTCCGGGGCGGCGGTGTGGGTGCTGGGCCTGCGCAGCCTCCACGACGACGTCGACACGCGCCTGGCCCTGACCCGCGCCGAGCTGCGCCAGATGGCGGGCAGGGGGGCCGACCCGGTGACGGGCCGCGCCCTGACCGACCCCGCGCAGGTCGTCCTGGCGCACCTGGAGCGCTCGAACCTGCCCCCCTTCGACAGCGAGCTCGGCATTGTCGACGGGCGGGCGCGGTGGGTCTCCGCCCAGGGCGACGGGGCGTCCCTCCGGTCCGACACGGCGCTCATGGACCGGCTGCTGGCGCTGTCGCAGACGGGCGAGTCGGTCATCGAGACCGTCGAGACGGCCTCCGGGCGCCACCGGGTGCTGGTCGTGCCGCTGAACGACGGCGTCCAGCGGGCCGCCCTGGCGCGCGCGGTCGACCTGGGCGCCGCGGAGGCCGAGCTGCGGGGCACCATGGGCCTGTACGCGGCGTCCGCCGTCGTCACGGTCGCCCTGGCCGGCGCGCTGTCGTGGTTCGGCGTGGAGCGGCTGCTGCGCCCCATCGAGGAGCTGCGCCGGGCCACCGACTCCATCGACGAGCGCGACCTGACCACCCGCGTGGCGGTGCGCGGCCGGGACGACCTGTCCGCCCTGGCCGGCGCCGTCAACCGGATGCTGGACCGCGTCCAGCGCTCCGTCGAGACCCAGCGCGAGCTCCTCGACGACGTCGGGCACGAGCTGCGCACCCCGATCACGGTGGTGCGCGGGCACCTGGAGCTCATCGACGCCGCCGACCCCGACGACGTGCGGCAGACCAGGGAGCTGGCCCTCGACGAGCTCGACCGCATGGGGACGCTGGTCGCGGGCCTGCTGGAGGTCGCCCGCAGCTCGAGCGTCGACTTCGTGTCCCCCGCGCCCACCGACGTCGCCGCGCTGACGGCGCAGGTCTTCGACAAGGCCCGCGCGCTGGGGCCCAGGCACTGGGTCCTGGGCTCCAGCGCCGAGGTGACGGCCGTGCTCGACCCCACGCGCGTCACCGAGGCCTGGCTGGAGCTGGCGACCAATGCGGTCAAGTACTCCCCGCCGGGCTCGCCGATCCGCCTGGGGTCGCTGGTGGCGGGCGACGAGCTGCTCCTGCGGGTGGAGGACCGGGGCATCGGCATCGCCCCGGAGGACCTGCCGACCATACGCCGCCGCCTGGCGCGCGCCCCGCAGGCGGCGGCCATGGCGCCGGGGACGGGCCTGGGCCTGAGCGTCGTGGAGAACATCGCGGCCGCCCACGGCGGGGCCCTTGACGTGGAGTCCGCGCCCGGGCGAGGATCAATCTTCACCCTGCGCCTGCCGCTGACGCCGGCCCGGGGCGCCGCCAACGAGTCGGGAGGAGTCCCGTGAGCACCGTGCTGATCGTCGAGGACGAGGCCCGCATCGCCTCCTTCCTCACCAAGGGCCTCAGGGCCGCGGGCTTCACGCCCCGGGTCGTCACCAGGGGCGGGCAGGCCGTGGAGGCGGTGCTCATGGGCGGGATCGACCTGGTCCTGCTGGACGTGGGGCTGCCCGACATCGACGGCTTCGAGGTCCTCGAGCGCCTGCGCGGGCAGGGCGTGAGGACGCCCATCATCATGCTCACGGCCCGCTCCTCGGTGGCGGACCGCGTCGCGGGCCTGGAGAACGGGGCCGACGACTACATGCCCAAGCCCTTCTCCTTCGAGGAGCTCGTCGCCAGGGTCCGCCTGCGCCTGCGCCCGACGGCGCCGGAGGGCGGGGCGGACGGCCACCTGATCGAGCACGGCGGGCTGGTCCTGGACCTGCGCACCCGGCGCGTGAGCGTCGAGGGGCGCTGGGTCGACCTGTCCGCCCGGGAGTTCTCGCTGGCGGAGACCTTCATGCGCCACCCGGGCCAGGTCCTCAGCCGCGAGCAGCTGCTGGAGCGGGTGTGGGGGATGGACTTCGACCCGGGGTCCAACGTCGTCGACGTGTACGTGTCCTACCTGCGGGGAAAGCTCGGCAAGCAGCGGCTGGAGACGGTCCGGGGCGTCGGCTACCGGCTCGTGTAGTCCCGGCCCGCGCGCGGGTCGCCCGGGCCGGCGGCGGTCAGCCGACCTGCGGGCGCGCCTCACCCGGCCCGGGCGCGCGACTCCGCGCCGCGCCCGGCCGTGCGGCATCAGGCCCGGCCCGGGCGAGGGGGCTCAATCGCCGTCGAGGTCCTCGGCCTCGTTGCCATCCGCCGCGTCGTTGTCGGGATCGTCCGGGGAGGAGGGGGTGGGCAGGACCTGGGGCGGGGGCGCGACGACCTCGGGGGCCGGCTCCGCCCCGGAGGGCGCCTGCACCGTCGAGTCCGAGGGCCCCTGCGCCGCCGAGTCCGGCGGGGCCGGTGGCCCCTGCGCCGCCGAACCCGCCGGGTCCGACGAGTCCGAGGACTCCGCGGGCGCCGTCGTCGAACCCGCGGGCGCCGGGGCCGGGGAGCCCTCCGCGCCGTGGGGCGCGGACGTCATGGTGATCCCCGGCTCGCCGGCGGGCTCGGCGGGCCCGCGCAGCACGACCGCGGCCAGGCCCGCCAGGGCGGCCGCGGCGCTGAGCGCCACCCCCGCGGCGACCGCGCGGCCGCGCCGGGCCCTCACGGGGCGCCCCCGCCCTCAGGGCCGCACATGGCCGTCCCCCTCGACGATCCACTGCGTCGTGGTCAGGGCGGCCAGCCCCATGGGGCCGCGGGCGTGCAGCTTCTGGGTGGAGATGCCCAGCTCCGCGCCCAGCCCCAGCTGGCCGCCGTCGGTGAAGCGCGTCGAGGCGTTGACCATGACGGCGGCGGAGTCGACCGCCGCGACGAAGCGGTTCATGCAGGCCACGTCCCGGGTGAGGATCGCCTCGGTGTGCCCGGTGGACCACCGCGCGATGTGGGCGACGGCCTCCTCCAGGTCGGCGACGACGCGCACGGCCAGGTCGGGGCTGCCGTACTCGGTGGCCCAGTCCTCCTCGGTGGCGGGCACCAGCAGGTCCTCGTGGCCGGAGCCCGCGGCCGCGGGGGCGAGGAGGGCGCGGGCGGCGTCGTCGGCGTGGAGGGTCACTCCCCCGGCCCACAGGGCGGCCGCGGCGTCGGGCAGGAGGGCCCCGGCGGCGTCGCGGTGCACCAGGAGGGTCTCGGCGGCGTTGCACACGCCCACGCGCTGGGTCTTGGCGTTGACGATGATCGGCACGGCGGCGGCGACGTCGGCGGAGGCGTCGGCGTAGATGTGGCAGTTGCCGCTGCCGGTCTCGATGACGGGCACCGCGGACTGCTCGACGACGGCCCTGATGAGCCCGGCGCCGCCGCGCGGGACGAGGACGTCGATGAGGCCGCGGGCCCGCATGAGCGCGGCGGCCCCCGCCCTGCCGGCGGAGTCGATGGTGGCGACCAGGTCGGCCGGCAGGGCGGCGTCGGACAGGGCCCCGCGCAGGACGTCCACAATGGCGGCGTTGGTCTTCTCGGCGGCGCTCCCGCCGCGCAGCACGACGGCGTTGCCGGACTTCAGGGTCAGGGCGGCCACGTCGACGGTCACATTGGGGCGCGCCTCGTAGATCATGCCCACCACGCCCAGGGGGACGCGCACGCGGCGCACCCGCAGGCCGTTGGGCAGGGTGCGGCCGTCGACGATCTCGCCGACCGGGTCGGGCAGGCCCGCGATCTCGCGCAGGGAGTCGGCGATGGCCCCGATGCGCTCGGGCGTCAGGGCCAGGCGGTCGACCAGGCCCGCCCTCATGCCCGCGGCGCGGGCGCGCTCCAGGTCGGCCCCGTTGGCGGCCAGGATGCGCGGGGCGGCCTCCACGAGCCGGTCGGCCATGGCGCGCAGCCCGGCGTCCTTGACCTCGCGGCGCGCCCCGGCCACCGACCGTTGGGCGGCGCGGGCGGCGGTGGCGGTGCGGGCGACCAGGTCGGCGGCCTCCTGCTGGGACGACGGGGCGGCGGCGGTCTCACTCATGGCACCACCATACGGTGCCGGGCGGCCGCGGGGTCCGCGAACGGGTACCGGATCACGGCCTGGTGGCGTAGGATGCCCCTGCGAGGGCATTCGACCGTTCCGCCCACGGCTTGAGCATCCGCACCGCTCGCCGTGGGTTGACACCACCACCACCCGCGGTCGGGTGCCCTCGCCTCACATCCGGGCGCGCCGGGCACGTTTGCTGCGCTGCTTTCCCGCCGCTACGCGCCTTCGCCCTCTGCTGCGCCCCTTCTCCTCGTACAGCGAAGGGTAAAGTGGCGCAGCAGAGCAGGGCGAGCGGAGGAACGGGGGCGCTCATGAGGATCACGCACCTGGCGGCGAGCAACTGGCGGAACTTCAAGAACGTGGAGTTCGACGTCGGCGAGCGCCTGTTCGTCGTGGGCCCCAACGCCGCGGGCAAGTCCAACCTCCTCGACATCTTCCGCTTCCTGGCCGACATCGCCGGTCAAGGTGGCGGGCTCGCCTCCGCCGTCGATCGTCGGGGCGGCCTGAAGAAGGTCCGCAGCCTGTTCGCACGCACCAACGCCAAAGAACGTCTCGTCGTCGACGTGACACTGCGGGACGGCGGCGACTCATGGCGCTACAGACTCTCGGTCAAGGGTGAGGGGAAGGGGCGGAACCGCCCCGTCGTCGACGAGGAACTGGTCGTGAAGAACGGAGAGGAACTGCTCAGGCGTCCCGACGACCGGGATCTGATGGATGAGGTCCTCCTGACCCAGACGCACCTCGAGCAGATCGCATCCAACCAGAGCTTCCGCTCCATCGCCGACTACTTCGATCGAGTCCAGTACTTCCACCTCGTCCCCCAGATCATTCGCGACCCCTCGCGCGCCGTCGTCGCCGATGACGACCCCTTCGGAAGCGATTTCATCACCCAGATGAACGCGACCCCAACTCGTATCCGTGATGCGTGGCTCGGGCGCATGCAGCAGGCCCTGCGCGCAGCAGTGCCCGGATTCGAGTCCCTGACCATTGAGACGGACACCGCCGGCAGACCGCATCTGATCGCCGGCTACAAGAACTGGCGATCAACGCCTTCGAAGCAGAACGAGGCCGACTTCTCCGACGGCACCCTGCGACTCATAGGCCTGCTGTGGGCCATTATCAGGACGCCGGCGAACCCGGGGATCCTGCTGCTGGAGGAGCCCGAGCTGTCCCTCAACAACGCTATCGTGAGAATCCTGCCCTCGGTGCTCGCGCAGGCGCGGCGCTCCTCCGATCTCCAGATCATCCTGTCGACCCACGCCCCCGAGATCCTCAACGACGAGGGGATCGGCCCCGATGAGGTCCTCGTCCTGCGGGTCACGGACGACGGCTCGCGCGCGGACCTCCTCTCCTCGCTGCCGAAGGCGATGGACGACCTCGACCTGGGGCTGACCGTCTCGGAGGTCGTCGACGGACTCATCGCCCCCGCCAATCTCGCGGGTCTGCTCAAGGCCGCGCGGAGTCGTCGATGACGGCCGGGCCCCGCGTCCTGCACGCCCTTCTCAACGAGTGCGCCCCTGAACACCGATACCTTCTCACCGGAAAGGTCCCGGAACGGGACCGGCGCCGCGGTCCAAGACAGCCACGATCAGTGCCAAGGGCCCCAGCGGGGCGGGGCGCAACAGCGCCCGCTCGGCGTCGTTCATGGTCTCGTAGCAAGGGCCCCAGCGGGGCGGGGCGCAACCCTTTCCTCGTCGAGATGTGCATTTCACTCTCGAGAACACCGGTTGGAACTGCGCTGAGCCTTTCTCACTGGGCACGACGGCCCGTGGGTCCGGATCGGCGCGGCGCAAGGGCGGGGAGTCTCGTCGATGCGGGGCCAGCGGCGAGATCGCCGGGTAGGCGTCGAGCACGTCACTTGACCCGCGAGATCGCCGGGTAACCCGCGAGCACGTCTGCTAGAGGTACGTGCTCGCGGGTTAAGTGACGTGCTC
>ERZ772993.610-NODE-610-length-16629-cov-15.449198_pt1 | contig 16629 bp, 10 predicted proteins | sample MGYA00580670_ERZ772993 | MGnify/ENA primary metagenome ERZ772993 (study PRJEB29015, sample SAMEA2737936) | human oral metagenome | biome: human oral; feature: human-associated habitat; material: dental | place: China | collected 2136 ... | reverse complement strand
GCAGATACGTGCGAGGCGGCCCGCCGGCGCTTCATCCGAGCCGCCCGCGCGGGGCGGCGGCCCGCTCACTTCCAGCGCATGAGTCGGGTGGCGGTCAGGAAGAGGACCGCTCCGGCGGCGGCGGTGATGCCGCACCCGAGGAGCGCGTCGCTCAGCTCGGCCACTCCCGTGAGCGACCAGCGCAGGACGTCGAGCAGATAGGTCAGCGGGAGGACGTGCGAGAGGGTCTGCACCCAGCTCGGCAGGATCTCCAGCGGCATCATCGCGCCGGAGGCGAATCCCATGGGCATGACCACGATCGTGACGACGAGGGACACCGCGGAGACGGTCGGAACCGCCAGGCCGACGAGCACGCCCAGGGAGTAGAAGAAGAGCGTGCCCAGGAACACCGGCACGATCGACAGCCCCGCCCAGACCGACAGGTGAACGCCCACCGCCGGGACGAGTCCGACGGCGACGACGAGCGCGGCCTGGATGAGGGCGGTGACGACGGCGACGGTCAGGGCCGAGCCGAGGATCGAGCCCGCACTCATCGGGGCGCTCCGCAGGACGCGCATGACGCCCTTCTCGCGCCACTCGGCGATGTTCATCGCCCCGGCGAACATGCCCACGAAGGCGATGCCGAAGCCCATGACGTTGGGACCGATGGTATCGACGAGGGCGTGTCCGTCCATTCCGGGCAGGTCGCCCATGCTCAGGGCGAGGACCAGGAGCAGCGCCGGTGGGAAGATGAATGAGAAGAACAGGGTGACGGGGTCGCGCAGGCAGGTGCGCGCCAGTGAGGCGGTGAGTGTCTTGTAGGCGGTCATGACGTGTACTCCTTTCCGGTCAGCTCGATGAACGCGTCCTCCAGCGTCGGGCCGTGCACCTGCGCGCCCTCGACCGGCACACCCGCCGCACCGAAGGCCGCGAACGCCTCACCCACATCACGCACACGCACCACCAACCCATCAGCACCCGACTCAACACCCACAACCGGACCCAGCCCCACGACCACATCCGCACAACCACCAGCACCCGGCAACAGCACCGACGCACCACCACCAGCACCAGCCACCAACGACGACGGAGACCCCGTGGCCACCACCCGACCACCATCGAGAACACTGACCACATCGCACAAGCGCTCAGCCTCCTCCAAATAATGAGTCGTGTACACCACCGTCGTCCCCTCCTCGCGCACCGACCCCAGCAGACCCACCAGATCATGCCGCGCCGTCGCATCCAGAGCCGCCGTCGGCTCATCCAGGAACAACACCTCCGGACGATGCACCATCGCCGACGCCACCGCCAGCTTCTGACGCTCACCCCCCGAGAGCCTCTCCACACGGGAGCCGAGCACGTGGTTCAGGCCCATGAGCTCGACGAGCTGCTCGGCGCGGGCGGCCGAGGCCCCGAAGATCGCGGCCACCGTCGACAAGTGCTCCCACACCGTGGCCCGCGAGAAGAACGCCGTGGCCTGCGGCTGAATACCCACCCGAGCCAACAGACCCGGATCCCTGGGCACCGGCGCCCGACCCAGCAGCTCCACACCACCGGCCTCGCACCGACGAACACCCTGAACAATCTCCACCAGAGTCGTCTTACCCGCACCATTAGGACCGATCACACCATGGAACGAACCCCGCTCCACAACAAGATCCACCCCCCGCAGCACCTCACGACCCCCATACGACTGACGCACACCACGCACAACCACCGGTTGCATGCGATCTCCTTTCATGATCGTGCTCGTTCGTTCCGGTCGACCCGCCCGCGCGGGCGACGGCCTCCGGGTGCGCCCACCGGGGTGGCGCGCGCCCGGGAGACCGTCGATCGCCGAGACCGCATCCCGGCGTGCGCCCCGCATCATGGTCAGGCGGTCGCGCAGGACGACGTCGAGGAGCAGGACGAGCAGCTGGATGTGGACGAGGAGCAGGTCGATCCGAACACCGTGTCCGAGTAGTCCAGGTAGTCCTTGACCTCGAAGGTCTCGACGTCGAGCTCACCGAGCTCACCGGCGATCGCGGCGGCGGAGGCGGCGGCGGAAGCGGCGTTGCTGGTCATCATTGATTTCCTTTCACAAGTCCGGTCGGCGACCGGGGTTGGGTGACGGGCGGCGGCTGCCGTCCGCCTGGTCCGGACGGGCGTCCGGAAGTCTTCGGTTCAGGTCGGTTTCGGGTCGGTTCAGATCAGCGACATCAGCAGGCAGGTGGCCCAGGCCAGGACCGCGGACACAGCCGGGACCAGGAGCAGCGGGTAGGTCCGCACCGCCAGGCGCGTCGCCGTGGGCAGGGAGTCGGGCACGCGCCTTCCCCGCCGGAAGCGGGCCGAGGCGATGGGCAGCTGCCGGGTCGCGGTGAGGATCTCCAGTCCCCGCGTCATGTCGGTGTTGGGGAAGGGCGCCAGGCTCAGGATCACGATCGTGAGGTCGATGAGGAGACTGATCGCCCCCCAGGCCGCGACGGCATCGCCCGCCGGGGCCCGCACGGCCACGGTCGCCGGAATCGCCGCGAGCGCGAGGGTGAACAGCGGCCCCGCGGCGACGACGACCAGGCCGCGCCACCTGGCCGGCACGAGTCCCAGGCCGTCCAGGCGGGTGGAGGGCACCGGGATCGGGCCCAGCGACGTCAGGGACAGGGTCGGCCGGCGCCCGCCGCCGAGGCGGACGAAGGCCATGCCGTGGCTCAGCTCGTGCCCCAGCTGGGAGACCATGTGCCAGACGACGACGCCGAGCACCACCAGGAGGATCCGCGGGAGGGGCAGGGCCATCAGGCCGCCCGCCGCCGCCGACACCTCGGTCCAGCGGGTCACGGTCCGCACGAGGGCGAGAACGGCCAGCGGGAGGCCCATGACGGCGAGCACCGGCAGCACGGGGGTCCGCGCCACCGCCCACGCGACCCTCGACACGCCCGTCAGGGGGCCGGATCCCGGGGACGGGGAGGGGACCGGTGACGGCTTCGTCGCCGTTGAGCTCGTGGGGCCGGAGCCCGGGGACGGGGAGGGGACCCCGGCCCGTGCGCCGGTGGACCGGCCCCCGGCGCGCGGCCGCGGGGAGGCCGGATCGCCGCGGCGCCGCGCCGAGTCTTCCGCCCGCTCATCCGCGCGCGGTCTCGGGGCGATCCCGACCGAATCGCGTATTCCCCACGTCGCCCCCCGCTCATCCGCGCGCGGTCGCGGGGAGGTCTCCTGGAGCGGGCTCTCGACGAGCCCGCGAAGGGTGAAGGCGTCGATGAGTCCGCCCACGGTCGCCAGGGGGACGCGCACGCCGGATCCATCCTGGACGCGGTCCTGGACCTGCTCGGCGGTTCCCGGCCGGCGCAGCGCGTCGAGGACGAGGGTCTCCAGGGGGCCGAGGCGGTAGATGCTCCCGTTCTCCCCGGCCGCGGCCTCGGCCACGAGGGTCCTGCCGTCCCAGCCCGCCGGTCCGATGCGCAGGTCGGGCGCGGCGACGGAGTGCACGGTCGGCGCTGCGGTGCTCATGCCGCCGCCTCCGTCGTCCCCGCCTCCATGGCCTGGAGGATCTCGAAGGCGAGGTAGGCCTCGTCCTCGATGGACACCATGAGCCGGTTGTTGGTCATGTGGATGAAGGACATGCCGAGCCGCCACGCGGCGTTGGAGGGGTGGTCGGGCCGGGTCTCGTCGCCGTTCTCGTCGAGGAAGACGATGGCCCGCTCGGCCACGGCGTCCTCGATGCGCCTGCGATAGCCGGCACAGGTTCGGGCCCAGTCGCCGAGGAACCCGGGGAGCCGGTCGCCGGTGCCGGCCAGCACGGACTCGATCACGGGGACGACCGCCTCCCGGAGGGAGTCGACGATCCGCCGGTACCGCGGTTGGTCGGCGTCCTCGGCGTAGGTCGACTCGACTCCGTAGCTCCCGGCCCACCGCGAGTGGTAGGCGCGCAGGAAGGACATGACGACGTCGCGGTCCTCCAGGAGCGCGGCCGCCGTGACCGCCATGGCCTCGGCTCCGATCCCGAGCAGGATCGTGCGCGTGCCGGTGTTGCCCAGGTCGATGACCTCACGCGCGAGCCGGGTGGAGTCGGCGAAGAAGTCCTCCGAGATGACCATGCCGACGCGGCCCCCGTAGCGCTCCAGCTCGGGCTCGTAGTCCCGGGGCTCCACGGTGTTGTTCGGCCTCAGCAGGGGCCGGCCCTCGGCGTCGAAGTAGCGGGGGCGCAGCTCGTCGCCGTACTCCAGGGCGAAGAGGTCGTCGTAGTAGGAGCGGGACTCGATCCGGGCCATGGGGTGCATGGAGGGGCGGCGCTCCAGGTACCGGCCGATGACGGGCATCACCCGCCCGTGGATCTCGCCCCGGGCAGTCTCGTCCGCGGGGAGCAGGCGCAGGCGCACGTGCCCTCCCTCGAGCCAGTAGTTGATGTAGAAGGACAGGCGTACCAGGCCCTCCTCCTCCAGGCGCGCCGCCAGGGGCAGGAGGCACTCCTGGAGCAGGACCTCCGGGTTACCGCCGTAGAACACGTGGTAGGCCATCCAGCGCCGGTCGACGGCGGCGGCGCGGATATCCGGGTTGGTGGTCATGAGACCGCTCCTTCGGTGACGGGGTTCGTGAGGTCGAATCCGAGGACCATCTCGTGAATCCGGTGGTCGTCCTCGCGGTTGATGACGGTCTCGGAGAGGTCGGGCAGCGCCTCGGAGACGTTGAGCCAGCCGTCCTGGCCGCGCCACTCGTGGCTGGAGGCGGCGAGGTTGACCAGGCCGGAGACCTCGAGGTAACGGGGCTTGCCGGGGGGCATGCCGTCCCGACCGGCCAGGGAGACGTAGCAGCGCTCGGGGAGGCCGGCGTCCCGCCACCACCGCACCCACTCCGGGTAGCCCTCCGGCGTCGCGGGATCGGGCTCGGGCAGCAGCGCGGTGGGGACCTGCACCGTGCGGCGGCGCACGACGAGGGAGCCGATGCGCACCCGCGGCAGGGTCCGGGGACCGCACCCCTCCGGGAGGTCGGGCACGAAGGAGGTCGTGACGTTGGAGGCCGGCGCCAGCAGCGCGAGCAGCTGGGTGGGCAGGGGCGTGGCCGACAGGACGAGGTAGCCGAGATAGGCGGGCTGCACCTCCTCGCCGTCGGGGGCCACCAGGGCGAGCCGACTCTCCCCGGGGCGGTCCTCCAGGACGAGGCCGTCGAGGTCCATCCGCGTCGGCGCGCTCGATCCGCCGGGGTCGCCCGGCTGGATGATCTCGGTGCCGAGCAGCGGGCCGTGCAGGTTGAGGTTCGTGAAGGCGGCGCCCCCCGAGACCTCGGCGAGGCGGACGCCCGAGAGCCGGGCGCGCTCCTCCTGGTCGCGGGCGACTCGAGCCCCCTCCGGGCCGTGCATGTAGGCGAATCGCGACAGCCCGAAGCCGGCGTGCCCGAAAATCCGGTTGACGACCAGCGATCCCGCGGAGCCCTCGGGCAGCACCTGGGCGAAGAGGAAGAGGTGCCGGTAGCGGTACCGGGGCAGGTCCAGGCCCCGCAGGAGCTCCGAGTCGCCGGTGAGCACCGGCAGCAGGTCGAGCTCGTCCTCCCCGGCCTCGATGAGCGACGTCAGCGCCCTGCGGGCCTCCTCCCACCGCCAGGCCTCCCCCCACCTGAGCCAGGGGTCCTCGCTCGTCGCGGCCCGCGGGTCCAGCGTCCGCGTCTTGTGCGAGTCGTAGAGGTCGGCGTCGAAGGACCGCAGGAAGCCCGGCACGTCGGCGCAGCGGCCGCCCTCCCCCACGGACTGGACGAAGTAGCCCCTCATGAGGGCGCGGTCCGTCTGCGCGGGATCCAGCAGGGTCGCGAGCACCCCGAGGGCGCGGCACTCCTCCTCGCTCCACCGCAGCGCCGGCCCCCGGTAGACCCCGCGCCCCAAGGCGCAGTCCTCGTACACGACGGTGCGCGGCGGCCGAGCCTGCAGGCCGGCGATCTCGTAGAGGTCCTCCACCGCGTCGCGCACCCGGGCCACCGCCCGCTCCCGCTCGGCGCCGGTCGTGCCGCCGACCGCCGAGGCGGACTCCTCGTAGCGGTCCAGCGCCCGGGCCAGCCCGGCGGCGTCGTCGTCGCCGGCGGCGCACAGGATCCGGCGGGCGGTGCCCGCCCGGTGCGCGGTGTGGGGGTGGAGGTCCAGGCCATCGACCTCGACGAGACCGAGCCTGACGAGCCGGGCGAGCGCCTCGCCGGCCCGCTCGCGCGTCAGGCCGGCCCGCTCGGCGAGCCCGGCGACGACCGTCTCGAAGACGAGCGTCCCCTCCCCGAGCAGGTCGGTCACGATCCGGCAGACCTCGGACTGCCGGAGCCTGACGACGGACTGCTCGCAGGTGGCGTAGTCCTCCCCCCGGTGGCTGTCCTTGTACTCGTAGACCGACCGCACGACGTCGAATCCGCCGTCCGAACGGGGCTGGACCGTCCGGGACAGGCGCAGGGGCAGGCCCTGGAGCCGACGACGGTCCTCGCGCAGCCCGCCCAGCGCACGGGCCACGGGGTAGATGCTCCACCGCGAGTGGCGCCGGGGACGGGACGGCAGGCGCTCCCAGCCGGGCGCGCCGGCCGTGAAGCTCGTCAGCGCCGTCGGCGTGAAGGTCGAGAACGGCGAGGCCTTGGCGGCCGCCCGCATGGCGTAGGACATGAGGGAGCGCTCGCACTTGCGCATCTGCTTGTTCGGCACGGCCACCACGCCCTTGCGGGGGTAGGCGCGCAGCGAGCGCCCGGCGCCGGGGACGGCGACCGCGAGCCCGTCGGAGAAGTCCTCGTCCTCCAGCAGCGAGGCGAGACGGCGGCGCTCGCCGACGAGCCAGTCGGGGAAGCTCGTCCGGCCCGCGGCCTCCAGCTCGGCCAGCTCCGCCTCGGCGCGCCGCACCGGCTCGACGACGGCGGCCACGACCTCGGCGAGCCCGGTGGGCAGGGCGGCGATCGCCCGGTCCGCGCGCCGGCCGTTGAAGACGGCGCGACGGATCTGGACGAGCTCCTTGCGCAGGCCGTCGGGCGCGCCCCTCACGTGCCCGGCCAGCTGGTCGGAGGCTCCTTCGCGCAGCTCCGCGACCCGCGCCCGAGCGCCAAGGACCCGCTCGGCCCACTCCAGGGCCCCGGGGGACGCGAGGTCCCGTGCGGTCTCGACGGGGAGCCCGCCGACCCGCAGCTGGACGATCTCGTCAACGGTGACAGTCATCAGTTCCTCTCCAGGGTGTTGAGGCGGCCGCACCAGGCGCCGGAGGTCCCGGTGTCGTGGCCGGCCAGGAGCATGAGCATGGGCTTCTGGGGGACGTCGGCCAGGCCGATGCCCGTCACGTGCCGGGCGGCGTCGAAGCCCAGGGCCGCCCCGAGGCCGACGCCCAGGCGCGAGGCCTCCAGGCTGAGGACCTGGCAGACGGCGCCGGCGGCGGCGTTGATGATCCGGTAGCCCCGCACCCCGAGCTCCTCGGACAGTCCCAGGACGTCGCCGGCGAGGACGATCGTCGCGGCGGCCCTCCGCCCGTCGTAGTTGTGCAGGAAGTAGGACGAGGCCAGCAGCTCCGCGTGGCTCCCCGCATCGACGAGCCTGAGCCCGCCCTCGCGCGGGTCCGCCTCGTAGAGCCCGGGCTCCAGGCCGGTGACGTCCTCGACGAAGACGTACTGGCGCACGCAGTCCTCGGCGATCGCTCCGAGATCCGCGGCGACGAGCTCGCCGGCCCCGGCCGCGGCGACGATCATCGTGAGCAAGTCGTCGCGCGCGATGGGGGCGCCGTCGAAGCGGCCGAAGGACGTCTCCCGGCCGACGACGGCGCGGACCCCGTCCTCGACCGTCACCGGGGCCCGGTCGGGCAGCGGGGTCGTGGTCGGCCCGGGCAGCGGCCGGGGGCGGCCGCGGGCGGGGACGCGCCGGGCGGGGGTCCCCGCCATGGCCCGCTGCAGCGCGCGAGTCGTGGGGAAGGTCCGCACGCGGCGGGAGCGCTGGTGGCCGACGAGCTCGACGCGCCCGCCCCGCCCGCGCGCCTCGTGGGTCCCGCCGATGTCGAGGACGGCGTAGACGCCCTCATACCGGCGGTCGATGCCCAGCAGCTCGGCGAGGGCCTCCTCGTCGACCCACATGTCGGGGCGGACCTGGTCCCGCCGCTCGCCCAGGAGGTAGCGCCAGGTGCCGAGCAGGGTGCCGATGTCCATCGAGGTGGCCTGGTAGGCGAAGTCGTTGTACTTGAAGCCGGACTGCCAGTAGTCGACGGTCAGCAGCAGGTAGTCGTCGCCGGTCCGCGGGTAGCCCTGGGCGGCGGCCACCGCCGCCGTGTGGTCGCCCAGGGCGAGCACGTCCCAGGCGTGGTGGACGGGCGAGTAGTGGTAGATCCCGGGAGCGAGGTCGGCCCGGCGGCCCACGACGCGGTAGACCGAGACGGTGTAGCGGCCGCCGCCGGAGGCCGCGCCCCTGCCCCACCGGTAGTGGCCGGCCTCCGCCAGGACCTCCGGGTGGTCGTTGCAGTTGACCCGGGAGCGCTGCGAGAGCAGGCCGTAGGACAGGTGGAGCAGATCGGACAGGACATCCGCCCGCGCCGGCCCCCTCAGGCCGTCCGCGGCGTCGTCCAGCAGGCCGCGGCCGGGGGCGGGGTCGGACAGGACGAGGCGCTGAGCGGACGGGTAGACCTTCTGGTCGGTCGGGGCGTCCTCCCAGTCGATGCTCCAGGAATCGGTGGGCATGCGGCGCTCCACGCGGTTGATGATGAGGTCGGCGTAGCCGACCGCGGCCCGTTCGACGGGCATGGCGTCCCACAGGGCGACTGCTTGTCTGGTCATGGTCGGGGCTCCTTCACGGAAACGGGTGCGGCACGGGGGCGGGCGTCCGACGGGGGGCGGCGAGGCGGTGCCGGGATCGGTAGTGCGCGGCTCGTTCCCGGGTTCGGGGCATGCGCAGGGCGCGCTGGTGGTGCCAGCCGAAGTCGATGGGGACCAGGCCGGGCACGAGGACCTTGACTCCGTGCATCCCCAGGGCCCGCTGGGCCGGTGAGGTCTGCTCGACGACGAGGACGTCGAGCCCGGGGTCGAGCAGCTCCAGGCACAGGCGCAGGTCGCCGCGGACGCCGGCGCCCGCCCCCGGGACGGTCAGGGAGCCCAGGTCGCGCAGCGAGTCCCGCGGGGAGTCGAGGAGGAAGGAGGCCAAGGGACGGGCGTCCGGGTGGGAGAAGAGGTCGGCGTGGTCCTCCATGACCCGTACGAGGGAGAAGTCGGCGAGCATGGACTCGATGCGCCGTCGTCCCCGCTCCAGCCGGACCCGGGCCACCATGTAGTCGGAGGCGACCTCGCTCAGCGCCGAGGCAAGTGCCCGTTCGGCGTCGGGGTGGGCCCCGGCCCCGAAGCACAGCGAGCCGGTGGCGGCGGACTCGGCCACCGCCATCACGGTGGGCACGCGAGTGCCCGTCGTGGAGTCGAAGAAGCGGACCCGGTGCCCCAGCAGCCTCATGCGGGCCAGCAGCTCGCGGCTGGACCGGTCGCGGATCGAGGCGGGGTCGATCTCGTCCAGCGCCAGGGCGCCGTACCAGCCGATGAGGAAGGCGTCGCGCTCGACGGCCTCCAGCAGCCCGTACAGGATCGCCTCGGCGAGACCACCGCCGCACGCGCAGCCGTTGGAGGAGTCCCGGACGAGCTGCCCGGAGCGCCCGGCGCCCCCGGAGGGCCCGGTCTCGGCGTTCCCGGAGGGCCCGAGCTCCCCGAGCTCCTCGTGCTCCCCGGGGTCGGCGGGGAGGTAGTAGGCGATGTCGCGGGGCACGGCCACCTCGGCGCCATCGGAGAGTCTCGTCGCGGCGACCCAGCGCGTCGGGAGCGGATCGGCCCCGTCGGGCAGGCCGAAGGCCGAGGGCGGGTAGGCCGGGAGGGGCGCGTCGGCGGCGGTGCCGTACCAGGCGGGAGCGCCGACCGGCGGGCGGGCGCCGGCGATCCGCTCCAGGCCCTCCAGGAGGCCGATGGCGCGCGAGCGCGTGTAGCGGCTCGTGTGGCCGCCCCAGGGGCAGGTCCAGGCGCCGTCCGCGGAACGGCCGACGTAGGCCCCCGAGACCTTCGCCGTGGTCTCGATGTCGAGGTCCCGCACGGCGTGCGCGCCGAGGCCGGAGCAGAAGGGGTTGGCCAGACCGGCGACGTCGCGGGCCGCCTCGTCGAGGGGCACGGCCCGGTAGTCCGGCCCGTCGGGACGGGCCAGGTCCTCGGCGATGCGCTCGGGGAGCCCGCTCGCGGGGGTCCGGCGCCCGCAGGCGCAGCGCTCGGAGGGGCTGACGGGGACGATCGTCGTCGCCAGGTCGTCCCGGGAGAGGACCCGCACGCGGGGGAAGGGGCCGTCGGCCCCCAGCGGCAGCGCCAGGAGCTGCTCGGCCAGGCCGATGACCGGTCCCCACCCGTCGGCGGCGCCCGCGCACCGGGTGCCGGGGCCGCGGTGCCGCTGGTGGCGGGACCGCTGGATCCCGTCGAGCAGGCAGCCCGGGCACAGCCCGGGGTCGGATCCGTCCACGAGAACGGCCGAGTCCTCGTCGGTCACGAGGAGGGGCGGTGCGAGGAGACCGTCGTCCCGGCACTCCCCCGGGCCGGGGGCGGGCAGGAGGGACTCGAGCTCCGGCAGGGGGAGCACGGAGAGCGGCCGGGCGGGCGGGGCGGCGGGACTCATCGGGCGGTCTCCTCACCGGCGTCCTCGGTGAGGACCTTGCAGGCGACGAGGCCGACGGCGTCGAGCTCGGGGCTGGTGATGTCGCAGATGAGGATCCGGGGCTCGTGCGCCGCGGGCGCCCCGTCCTCGGCGACGGCGATGGACGCGCCGGTGAGGCCGGGGTGGGACAGGGAGGTCCAGGTCCCGGTCCCGTCGCCGCGCTGGAGAGCGCCGATGAGCCCGGTCAGGGCCGCGGCGACGGCGCTGCGGCGGGTATCCCCCGCGGCGGCCTCCCACAGCGGGCCGGAGGGAGAGTCCGCCCGGGCGGCGACGACGTGCCGTCCCAGCCAGGTGCCGAGGTCGATGACCTCCGGGACGACCGTCAGATCCCGGGCGCAGGAGTGCAGGAAGGCGGTCTGCTCGTCGGCGTCCCAGTCGGGGAGGGGCGCTCCGGCGCCGTCCGTCGTGGCGGCGCGCAGCGCCAGCTCGACGGCGGCCGAGGCCAGGGCGTCCTCGACGGCCTCCCGGACGTCGTGGCCGACGCCGGTCCCGCCGCAGGAGCGGACGTAGGCGCTGGCGCTGTTGGCCGGGGACAGGGTGGCGGTGGCCGCGGCCCGCACGGCCAGGGCGCCGCCGGTGGAGACGTCGACCGCGGGGACGGTCGGCCCGGTCGGCTCCAGGTCGTGGCGCAGGCGGGAGTCGAGGGAGTCGATGACGGGGCGCGGGGACGGGGGCTCCGCCTGGCGCGCCGGCGCCCAGTGCTCCAGGTGGAGGGCCAGGGCCCGCCTGACCGCGTCGAGCCGGGCTCCGGCCACGTTCCACAGGTCGGCGCCGCCCACGTCCACGGGTCGCGGCGGTCCGTCGACGAGCCTCGCAGCGCTGATCTTGAGGGGCAGCTGCTCGAGGTCCTCGTCGAGGAACTCGCTGACGGGACGGGTCCGGGCGCCTACGAGGTCCTTGTAGGCGTCGAGGTCCTCCGTGAGGATCCGGGCCGTCGGGGCCGGGGGCCCGGCGAGGGACTCGGCGGCGGCCCGGGCCATCTCGGCCAGGCGCGCGGGGTTCCGGGGAGCGGTCCGCAGCAGCCTGTTCGGCAGGACCCGATGGCGCCGGGTCTCCCCCGTCCGGCAGTCCAGGACGAGGATGGACTCCCCGGTCTCCGGCTCCATCGCCCCGGTGACGGCCTTGAACACCTCGAAGGCCGCGATGACCGCGATCATCCGTTCGACGGCGGGGACCCAGGTCGCCTCGCGCCCGGTGGGCATGCCGGCCCAGGCCCGCGACCAGAAGAGGGAGCCCGCGGAGTCGGTGTCATGGGTGGTCAGCGACTGGACGGCGTCGGCCCAGCGGGGGCCGCGGGAGCCCGCGCCGCCCCAGTTGACGGGTCCGGCGATGAGCTCGTCCCCGAAGGCCCACACCGGCAGGACCAGCCGATCGGGCTCCTCGTCCACGCCGTGCAGGAGGAGGTCGCTGGAGGCGGCGCAGGGGGTCAGGACCAGGACCTGCGCCCCGCGCAGGATCTCGTGGTCGGTGCGCGGGTCGCCGCGCACGATCCTCACCTGCGGGGGCGCGTCGACGGGCGTCTCGGCGTCGGCGGTCGGCAGGACGAGGCGCACGTCGCCGGCGCCATTGTCGGTCAGGGCGCGCACAAGGGCGCGAGCGCACTCGCCGTCGCCGACGACGACCAGGGGAGCGCTGCGGAAGCGGGAGAAGGCGCGGCGGGGCTCATCGGTGTAGTGGGACAGGAAGTTGAGCTGATCGTCGAAGCGCATCTCGGTGGCGCCGTCGAGGACGACGTCCTCGCAGGGGTCGACCAGGCGGAGGTAGCCGTGCTCGCGCAGCGGGACGATGAAGACCTGGAGCCGCTCCCACGCCTCCTCCCCGAGGGCCTCCCGCAGCTCGTCCTCGGTGTGCTCGCCCTCCAGGAGGGGGTAGACGGCGCGAAAGGCCCTGTAGGCGTTGGCCCCGCAGATCTCGAAGCCCGAGGTGGAGTTCGAGAAGTAGATCCCCTGCGGGGACTCGCTGAACATCGTGTCCCGGCGCAGGCGGTAGCGCTGCTGTGCGGTCTCGATCATGGCCTCTCCTGTCGATGAGGCGGGACCGGCGGGTCGCCGTCCTCACGTTCTCCTGATGACGGGAAGAAGCATCGCGAGAGGGGCCCGGTCGGGGACTCCTGCGAGGGGGCGCAGCGGCATCCTTCTTTCGACCGGACGCGGGGCCCGCGCGTCGGACCGAAAGTGGGACGGATCGCCCTCCGGGCGGGCGCGCGCCGGAGCGGGGGCTACCGATGGGGGGACTCCCGGGGGGGGGCGAGGGGACCCGCACGCGTGGAACGACCACCAGCTCGCCCGACGACGGGACTCCCGGGGGCGCGATGGGGTCGCAGCGAGGCCCGTGAGGTAGTGCCCGGTGGCGGACGGGACTCCCGAGGTCGTGATGGGATCCGTGAACGCGCGCCGGCCGCGGGGCCCGCCCCGCGCGCCGCGGACGCCCCATGCCCGGGATCGGGGTCAGGACCGCCGCCGTCGCCCGCCCCGCGCGCCGCGGACGCTCCGCCGGGCGCCTCGGAATGCGCGCTGGCCCGCCCCGCACGGCGACCGGCGCCGAGCCCGCTCAACGACGACCGTAGGGATCGACGACCAGCCGCATGCCCTTGGGATCGCGCACCAGCCCGGCCCGGCCTAGCAGGGCGCTCATCTCCCGCCCCGACGCGGGACGCCCGTTGACGCGCTCGACGACACGGCGCGACGCCCGCCCCTCCCCCCTCATGAAGGCGGCCCGGACCTCGGCCCGCCCGGCGACGACGAGCGCGCTCAGAGCGGCGTCGAGCTCGCTCTCCTCCGTCGTGAGGGACGTCAGCGACCGCCAGCTCCCGGTCGCGTGCAGGACGGGTCGACCGTCGACGAGGACGACCCTCGCGCCCCCGCGCCTCGTGGGCCGCTCGACGGCGGGCCCCTCCTCGGCCCCGGGGACGCCGGGCGATGCCATCCGCTCCGGCGGCAGCGCCGGGTCGGGCCAGGGCACACCGCGGCCCACGAGGCAGGCGGGGTCCTTGATGTCGACGACGACGGGAGGGCCGGACGCGCTCGCCCGGCCCGCGGCGCGCGCCGTGCCACCGTCACCGTCACCGTCGCCGCCGGCGCATGCGCGCCGGGTGCGCGCACCGTCCGCGCCCCGGCCCTCATCGCCGTCCGCGTCACCAGCGGCTCGGCCCGCATCGCCGTCCCGCTCGGCGAGGGAGCGCAGCGCCTCGACGGTCTCCCGCTCGGCGAGCTGGACCGGGCCGAGCCCCTCGACGAACCGCCCGCGCAGCAGCGCCCCGGTGTCCTCCATCCGGCGCAGCAGGGGCATGAGCGGTCCGAGTCCGCCGGGCAGTCCCGCCGCGAGCGCGATATCCGGTGTGAGGACGCCGTAACGGTCCAGGACGGACTCGACGCCGGCCAGGGCGGTCTCGACGTCGTCGACTCGTGGATCCCGCAGCCGGCGCCAGGTCGCTGTCGCCACGAGGGACGCGGCGGAGCCGCTCGCGCCCCCGCCGCCCGTGCCGGCCCCGCCCGCGGCGGTGAGGGCGCCGACGGCCCCGCCTCGATCCTCCGGGCTCGCCCCATCGGCCGGCCGGGCGCCATCGGCCGAGGCGGCGGCCCGTGCCGCCGACGCCCGTGGACCGAGGAGATCCGTGTAGCGTCGGCGACCACGACGACTGCGCACCCGCCTGCGCGGCGCTGCGACCGGGCCCGGGCTCAGACCGCGGCGCACCGGCTCGAAGGAGGCCGCGGTGGCCAGGCCGCGGACGGCCAGAGCCCAGACCTCGTCGGCGTGCTGGGCGTCGGCGTCGACGGGCTCGCCGATCTCGGGCGCCAACGGCGAGTCGGAGGGGTAGAAGGCGATCTCGGCCGGTGAGCCGGGGGCCTCTCCCCTTCCGGCGGCGCTCTCAGAACCGCCACTCCCGGCGGCCCCCGCGGTCCCGTCCGCCGACACGACCCCGCCCCTCGCCCGCCAGATGACGTCGCCGGAGGCTATGAGCTCGTCGAGCATGGCGGGCCGGTAGTCGCTCACGCGCGTCGGCAGGACCGTCGTCTCCCAGGCGGCGGCCGGCAACCACACTCCCTCCAGGGCGGCGACGGCGTCGGCGAGCGCATCGATGCCCGCGCGCGGCTCGACCAGTCCGGCGCGGGTCAGGACGAGTCGCTGGAGGGCATGCGGACTCACGGGTCGGATGGCCTCCCGCGCCCGGGCCAGGGACAGGTTGCGCACGCGCCTCAGGACGGCGGGCGCCATCCACCACTCGCCGGCGCCGTGCCCGGCGTCCTCGCGGGGCCCCCGAGCACCGCCGGTGTCGTCCCCGCGGACGCCGCGGGCGCTCTCGGGGGAGTTCCCACGAGCCCAGCCGAGCCGCACCAGGGCGTTCTCCCCGGCCAGCCGCGCGAGGGACTCCCCGGCCACGGCCGTCCCGAGGCCGAAGGCGTCGGCGACGCCCCGGGCGGTGACACGCGCACGGGTGCGCGCGTGCCTCAGGACGAGGTCGTCCAGCGGGCCGCGGCCGGCAGTGCGTCGGACGACGTCGCCCTGATTCCCGGCCCAGACGGGGATGTCGACGCCCAGGGCGGCGTGTAGCACCGCGGCGTCCTCGGCACGCGTCCAGTGAGGACGCCCGCCGATCAGCACGGGCAGGGCCCGACGAGCGCGCTCCAGCTCGGCGAGCGCACCGCGGACGGCGGGCTCGGCGACGAGCGGCCCAGTGCGGCGCGGATCCCGGGTCTCCGCACCGCCGTCCTCTTCCCCGCCCGCGCCGTCGGCCCGATCCGCGGAACCGGTCCCGCTCGCTCCGTCGGCCCGATCCGCATGCGCGCGACCGGCCCCGGCCGCCTCACCGTGCTCCTCCCCGCCCCGGCACCGGGCGGCCAGCTCGTCGATCGTCAGCGGACCGAGCTCGCGCAGCAGGTCGGCGACCCCTTCGGCGTCGGGCCGCGCCCGTCGCCCTGGAGCGAGCCGCTGCAGCTCGGCGTCGACCCGCGCCAGGACCTCCTCGTCCAGCAGATCGGCCGCGTCGTCGCCGACCAGCGCGGCGAGGGCGTCGGGATCCAGGGACAGCAGGTGGGCGCGGCGCTCGGCGCGCGGCAGGTCCTCCTGGTAGAGCAGGGCGGCCGTGTAGCCGAAGAGGAGCGGGCGGGCGAAGGGCGAGGGCGTCGGGGTCGCAGCATCGACGAGGCGCACCGTCCCCGCGGCGATCCGCCTCATGAGATCGGCCAGGGCGGGCAGGTCGTAGACGTCCTGGAGGCACTCGCGCGCCGCCTCCACCAGGACGGGGAAGTCGCGGAACTGGCCGGCGGCCTCGAGGAGCCGACCGGACGTGATGCGCTGGAGCCACAGGGGTGTGCGCCGTCCGGGACTCGCCACCGGCATGAGCAGGGCGCGAGCGGCGCACTCGCGGAAGCGGGCGGCGAACAGGGCCGTGCCGTCGATCCGCGAGCGCACGAGGCGGGTCAGCTCCTCGGCGTCGAAGACGACGAGCTCGCCTCCGAGCGGACGATCCCGCGCGCCGGCCCGCCCGCCGCCCGCCCCGCGGTCCTGGAGGGCCGGCACCTGGAGGACGATCCCGTCGTCGGCGACGACGATCTGCGGGGCGAGGTCGAGCAGCTGCTGCACGCGCTCGCGGATCGCCATGGCCCACGGCTCGTGGACGCGCCGCCCGTAGGGGCTGTGGAGAATGATCCGCAGGCCGCCGCTCTCGTCCTCGTACCGCTCCAGCACGAGGGTGGTGTCAGTGGGGACGACGCCGGTGGCGGCCCGCTGCTCGCGCAGCAGGGCGATGAGGTTGGCCCGGGCGTTCGCGTCCAGTCCGGCGGCGGCCAGGCGGTCCAGGAGGTCGGGCGTCGCGCCGGGCCCGGCGGCGAGCCCGGGAGCGGGTACCGGGGCGGACGGGGAGGAGGGCGCAGCGGGGCCGGCCGCCGGAGCGTCGCTCAGACCCGCGGAGGCCTCGCGCAGGAAGGCGCCCCGGGCGGCGCCTGTGGCGGCGGGGCGCCCGGGCCCGTCGCCCCTCCAGAAGGGCAGGCGGGAGCTGCGGCCGGGGGCGGGGTCGACGACGACGC
>ERZ772993.608-NODE-608-length-16701-cov-14.916617_pt1 | contig 16701 bp, 14 predicted proteins | sample MGYA00580670_ERZ772993 | MGnify/ENA primary metagenome ERZ772993 (study PRJEB29015, sample SAMEA2737936) | human oral metagenome | biome: human oral; feature: human-associated habitat; material: dental | place: China | collected 2136 ... | reverse complement strand
GAGGATCTCCTCGGTCGAGCCGATGTCGTTGACGGCGACCGGGGCGGGGCTGGGCATGGTTGTGGTCATTGAGTAGGTGCTCCGAATACGGATGTGATGGTCGGGTGGGCAGAGCCGTGCGCACCCCTCGTCCCGGGCCAGCCCGGACTGGCACCGCGACTCGGTCGGGGACGTCAAGTCGCCCAGGAGCGCACTCAAGGGACTCTATCAGCGTGCACCCAATCCGTAGCCTGTGCAGTGCTCGGCAATCGGTATTCGCTATGCGTGGAATCCCTCACGTTCCCACCCGGCCCCTCAGTGGGCGGCCTCGCGCCAGGTCGCCCCGCGCCCCACCGAGACCTCCAGGGGCACGGACAGCTCGACGGCCCGCCCCATCTTGTCGCGCACGATCCGCTCGACCTCGTCGGCGTCGCCGGGGGCGACCTCCAGGAGGAGCTCGTCGTGGATCTGGAGCAGGACGCGGGAGGAGGCGCCCGCCCCGGCCAGCGCGTCGGCGACGTCGATCATCGCCTTCTTGATGATGTCGGCCGCGCTGCCCTGGATGGGGGCGTTGAGGGCCGCCCGCTCGGCCATCTCGCGCAGCCGGCGGTTGTCGCTGGTCAGATCCGGCAGGTAGCGGCGGCGCCCGAGGATCGTCTCGGTCCACCCGTCGACGCGGGCCCGCTCCACGACCCCCTCGAGGTAGTCGCGCACCTTCCCGAAGCGGTCGAAGTAGGCCTGGCGCAGGGCGATGGCCTCGGCGGAGTCGATGCCGAGCCGGCGGGCCAGGCCGAAGGCGGACAGCCCGTAGGCCAGCCCGTAGCTCATCGCCTTGATGCGGCTGCGCTGGGCGTCGGTGACCGCCTCGACGTCGATGTCGTGGACGAGGGCGGCGACGTAGCGGTGCAGGTCCTCCCCGCTGCGGAAGGCCTCGATGAGGGCCTCGTCCCCCGACAGGTGCGCCATGATGCGCATCTCGATCTGGGAGTAGTCGGCCGTGAGCAGGCACTCGTAGCCGCGCCCCACGACGAAGGCCTCGCGGATGCGCCGGCCCTCCTCGGTGCGCGCCGGGATGTTCTGCAGGTTCGGGTCGGTCGACGACAGCCGCCCGGTCGCGGCGATCGTCTGCTGGAAGGTCGTGTGGATGCGCCCGTCCGCCCCGATCGCCTTGCGCAGGCCCTCCACGGTCTGACGCAGCTTGATGGCGTCGCGGTGCTCCAGCAGGCCGGCCAGGAAGGGGTGGGAGGTCTTGGCGTACAGGCCCGCCAGGGCCTCGGCGTCGGTGGTGTAGCCGGTCTTGGTCCTGCGGGTCTTGGGCATGCCCAGCTCGTCGAAGAGCACCGTCTGGAGCTGCTTGGGGCTGGAGAGGTTGAGCTCGTGGCCGGCCGCGGCCCAGGCGTCCTGGGCGGCGCGGGTCACGCGGGCGTCGAGCTCGGTCTCGCGCTCGGCGAGCACGGCGTCGTCGACGGCGATGCCGGCGTCCTCCATCTGGGCCAGCAGGGCCGCCACCGGCATCTCCAGGTCCGTGAACAGCACCTCGGCGCCGCGCTCGACCATCTGCGCCCGCAGGACGTCGTACAGCGGCAGGAGCACGGCGGCGCGGCGCGCGCAGGCCAGCAGCGCCCGCGGCGGGGCGTCGTCGGTCAGGGCCTCCAGGTCGAAGGCGCCCTGGGCGCCGCCCTCGTCCCCGGCGCCGTCCAGGGCCTCCAGGTCCAGGTCGAGCCAGCGCCGGGCCAGGGCGGCGACGTCGTAGCCGCGCTGCTCGGGGCGGCACAGGTAGCCGGCCAGCGAGGGATCCGCGACGACCCCGTCGAGCTCCAGGCCGCGGGCGTGCAGCGCGTGCCAGACGCCCTTGGCGTCGGCCACGACCTTGGGGCGGTCCGCGTCGCCCAGGAGGCCGGCCAGCGCCCGCTCGTCGTCGGGGTCGACCAGCGCCAGGTCCAGGGCCAGGGCGCGCGCGCCGTCGCTCAGGGCCAGGAGCTGGGCGTCGCCCCGCTCCGGCGCCAGGACGCCGACGACGTCCAGGCCCAGGGGCCCGCCGCCCGCGTGGCGGTCGAGCCAGGCCCCCACGCCCCCGGGCTCGACCTGGCGGCCCAGGACGGCGATCTCCAGCGCCGCCAGGCGCTCGCGCACCGGGTCGCCGGAGCCGTCGCCGGAGCCGGCGTCGTCGCGGAAGGTCAGGACCCGCTGCGCGCGCCGGTGCAGGGAGCGCAGCTCCAGGGCCTCCATGATCCGGGCCAGCTCCTCGCGGCCGGCGCCGCCCGGGCGCAGGTCGCGCAGGGGGTCGATGCCCAGGTCGACGTCGGTGACGAGCCGGTTGAGGCGGCGGTTGCGCACCACGTCGTCGAGGTGCTCGCGCAGCGAGGCCCCCGCCCGGCCCCGGATCTGCCCGGCGTGGGCGATGACGCCGTCCAGGCCGTCGTAGAGGTTGAGCCACTTGGCCGCGGTCTTGGGCCCCACGCCCGGCACCCCGGGCAGGTTGTCGCTGGTCTCGCCCACCAGCGCCGCCAGGTGCGGGTAGCGCTCGGGGCTCACGCCGTAGCGCTCCCGCACCTGGGCGGGCGTCATGCGCCGCGGCGCGGAGCCGCCCCTGACGGGTTGGAGCACGGTGCAGTTCTCGGTGATGAGCTGGAAGGAGTCGCGGTCGCCGGAGCACACCAGGACCTCCAGGTCCTCGGCCTGGGCCCGCGCGGCCAGGGTGGCCAGGACGTCGTCCGCCTCGTAGTCCGGGGCCGTCACGGCGCGCACCCCCATCGCCGCCAGGAGGTCCTTGATGAGCTCGATCTGCCCGATGAGGGGCTGGGGCGTCTCGTCGCGGTTGGCCTTGTAGTCGGGGTACTCCCGGGTGCGGAAGGTGCCGCCCGGCAGGTCGAAGGCGACGGCCAGGTGGGTGGGCCGCTCCTGCTCCAGCAGGGACAGGAGCGTGGAGAGGAAGCCGTGCACGGCGTTGGTCGCCTGGCCGGTGGAGGTGGTGAAGGAGTCCACGGGCAGCGCGTAGTAGGCCCGGAAGGCCATGGAGTGTCCGTCGATGAGCAGCAGGCGCCCCGCCCGGGGGGCGACGGGCGCGGCGTCGGGGTCGGATGGGCTGGTCTCGGTGGTGCTCACCGTGCCAGCCTAAGGGCATGAGCGAGCCCCACAGCCCCGTCCCGCACTCCGCCGACACCGCCGTCGCCTTCCCCGACTCGGGCACGGACCCCTTCCCGGTCCCGCGTCCGGCCGGTTCGGCCGTGTCCGCCGCCAGCGCGCTGCGACCGGCCCTGGAGCAGGCGGAGCGGGGGACCCTCATGGACACCCTGTCCATGGTGGTCCTCGAGCGCGGGGCGCAGCGCAGCGTCGTGCGCATGCCGGTGGAGGGCGCCCGCCAGGTCGCGGGGGTCCTGCACGGCGGCGCCACGGCCGCCCTCATCGAGACGGCCGCCTCCGTGGCCGCGCGGCGGGCGGCGCCCGCCGGGGCGGTGCCCGTGGGCGCCGAGCTCATGGTCAACCACCTGCGCCCGGTGCACTCCGGCTACGTCACGGCCATCGCCTCCCCCGTCCACCAGGGCCGGCGCACCTGCGTCTACGAGGTGAGGGTGAGCGACGACGAGGGCCGCGCCGTGGCCCGGGGCACGCTGCGCAGCCTGTACACCTGGCCCGACGCCCGGTCCGGCGACGACGCGGCCTGACGGGGCCGGCGCGCGCCTTCTCAGTCCCGGTTCTTGGCCGCGCCCTTGGAGGCGCCGCCGACCTGCTCGATGACGGCGTCGGCGACCTCGCGCATGGTCAGGCGGCGGTTCATCGAGGTCTTCTGCAGCCACCGGAAGGCCTCCGGCTCGCTCTGCCCCATCTTCTCCATGAGCAGGCCCTTGGCGCGGTCCACGCGCTTGCGGGTCTCGAAGCGCTCCTGGAGGTCGGCGATCTCGCCCTCCAGGGACCGGATCTCCTCGTGGCGCGACAGCGCGATCTCCAGGGCCGGAATGAGCTCGGCCGGGGTGAAGGGCTTGACGACGTAGGCCATGGCCCCGGCCGCCCCCGCGCGCTCGACCAGCTCGGTCTGGGAGAAGGCGGTGAGCATGACGACGGCGACGGAGTGCTTGTCGAGGATCTTCTCGGCGGCGGTAATGCCGTCCATGACGGGCATCTTGATGTCCATGACGCACAGGTCGGGCTCGTGCTCCTCGACGAGGCGCACGGCCTCCTCGCCGTCGGCGGCCTCGGCGACGACCTCGTATCCCGCCTCGGTGAGGGTCTCGACAATGTCGAGGCGGATGAGCGTCTCGTCCTCTGCGACGACGACGCGGCGACTGCGGGCGGTGGGGGTCTCAGGGGACGCGGATTGTTTGCTCACGATTCGCATATTAGTATGCTCCGCGCCGACGCACTCGCCGTCGCCGCGCCTCCGTAGCCCAATCGGCAGAGGCATCCGACTCAAAATCGGAGTGTTATGGGTTCGAATCCCATCGGAGGCACGGACTCGGGCGCGAACTCACGGGCGGGGCCCGCACCGTGATGGTGCGGGCCCCGCCCGGTCACCCGGTCCGGCCCGGGGAGTCCTTCAGGACCGGTAGTCGACCGTCTCGCCGACGGTGTGGACGCGGATGGAGTTCGTCGAGCCGGGGGTGCCCGGGGGCATGCCGGCGACGATGATGACCTCGTCGCCGGCGCGGGCCAGGTGCCGGGCCTGGAGGACCTCGTCGACCTGGGCGACCATCTCGTCGGTGTCGCTGACCTCGGGCACCTCGTAGGTGGTCACGCCCCAGGAGACGGACAGCTGGTTGCGCGTGGAGCGCAGCGGCGTGAAGGCGAGCAGCGGAATGGGCGAGCGCAGGCGGGAGAGGCGGCGGGCCGTGTCGCCGGACTGGGTGAAGGTCACCAGGTGGGTGACCTCGAGCTGGTCGCCCATCTCGGCGGCCGCCCGGGTGATCGCCCCGCCGCGGGTCTGCGGGTAGGAGCCCAGCGGCGCAATGCGGTCCCCGCCATTGTCCTCGACGTTCTCGATGATGCGGGCCATGGTGCGCACGGCCTCGATGGGGTAGGCGCCCACGGAGGTCTCGCCCGAGAGCATGACGGCGTCGGCGCCGTCGAGAATGGCGTTGGCGCAGTCGGAGGCCTCGGCGCGGGTGGGGCGCGGGTTCTGGATCATGGACTCCAGCACCTGGGTGGCCACGATGACGGGCTTGGCCTGACGGCGGGCGAGCTCGATGGCGCGCTTCTGGACCAGCGGGACGGCCTCCAGGGGCATCTCGACGCCGAGGTCGCCGCGGGCCACCATAATGCCGTCGAAGGCGGAGACGATCTCGAAGAGCTTGTCGACGGCCTGCGGCTTCTCGATCTTGGCGATGACGGGCAGGCGCACCCCGACCTCGTCCATAATGGCGTGGACGTCGTCGATGTCGGAGGCGCTGCGCACGAAGGACAGGGCGATCACGTCGGCGTCGGCCCGCGTCAGGGCCCAGCGCAGGTCCTCGCGGTCCTTCTCGCTCAGGGCGGGCACGGACACGGCCACGCCGGGCAGGTTGAGGCCCTTGTGGTTGGACACGTAGCCGGGGACCTCGACCTTCGTGATGACGTCGGTGTCCGTGACGGCGGTGACCCGCACCGCCACATTGCCGTCGTCGATGAGGAGGCGGTCGCCGGGCTTGCAGTCCCCCGGCAGGCCCTTGAAGGTCGTCGAGACGCGCTTGACGGTGCCCAGCACGTCGTCGGTCGTAATGGTGAATTCGTCGCCCTTGTCGAGCTTGACCCTCTGGTCGCCCACGAAGGTGCCCAGGCGGATCTTGGGGCCCTGGAGGTCGACGAGCACGGCCACCGGGCGGCCGGAGGCCTCCGCCGCGGCCCGCACCCTGCCGATGAGCACCTCGGCCTCCTCGGCGCTGCCGTGGGAGCGGTTGATGCGGGCGACGTTCATGCCCGCGTCGACGAGCGCCTGCACCTGCTCAGACGATTCGGTGGCGGGTCCGAGGGTGCATACGATCTTGGCTTTACGCATGGCCCCAGCCTACGGGACAACGGGCCCGGGGACTAGTCGTTCCCGTCTCGGGCCCGGTCGTCGTCGCCCGGCCCTCCGTCCGTGTCGCCATGTGGACCTTCGAGGGTCGCATCCTGGTCCTCATCGTCTGATCCGACGGCGTCGGGCTCCGGGCTCCGGCGCGCAATGGCGTCGTCGGCGCCGCGCCGGCTGGCCGCGATGAAGCCGACCAGGCCCACCAGGAAGACGATCATCGCCGTCCACTCGTTCAGGCGCAAGCCCAGGACGACGGCGGCCTCGTCCACCCGCAGGTACTCGATCCAGGCGCGACCGACCGTGTAGACCATGAGGTAGGCCCAGATGAGGCGCCCGCCCGTCGTCCCGTCGCGGCGCCTCAGGCGCCGCTCCAGCAGGACGAGCAGGGCCGCCCCCGCCAGGTTCCACAGCGCCTCGTACAGGAAGGTCGGGTGGAACAGGGTTCCGGGGGCGCAGCCGTCGGGCAGGTGGGCGTCGTCGATCTCCAGGCCCCAGGGCAGCGTGGTGGGGGCGCCGAAGAGCTCCTGGTTGAACCAGTTGCCCACGCGCCCCACCGCCTGGGCCACGAGGAGGGCCGGGGCGACGGCGTCGGTCAGGGGGGCCAGGCGCAGCCCGCGCCGGCGCATGAGCCACGCGGCCGCCGCCAGCCCCGCGGCGACGCCGCCCCAGATGCCCAGTCCGCCCCGCCAGATCTGCACGATGCGGACGGGGTCGCCCCCCGGCCCGAAGTAGGCGTCCGGGGAGGTGATGACGTGGTACAGCCGGGCGCCGAGAATGCCCACGGGCACGCTCAGCATGGCCACGTCCAGAACCGTGTCCTCGCTGCCGCCGCGCGCGCGGTAGCGCCTGGAGGTCCACCACACGGCGATGAAGACGCCCGCGAGGATGCACAGCGCGTAGGCGCGCAGCGAGAGGGGGCCCAGATGCCACGTACTGCGCGAGGGGCTGGGGATCGAGGCGGGCGGGGCGAGCAGCGAAGCGGCGGTGAGCACTCAGAGGACCTCTCGGTGGATGGCGGTGAGCAGTGAGGGGTGGGAGCCCGCGGCCACGAGCTGGGCCACGAACTGCTGGGGGTCGGCGGAGCGGATGATCGCCTCGCCGACGAGGACCACGTCCGCCCCGGCCCGAGCGTAGTTCATGACGTCGTGCGCCCCGCTCACCCCGCCGGCGGCGATGCGGATGGTCGAGCCGGGCAGGACCTCGGCGACCTGCTCGAAGCGGGAGCGGTCCACCGCCCGGGTGTCGGGGTCGCGGGCGTCGACGGCCAGGGCGCGGGCGCCCGCGTGCACGGCGGTCAGGGCCTCGCGGCGGGAGTGGACCCCGACGACCGCGAGCATCCCCAGGGAGTGGGTCCGGTCGATGAGCGACTCCAGGACGAGGGTGGCCGTGCGCGCGTCGAGCATGAGCAGGTCCGCCCCGTGGGCGCGGGCCTCATGGACCTGGTAGGGCGTGACGACCAGGTCGTTGACCAGGACGGGCACGTCCACGGCGCCCCGCACGGCGTCGAGGTCCTCCAGGGCGCCGTGGGAGCGCAGCGGCTCGGTGACCACCGAGACGCAGGCCGCCCCCCCGGCCTCGTAGAAGCGCGCCAGAACCGCGACGTCGCCGACCCCGGTCAGGTCGGCGAAGTCGGCCGTGGCGCGCTTGACCTCGGCGATGACGGACACGGCCCGGCCGCGCGAGCGCAGGACGGCGGTCGCGTTGAGGGTCGGGGGCGCGGTGCGCACGAGCTCGCGCAGGTGCTCCAGCGGCAGGCGCCGCTGGCGGGCCCGCACGGCGGCGCGGGCCGCCTGGGCGAGCTCCTCGAACCTGTTCACCGCTGCACCTCCTGACCCCGAGCGGCGGTCCCGACCGGGCCCGCACGACGGCGCCCCGGTCCGCTCATAGTCCTCGGCGGCGGGCCGCCGTGGCAAATCAGGGCGGCGGGCCGGCGTCAGGAGGCCGGCCGGCGCCCGACGACGGCCCCCAGGTCCCCGCCGGCGGCGAAGCAGCTGCGGGCCCCGGTGTGGCAGGCGGCGCCGACCTGGTCGACCCGCACCAGCAGGGCGTCGCCGTCGCAGTCCAGGGCCACGGACCTGACGTACTGGTGGTGGCCGGAGGTGTCGCCCTTGCGCCAGTACTCCCGGCGGGAGCGCGACCAGAAGGTCACGCGCCCCTGGGTCAGGGTGCGGCGCAGGGCCTCGTCGTCCATCCAGCCGACCATGAGCACCTCGCCGGAGTCGTACTGCTGGACGACGGCCGCCACCAGCCCGGCGGCGTCGCGCTTGAGGCGGGCGGCGATATCGCGGGGAAGGTTCGTCACGACGGCGATTGTCGCACGGGCCGGCCCGCAGCCGCCCCCTCCGGCGGGGCGCCGCGCTCAGCCCGCCGGTCCCAGGAGCGGGCCCAGATGGACCCACATGCCCGGAAGGTTGCGCACGACGGCGAACAGGCCCGCGACCGCGAAGACGGCCACCGCCTCGCGGGCGGATATGAAGGGCCGGACGCCGCCGGCACGACGACCGGCCAGCCAGCGCAGCACGAGGAGGACGGCGAGCGCCTCGACCACCGGGGCGAAGGGGTTGTAGCCGACCGCCTCCGCCAGGTTCCCGTGGAGGAGCGCCCGGGTCGCCCGGGTGCCGCCGCACAGGGGGCACCACAGTCCGGTGAAGCGGTGCACGGGGCACAGGTCCGGGAGCGCCGCGGCCCCGCTCAGGGCGCTGAGGACGAGCAGCGCGCCGGGCAGGCAGGCGAGGGCCACCGCCGCGCCCGCGAAGGGCCCGACGCCGGCCGGGCCCCGGCTCACGAGTTCAGATTGTTGAGGATGTCGCTGAGCGCGCCGGTGGCCACGGCGATAATGAACAGCACGACCGAGATCGCCCCCAGGACGACGCCGGCGATGGACATGCCCTTGTTGGTGGCGCGCCCCTGGTTGGCGGCCTGAATGCCGAGATAGCCCAGGATGATCGCGGGGACGCCGGTGAGCGCGCCGCAGCACACCAGGCCGGCGATGCCCAGCCCCAGCGCCCAGCCGCCCAGGTTGTTCTTCTCCGTCGAGGGCCCGTAGGGGGCCGCGCTCATATAGCCGCCGGACTGCTGGCCCGGGTACTGCTGGTAGGCGGGCCCGCCGCCCGGATTGTTGTTGTAAGGGGGCTGGCTGGGGGGGGCTGGTTGGGGTCGTAGCTCGTCATGGAGATGCCATTCTTCGCTCGGGAACAATATTCGGCGCCTCTGCGCGCCGTGCGCGAGGTTACCCGGCTCGGCGGGGCGGCGCCCGCGATTGACCGGCACGGGGGTCATCTGACCGGGTGATCCGCGTCTCGCAGGGCCCTCTTGGCGTCGGCCACCGTCAGGGTCCCGTAGTGGAAGACGCTGGCGGCCAGGACGGCGTCGGCGCCGTGGTCGGCGGCGGCGGCGAAGTCCTCCGCCCGCCCCGCCCCGCCGGAGGCGATGAGGGGCACGCGCACGCGCTCGCGCACGGCGTCGAGCATGTCCAGGTCGAAGCCGCCCGTGACGCCGTCGGCGTCCATGGAGTTGAGCAGGATCTCCCCGGCCCCCAGGTCGGCGGCCCGCCGCGCCCACTCCAGGGCGTCGACGCCGGTGGAGCGGGTGCCCCCGTGGGTGGTGACCTCGTAGCCCGACGGCGTGCTCACCCCCGGCGGGCAGCGGCGGGCGTCGAGGGACAGGACGAGGACCTGCTCGCCGAAGCGCTCGGCGACCTCGGACAGCAGCTCGGGGCGGGCGATCGCCGCCGTATTGACGCCGACCTTGTCGGCCCCCGCCCGCAGCAGCGCGTCGACGTCCTCGACGCCGCGCACTCCGCCGCCCACCGTCAGGGGCACGAAGACCTGCTCGGCCGCGGCCGCGACGACCTCCAGCATGGTGGCGCGCCCCTCGCGGGAGGCGGACACGTCGAGGAAGGTGATCTCGTCCGCGCCCTGCGCGTCGTAGCGCCGGGCCAGCTCGACGGGGTCCCCGGCGTCGCGCAGGCCGGTGAAATTGACGCCCTTGACCACCCGCCCGTCCTTGACGTCGAGGCAGGGGATGACGCGGACGGCGACGCTCATCGGTGGCTCCTTCGCGGCGGGCGCTTGCGGGGGTGCGGACCGGACCAGGGTAGCGCCCGCGGGCCCCGGCTCAGGGCGTGGCCGGCGCGGAGGCGGCGTCGGACGGGGCGGCGCCGCCCTCGACGATGGCCAGGACGTCGACGACGACCGCGACCGGCTCGTCCCCGCGCGCCTGGTCCGCCGGCAGCGACAGGACGACCCGCGAGCCGACGGGGACGTCGACCAGGCCCTGGGCCAGCCCGGCCAGGGTGTCGGTCATGTCGATGGTGCCCAGGGCCGCCGTCCAGCCGTAGTTCGTGGTGCGGACCGTGCCCCCGGACCAGGACACGATGGTGTAGCGGGCGACGATCGTGTCGGTGGCGGAGACCTGGCTCCCCTCCCCCCGGATGACGACGGCGGCGGTGGAGCGGGTGGGGGCGCTCAGGCCGGTCAGGTCCACGGAGATGGTGCCGTCCTCGGCCAGGGCGACGCTCGGCGTCCCGGCGGCGGGCGTCTGCGCCGCGCCCGCGGCGAGGGTGGGCAGGACGTCGACGACCGTCACCTCGGCGACCCTCCCGCCGCTGCTCTCGACGGACGAGCGCAGGACGATGCGCGAGCCCTCGGCGGCCTGGACGACGGCCGCGTCGATGGCCTCGCCGACGACGCCGGCGTCCAGGCGCCCGAAGAACAGGCGCCTGCCGGCGGGCGAGCCGGTCGTATTGGCGCCGTCGGTCCCGGAGAAGCGCGAGACCGACAGGAGCACGCCGTCGCCCTCGTTCACGGTCCGCCCCGTCCCCTGGACGACGACGTCGGTGATGACCTGCTCGGGCGGGGGCGGGGTGAGGACGCCCTTGAGGGACAGGGCCGGGGTCGAGCCGATCCTGCCGGTGACGGTCAGGGCCGAGTCGATCGGGGCGTCAGCGGCCAGCGCCACCCCGCTCCCGCTGTCCGCCGTGGCGCCCCCCAGGATGTGGCCGGCGCCGCTGCGCGACAGGACGACGGGCACGGCGATGATCGCGACCACGACGAGGGCCGTGAGGATGACGGCCACCACGCCCCGCGGCCGCTTGCGGCCCAGGGTCGCGCCGACGGCCCGCTGGGCGCCGGTGACGGTGGGCGGTTCGGACGGCGTGGACGCCCGCGGGCGGGCGCGCTGCTCAGGCGGGGAGGCGACGGACCTGCGCCGGGGCAGGTCCCGCGCCGGGGCGGGGGGCTCGGCCCACTCGGGGAGCTCGGGGGGCTCGGCCCACTCGGGGAGCTCGGGGGATGCGGCCGGGGTCGGGGCGGAGACGGCGGCGGCCCGGCGGGCGCGCTCGGCCTCGGCGGCGCGGGCGCGCTCGATCTCGCGCAGTCTCCTGCGGGTCATCGGCTGCCCGTCGGCCGGGGTGGGGTGCTGGTCGGGTGTCATCGGGAGGCGAGTATCTCAGATCCGGGGTTCAGATGGTCGGCGGCCAGGAGCCGGCGGGGGCGTCCCGGCGGGCCATGGCCTCCAGGAGGGCGTCGACGCGCTCGTCGGTGCAGGCGAAGGGGTCGCGCAGGGCCAGCGGCGGGGTCCGCCCGTCGTCGAGGCGCAGGTTGACCCAGTCGACGGTGAGGTCGCGGCGCAGGTCCTGGGCCAGGGCCACGGCGGCGCCGCGCAGGCGCGCCCGGGTGGTGGCGGGCGGGGTGCCGACGGCGGCCCGGCAGCGGTCCTCGTCGACGAGGCGGCTCAGCAGTCCGGCCCGTTCCAGGCGCGGGCGCAGCCCCGTCCCGGGGTCCACGTCGTGGTAGGCCAGGGCCAGGCGGGTGACGCGGGGGTCGTCCAGGCCGGTGCCGGCGCGCCGGGCGTAGCGGGTCAGGAGCTGGTGCTTGGCCGCCCAGTCGAGGTCGGCGGCCACGTCCTGGGGCCGGCCGTGGGCGACGGCGTCCAGGCCCCGCTCCCACAGGTCCAGGGCGCGGCGGTGCAGGTCGCTCAGGTCGAGGTCGGCGGTGTGGGCGCGCACGCGCGCCAGGTGCTCGGTCTGCAGGTCGATGGGGGTGATGGTGCGCCCGTCGGCGAGCTCCAGGGGGGTGCGCCCGCTCAGGTCGTGGCAGACCCGGCGGATCTCGCTCATGGGGCGGGCGAGCCGGAGGTCGGCCAGGGAGCCGCCCTTCTCCAGGTAGTCCAGGAGCAGATCCATGGCGGCGACCTTGAGGAGGGTCGATCCCTGGGCGATATTGGAGTCGCCGACGATGACGTGCATGCGCCGGTAGCGGGTCGCGTCGGCGTGGGGCTCGTCGCGGGTGTTGATCAGGGGGCGGGAGCGGGTGGTGGCGGAGGAGACGGCGTCCTCCATCTGGTCGGCGCGCTGGGAGAAGACGTAGCGGGCGGGGGCCCCGTCGGCGCCGGGCAGGACGTGTCCGGCGCCGACGAGGATCTGGCGGGTGACGAGGTGGGGCACGAGGGTGCGGGCGTCGTTCCAGAAGTCCGCGCGGCGGCGCACGAGGTAGTTCTCGTGGCACCCGAATCCGGTGCCGGCGGAGTCGGTGTTGTTCTTGAGCAGGTGGATGCGTCCGGGCACGCCCCGGGCGGCGAGGTCGGCGTTGGCCCGGGCGGCGAGGTCGGCCATGGTGATCTCGCCGGCGCGGTCCTGGGCGAGCAGGTCGGTCAGGCGGTCGCACTCGGCGGTGGCGTACTCGGGGTGGGAGCCCACGTCGAGGTAGAGGCGGGCGCCGCCGCGGGTGAAGGCGTTGGAGGTGCGGGAGCGGGCGATGACGGGTTCGAACAGGAGGCGCGCGGCGCGGTCGGCGTCCAGGGGCGGGGCGCCGCCGGTGGTGGAGGCGCAGGTGATGCCGTACTCGGTCTCGATGCCGTAGATGCGGCGCGCCGGGGCGCCCACCTCACTGGCCGCCCTTCTGGACGAATCCCTGGACGAAGGCGGCGGCGTTGGTCTCCAGGACGGCGTCGATCTCGTCGAGGATGTCGTCGACGCCGCTGGTGCGGGTCTGCCCGGCCGCGGGGGCGGGGGCGGGCTCGGCGGGGGCGGTGGGCTGGATCTGCTCGTGCTGGCTCATGGGGCCAGTGTCCCCCCGTCGGCGGGGCCGGTCCCAATCGCGTCGCGCAGGGCGGCCAGGAGCTCCTCGGCGGTGGCGGCGTCGGCGCGCACGGAGTCGGGCAGGGCCAGCCGGGTCAGGCCGGGGCGGGCGGGGATGTCCAGGACGAGGCCGGTCCAGGAGGCGGCCACGACCTCGGCGAACTCGGCCACGGCGCGTCCGCGCACGGCGGCGCGGGTTCCGGCGGGGGGGCTGTCGGCGGCGGCCTCGATGGCGGCGTCGTCGGTCAGGCGCCGGGTGCGCCCGGCGCCGATGAGCCTGTCGGCGATCCCCCGGCCCTCGCGCAGGTCCGCCCACTGGATGTCCAGGGCGGCCAGGCGGGGGTCGTCCCAGTCGAGTCCGCCGCGGCGGCGCAGGCCCTGGCACACCCGGAGCTTGGCGAGCCACTCGACGTCGCGGGCGGCGGCGTCGGCGGCGGCCTCGTCCGCCGGGCGGGCGGCGCACGCCTCCAGGGAGGCGAGCACCTCGTCCCACAGGGCCAGCGCCCGGTGCGTGGCCCGTCCGGCGGCCCGGGTGCCGCCGTAGTCGGCGACGACGGCGGCGCGGATCTCCTCCAGGTGGGCGCGCTGGATCTCCAGGGCGGTGCGCGCCCCGGACTCGGTGGCCAGGGCGCGGCGCAGGGTCGGGTCGTGGGACAGGGCCCAGTGCTCCTCGACGGGGTCGGCGGTCAGCCGCAGCCGGGCCAGGGGGCCCGGCCCCTCGCCGCGCTCGTGGGCGCGCTCGAGGTACCACAGGAGCAGGCCGGTGGTGGCGACCTTGAGGTAGACGGGGGTCTCGAAGCGGTTGGCGTCGCCGTTGATGACGTGCAGGCGGCGCCAGCGGGCCGCGTCGGCGTGGGGCTCGTCGCGGGTGTTGACGATGGGGCGGTTGAAGGTGGTCTGCAGCCCGATGTCGCAGCCGACGTAGTCGGCCCTCTGGCTGATCTGGAAGCCGGGGCGCTGGGAGCGGGGGCCGATGCCCACGCGCCCCGCCCCGGCCACGACGGGCCGGGTGACCAGGAAGGGGATGAGGGCGGCGGCCAGGTCGGCGAAGGGCGGGTCGCGGCGCACGAGGTAGTTCTCGTGGCTGCCGTAGGCGGCGCCCTTGCCGTCGACGTTGTTCTTGTAGAGCACGACCTCCTCCGGTGCGGCCCCGCCCCGCCCCCGGGCCAGGGCGGTCATGGCCCGGCGGGCGACGACCTCCCCGGCCCGGTCCCAGATGAGGGCGTCCAGGGGGGTGAGGACCTCGGGGGCGGCGTACTCGGGGTGGGCGTGGTCGACGTAGAGGCGGGCGCCGTTGGTCAGCACGGCGGTGGCGGGGCGGGGCAGGGCCGCCTCGGCGGCGCCGGGGCGGGCCCGCTCGCCCCAGGGGGCGGCCGGCCCGGGCGCACCGGGGGCGGTCTCCTCGCCGCCGGGGGCGGGCCGGTCGGGGTCGTCGGTGAGCAGGCTGGGGTGGGCGGCGGCGCGCTCCAGGCGGGTGCCGCGCAGGTCGGCCAGGGGGTCCTCGTCCTCGTAGTCCCAGCGCACGGCGGGGGCGGGCGCGCCGTCGGGCCCGGTCAGGGCGGGCCGGGAGACGGCGCCGTAGGCGGCGACGAGGCGGGAGGCCAGGGCGACGGGGTTGGCGCGGGGGTCGCCGGGCTTGAGGATGCCGTACTCGGTCTCCAGGCCGACGGGGCGCTCCACGGGCTGGGCGGGGTGATCGTTCATGCTTCCTCCCGGTCGGGGACGAGCCTGGTGACCGAGCGGATCCGCTCGCCCCGGCGGCCGATGAGGCGCTCCCAGCCCTCGGGGCCGGCGGCGGAGGCGATCTCCTCGTTCTGACGGGCCTCGACGGCGATGGCCTCCAGGAGGCGGGCGGTGGACAGCCCGCCGGGCCCGCCGGCGATCTCGTCCTTGATGGCGGCGGTCTTGGCGCGGGCGACGACGGCGGCGAGCATGGCGCCGCTGACCAGGTCGGCCAGGTGGAGGGTGCGGCGCGCCCCGGAGGCGCAGACGACCTCCAGGACGGCGGTGGCGGGGGTGCGCGCGTACAGGGCGTCCACGGCGGCCCGGCGCATCGCCGCCGCGGCGGCCTCGCGGTCCCCGCCCGCATCGGCCAGCTCGCCGGGATCCAGGGGCAGGTCGGCCCTCAGGTGCTTGGCGAGGATGTCGGCGGCGGCCTCGGCGTCGGGGCGGTCGATGCGGATCTTGACGTCCAGGCGGCCGGGGCGCAGGATCGCCGGGTCGATCATGTCCTCGCGGTTGGAGGCGCCGATGACGATGACGTTGCGCAGGGACTCCACGCCGTCGATCTCGGACAGGACCTGGGGGACGATCATGGTCTCGACGTCGGAGGACACGCCGGTGCCGCGGGTGCGCAGCAGGGCCTCCATCTCGTCGAAGAAGACGACCACGGGCCGGTCCTCGGCGGCCGCCTTGCGGGCCTGGACGAAGATGGCGCGGATCTGCCGCTCCGTCTCGCCCACGAATTTGCTCAGCAGCTCGGGGCCCTTGATGTTGAGGAAGGCGGCCGGGCGCCCGCCGGCGGAGTCGGCCAGGGATGTCGCCACCGCCTTGGCGATGAGGGTCTTGCCGCAGCCGGGCGGGCCGTACAGGAGCACGCCCTTGGGGGCGCGCAGGCCGTAGCCGCGGTAGAGCCCGGGGTGGGCGAAGGGCAGCTCGATGGCGTCGCGGATCCGGTCGATCTGGGGGCCGAGCCCGCCGATATCGGCCCAGGACACGTCCGGGGCCTCGGCGATGACGAGCTGCTCGACGCCGGTGCGCTCCACCAGGGCGGTGGCGAGGTCGGCGCGCAGGTCCGCGACCAGGGTGTCGCCGGGCTTGAGGGCGGCGGGGTCGAGGCCCTCGGCCAGGGCCAGCACCCGGCTCGCCCCGCCGCCGGTGGTGACCAGGGCGCGGCGGGCGCCGAGGACCTCGTCGAGGGTGACGGCCTCGCCGGTGTCGGGGGCGGGCAGGGAGTCGACGACGAGCATCTGGTCGTTGACGGCCGCCAGCCGGCCGGCGCCCAGGGTCGCCGGGTCCAGGCCCGGGTGCAGGCCCAGGCGCATGGGCCGCCCGCCGAGCGCGACGTCGGCCTCGACGGGCCGGCCCTCCCCCCGGGACCGGGGGGAGGCGGTGAGCAGGCCGAGGGTGACGGGCGGGGCCGTGACGGCGTCGAGCTGGGCGCCCAGCTCGACGATGCGCTCGCGGGCGGCGGTGAGCGCGGCCGTCAGGCGCTCGTTCTTGGCGGCCAGGCTCGCGGCCTCGGCGCGGGCCTCGCGCAGCTGGTGGCTGGTGAAGGACGGCGAGGGCGGGGGCGGGCCCGGGGTCCGGGGCCGGGTCTCAGGCACGGGCGCCGTCCCCCTCGGAGTCGCCGTGCGCCGGGGCGCCGGGCAGGACGGGGGTGGCGCTGTCGGGCTGCTTGGCGGCCGCGTCGCGCAGGACGCGGCGCACCTTCTTGTCGCTGCTGGTGCGCTCCCCCACGTCCCGGGGCTCCCAGTGGCCGGCCTCGTCGTAGGCGCCGCGGGCGGGCGGGCGGCGGCGGGTGAGCGGCCCGGAGCCGGCGGCCAGGCGGCGGGCGGTGATCAGGAAGCCGGTGTGGGCGACCATGCGGTGGTCGGGGCGCACGGACAGCCCGTCGACGTTCCAGGTGCGCACCATGGACTCCCAGGACTCGGGCTCGGTG
>ERZ772993.603-NODE-603-length-16791-cov-8.537882_pt1 | contig 16791 bp, 7 predicted proteins | sample MGYA00580670_ERZ772993 | MGnify/ENA primary metagenome ERZ772993 (study PRJEB29015, sample SAMEA2737936) | human oral metagenome | biome: human oral; feature: human-associated habitat; material: dental | place: China | collected 2136 ... | reverse complement strand
CCCACTCCGCCGGCGTCTCCCTGGACGTGCGAGTGGCCGGCTTCTCCGCCGACTACGCCGCGGCGGGGCAGTGGACCGCGCTGAACGATGACGCGCTGGGGCCTATCGATGGCTCGATCACCGCTGTGGGCCAGGACATCAAGGACTATGACACCGACTACTGGACGGCCCTGGAGGGGGCGCGCCAGGACCTGGCCGATCACGATCCCGGCGGGTGCTCCGCCATCGCCTGGCTCTCCGACGGGGCCTTCGACCTGGACGTGCGCGACACCTCCGCCGCCACTGAGCAGTTCGGAGAGGACAAGCCCTATGCCCGCGGCGTGTCCCTGACCAGCGAGTCCGGCGTCAGCCGAGCTGAGCAGGTGGGCATGCAGGACCTGTGCCGCCCCACCGGGCTGGCCGACCAGCTGCGCTCCTCGGGGATCACCCTGCTGGGCATCGGCCTGTCGAAGGGGGATGCCGATTTCACGCTCATGCGCCGCATTACGCAGGGCGGCGGCCAGGGGGCCGCGGCCGCCGGCCTGGAGCCCTGCGGGGACGTGGGCGCACCGGCGGGCTCCTTCTACCCGGTCAGTGACATCGACTCCCTGCTGCTGGCCTTCGACGCCATCTCGGCGCCCGGCTCGGCCGTCAGCTCCCGCTCCTCCCGGATCTGCCAGGGCTCGGTGTGCCAGGAGGGCGAGACCTCCTTCGTCCTGGACGGGTCCCTGGAGGAGGTGCACATCCTGGCCTCCTCCGACGTCGACGGGCTGACGGCCTATCTGTACGCGCCCGGCGCGACCAGTCCCATCGCTCTGCCCGCCTCCCGCTCCGGAGCGCAGACGGACCAGGGCGTGCACTCGGAGTGGATCACCAGCCGCACCCTCCAGATCGACCTGGTCGCCGGGGACCTGAACGCCTGGGACGGGCACTGGCGCCTGGCCTTCGCCGACGCCTCCTCGTCCTCGGCCGACCACGAGGTGCACATCAACCTCCACCTGTCCTCCCCCCTGACCCTGTCGTGGCAGAATCTGGCCGACACCGAGCTGCGCCAGGGCCAGACGGTGACCGATGCGAGCCTCGCCCTGCTGGACCACGCCGACGGCGACAGCATCGACCCCTCGCGCATCACCGGCTCCATCGCCTACTCCGTGATCCTGACCGACTCGCAGGGCGCGGAGCACACGCTCCTGGACTCCACCGACCCGGCCCGGCTCGCCGGACCCGTGTCTCTGACGCTGGGCCAGGACGTCGCCCCGGGGGCCGCCACCGTGACGACCTCCGTGACGGTGACCACGACGAGCATCCAGGAGGGGGGCCGCACCATCGACGGCACGGTCCTGGCGCCCACGCTCGCCTCCGTGCCCGTCACCGTGAACCCGCCCGAGGACTTCCCGGGGCTGGGCGACGCCGTCGACTTCGGACGCGTGGAGGAGCTGACCAGCGCGAGCGCCTCCCTGCCGGTCACGGGCCCGGGCTGCGTGTGGGTCGGCGCGGACGCCACCGCGCTCACCGGCGCGCCGGCCGAGGCCGGAACGATCACCGTGAGCGCCCAGGCCTCGGATGCGGCCTCATGCCTGACCGTGGCCAAGGGCCAGAGCGCCCAGCTGCCCCTGACCCTGTCGACGGCCGAGCACGCCAACGGCGCCGTCACCGGAACCATCGCCGTCACGGTGGCCCCGCTGGACTCGCCCGACCGCGCCCAGGTCATCGAGGTCCCCTTCAAGGCGGATATGCGCCGTCCTCTGGACGTGGGCACCGCCTGGACGGCCTTCGCCCTGGCGCTCCTGGCGGGCGTGGGGATCCCGGTGGGGCTGCTGTACCTGTTCAAGTTCCTCGCCGCGCGCATCCCCTCGGGCCTGCTCGTCACCGCCGTCACGGCGGTGGACGTGCCCCAGCCGGGCGCCGTCGGATCCTTCTCCGTCGCCTCCCAGGACCTGCGTACGCGCACCGTGTTCAAGCCCGTGCGCGAGCTGGAGGTGGACGGCTACCGGCTGCGGGTCGCCGTGGGCGCCTCTCCGACGGCGGTCCCGCGGGTCCGCCTGGTCGCCCCCAAGGCGGCCTCCGTGTCCGGGGCGGATCCCGGCTCGCGCGCGGGCCGCGCCCTCCTGCCGCTGGCCGTGCGCGGGAACTGGGTGGCGGTTCTCGACCAGCCCGACTCCCCGCGGCGCGTCACCCTCATCATCCTGGCCGCCTCGACGGACCAGGACGTCATCGACGGAATCGTCGCCGACGCCGCGGGGAGGCTCGGACCCGCCGTCGCCTCCGTGGCCGACGACGCGCCCGACTCCTCAGCGCCCGACGACGGGTCCGGCGGTTCGGCCCCCGATCCCTTCGGCTCGGCCCCCGACCCCCTCGGATCCGCGCCCGACCCCTTCGCCTCGGCCTCCGACCCCTTCGGACCCGCCCCCGACCCCTTCGGCGGGCCCGGAGACCGGGCCTCCTGACCCGACCGTCCAGCCCCGCCCCAGCACCTCCCGGGCCCCCGCCCGCCGCATCGGCACCGCCGAAGGAAAGGAAAGCTCATGTACAAGGTTCTCGTCATTGGATGCGGTGGCTCGGGAGCCAAGACACTGGCCTACATGATGGACCAGCTCAGGGCCGATCTGGCCGTCCACGGGATCGACGAGATCCCCGGATGCTGGCAGTTCCTCAACGTCGACACCCCCCTCCAGGAGGAGGAGGGCCGGGCCGTGGGCTCGGTGAGCCATCAGGGCGGCGCCTACGTCGCCTGCGGCGTCGCCTCCGGGGACTACGCCGTCGTCGACGCGGCCCTGACGGACCTGATCCGGAAGAACTCGCCCGCCGGGCTGCGCCGGCTCGCCACCTGGATGCCGCGCCGGCCCCGGGACGTCGCCTTCCCCGTCACCGTGGGCGCCGGCCAGTTCCGCGGCATCGGTCGTCTGCTCATGCTCGGCAAGCTCGGCGACGTCTCCCGCGCCGTCCAGGCGGCCCTGGCGCGCATGGCCTCCCCCCGGTCGCAGGAGCAGGCCGCGCGCGTGGCCGAGGCCGTGCCCGGCGCGGGCTCCGTGCCGGACGTGGCCGCGCCCCCCATGGTCCTGGTCATCTCCTCCATGGCCGGGGGCTCGGGCGCCTCCATGACCCTCGACGTGTGCCGCCTGGTCGCCGGAGTGCGCTCCACCCCCGCCATCGACCCCCAGAACATCTCGGTCTTCCTGTACACCGCCGAGGTCTTCGACTCGGTGCCCGCCCACCTGCGGGCCGGCATGCCCGGAAACACCCTGGCCATGCTCGGCGAGATCGTCGCCGCCCAGGCCGGCGCCGAGGGACTGGCCGCCGATCTCGACGAGGCGCTCTACGCCTCCCTGGGCATTAAGAATTACGCGGGCCGCGCCTTCAAGCGCGTCACCCCCATCGGCCTGCGGGCCGGCGGCTCGGGCGCCGTCTTCGGCGACGGCACCCCCGAGGGCGTCTTCCGAGGCATGGGCCGGGGCCTGGCGCGATACATCTCCTCCCCGGCCTTCCGAGACTTCGTCAGCTACGACATCGCCAACCAGGTGGAGGTGCCCGACCGCGACCTCGTCGGCTGGGGCGTGGACCCCACGGACACGGCCTGGAGCTCCTTCGGCTACGCCTCGTTGTCCACCGGACGCGACCGCTACGCCGAGTACGCCTCCCAGCGCATCGCCCGTCGCGCCGTCGACCACGCCCTCGACGGATTCAAGCTGTCCGGGGGGGACGCCACCGGGGACAGTCAGCGCCTGGCCGACCTGTGGACCGAGCGCCGTCCCCTGGAGCTCTCCCGATTGGGCCTGCCCCGGGCCTCGGGGACCAATATCCTGGCCGGCGACCGGGCCGTCGACCAGGAGACCGCCAGTTGGCTCGTATCCGCCGCGGTCAGCCCCGCGGTCAACGAGCAGACCCTGCGCGAGCGGGTCCGCACCGTCATGGACTCCCTGTTCAGCCGCAAGATGGCCGCCGCGGGCGACATCGCCCCCGGGGACTGGCTGGAGACCACCCGCCTGTGGCTGCACCACCAGGAGCCCCGGATCGTGGCCGACCTGACCCGGGACGCCTCCGCCCTGGCCCTGACGCGGGTGGAGGAGATGGCCGAGCGCCTCGTGAGCACCACCCGGACCGCTCTGGCGGATCTGGGCGTGCCCTACGCCCTGACCGTGCTCACCCAGTTGCGGCGGCCCGGCGGAGTGCTGCTGTCCCTGGCGGACCGCCTGGCCGAGCTGGGGGCCTTCCAGCGCGCCACGCCACTGGCCCTGCCCGAGCCCGTGGTCGGCAAGGTCCGAGCGCTGGGCAAGGGCTCCGTGTCGGGCGAGGGCCTGCGCGTCCTGGATCGCGATCTCTTCACGCACCTGAACGAACAGGCCTACCGGTGGCTCGCCTCTCAGCTGGCCGCCGACCTCGTCCCCGCCGTCAAGGACCTGGCCGCATCCGCCGTCAGGCCCCTGGAGAACGCCCTCAACGACACCCGCAAGGTCCTGGAGGCGGCCCGGGGCGATAAGCGCAGCGCTTACGGCGTCGCCGACGTGACCACCGACCTCTACGCGGCCTGGCCCGAGGAGGCCCCGGCCGGCCAGGACCAGGTCGCCCCCGTGCCCCAGCGCTTCGCCACCGCCCACAACGAGGTCGTCCTCATGGCGGTGGACGCCTACGCCGCCGGCTTCGAGGAGCACATCAGGCAGTCGGCCCCCCGGGACCAGCGCGGTGAGACGCAGAAGGCCTACCAGGCCGTCGTCCACCAGGTCCTCACCGGATCCTGGGAGCAGGGCGCCGGGGAGCCCTCCCCCGACGACCTGCTGACCGTCGCCTCGGCCTGGGTGCCCCAGGGACTCCAGGGAGCGACCCGGGGGGCCCTGCCCGCCCCCGCCCGCTACGAGGTGCGGGCGCGCCCGGCGGACATCCTCCGGCGCGCCCGGGCCTTCGTGGCGCGCCGCGGCGAGGCCTTCGAGGCCTTCACCTCCCAGTCCCTGCGCGGCTACCTCAACGACGACCTTGTGGGCGACCACGAGCGCGCCCAGCGCTCGGCGGCGGTGCTGGCCGGGCTCAAGCGCACCCTGGAGATGGCCCGGCCCCTGGTCGAGCTCGACGAGCGGATCTACGCCAAGCTCCACAACGGGGGCCGCCCGCGCCTGTCCTTCACCTTCTCCACGGTGCCCTTCCGCAACCAGCAGGTGGCGGGGGACTTCCTGGATTACCTGCGCCGCAACGACTCCTTCGACGCCGACCTGGTCACCTCCGCCGTTGAGCGCAGCCTCGGGGACGACGACGTCGCCCGCGTCGACGTCTTCGGCTCCTACCCCCGCACCCTGCCGGTGGCCTACTCCGGGCTGCTCAAGTCCGTGGCCGAGGTCTGGGACGCCTCCACCGGCTCCGCCGGCGCGCGCGACTCCTTCTGGCAGATGCGTCGCGCCCGTCCGCTGCCCGGGGGCCTGCCCATGGGCGACGACGAGCGCCGCGCCATCGTGCGTGGATGGTGGACCGCCACCCTCGCCGGGGGCATCGTCCGCGACCCCTGGAAGCGGGCCGACGACCACCACCCGGTCAGGGTGTGGGACCGCCAGGACAAGGAGTGGGTGGAGATCCCCGCCCCCATGCTCACCCCGCCCTCGCGCATGATCGCCCCCAACGCCTGGCTGCCCGCCGTCCTGGAGGCCTGCTTGCTGGCCTACTTGCGCGTGGGCCACGAGGGCCTGGAGGCCTTCCGCCCCTGGCAGGCCCTGCGCTACTGGGCCGACGACTCGGTCAACCGTCACCAGGAGAGCTTCGGCCTGGGCACGCCGGTCGACGCCGCCCTGGCCGAGCTTCTGGGCGAGGGCTCCCTCGACGGGCTCACCCCCGCCATCGACCTGGCCGAGGCCGCCCCGCAGGAGCGCCGCCAGCGCCTCCTGAGCTTCGTCGACGCCGTCCTGGCCGACCTCGACCGCAACTACCTGCCCGGCCCCGGCAAGGCCGATGAGCCCGGTCACTGGACCAACTACCGCAAGCGCGATCTGATCGCCACCACGCCGCTGACCGTGGACCTGGCCGCGGAGATGCACCACGAGTTGACTGCCGTGCGCCAGGTCCTGGCCACGGTGGAGCCGGCCGGCTCCACCGCCGCAGCGGGAACCTTCGACGGACTGGAGTACTGAGATGAGCGCACCGACCACGATTCCCGCGCCCGCCGCCGGCGCCGGCCGGGACGACGCCGTCGTCTTCATCGCCCCGCCGAGCCAGCGCCCCCTTCTGGCCGCCCTCGCGGACCTGTCCAGTGCCGGGCTCCTCGCCCCGTTCCACTGGCTGGAGTCCGTCCCCGACCCGGGGGCGGACCGCGCCTTCCGCGACCCCCTCATGGTGGGGGTGAGCGAGGGCCGCACGAGTACGATCCCCTACTCGCGCGCCGTCAACCGCTACGGCCTGGCCACGGTGCGTCTCATCGTCGTCGTCCCCGTGGGCCACCCCGCCGACGACGCCCTGAGCGCCACCGCGGAGCTGCACTACCAGGGCCTGGGCATCACCTCCGGAGCCGTGCGGCAGTGCCTGCGCGTGCTGGTGCCGTGGTCGGAGGACCCCGTGCCGGCCGATCTGGGCCACCAGGGCTGGAGCAATGTCATGCTCTCGCCGGAGTCCACCGCCGATCCGGCCTACAGCGCCAACGGCTGGTGGCAGAGCCCCGAGCGCGTCGCGGGCGCGGCCGCCGTGGGTCTGGCCGCCCAGGCCGGCATCTGCGGCGCCGTGACGCGCACGCCCGCGGACGAACGACCCGCATCCGGATCGACCTACGTCGAGGTGGCCCGCACCTTCGTGCGGGTGACCGACGCCAGCGCCGTCGAGGACGAGCTGCGCGGCATGGTCACCGATGTCGACGCCCACTACCCTCTGCCGATCCGGGGCGATACCCGCCAGTGGGTGCCCGCCTACCCCGATCCCGGGGAGCGGGTGCTCGGCGCGGCCCGGGCCTGGCACCAGCGCCACCAGAGCGCCCTGCGCCGGCCCTTGGCGCAGATGCCCGCCCGGGCGGCCAGGACCATGGGCGCCTGGCAGGCCATCACCATGTTCTTCTCCTTCCTGGGGAAGGCGCTGGCGGGCGCCCCGGTGGACTGGCTGCGCTCGCGCATTCGCGCCGCCAAGACCACCATTGCCCGCTCGGTGTCCGCGACGGTCTTCGGCGAGGGCTCCCAGGTGCGGGTCGTCGTGGGCGGCGTCGACGACACCGGCCGTCCCGCCGGCTGGTGGGAGCTGGCCGCGGCGGCCGCCGGCGCCGGCGCCGCCATGCCCGAGCAGGACTTCGGGCGCGCGGCAGTGGCCGCCACCCGCGACTTCGGGGCGCTGTGGCAGGACCTGCTCGACGGGTCCTTCGCCCTGCTGGGGGGCTCGGGCTGCGAGAACCTGGGACTGAACCCCTATGAGGGCTACGTGCCCGACCGGGACGCGGTCGCCCCGGCGGCCTCCGGCGGGCACGGGCGGTTCGCCATCGACCAGAACCTCGGGGACGTGTCCGCCGGCACCACCCTGAACGCCTGGGACGCCCTGGAGATAGACCGGGTCGCCCGGATGCTCCAGCAGGTGGCCGCATCCCAGGACCCCCGGGCCCGGGCGGCGCGCGAGCACCTGGGCCGCCTGGAGCAGTGGAAGCAGTCCCAGGAACGGCGCTTCATCCCCCTCCTGGGGCGCTCCCTGGCCATGACCTTCAATAAGACCCGCGAAGACATCATCTCCATCAGCAGGGAGCTGCGGGCCCTGGTGGACCAGGATCCGGGCGCGGCCCTGGAGCGCCGGCAGAGCGCCCTGGCCAGGATCCTGCGCGCAGGGCTGATCATCCTGCTCCTGGTCATCCTGGCGCCCCTCGTCCTGGCCCTTCTCAAGGCGATCAGCTGGAAGACGGTCGCCATCGTCTCCGCGGCCGCCCTGGTCGTCTGGTTCATCGTCTCGGTCCTGATCTTCGTCCGGCGTCAGCAGGAGGTCTTCCAGATCCTCATGCACGCCGAGGAGCGGGAGCAGCGCATCCCGCTGCTGACGGCCAACCTCCGCCTGGCCGTGGAGGACCTCGCCGCCCAGGGCGCCGCCTACTCCCAGTTCGACGCGTGGGCCGCCATCGCCACGGCCTTCCTGGCCGATCCCCTGGGGGAGCGGGACATGGTCCGCACCGCGCGCGAACATGAGACGGTCCTGCCCGAGTCCCTCCAGCGCGTTGTCGTCGAGGCGGAGCCGGGCCACGTCGCCGACGTCGCAGCCGAATTGCGCTCGTACGTCTTCCAGGTCGGCTGGCTGCGCGAGGCGTGGGAGGCGGTGCGGGCCGCCGTCAAGGACGATCTCACCCCCGACCAGCGCACTCGCCTCAACAACCGCCAGCTCAACCTGTTCACCGAGTCCGGCGCGTCCGGCTCGGCGCTGAGGAACTGGGCGGACGCCCTGACCGCCAAGGGGGTGCGCTCCACCTGCGGAGCCGACCACTGGGCCCGGTGCCTGGAGCTGCTGGGCGGTGAGAGCGGGCCGCGCCTCGACCTGCACGTGCCCATGCCCGATGGCGCCCGGCGTCTCGTCGCCGACTACCGGCGCGACCTGGAGGCCCCCACGAGTCGTTCGGTCGTGACCGATGTTCTGGGGCCCATGGCGCGCTCGGGCGGCTCCGCCCTGACGGCCCCGGCAGGCCACTGGTTCTGCGAGTCGCACGACGGGCTGAGCGAGACCATGCTCCTGGTCGACTCCACCGACCCGCTGGCGCCCACGGACTTCATCTACCCCGCGCCCGAGCGCGCCCGCCCCGACTTCACCATGGACGAGCCCGACTACGCGTCGGCGATCCGCCCGTCCCAGCCCGCCGACGCGGGATCCGGCTCACCGGATCCTTTCGCCGGCCCCCTCGAGTACTGAACCCCATCGACCAGCCCGCGCTCCATGTGAGGAACGACCAGCCATGCCCGTCAACCTTCGCGACTTCATGAATGCGATGAACGAGTGGACCCGCCAGGAGGCCCCGCCCGGCGTCCAGGAGGTCCTGCCCGCCTCGATGTGGATGAAGGTGCGCTATGCGGGCGCCGACGTCGACGGCGGGGTCCGCTTCGATCCGCGCGCGATCGTGGATGTCGCGCTGGACGGCCGCACGGAGCTGCTCGACTCGGTCGCCGAGCCGTTGGCTCGGGCGCTCAATGAGCGTTTCGCCCCGAAGGACGCCGCGCCCTCGACCACGAGGCGGGCCATTCCCCCGGTGCCGCCGCCGCCCGCGCCGAAGTCCGCGCCCGGGCCGGTGCCGGCCTCCTCCGCCGCGGATCCGAGTCTGCGACGGGACTTGGGGTGGCGCGGGCGGTGGCAGCCCGAGCCCGAACCCGAGCCCGAGCCCGCGCACAAACCTGAACCCGAGCCCGAGCCCGAGCACAAACCCGAACCCGCGCCTGAGCCCGCGCCCGAACCTGAACCCGAGCCCGCGGAGCACGACTACTCCTTCCCCGCTTACGACTACTCGCGTGACGACCTGGACTTCGCCGAGGAGGACGGCCCCCACGTCCCGGTGGGTGTCGAGCGTTTCGACGACCGCCTGCGCTACTCGTGGCCCGACGCGGGGGAGGGCGAGGTCTACCGCGTCGTCGTCTCCGACCTGGAGGACCCCTACAGCCCCGACGACTTCGAGGAGCTGGCCGTCACCGAGGGCACCGAGGCCTGGGACACCGCGTCCGCGACCACCGCTGTGCGCTTTGTGACCGTCTGGGCCTACGCGCGCTCCTCCGGCGGATCTCTGGGCCAGTGCCGGCGCATCGCCAGCAGGGTGATCGTCCACGACCTGCACCACTGGGAGCTGGAGTTCGACTCCGAATCCGGGGCCGTCATCGGGTCCTGGACGCCTCCGGTCGCGCCGCCGGGGGCGCAGGTGACTGTCCGCTCGGCCCGTCTCCCCGTCGACCGGCCCCCGGGCCGCTTCCTCAAGGGCTCGGCCTGGATGAGCTTCGAGGTGTCCAACAACGGTTCGGGCTTCCAGGACGCGCAGGTCGTGGGCGGCAAACGCTACAATTACGTGGCCGCCGTCGAGGTGAGCCTCAACGGGCGGACCCACGCCTCGAAGCCGGTCATGCGCTCCATCACCCCGACCGTCGTCGTCGAGCGGATCAAGGATGTGGCCGCCGTCGAGGTCCCCCCGTCAGACCCGTCCCGGCCCTCCAGCCTCACCATCACCTGGACGCAGTCCCCCCAGACGACGGTCGTCCTGTACCGGACCCGGGAACCGGTTGACGAGCAGGCCCGTTCCCGCAATGACATCCCCGAGTCCCAGCTCGCCGCCGCGCGTCTGCCCGAGGAGGCGCGCCTCAACAGCCGCCTGGCCGCGGTCGACGAGTCCGACGACCCCGCCCGCGTCCTTCACACCCTCGCCAACGTCCCCTGGCCCGCCGGCCCCGAGTGGGACACGCTGCACCTGACCCCGGTGACGCTCCACTCCGGGGACCGGGCGACCATCGGCGCGCCCCTGCGCCTCAAGCGCGCCGGGGGAGTGAGCAATGCGACGCTCACCCGTCGCCTGACCTGGGACCTGGTCACCTTCACCTGGCCCGGCGACGCCGCTGCGGTCGAGCTCAGGTGCACCACCGCCGAGCAGGAGCCCGACCGTCGTCAGCCCCCGCTCGTCTCCGTCACCAAGGAGGAGTACCAGGCCAACGGCGGCTGCGTGCTGGAGCGGGGGCTGCCGGCTGCCGGGGGCCGTCTCCACCTCAACTCCCTGACCTACCTGGAGGGCCGTCAGATCCCCTCCCCGGTGGTCAGTCTCGACGTGCCTCCGCGATGGGTCTACCGCTACACCCTCGTCTGGCCCGGCGACACCGCCCCGGTGCGAGGCCTGGGCCGCCTGGCCGCCTCGATCCTCAAGCAGACCCTCGTCGAGGTGCGGATCACGCCGGTGCAGGGCTTCACCGATCCCGACTACGGCGTGGGCCTGGTGCTCCTGCACAACCCCTCCAGGCTCCCGCTGAGCCCCGACGACGGCCAGGCCGTCCCGCTGTACCGGCAGCGCCCCACCAAGGAGGGCGGTCAGGAGAGCTCCCTGGTCGTGCCGCTGCCCCCTCAGGGCCAGAACCTGTCCCTGTGGTTCGACCACTCCGGGCTGTCCGGCTACCTGCGTCTGAGCGTCAACTCCAGCGCCTCGTCCCAGATCGAGCAGGAGTACGACCGCCGGGCTCTGGAGCACTACGCCCTCATCGATCCCGAGCTGTCCGTCCTCCACAGGCAGCGGTGACGCCATGACCACCACCCCGCCGCCCGCGCCCCGGTCCAACGGGCTGCGCGCCGCCGCGCAGCTGCTGTACACCAATGTCGACCGCATGGCCGACGGCCGGGCCACCTCCGGCTGGCAGACCATGGAGGTCAGCGCGGGCCTGGACGAGGCCGGCGCCACGCTCATGCGAGGACTCGTCGAGCCCAGCCTCAACCCCCTGCGCCCCCTGCCCGGCTTCCCCACCCCCGAGGAGATCGGGGCCGCCGAGCGGCGCTTCGCACAGGCGCCCACCAGGATCGGGACCGTCCTGGTCCACACCGCTCCCGCGGGCGTGGACACCACCGGGCGGCCCAACACCATGAGCCATCTCGTCCTGCTCCCCGACGACCCGGCTCCCACCCTCATGACGGCGGACCTGTGGCGTTCGCCCGGCTGGGTCGCGCCCTTCGGCCCCGACCGGGTTCGCAGCTCGTCGCTGCCCGACCCCGCCGCCCTCGTGGCGGGAGCGGCCGTCGACGACGACGCCGTCGCCGACTTCATCGCGGCCGCGCCCCGCGGCCCCGTCCTGGGCGCGATAGCCGACGCCCTCCAGCCCCGCATCCTGACCCGCCTGGACGGACGCGCGCCCGATGAGGGCGCGGGCCCCGTCGTGGTCGCCTGCGCCTCGACCGACGAGGCCGCGCTGTGGATAGGGGCCCTCCAGCGCACCTGCGCGCCGGCCACGGGCCGGCTGCTGGGCTTCTCCACCCTGGAGCGGCTCACCGGATCCGGGGATCTGGAGCGGCTCTCCGGCATCGGCCTCGACCTCGTCTTCGTCCCGCCCCCGGACCTGGAGGCGGCGCGGCGCGGGACCGGGGCGCTCGTGGTGGACCCGGAGCGGCCGCCGTCCGACCCGCCGACCACCGGCTGGGGCCGCTTGGTCGTGGCGGCCTGCCAGGACCAGGGGGCGTGGATGGCCGCCACCGAGGCCCAGCGGGAGGTCATCGGACTGCTGGCGGACCATCGGGACCTGTCGCCCGCCTGGCCGTTGGCCGTGGCGGAGGCCTGCGACCCGGGTCTGCTCACCGGCGACCTGGACGACGTCGTCGAGTGCGAACTCGTGGACTGCCGGCCGTCCGCCCTGACCGATCAGCCCTATCTGTCGAGCATCATCACGGAACGGGTCCTGGGCTCGAGCTGCCGGGAGCCGGCCGACTGGTGGCGGCGGCTGGCCGCCGTGCCGGCGGGCGCCCCGGTCACGGGCCTGGTGGACGGGCTCGTGACCCGCTACCTCCAGACCGCATCCCAGTCGGCGTCCTGGCTGCTGGATGAGCACCGCGAGCCCCGACCCGCGGTGCACCGGGTCCTGAGCCGCTGGAGCGCGCAGCCGCAGTGCGCGAAGGCGGTGGAACGCGCGGTGGGGGACATGATCCGCACCGTCGAGGCCGACGGGCCCGACGGCGCGACCCGGCTGCGCCTGGCGGACGGACTCCTGCGCGACGGGCTCGTCCTGCCGCCGGCGGCGGCCGAGCGACTGCTCGCCCCCGCCTGCCGGGCGCTCCTGAGCCCGGACGAGGCCGAGTGCTCCCGTACGACCCGCGTGCGCGCCGGCGAGGCCGCGCGCGCTCACCTTCTGACCCTCGTCGAGGAGCTCCTGCGCTCGCCCGCGCCGGCGGGGCCTCGGCGGTTGCCGTCCGTCAGCGCGCCGGCCCTGGAGTGGCTCACCCGGGGCCTGTCCACCGCGAAGGCGCCCCTGGCGGAGGCCGAGCTGTGCGCCTGCGCCCTGCTCGGGTTCCCGGTGCCGGTCGAGAATGCGGCCGCGCGGCTCCTGACGGCGCTGGAGACGGCCGCGGCGATGACGCCGCGGCCCGGCCCCCTGCGCCTGGCCGGCGCGCTGGCGGCCGCGCTGGGCGCGACCCTCGCCCCCGCCCAGGCGGTCCGGCTGCCGACGCTGGTGGCCAACCGCGAGGACGTCCTGGCCGCCGTCATGCTGACCCACCCCGGCGACCCCGTCTGCCTGCGGGCGGCGGCGCAGGATCTGCGGCAACGGGGGCACCACGACGCCGAGCTCGCCGCCGCGCGCTACTCCAGCTTCTCCCTGCACACCTCGGTGCGCCTCCTCGTGCACTCCCAGGAGCTGGCCGGCCTCACCGCGCCGGCCCCGGACGCCTGCACCCGGGCCCTCAACGTCCTGGCCGCCGTCGCCGTCGTGAGCCGGGACGCGGCTCTGGGCGGACTCCCCGCGGTCGCGCCCGCCCGGGACAAGGCACTGGCCACCGTCCTGGTCGGCCTGTGGGCGGACATCCAGATCGGTCCGCTGCCCCCGGCGTGCGCCGACGCGCCGCTGCTCGACGCCCTCCCCGAGCGTCTGGCCGCCCAGCCCCAGATCCTGGCCGGGCCCGGCGAGACGGGCCTGGGCCCGAACCTGCCCCGGGTCATCAACCGCCTGTTCTGGAGTGCCAAGGGCCGGCGCATCCCCGAGGACTGGCTGGATTCGGTCGATCGGGATCTGCGGGCCCTGGAGGCGACTGAGGCCGCCGGGGACCCGCTGCTGATCGGACGCTACGAGGCCGTGCTGGCGATCTGCCGCGCGTGGGTGAGCCTGCTCGGGCCCGAGGCCGCCGACCCGGTCGCCGAGGAGCTCGCCGCCTTCAGCGGCGAGCCCCCCGGCTTCGACAAGTGGCTGGCCAGGACCGTCCTGTCCGCCATGAGCCGGCCCACCGGCCTGCGCCGCCTCTTCGGCGCCCGTTGAGTACCCGTCCCCGCCCCGAACCAAGGAGGACCTCATGCCCGATATCCTCAGCAGCGGCGAGTGGGAGCGCGTCGCCCTGCCCGACACCGGGGCGATCGAGCTCAGTCTCGTCTCCCGGCGCACCCCGGCCCGGCTCGAGATCCTGGGCGCCGTCACCGCGCCCAAGTACCTCGGCGCCGACCGCACGACGGCCGCCTTCCCGGTCCGCTCGGTCTCGTCGGACCGTCCGGTGACTGTGCGCGTGGTCACCGCCACCGGGGAGGCCTTCAGCGGGGACGAACGGGTCGACCTCGTCGTCGATGTGAACGGTCAAGAGCACTCCTTCCTCCTGCGCGGCCTCGACGTCGCCGGACAGGTCGACGCCGCGCTCATCCGCCTGGAGCGCGCCGAGGGGAACCTCCTCATGAGACCGGGGGAGGGGGGCGGGGCCACCCTCGGCCTGGGCGGCTGGTGCGCGCGCCGGCGCCAGGAGTCCGGCGAGCCCTTCGTCCCCGCCGTGAGTCGCCTGGTGGTGGACACCTCGGCCTCGATGCGCGCCCACGCCGGGCGCGTGCGCGCCCTGGAGCAGTTCCTGTCCGATATGGCCGCCACGGCGGGCACGGGCGCGCCAGGGCTCGAGCGCCCCCCAGTGGGGGGCGCGCAGCGCAACGGGGTGGGCGCCGTCGACGTCCGGGACTTGCGGACCGACGGCACGGTCCTGCTCACCGACGTCCCGCCCGTCCCCGGCGGCGCCCGCTGCCTCCTCATCGGCCCGGCCGGCCTCGCCCGGGCCCTGCCCTCGCCCGGCTCCTTCGTGGCCGACGACGACGTGTGGGCCGAGCTGGAGCGCACGGACAGGGCCTTCTCCGCCTCCACCCTCACAACCCTCACCCCCCTGCTCGACTGGCTCACAGCGCGGGGGAAAGGAGACCCCCGATGAACTCCGCCTGCCCCTACTGCTTCACCCGCCTGGGACGTGAGGAGGTCGTCTACCGGTGCACCAGCGGCCGGTGCCAGCCGACCCCCGACGCGCAGGCGACCGCCCTGGCCGGCTATGAGGTGTCCACGACCCGGATGTACCGGCAGACGCTCTCCGAGACGGTCAAGACCCTGCCCATGGCCCTGCCGTGCCGTCAGTGCGGGGCCATGTGCACCCAGGAGGTCTGCCCCGCCTGCCACCGGGACCTGCCCGCGCAGTGGCGGGACCGACAGGTCTTCACCATGGCCATGGCGGGCGCCCGCGGCTCGGGCAAGTCCGTCTACATCGCCGTCGCCGTCGAGACGCTCATCCGCTACGCCCAGGTCCGGGGCTGCACCGTCGGCCCCGAGACGACGGGCACGCAGGAGGTCTACTCCTCGCGCTACTACGAGCCCCTCTACAAGGAGAACAAGGTCATGGAGGGCACGCCGCCGATCGCGGCCGGCGGCGCCTACCAGAGGGACCCGCTCATCTGGTCCGTGGTGGGCGGGCCCAAGCGGCTGTCCATCGTCATGCGGGACCTGTCCGGCGAGGACGTCGAGAAGCTGGCCGGGGCCCGCTCGGACTCCTCCTTCATCGACCGCGCCGACCTGGTCGTCTTCCTCTTCGACCCGCTCATGCTGGAGTCGGTGCGCCAGGTCCTGGCGGGCGTCATCCCCGACGTCGACGCCCACCGCCTGGGCGCCCGCCCCGGGGAGGTCCTGCCCCGGATTCTGGGCCAGACCCGCTCGGGGACGGCGCGTCTGGCGCTGGTCATCTCCAAATTCGATTCCCTGCACCAACTGCCTCGGGTCAGCGACTCCAGAGCGGCGATCCTGGCCAACCCGGCGGCGCACTTCAATCAGGACGCCACCATGCAGCGCGCCGCCCTGCCGCCGGACCGCGCCGCCGCGGAATTCGAGGAGGACTCCCGCTTCCTCGACGCGGAGGTGCGTTCGCTGTTCGACCGCATCAACGAGGAGAGCGTCACCCTGGTGGCGGACCAGGCGGCCGTGGGCGGGCGCATCGCCGCTGTGCGCCACTTCGCGGTCTCCGCCGTGGGGGAGAGCCCCCGCCACGCCGATCAGCTCACGCAACGGGGCATCTCCCCCTTCCGGGTCCTGGACCCGATCCTGTGGGGGCTGAGCGCCAAGGGCATCGAGCTGTGAGACCGCCGTGGCCCGCGGGCCGGCCCGCGCCCGGGCGCCGGGGTGTCCAGGACCACGCGCGCGGCTCCCGTCGAGCCCTGGCGGCGGCGGCGCGCCGCGGGTAGCCTGGCCCGCGGTGCCCGCACGCGGGTCGCCTCTCCACTTCCGTTCCCAGCGGGCGCGGCCGCGGCCGCCACGTGACGCGGGTCTGCCGCGGCGGGAACCGACGGGCCCCTGACGCGGGGCTCCGGACGCAGCGCCGGCGAGCCGGCGGCGGGCCGGCCCAGACTCCGCGGCGGTGCGCGCCGTCGCGAAGGGGAGCGGGGCCGGCGGCGGGCCAGATCAGCCCAGATGCACGTGTAGATGGAGAATCCGTAGTGCCCACCATTCAGCAGCTGGTCCGCAAGGGCCGCTCGACGAAGCGCTCGTCGTCCAAGACGCCGGCGCTCAAGGCCAGTCCGCAGCGCCGGGGCGTGTGCACCCGCGTGTACACCACGACCCCCAAGAAGCCCAATTCCGCCCTGCGCAAGGTCGCCCGCGTGCGCCTGTCGACCGGCATCGAGGTCACGGCCTACATCCCCGGCGAGGGCCACAACCTCCAGGAGCACTCGATCGTGCTGGTGCGCGGCGGCCGCGTCAAGGACCTCCCCGGCGTCCGCTACCACATCGTGCGCGGCGCCCTCGACACCCAGGGCGTCAAGAACCGCCGGCAGGCACGGTCGAAGTACGGCGCCAAGAAGGAGAAGAAGTAATGCCCCGCAAGGGTCCCGCGCCCAAGCGCCCCCTCGCCGTCGACCCCGTCTACGGCTCGCCGGTCGTCACCCAGCTCGTCAACCGCGTTCTG
>ERZ772993.601-NODE-601-length-16804-cov-15.598066_pt1 | contig 16804 bp, 12 predicted proteins | sample MGYA00580670_ERZ772993 | MGnify/ENA primary metagenome ERZ772993 (study PRJEB29015, sample SAMEA2737936) | human oral metagenome | biome: human oral; feature: human-associated habitat; material: dental | place: China | collected 2136 ... | reverse complement strand
ATCCTGCGCTGGTGGGGCACCGACTCCCTGTGGCAGTCCCAGGACCCGCGCTACAGCGCCGACCAGGTGCGCATCATCCCCGGCCCGGTGGCCGTGGCCGGCATCACCACCATCAACGAGCCGGTGGGCCACCTGCTGGGCCGCTTCGAGACGGCCGCCGTCGAGGCCCTCCAGGCCGCCGGCACCCCCGAGCGGGCGGCGGCCGGGCGCCTGGGCGACATCCGCCCCGGGGCCGCGCCGGTCGCCGACGCCACCGGGCTGGTGCGCGCCGCCCCGCACGTGCTGTGGAACGGCCACCTGACCGTCAACCCCGCCCGGGTCCTGCCCGAGGGCGCCTACGCCGTCGTGGCCCGCCCCGACGTGGCCGAGGACGCCTACGACCTGGACATCCGCCTGGACACCCACTGGGACTCCACGCCCGGCGGGGAGGCGATCCACGCCGTGCGCCGCCTCGTGGTGCCGCTGCGCCTGGCCCGCGCCTGGGACGGGGCCGCCCCGCTGGTCGACCCCGGGCGCATCAGCGAGACCATGAACGACCTGCTGCGCGCCACCGCGGGCGTGGGGGCCGTGTCCGTCACCGGCGACCTGGTCGAGCGCCTGCCCGAGGTGCGCCCCGCCGAGCCCGGGGCGACCGACGCCCTGGGCCGGCCCTCGGCCCGCCCCTTCGGCACCGTCCACGCCCGCTTCACCCTGGCCGCCACCCTGGGCCACGACCACGGCGCCGTGACCGCCGACGCCCTGCCCGCCGACCTGTCGGCGGCCCCGCTGGCGCCCGACGCCCTGCTCGGCCCCTGCTGGCCGGTGGTCTACGCCGCCCTGGGCAGCGTCGTCGAGGACGGCATGCCGCTCATCGAGGGGCTGCTGGGGGCCGTCCACCTGGACCACACCGTCGACCTGCGCCGCCCGCTGGCCGAGCTGGCGGCGCGGGCCGGGGACGACTTCGTCGTCCAGGTCGACGGCTGGGTCGCCGGCCTGGAGGAGTCCAGCGCGGGGCGCGTGGTCGACGTGCGCCTGGAGCTGACCGACGCCGCCGACGGCGCCCTGGTGGCCCTCATGCGCGAGCGCTTCGCCATCCGCGGGCGGGCCTCGGGCACCGCCGTGCCCTCCGCCCCGGAGCCGGCCGGGGGCACGGGGCGGGCCACCGCCCCCGCCGCCCGCCGCCTGCTGCGCCGGGTGAGGGTGACGGCGCCGTCGGACATGACGGCCTTCGCCCGGGTCACCGGGGACTTCAACCCCATCCACACCTCCTACAACGCCGCCCGCGTCGCCGGCATGGACGCCCCGCTGGTGCACGGCATGTGGCTGTCGGCCACCGCCCAGCAGGCGGCGGCCGCCACCGACCCCGACGGCGCCCGCCACGTCCTGGCCGGCTGGACCTACGTCATGCTGGGCACCGTCGAGCTGTCCGACACCGTGGAGATCAGCGTCGAGCGCACCGGCCTGGTGCGCGGGGGCGGCCTCGTCCTGGAGGTCACCTGCCGCATCGGCGACGAGGTCGTCTCGCGCGGCAGCGCCGTGACCGTCCCCGAGCCCACCGCCTACGTCTACCCCGGCCAGGGCATCCAGGCCCGGGGCATGGGCCTGGACGAGATGAGCTCGTCGCGGGCGGCGCGCGAGGTGTGGGAGCGGGCCGACGCCCACACCCGCGCCGAGCTGGGCTTCTCCGTCATCAACCTGGTGCGCGACAACCCCACCGAGATGACGGCCCGGGGCGTGACCTACCGCCACCCCGACGGCCTGCTCAACCTCACCCAGTTCACCCAGGTGGCCCTGGCGACCGTGGCCATGGCCACCACCGCCCGCCTGGCCGAGGCCGGCGCCCTGGTGGAGGACGCCGCCTTCGCCGGCCACTCCCTGGGCGAGTACACGGCCCTGTCCGCCTACGGGCGCGTCATGCCGGTGGAGACCACCATCTCCATCGTCTTCCAGCGCGGCTCGACCATGCACACCCTGGTCGAGCGCGACGCCGACGGCGCCTCGAACTACCGCATGGGGGCGCTGCGCCCCAACCAGGCGGGCATCGGGGCCGAGCAGGTCGAGGACTACGTCGCCTCCGTGGCCGAGGCCAGCGGCGAGTTCCTCCAGATCGTCAACTTCAACCTGGCGGGCGTGCAGTACGCGGTGGCCGGCACCATCAGGGGCCTGGAGGCCCTGGCCGCCGACTCGCGCGCCCGGGCCGCCGAGCGCGGCGGCAAGAACCCGTTCATGTACGTGCCCGGCATCGACGTGCCCTTCCACTCCCGGGTGCTGCGCCCGGGCGTGCCCGAGTTCCGCGAGCGCCTGCTGGCCCTGATCCCCCACGACCTGGACTACGAGCGCCTGGTGGGGCGCTACGTGCCCAACCTGGTGGCCCGGCCCTTCGAGCTGACCCGGGACTTCGCGCGGGCCATCGCCGACGTGGTGCCCTCCGAGCCGGTGCGCGAGCTGCTGGAGGACTGGCCGGCGGCCGCCGAGCGGCCCCGCGAGCTGGCCCGCGTGCTGCTGGTGGAGCTGCTGGCCTGGCAGTTCGCCTCCCCGGTGCGCTGGATCGAGACGCAGGACGTCCTGTTCTCCTCGCCCGACGAGGGCGGGCTGGGCGTGGAGCACCTGGTCGAGGTGGGCCTGGCCGCCTCCCCGACGCTGGCGAACCTGGCCGCCCGCACGCTCATGCTGCCCCGCCACGCCGGGCGCCACGTCACGGTGCACAACGCCCGCCGCGACGAGGCGCGCGTCCTGGCCACGGACACCGACCCGGCCGTCGAGCCGGGCGGGGAGGACTTCGAGCTGCCGGCCGCCCCGGCGCCCGCTTCCGCTTCCGCCCAGGCCGCGGACACCGCTCAGGCCCCCGCCCCGGCCGCGCCCGCCGAATCCGCTCCGGCCGCTCCGGCCGCCCCGGCGGCGGGGCCCGTGGAGGACCTGCCCTTCGGGGCCACCGACGCCCTGACGGTCCTGCTGGCCCACTCCGCCCGCATCCTGCCCGACCAGATCGGGGCCACCGACACCACCGAGACCCTGACCAACGGGGTGTCCTCCAGGCGCAACCAGCTGCTCATGGACATGGGCACCGAGCTGCAGCTGGCCAGCATCGACGGGGCCGCCGACGCCGACATGACCGCCCTGGCGGCCACCGTCGCCAAGGGCGCCCCGGGCTACAAGGCCTTCGGGCCGGTCCTCACCGACGCCATCCGCACGGGCCTGGGCCGCATCCTGGGCCCCTCGGGGGTGCGCGCCGGGCGCATCGCCGAGCGCGTGGGCTCCGTGTGGGGCCTGGGCGGGGGCTGGGTCTCCCACGTGACCGCCGCCCTGCTCCTGGGCACCCGCGAGGGCGCCTCCGTGCGCGGGGGGGACCTGGCCTCGCTGGGCTCCAGCGCGCCCCTGGGCTCGGCGGGCGACGTCGACGCCCTCATCGACCGGGCCGTCCAGGCGGTCGCCGCCGCCCACGGGGTGTCCGTGTCCAAGCCCAGCGCCGGGGGAGGGGCGGGCGGCGCCGTCGTCGACTCGGCCGCCCTGGACGCCTTCGCCGCCTCCGTCACCGGGCAGCAGGGCGTGCTGGCCACCACGGCCCGCCACGTCCTGGCCGCCCTGGGCCTGGACGAGCCGGAGTCCTACGACGCCGCGGCGGCCGACGAGGCCGCGGCGACCCGCGCCCTGGTGGAGGCCGTCGACGCCGAGCTGGGGACGGGGTGGCTGAAGTTCGCGACCCCGGTCTTCCGGGCCGAGCGGGCCGTGCTCATCGACGACCGCTGGGCCACGGCCCGCGAGGACCTGGCCCGCCTGGGCAACGGTCAGACCGACCTGGACGCCGCCCGCGACCTGCTGGCCCCCGAGCGCTTCACGGGCCTGGGGCGGGCCGTGGCCGACCAGGCCGCCTGGTGGGCCGGCGCCCTGGCCTCCTCGCCGCTGGCCGACGCCGGGGAGCGGGCCGAGCTGGCCCGGGCCATCGCCGCCGCCGCGAAGTCCGCCCCGGTCGCCGGGTCGGCCCAGACGCTGTGGGCCGACGACGTGGCCGTGGTCACCGGCTTCGCCCCGCACTCCATCGCCGCGGCCGTCGTCGGGCGGCTGCTGGCGGGCGGGGCCACCGTGGTGGCCACCAGCTCGCGCCTGACCCACGAGCGCCTCGACTTCGCCAAGCGCGTCTACCGCGAGCACGCCTCCGCCGGCGCCCGCCTGTGGATGGTGCCGGCGAACCTGGCCTCCTACCGCGACGTCGACGCCCTGGCCCAGTGGATCGGCACGGACCGCACCGTCACCTCCGGGGGGGCCACCAGGCTCGTCAAGGAGGCCCTGGTGCCCACCGTGCTGTTCCCCTTCGCCGCCCCGCGGGTGGCCGGCACCCTGGCGGACGCCGGGCCGGGGGCCGAGCGGCAGGCCCGCCTGCTGCTGTGGAGCGTGGAGCGCACCATCGCGTCCCTGAGCGCCATCGGCACGGACACCCACGTCGACCACCGCCTGCACGTGGTCCTGCCCGGCTCGCCCAACCGCGGCGCCTTCGGCGGCGACGGCGCCTACGGGGAGGTCAAGTCCGCCCTGGACGCCGTGGTCAACCGCTGGTCCTCCGAGCCGGTGTGGGCCCGCCGGGTCACCCTGGCCCACCCGCGCATCGGGTGGGTGCGCGGCACCGGCCTCATGGGCGGCAACGACCCGCTGGTGGAGGCCGTCGAGGCCGCCGGGGTGCGCACCTGGTCCACCGACGAGATCGCCGGGGAGCTGGTGGGCCTGTGCGCGGCGTCCGTGCGCGCCGAGGCGGCCGCCGCCCCCGTCACGGCCGACCTGACCGGCGGTCTGGGCGACGACGTCGACCTGGTGGCCCTGCGCCGGGCCGCCGCCCGCGCCGGCGCCGAGGCGGACGGGCGGGAGCCCGAGCCGGCCGCCGTGGCGGCCCTGCCGACCCCGAGCGCGCCCGTCCAGCCCACCGCCCCCCACTGGGGCGAGGTGGAGGCCGACCTGGAGGACATGGTCGTCATCGTCTCCACCGGCGAGGTCTCCACCTGGGGGTCGGGCCGCACCCGCCGCGAGGCCGAGCTGGGCATGAGCGGGGGCGACGACGTCGAGCTGACCGCCGCCGGCGTCCTGGAGCTGGCCTGGGGCATGGGCCTGCTGACCTGGCAGGACTCCCCGAGGGCCGGCTGGTACGACGCCGAGGGCGAGTTCGTCGACGAGTCCGAGGTCTACGGGCGCTACCGCGACGAGGTCGTGGCCCGCTGCGGCATCCGCGAGTTCGTCGACGACGGCCTCATCGCCACGGTCGCCGACGAGGAGGTGTCCGTCTACCTCGACCGCGACATCGTCCTGACGGTCCCCGACGAGGCCGCCGCCCTGACGATCCGCGACTCCGACCCCGAGCACACGCGCATCGCCCCCGACGCCGAGTCGGGGGAGTGGACGGTCACGCGCCTGGCCGGGTCGCTGGCCCGCGTGCCGCGCCGCGCCGCCCTGTCGCGCACCGTCGGCGGCCAGCTGCCGGTCGACTTCGACCCGCTGCGCTGGGGCATCCCGGCCTCCATGGCCGAGGGCATGGACACCATCGCCGCCTGGAACCTGGTCACCGCCGTCGACGCCTTCCTGTCGGCCGGCTTCTCCCCGGCCGAGCTGCTGCGCGCCGTCCACCCCGGCGACGTGGCCTGCACCCAGGGCACCGGCTTCGGCGGCATGGAGTCCATGCGCAAGATGTTCGTGGGCCGCTTCCTGGACGAGGAGCGCGCCGGCGACATCCTCCAGGAGTCCCTGCCCAACGTGGTGGCCGCCCACGTCATGCAGTCCTACATCGGCGGCTACGGCGCCATGGTCCAGCCGGTCAGCGCCTGCGCCACCGCCGCGGTGTCCATCGAGGAGGGCTGGGACAAGATCGCCCTGGGCCGGGCCGACGTGGTCGTGGCCGGCGCCATCGACGACATCTCCGTGGAGTCCGTCGTGGGCTTCGGCAACATGAACGCCACCGCCGAGGCGGGGGCCATGTACGCCCAGGGCATCTCCGCCCGCCACTTCTCGCGGGCCAACGACCGGCGCCGCGGCGGCTTCGTGGAGGCCGAGGGCGGGGGCACCGTCATCCTGGCGCGCGCCTCCGTGGCCGCCCGCCTGGGCCTGCCGGTGGCCGGGGTGCTGGGCTTCGTGTCCTCCTACGCCGACGGCGCCCACACCTCCATCCCGGCCCCGGGCCTGGGCGCCCTGGGGGCGGGGCGCGGCGGGCGCTCCTCGCGCCTGGCCCGGGCCCTGGCGGCCCTGGGCGTGCAGGCCGACGACATCGCCGTGGTCTCCAAGCACGACACCTCCACGAGTGCCAACGACCCCAACGAGTCCGAGCTGCACACCCGCCTGGCGCGCGCCCTGGGGCGCACCGAGGGCAACCCGCTGGTGGCCGTGTCGCAGAAGTCGATCACCGGCCACGCCAAGGGCGGGGCGGCGCTGTTCCAGGTGGCGGGCCTGACCGAGATCCTGGCCACCGGGGTGGCGCCGGGCAACGCCAGCCTCGACGTGGTCGACGCCCCGCTGGCCGAGGACGCCTTCTGGGTGTGGCCGCGCACCCCCATCCGCCTGACGGGCCGCGACGGCGGGCCGGTGCGCGCCGGCCTGCTCACCTCGCTGGGCTTCGGGCACGTCTCCGGGCTCATCGCCGTCGTCCACCCCGGCGCCTTCGAGTCGGCCCTGCGCCGCTCGGGCGGCCAGGAGGCGGTGGACGAGTGGCTGGAGCGGGCCAACCGCCGCCTGGCCGAGGGCACGCGCCGCCGCCGCGCCGGCATGATCGGGCGCGCCCCCCTGTTCGAGCCCGTCGAGGGCCGGCGCCTGGGCGAGCGGGCGGCGGGCCGCGACCCCCACGAGGTCGAGGCCGCCATGCTCCTGGACCCCGACGCCCGCCTGGGCGCCGACGGCGTCTACCACGCCGGCGAGCCCGGCGAGTCCCGGGGGGCCTGAGAGCCCCGGGAGGGCCCGGGGGAGCCCGGACCCTATCCCGCCCGCCCCCGCCGCGAACCCCCGGGTCCGCGGCGGGGGCGGGCGCGCCTTCGGGGGCGTGGCCGCCCATCGCGCCGTCGGCCCCGGCCGGGATCCGACCACCGCCCGCGCCGCCGGCCCCGGCGGTTCCGTCCCGGACCTCGGATCGTGCCGCGGGCGTCGCGGGGCCGTCCCTTCGTCTGCCGCTAGCGTTCTGCTAGCATTGTGGCATGCCAGTGCTCTACGCCCGGGATGTTCCCGAGGACGTGGTGGACGCCCTCAAGGAGCGCGCCGCCGCGCGAGGGATGTCGATGTCCGCCTACGTCGTCGAGGAGCTCTCCCGCGTCGTCGCCCGCCCCACGAACGCGGACATCGTTGCGCGGCTGCGCGCTCTGGACCGTTCTCGGGGCGCGACCCGCGAGGACATCCTCGACGAGCTCCACCGGAGCAGACGGTGATCGTCGTCGACGCCTCGGCGATGATCGAGGCGCTTGTCGCGGATCGCGTCCACCCCGCTCTCCTCGACGCCCTGGACGACGACATCCACGCGCCCCACCTGCTCGATCTGGAGGTGCTCTCCGTCCTGCGCGGGCTGGAGCTGTCGCGCAAGCTCCCGACCGGCCTCGCCGACTCCGCGCTGCGCTCCTACTTCGCATTGTCCATCGAGCGCCATGAGGCCGGTCTCCTCGCCAATCGCGTCTGGTCCCTGAGGTTCCAGCTCACCAGCTACGACGCCTCCTACATCGCCCTCGCCGAGGCCCTCCGGGCGCCGCTGGTGACGTGCGACGCCAAGCTCGCCGCGCGGGGTCATCTGGCGGACGTGCGCGTGATCGCGCGCGGGGACCGGTGAGTCCCGACGTTCGACGGCGGGCCCGGCCGTGACCGGGCCGCCGGCCCCGCGCCTGCCGCCGGTGCCCGACGCCGGGGGCCGGGTGCTGGGGGCGGGCCTGGACCTCGTCCACGTCCCCGGCCTGGCGGACCAGCTCGCCGTGGCCGGATCGGTCTTCGCCGAGAGGGCCTTCACCCCCCGCGAGCGGCGCGAGGCCGCCCGCCGCGCCCGCCAGTGCGGCTCCCTCCCGGCCGAGCACCTGGCGGCGCGCTGGGCCGCCAAGGAGGCCCTCGTCAAGGCCTGGTCCGCCGCGGCGAACGCCGTGGCCGGGCGGGCCGTCGCCCCGGTCCTGGCCCCCGAGGCGGTGGACTGGCGGGAGATCGAGGTCCTCACCGACCGCTGGGGCCGCCCCGGCCTGCGACTGGGCGGCCGGGTGCTCGACGCCGTCGAGCGCTCCCTGGGGGCCGGGGCGGGGCAGGCGTCCCGCTGGTCGGCGTCCCTGAGCCACGACGGCGACTGGGCGGCCGCGATCGTCCTGGCCCTGGCCGGGTAGCGCGCCGCTCCCCGAGCCCCGCGGATGCACGGCCAGGGGCCCTTTTCGCGCCGCTCAGGCCCGGGTCGTTCTCAGGATCTCGACACTCGTGCCGACCGCCTCGTACGTCGCCCTGGCGCGCGCGTCTCTGGTGACGAGCACGGCGTCGTTCTCACGTGCGGCCAGGGCCACCAGTCCGTCGTAGACGGCGCCGCCCGCGATGCCGAGGCGGGCCAGATGACGGTGCACATCGGCGGCCGCATCCGCCGGAAGCGTCAGCGTCCCGAAGAAACGATCGTCTATGAGCGCGGTCGCATCCGCGCAGCTCATGCGCGCGTCGCCGGGAAGCCGGGTCAGCACCGCGTAGGTCTCGGGCAGCGCATGACCGCTGAGGTGCAGTCGCCGTCCCCGCGCCCAGTCGCGCACGGCCTCATGGGCCGCGTGGGAGGCGACGAGCAGGGGGACGGCCACGCTCGTATCCACCGCGAACCTGGGCGGAGCCATCATCTGCGCCCGGCGTCGATGAGCGCGAACAGCACGTCGTCGGTGACGACCGTGTCCGATACGGCCACAAGACGCCCGTCCGCATCCCGCTCCAGTCGGGCGGTGCGACCGCCCGGCGTCAACTGCACCCCTCCGCCGTAGACCGAGACGTCCACCTGCGTGCCCGGAAGGAGCCCCGTCGAATCCCGCAGGCTCTTGGGAAGGAGGAGCCGCCCGCCCGAATCGATCGTCACCTTCATGGGAGCAGGCTACCATCTCGATCCCATCCGCGTTGAGCGGCCCGGGCGCGACAGCACTCCGGTTACTATTCGATTCGGTGCAAACACATGCACGCGGGGCCGTCGTTATTCACGGCGGCCCGCGCCCCCCGCCCCCTCACGGACAGGACGACCCCATGGATGAGACCACCTATCAGGCGATCGCCATGATCGTGTACTTCGTGGGCATGCTGGCCATCGGCGGCTGGGCCTACGGGCGCAACAACGACCTCGACGACTACATGCTCGCCGACCGCGGCCTCAACCCCTGGGTGGCCGCCCTGTCCGCCGGGGCCTCGGACATGTCCGGCTGGCTGCTCATGGGCCTGCCCGGCGCCCTGTACGCCCACGGCCTGGTGGAGGCGTGGATCGCCGTCGGCCTGACGATCGGCGCCTGGCTCAACTGGCGGTTCGTGGCCCCGCGGCTGCGCGCCTACACGGAGGTCGCCGGCAACGCCATCACCATCCCCAGCTTCCTGGGCAACCGCCTGCACGACACCCGCCACCTGCTGCGCTGGGCCTCCGGGGTGATCATCCTGGTCTACTTCACCTTCTACGTCTCCTCCGGCATGGTCGCCGGCGGCGCGTTCTTCGAGGGCTCCTTCGGCATGGACTACCGCCTGGGCATGGTGCTGGTCGCCGCGATCACGGTGGTCTACACCCTCATCGGCGGCTTCCTGGCCGTGTCCTACACCGACTTCGTCCAGGGCCTGATGATGCTGGCCGCCCTGGTGGTCGTGCCCGTCGTCGGGATCATCCACGCCGGCGGCCCCGGCGCCCTGATCGACTCCGTGTCCGCCGTCGACCCCCACTACTGGGCGCTGTGGGGGCCGACGACGCCGGTCCTGGCCGTCGTCTCCGCCCTCGCCTGGGGACTGGGCTACTTCGGCCAGCCGCACATCATCGTCCGCTTCATGGCGATCCGCACCCCCGGCGAGGCCAGGGCGGGCAGGCGCATCGGCATCGGCTGGATGCTCCTGGCCGTGATCGGGGCGGGCCTGACCGCGGTCGTGGGCGCGGCCGTCTACCGGCGCGACCCGGCCGCCCTGGCCGACCCCGAGACCGTGTTCATCGCCCTGGGCCAGCTGCTCTTCCACCCCCTGGTCGCCGGGTTCATGCTCGCCGCCATCCTCGCCGCCATCATGTCCACCATCTCCTCCCAGCTGCTGGTGACCTCCTCGGCCCTCATCGAGGACCTCTACGGGGCGATCACCCGCCGGCGGGTCACCGGGGGCCGCCTGGTCCTGTACTCGCGCATGGCCGTGTTCGCCGTCGCCGTGATCGCCGCGCTCCTGGCCTGGAACCGGGGCGGGACCATCCTGGACCTGGTCGCCTTCGCCTGGGCGGGATTCGGGGCGGGATTCGGGCCCACGGTCCTGCTGTGCCTGTACTGGAGGCGGCTGACCGCCGCGGGGGCCTTCGCCGGCATGATCGTGGGCGCCGCCCTGGTCATGGTGTGGGGCAACCTCGACGGCGGCCCCGCAGGCCTGTTCGACCTGTACGAGATCGTCCCCGGCTTCCTGGGCAACCTCGCCGTCGCCTGGGCCGTGTCGCGAACCGGCCGCCCCGACGGGAGGGTGGCCGCCGAATTCGACGCCGCGGCCGACGCCGCCCGCCCGTGAGCGCCGCGCCGCGCCGGGCGCCTCAAGGACTTGTCCCGCCCCGCCGCCGTGCTCTAGGGTCGGCCCCAGCAACGTGCTCCGGGGTCGGTGCAATTCCGAACCGGCGGTGACAGCCCGCGACCCGTGAGAGCCCCCCGCCGGGGGGCGCGAGCGGCCGAGCCGGTGGAATTCCGGCGCCGACGGTCAAAGTCCGGATGGGAGGAGGCACGGGGCGCGCCCCGCCGCGGCGCCGTCCCACGGTCGTGGGCCGGGCGCCGCCCCCGCCGGCGCGCCCGCGGGTTCGCACCCGACCCTCGCCCCGGACGCGCCCGGGGCGAGCGCCCCGGGGCATGCGCCCGGGGAAGTGATGACGTGAGCAGCCCGATGGGCGCCAGGCGCCGGCGCGCCGGAGCACCGGCCGCCGTGCTCGGCCTGGCCCTCCTGGTCGCCTGGTGGGCCGCGGCCCGCTCGGGCCGGATCCCCGCCGTGTTCCTGCCCGGGCCCGTGGACGTGGCCCGGCGCCTGTGGCTGGGCCTGACCCGCGCGGGCCTGGCCTCCTACGCCTGGGTCACGCTGCGCGAGGCCCTGCTGGGCTGCCTGACGGCCGCGGCGCTCGCCCTGCCGCTGGCCTGGGCCCTGTTCCGCTGGCGCCTGTTCTCCCGCACCGTCCTGCCCTACGTCGCCGCCTCCCAGGCGGTGCCCGCCATCGCCGTCGCCCCCCTGCTGGTCCTGTGGATCGGCTACGGCACGGCCCCGGTGGTCGTCCTGTGCGCCTTCATGGTCTTCTTCCCCATCACCGTCACCGTCCTGCTGGGCCTGCGCGGCCTGGACGCCGACATCCTGGACGCCGCCAGGCTCGACGGCGCCCACGGGGCCTCCATGATCGTGCACATGGAGCTGCCCATGGCCCTGCCGGCGATCCTGGCCGGACTGCGCACGGGCTTCACCCTGTCGGTCACCGGCGCCGTCGTCGGCGAGATGACCATGGGCGGGACCGGACTGGGCATGGTGCTGTCCCACCAGCGCGACACCATCGACACCTCCGGCCTGTTCTCCACCATCGTCCTGCTGTGCGCCATGGCCACCACCATCCACTGGTGCCTGCACGAGCTCGAGCGCCGCAGCCGCGTCGTCGACGCCATGCGCGGGCGCCGCGCCACCTGACCGCCCGCCCCGACCCCCGCACCCGGGGGCGCCCCCGCCCCTCCGCACCCGCAACCGGAAAGGAAACCCCGCCATGAACAACCCCATGAGCCCCGCGACCCCGCACCTGCCCCGCCGCCGCGCCCTGGCCGCCGCCGCGGCCGCGACGACCGCCGCCCTGCTCGGCGCCTGCTCGAGCGGAACCGCCTCCAGATCCCTGTCCACGGCCTCCGGCGCGGCCGGGCCCCTCACCATCGGCATGACCTACACCCCCAACGTCCAATTCGCCCCCTTCTACATGTCCGTCTACGCCGACGGCACCCAGCTGCGCCACCACGGCGCCCAGGAGGGCCAGTTCGAGGCCCTCCTGGCCGGCACGGAGCACCTGGTCGTGGCCGGCGGCGACGAGGCCGCCGTCGCCGCCTCCAACGGCTCGGACCTGGTCATCGTCGGCGGCTACTACCAGCGCTACCCCGCCTGCCTCATCGTGCCCCAGGACTCGCCGATCACCGCCCTGAACCAGCTCGCCGGCCGCACCGTCGGCGTGCCCGGCCGCACCGGCGAGACCTGGTACGCCCTCCAGCTCGCCCTGGAGACGGCCGGCCTGACCGAGTCCGACGTCACCATCCAGGAGATCGGCTTCACCCAGCAGGCCGCCCTCGCGGGCGCAAAGGTCGACGCCATCGTCGGCTTCTCCAACAACGACGCCGTCCAGATCGCCCAGAACGGCATGGCGGTGCGCACCCTCGACGTCGCCGCCGAAGTCCCCCTCATCGGCGCCTCCCTGGTGACCACCGCCCGGGTCCTGGCCGCCCGCCGCGACGACCTCGCCGCGGCGGTGAGCGCCAGCGCCAAGGGCATGACGCGCTTCGTCGACGACCCCGACGCCGCCGTGGAGACCACCCGCACCTACGTCACCGACCTGGTCGACCCGCAGGAGGCCGCCCGCGCCCGCGAGGTCGCCGTGGCCACCGGAGCGCTCGTGCGCCCCGCCCCCGACACCGTCGTCGGATCCGTCTCGGCCGACCGCGTGGCCCCGATGCTCGACTTCCTGGGGGCCCACCGCCTGCTCGGCCCCACGGCCCCCGCCGCCGACGCCGTGTGCACCCCCCTGCTCGGCGCCTGACCCGCCCGCCCCGCGAGTCCCGCCGCCGCGGCGGGGCCGGCCGATAGGATGCCCGGGTCGCGCCGCACGGCGAACCGGCCCGCAAAGGGGGACCCATGACCACCCAGCAGCGACTCGAACAGCTCCTCGACGCCGTCGTCGTCGACGAAGACGGCGCCAGAGTCGGCGAGGTCGTCCAGATCCTCCTGGACAACATCAGCGGCCGGCCCACCTGGGTGCGCGTGGTCGCCGGAACGCTGCGACCCCGCCCGATCCTCGTGCCCCTGGTGGGGGCGAGCCTGAAGGCCGGCGCACTGCGCGTGCCCCACCCCCGGGCGCGCCTGAGGGCGGCGCCGCGGCCCGACGCCCAGGAGGGGCTGAGCCCCGAGGAGGAGGAGACCCTGGCCGCCTACTACGGAATCGCCCTGGCCGACGACGACGACCTCGTCCCCGCGCCCGCCCCGCCGCCCCCGGCCTGACGGGCCCGGCGCGCTAGAGCCGGCAGGCCAGCAGCGAGGAGACCAGGATCGCCCGCGCGCCCACCGCGTACAACTCGTCCATCACCCGATTGACGTCCTTGCGGGGCACCATCGCCCGCACCGCCACCCAGTCCGGATTCTGCAGCGGGGAGACCGTCGGCGACTCGATGCCCGGCGTGATCGCCGTCGCCAGATGCAGATCGTTCATCGGCACGTCGTAATCGACGAGCACGTAGGACCGGGCCCGCAGCACCCCCTCCAGACGGCGCACCAGAACCGCCAGGGCCGGCTCGTCGCGCAGCCGCTCGGTGGTGATGAGCACCGCCTCACTGACCAGGATCGGCTCGCCGAACACCTCCAGACCGGCCGCCCGCAGCGTCGTGCCCGTCTCCACGACGTCGGCGATGAGATCGGCCACGCCCAGCTGCACCGAGGACTCCACCGCGCCGTCGAGGTGGACGATCCGCGCACTCACACCCCGACGCGCCAGGTAATCGCCCACCAGCACGTCGTAGGAGGTGGCCACGCGCCTGCCCTCCACATCCGCCAGCGTCCCGACCGTCCCCGCGGGCGCGGCGAAGCGGAAGGTGGACCGGGCGAAGCCCAGCGCCAGATGCTCCACCGCATCGACCCCCGAGTCCAGCAGCAGATCCCGACCCGTGATACCGGCGTGAACAGTGCCCTGCCCCACGTAGACGGCGATATCGCGCGGACGCAGGAAGAACAGCTCCACACCGCCCGCCTCGTCGACCAGGACGAGCTCGCGCCCGGTGCGCCGGGTGCGATAACCGGCCTCGGTGAGCAGGGTGGCGGCGGGCTCGGACAAGGAGCCCTTATTGGGCACGGCGATGCGCAGCACGGCGCACTCCTTCACATGACGACGACGGATGATTCACAGGACTCACGGGGGCGCCGGGCCGACGGGAGCGCGGAGCGGCGGAATGCGGCCCGACCGCCGTCGACGCCCCCGCCCCGCCCGCCGCCCGAGCGGGGCGGGCCGACGGCCTCACAGATGCTCGTAGACGTCGGCCAGGGTGTAGCCCTTGGCGATCATCATGACCTGCACGTGGTAGAGCAGCTGACTGAGCTCGACGCAGGCGGCCTCATCGGACTCGTGCTCACAGGCCATCCACGACTCGGCGGCCTCCTCCACCAGCTTCTTGCCGATGAAGTGGACGCCCCGATCCAACTCCTCCACGGTGGCGGAGCCGGCCGGACGGGCGGAGGCCTTGCGCTCGAGCTCGGCGAACAGGCCCTCGAAGGTCTTCATGCCCGCAGGCTAGTGCATGACGCGCCCCCCGGCGCGACCGACAGGATCCGACCCGCCGCCCGCCCGCCGCACCGCCCCGCGCCGGAAGCGAAGGAACACTACCGCCCCCGGCGCGCCCCGGTCGCCATGCGGATCCGCGAGCGCCTGCACGCCTGGCGGCCTACCGCCCCTGGCGCGCCCCGGCCGCCAACACCGACTCAGCGCCCGGCCGCCGCCACCCCCGCAGCCACCGCCGCCGCATGCCGCCCGGCCGCCGCCGCCGCCACGAAAGCCGCCTCATCGTCCTCCAGACCCCGCCCCATCGTCGACAAACGCACGCCGATGGCCCGCTCGGCCCCCGCCAGAACCTCCCTCAGACCCTCCACATCCGCATCCACCCGCCGATGCCGCGCCCCCACCGCCCGCGGCTCGCACAACCGCCGGGCCTGCGCATCGACCCGCCGCCCCAACTCGCCGCCCAGCCGCGGCACCACCACATCCGCCCCCGCCAGCGCCACCCGGCCGTAAGCGGTCAACGAATGGTGCGAGACACCGCGATGGCGCTCGCGGGCGTCGGCCTGCGAAATGCGCAGACAGGCGATGGGCCGCCCGCCCAGGGAGGCGACGGCGTTGACGGCATCCCCGCAGGCGACGCCGGAGAACCCCCAGGGGGTGTCCGTGCCCAGATTGCCCGGACCCTGGATGGCGACGACGATCTGGGCGCCCAGGACGCGGCGGGCGGCCAGGAGCGCGTTATGAACGCTGACGGCCTCCAGGTCACCGCCCCAGGCCTGCCCCGCCGTGACGGTCCCGGCGATCCAACCGGCCCGGCGCAGGGCGGCGACCGTGCGCGAATAGGCCAGGGGCAGGGCGCCGCCGTCGGTCATGACGTAGACGATGCGCGCCGGCCGCCCCCCACCGGCCCCCGCGCGGGCGCCGGCGACGATCGCCGGAAGGCTGGAGTGCAGGTCGGCGACCACGACCGGCGCCCCGTCCAACGCGAGTTCGCCGATCGGCCGCGACAGGACGTCGTGATGCGCCGCGCCCTGCTCGTCGGCGCCGGCGACCATGACCTGGTCGGGCATGTAGCGGGCCTTGACCAGGTGACCGTCGGCGGGCGGATCGGCCGGCAGGACGTCGAGACGGGCCGCCACCATGGCGTGGCCGCCGGTGCCCAGGCCCCGGTCGAGGGCCGAGACCTCCAGGCGCACCCGCTCGCCGGGCCGCGGCTCCCCGCACAACTGCTCGTAGGCCACGGCGCGGCAGGCGCGCCCCGGCGGCAGCCCGCGCGCCCCGGCGGGCGCCGCGGTGATCTCGACATCCAGCTCCAGGCACCGGCGTCCGGGCTCCCCCCAGGACCGTCGCAGGGCCAGGACCTCGCCATCGCGCCACATCATGACCCCAGCCTACGGGCCGCACCGCCGGCGACCCGGACGGTTTCCGGCAGTCGACGGGTCACCGGAGCTGCGATCCGCCGTGACACTGGCGCCCCGCTGACCCGTCCTCGCCGCCGGACTCGCGCCGGAGCCGTCGGCAAGCAGGGGAACACGGCGAGCGCCCGGCCGGGAGGCGTCCACGAGGCGCTCGCGGACGATCCGGCGGCGCGAAAAGGTGGCTCCCGCGTACTTTTAACGCCCCGCTCCGAGATTCGTGGATCGCAAAATGGCGCAATGGCGCCATTCTCGGCGCGCGCTACGACACGGAAGGCCCCTAAAAGTACGCGGGAGCCACCTTTTCACGCGACCGGACACCCTGTCGCGCGACCGGACCATGACAGTAGAGGGCGACAGTCCGTCAATGGCGATGCTGTTGATAATAATGGGAATGCAGTGACGAGTGAGGATGTATTTTCCGGACCTCTGCGCCCTGCAGCCCCGGACTGATGGCGGCGGCAGTGCACCGGCGGGATTGCTGCCGCCTGCTGCACGGGTTCAGTGGGTCGCGGTGGTGCGGGTGGGGCTCTTGGGACGGCCTCGGGCGGGGGTTTGTCCAAATCTGTTGCAAAGGCGCCCCGCGACCGGATCGGCGGTGGGGAGAAGCGCGGAATATCAACGATTCTCCTCCGGTGCTCCGGTGCGATGGGGGCCTTTGCAACAGATTTGGACAACCGGCGCCGTCGCGGGCTCCGGGAGGGGCGCCATGGGCCGGACGGAGACCACGGCGGGCGTCCCGACGATCTCGCGGACCGCGGCGCCGACC
>ERZ772993.596-NODE-596-length-16916-cov-12.001601_pt1 | contig 16916 bp, 12 predicted proteins | sample MGYA00580670_ERZ772993 | MGnify/ENA primary metagenome ERZ772993 (study PRJEB29015, sample SAMEA2737936) | human oral metagenome | biome: human oral; feature: human-associated habitat; material: dental | place: China | collected 2136 ... | reverse complement strand
GCGTAGTCGGCGGCGACCGTATTGATGGCGAAGAACCTGGGGCGCACACCCTCCTTGACGAGGAAGTCGGCGACCTCATCCACTTTCATAATTCGATCTCCTTAGGTGGCGTCAGCGACTCCTCCGACCGCGGGTTCGCGCGCCCGCCTCCGTTTGACCATGCGCTTCTGATAGGCGAATACACCGGTGGTGATGACCAGTGAGAGGGCCGCGGACGCCCCGATCGCATCGAGGTCCCCCGTGGCGAGGATGACACCCAGCTGAATGGGCACCAGGATCAGGGTCGTGCGCATGAGAGCGCGTTCTACCGGGCGGTTGCCGTAGAACGCTCTCATGAACATCGCCGTCCGCGGGCCAAGACCGAGGAGCACGGGGACGGAGCCCACGACCGCGATCAACCAGAACATTCCCCAGACCGCCATGAATCCTATTCTGAAATTCAGGCCCAGATCGCGCCCGAGAGAGCGGGACATCACAGCGGTGATTGCCTCGGCCATAATGCTGAAAGGCACTACCGAACGGTGGATCCGGAGAATGAGGGAATCGGCCGCCCTATTGAGGACGGGGTTCGTCGGGGAGACGGCCAGCGCCGCGCTCAGGGCCTTGCCCGCCTCGTGGATCTGTCTTACGGATGTGGCCATCCAGGACAGGTCCGACAGGGCATTCGGGTTATTCGGGTCGAGGGCCAGCGCCCTGCGCAGGAATTTCTGACCCTTCCGGGTGCTGATCCAGCCCTCCAGGCGCGCTACGGCCATAAGGACGTCGGGGTCCTCCGGCGCCGCCTCGAGCGCCAGTCGTTCCAGTTCCCGCCAGCGTCGAGAATGGAGTCCCGTCTGCTGCTCGGCCACGGCGAGGTTGGCGAGGGTCCTCCCGTCGTGCGGATCGAGCCCGACGGCCCGTCGCAGCAGATCCCGACTCTCCACGGGCGTCCGGGCGAGTTGAGCGCACAGACGCAGCGCCTGAACCTCGTTCGGATCGAGTCGCAGAGCCTCGAATCCCTCTTCGCGGGCCTCGTCCACCCTGCCGACATCGCACAGGCAGATCGCCAACAAGAGGTGCACCAGGGCGATGTCGGGGAAGGCGGCGCACACTCGCCCGGCCTCGGCGAGCGCGCGCTCCGCCTGACCCATGTCGCGCAGAAGGGCGACCCGGTTCCAGGAGATGTTGAGGTCCGACCAGTCTCCGGGCCCTCCTGAAAAAGCGCTGGTCGTCGAGTCATCCATTGTCATTCCTCAGGGGGAGGGGGCCGTCGTCGTGAAGCATACCACGGGGACGGCCCCGATGGGTTCATGCGGGAACCGCTTCAGATGTATTCGAAGAATCTGTCCCTCCACGTGGACGGCCAGTCGAACTCGCCGTCGTACGGGTCGTCCAACGGATCCTCGCTGATATGAATGTAGCCGAGGCGCCCGAGGGCGTCCTCGATGCGGGTCCTGTCGGAGGCGGCCATCAACTCCGCGGTTTCCGCGTCACTCCACGCCGCGGGATTCTCGAGTGCGACGATGGTCATCCTCCCGAAGTTGCTGATGGACATCACGATCCGGGCCGGGCTGTCGAGGACGGCCTCCGGAATCTCGATCCGGCCCAACTCGGCGGTGTCCTCCATGCGGTCGTCATGCTCGCAGGAGCAGGAGAACTCCTCGTCAATGGCCTCGGCAAGGAGTTTGAAGCGCCTGTGCTCGGTGCGGCGACGGAAGTTCGCGGGCACCTCCGTATGCCGCGGATCCGGGTCGTCGAGGCTGCGGAGAAGCCTCATGGTTTCCGGGGCGGACAGCAGAGTGGACCGTCTGCCCGCCGATACATCGATACGCGGGTCCCAGCGGTCCCGGCAGTGCTCGATGATATCGCGGACGGCGCGTCCGATCCGCTCGCGCCAACGTCGCAGGAGGAATATCATATCGGTGAGCCTCTCTCGTGAATACTAATGGAGTGCGGGGGAGCAGATGGACAATGGTGCCGGTGAGAGGTCCTCGGCCGACAGGCGCTCGTGGGCCACCGGTCTTCCAGGCCGCGTCCTGACCGTGGCCGCTCATGCCGTCCCGCCATGTGGCTCGGGGCGGGGCATCGCCCTCTGACCGAACGATCTTCCTGCCATGGTGCCATGATCGTGGTGATGGCGGCGGAGCCCGGGGTGATGCGACGGAGATCCTTGAAATGCTTGAACTTCGACACGAATCCCGGCGGGAAAGACTCACTGAACAACAAGGTGCACCTCACCAGAGGTGTATCTTTCGCGATGTGGGCGTTGAGTTTCTCCGGCTTCCTTCCATTCGAACACGAGTGCGTTAAAGTCGGTCAGATGGAGTCCGTCCGTCTTCGATTCCAGGGTTGGGATGCCATGGAAAATAAGATGCAGAGGGTGATCCAACTCGATGATTAGGGCATCGTCGTGGATTTCGACCTCGACCAGTGACAGGCGGTTGTCGTACGGACGGCCGAACCAACCGTTCGGGAGTTTTAATCCGCACGACCGGTGCCTGAGGAAGAAGAACTTGATTCTCCGGTCCAGAGAAAATACGTTCATTACACCAATCCCCTCTGATTCCAGATGAGATGCCCCGACTCTCGCTGCTGAAAGTAGACCTATGATTCCTGTGCCGACCGTTTGATCGGCTCTGGCCAGAAGAACATGTTCTCCTCGGGAATCTCCATCTGCTCCCCCAGTTCTTGCAGGACCCGCCGCTCATCGGGCGGGGACTCGATCTCCTCCTCGTACAGCATTTCGATGAGGAGTTCGAACGCGATCTCCTCCTCGCCGTGGCGGCAATCGACCTCGATGTCATCCGTGACTTGAGGACCCAAACGCTCGCGGTAACGTTCGGCGATCTCAACAATCGCCTCTCCGGCTCGACTGTACCGGCGTCGACGGAAAAACCTCATATCAATCCCCTCCGAGCGAAGATGTCGCAAGTGAGAACTCGTTTCTAAGAGCGATCTCTCCCCGGGTGGCCTCGAGGGGCGACCACTGGGTGGGGAATCCTGTGATAATACCATCTCCGCCGGGTTCGACGATGACGCGGATAGGTACTCCACTCCGAGTCGCCTCGATTCTGAACCTCACGGGGTTTCCACTACTTTTGTAGGTCGAGGCTCCTCGTACGCCGCCCTGCTGTATCCATGTCAGGGTGGGGTCGCATGCGATATCACTCACCTCGTTCATAATTCGAGCATCACTCCAGTCTCGGGGGAAAGGTGTCTTCCCGGGTAGTCCTGGCCAGCGATGGCCGCCGCGGTATCCTTTACCGGGTCTAATGGGAGGTTGTCCGTCGAGTATGTGTTCTGTCCCCCTCTGGCTCGCCAGGCTTGTGTATTCCTCGGAGGCGCCTTCCGAAAGTCTCCTCACATACGGAATTCTACGCGCCTGCTTGAGGCCCCAACCGATGACCCGCTGACCGAGAGGTGTCTTGGCCGCCCATTCGAATGCTTTTCCGGCTCCGTAGCCGATGCCGCCGCCCGCAACGCCCAGTACGGTGCTCAGGCCGACTTGCTTCCAGTCGATGGGGTATCCGGAGAACCACTGGTCAACGAGGTCGGCCCCGCCGCCCAGGACGGCGCCGGTGATGAGCGCGGCCGCGAGACCCTGGGCGCCGGGGAGGAAGGCGAGCCCGACGCCAGCAGCGATGGCCAGTAAGGTTCCCACTTTGGGCGAGTTGGCCTTGCGGTAGGCGTCGAGCTCCTCGGCGGTGATGGGGTGCAGGCCCGCGGGGTCGTACAGGTTCACCGGGTTGTTGCCCGCGTAGGAGTAGGGGCTGGCGGCCCAGCCGGCGCCGGCGGTCGGCTCGACGGGGTCGGGGGAGAGGAATGACCGGCTGGCGGGATCCAGGACGCGCGCGCCCAGCCACTCCATGCCCGCCACGCGCAGCTCGCCGCCCGCGCCCAGGCCCAGGCTCCGGCCCAGGGACGCCCGGGCGGCGGGGGGCAGGTAGGGGTTGGCGGCGGCGGTGTCGCGGCCCGGCCGCCAGGCGGGGGGCTCCAGCCATCCGTCCGGGCCGCAGGCGGTCAGGGGTCCGGCGTGGACGATCGCCCTGTCGCCGGCCTGGAGGAGCCCGCCGGTGGCGTCGTCGAAGAACAGCTCCTCGTCATCGACGCGGGAGAGCTGCCCGAGGGCGTCCACCAGCGTCGTGGTGCGCACCACCGGGTCCCCGCCCCCGCTGTGGTCGGCGCCCCCGCCGTGGTCGGTCACGCCCGACAGGGTCCACAGGCCGGTCCACTCGTAGTCGCGGCGGGACCCGTCGGAGCGCTTCTCGCCGGTGCGCCGGCCCGAGCGGTCGTAGGCGTAGGCGACCGCGTCCCCCTTGTCGCTGCTCGCCCCGATCAGCCGCCCGGCGGCGTCGTAGGTCCGCTCCCAGTCGACGCCGTCCACCCGTTCGCGGGTCAGGCGCCCGGCGGCGTCGTAGGTCCACGAGTTCACGCCCCGGGGGCCGGCCGCCTCGACCATCTGGGCGGAGGCGTCGTAGCGGTAGCGGGTCTTCGCGCCGTCGGCGCTCACCGACTCCAGCAGCCCGTCCTCGGAGTACTCCATGAGCGAGGTGCGGGTGCGCCCGCCGCCGGTGACGGTGTGGCGCGAGGCGAAGCCGTCGGAGAAGGCCCACTCGTGGCGCGCCCCGCCGGCGGCGGCCGCCACGACGCGCCCCGCCCTGTCGCGCTCCAGAGTGGCGGTGGCCAGGCCCGGGTGCTCGACGGCGATGACGTCGCCGGCCCCGTCGCGCCGGTAGGTCGTGGTGGCCCCGCCCGGCGCCGTCACGCTGGAGCGCAGCCCGTCGGCGTCGTAGGTGAGGCGAATGCTCGCCGTCCCGTCTCCGTCGCGGCCGCCGGCGGGGCTCCTGTCGTGGCGCACCAGCAGGCCGCGCGGGTCGTAGGCCAGGGTGTGGGTCAGGGGCCGCCCCGGGTCGGAGAAGTCCTCAATGGTGCGCATGCGCGCCTTCGCGTCGCGGCTGGTGCGCGAGAACGGGCGCCCGTCCACGTTCAGCGAGGCCTCCAGACCGGCGTCGTCGTAGCCGATCTCAATGACCCGCCCGTCCGCGTCCACGTTCTTGACCAGGCGGCCGGCGGCGTCGTAGACGGCCCGCGAGACGTGGCCCAGCGGGTCGGTGATGGCCGTGCAGCGGTCCATGGCGTCGAAGTCGCGCGCCTCCACCCCGCCCAGGGGGTCGATGATGCGCACCGCCCGCCCGGCCTCGTCGTACTCGTAGCGGGTGACCCCGCCCGCCCCGCTCATGGCCGCCACGAGCTGGTCGGCGTCGTCGTAGCGGAAGCGGCGCACGCCGTAGACCGGGTCCTTGGTCTCCGCAATGCGCCCGCACCGGTCGTAGACCCACCGGAAGGTGCCCGCCCCGGGGGTGTGGCGGGCCGTGATGCGCCCGCACCTGTCGTAGCGGATCCAGCCCCGCTCGCCCGTGGGCCACACCTCGCGGATCAGCTGGGAGTCGGCGTCGTAGCCCAGTTCGGTGCGCCAGCCCATCGCGCCCCGCACCCCGGCCACGCGCCCGCACTCGTCGTAGTCGTAGCGCACGCTGCCGCCGCCGGGGCGGCGGATGCGCACCGGCCGCCCCGCCGCGTCCCGCTCGATGCGGGTGCGCCCGCCCGCGGCGTCGACGAACTCCACCGGCCGTCCGCACCGGTCGTAGGCGGTGGTCGTCTCCGACCCGTCGGGCCCGACGGCGGCCACCCGCCGCCCCCACTTGTCCATCCTCACCGTCGTCGCACCCGCCGCGTCGCCGGCCGTGACCTCCCGGCGGGCGTCGGAGTAGCGCTGGAAGGAGCGCACCCCGGTCGGGTCCGTGGTCCCGCTCGGCCGCCCGAACCGGTCGTAGTGGCGCGTCCACACCCCGCCGCTCGGGTCGACGGTCTGCCTCAGCCGGGACATGGCGTCGTGGGTGAACTCCCACACGGCGCCGTCGGGCAGCCGCACGCGGCTGACATTGCCCAGGTCGTCCAGCTCCTGCTCCACCCGGCGCCCCAGCGGGTCGATCGTCGCGGCCGGCTCGCCGTTCTCCCCGTACTCCAGGGCGGTGCGCGCCCCCAGGGGGTCCACCATCGCCCTCAGCCGCCCGGCGGCGGAGTACTCGTACGACCAGGCCGCGCCGTCGGGGTCCACGCGGCGGGTCAGCAGGCCCGCGGCGTCGTAGGCGAAGCGCGTCGTGGCCCCCGAGGGCATGATCAGCTCCACGGCCCGCCCGGAGCCGTCGCGCACCACCCGCGTGGTGTTCCCCGCCGCGTCGGTGGAGGCCACCAGGTCGCCGTGCTCGTCGTAGGCGAAGCGCACCCTCACCCCGGTCGGGTCGGTGACCTCCAGCAGCAGGGTCCCGTCCCACACCATGTCGGTGCGCCCGCCCTCGCCGTCGACGATCCGCGAGGGCTGGGACTGCCCGCCCTCGTAGGACATGGTGGTGCGGGCCACCTCGGAGCCGTCCTCCAGGGAGATCATGTCCGTCAGGCGGTCGTGCTCGTCGTAGACCAGGCGCGTCATGGCCCCCGACGGCGCCAGCTCGACCACCAGGCGGCCGCGCTCGTCGAACTGGCGCACGGTCCGCCGGCCCTCCCCGTCCTTGGCCATGACCTGGTTGCCCCACCGGTCGTAGGCCATGGTGGAGCGGTTGCCGTCGGAGTCGGTCACGCTCAGCAGGCGGCCGCGGGCGTCGGCCACCCACGTGTTCGCCCGGCCCCCGTCCGCATCCGACACCGAGGTCACCCGCCCGGGCAGGTAGGCGAAGCGCGTCACCCGCCCGAACCGGGAGGTCTGCGCGGTCACCCGGCCCGACTCGTCGTAGGCGTTGCGGGCCTCGACCACGCCGTCGGCGTCGATCACCGCGCCGATCAGGCCGCTGTCCTCGTCCCACTCGTAGCGGCGCGACCCCAGCGGGCCCGCGGCCTCCACCAGCCGCCCGCATTCGTCGTAGCGGTACTCCACCCGCCGCCCGTCGTCGGCCCGCACCGCGGCGATGAGGTCCCCGTCCCACTCCACGGCGATCTCGTGGCCGCGCACATGGCGGATCCCCACCAGCCGGGCGCCGTCGTAGTCGAACAGGACGGTGGCGCCCTCGGTCAGGGTGAACGACGTCGGCCGCCCCGAGCCGGTGAACTCCCACCGGGCCCCGGTGTTGTTCGTCACCGTCCAGCCGTCCTCGCCGCCCGCCAGCCAGAAGTTCTCGTGCTCGGCGCGGTCGAAGCCCTCCCCCAGACGGGGGAAGACGACCTCGCGCCCGTCCGCCAGCGTCCAGGCGGCCCCCTCCGCCTCGAAGCGCAGCCCGCACCCGTCCAACGACGCCCACCCGGGCCCGTGCCCACCGGCCCTGCGGCTCAGCGAGGAGTAGGAGCGGACCCAGCCCAGCAGCGCCGTCCCGCCCTCGAAGCGCAGGTCCTCCTCGTTCTCCACGAAATTGCCGGTCGCCGTGTTGACCGGGTCGTTCGAGAACCCCGACGTCGGCGGGTTGCCCACGGCCTGCACCGGCGGGATCTCCAGCTGCGGGCGCTGCTCGGAGATCCCGTTGGCCTCCAGGCTCGCCGAGATCGCCGCGTCCGACACCGTCGAGATCACGCCCGACCCGCCGGCCGCCTCGAAATTCTCCGCCACCACGTCCGTGCGCGTGCAGTCGTTGTCATTCGACGTGATGTAATTGTTGAACCCCACCAGGACCTGGTCGCACGCCAGCTGACCCCACTGGCACTTGGTCCGGAAGTCCTCCACCCGGCCGGACAGCGTCGTGGGCGTGCTGCGGATCTCGTCGGTCGCCGCCCGCTCCTCGGAGGTGAAGCTGCGCAGATCATCGGGCAGCGCCGACGACACCCCGGTCGCGGACGTGCCCACGAACTCCTCGCGCGCGCCCTGGGCCGGGGCCTCGTAGGACTTGACCATCTGCGGAACCGGATCAGCCTTGGGCGCGTTCGAGTCGCTGTGGAACAGATGAAGGAAATCGATGGTCTCGCCGAACTTCTCCAGATCCGAGCGCGAATCCCGCTTGGCCTTCCACTCCCTGGCGGTGTTGATCCTCGCCTGCTCCGCCCGTGCATCGGCCTCCAGGTCGCGCACGCCCTGGGCCACATCCCGCAGACGACTCGCCAGCAGCCCCGCGTCGCTGTTGGCCGTATCGATATTGTGGGACCACAGCTGCGCGTAGTAGCCCTGGAAGTGCGTGCCGTACGTGGTTCTGCGGCTGGTGCGCCCCCCGACCTGGCCCTCCACCGCGCTCGCCGCGGCGTCGAACTTGGCGGCCAGATCGGAACTGACCGTGTAATCCCACACCACGTCCGATGTCGCGTGCAGATCATCCAGGCTCAGGTCGCCCATACCGGACCCCCTCCGGGTCGACTCAGGGAAGTGCGATCACCCTAACCGCCGCCGTCCCCGCACGCAAGCACCATTTCACGGCCCTGCCGCGCCGCCCGGCGGCCGGGGGCTTCCGTTACCGTTGGCGTCGTCGGCGCCGACGGCGCCGTCGGGCACCGCCGCGGGCGCGCCCGCCTCCGCACCGCCTGCCACAGGAGAGTCATGACGCAGATCGGTTCCGCCCACCCGGAGCACTGGTACAACCTCGCCGCGGACTTCCCCGAGCCCATGCCCCCGGCCCTCAACCCGGTCACGCGCGAGCCCCTGGCCCCCGCCGACCTCGAGCCCCTCTTCCCCCGGGCCCTCATCGCCCAGGAGACCTCCACCGAGCGGTTCATCGAGATCCCGCCGGCCGTGCGCGAGGTGTACGCCAAGTGGCGCCCCTCCCCGCTCATCCGCGCCGACCGCCTGGAGCGGGCCCTGGGCACCCGGGCGCGCATCTTCTACAAGTACGAGGGCGTGAGCCCCGCCGGCTCCCACAAGCCCAACACCGCCGTCGCCCAGGCCTGGTACAACGCCCAGGAGGGCACCACCCGCCTGACCACGGAGACCGGCGCCGGGCAGTGGGGCGCCTCCCTGGCCCTGGCCTGCGCCCTGTTCGGCATGACCTGCGAGGTGTGGCAGGTGCGCTCCTCCTACGAGACCAAGCCCTACCGGCGCTACCAGATGGAGGTCTACGGCTCGACCTGCCACTCCTCGCCCTCCGAGCTGACCGGGGCCGGACGGCGGATCCTGGCGGAGGACCCGGAGACGACCGGCAGCCTGGGCATGGCCATCAGCGAGGCCGTCGAGGCGGCCATGGCCCACGACGACGTCCACTACGCCCTGGGCTCGGTGCTCAACCACGTCATGCTCCACCAGAGCGTCATCGGCCGGGAGGCGATCGCCCAGCTGGGCGCCGCCGGCGTCGAGGCGCCCGACGCCGTCTTCGGCTGCGCGGGCGGCGGGTCGAACCTGGCGGGACTGACCTTCCCCTTCATCGGCCGCAACCTCACCGAGGGCACCGCCACCCGCGTCGTCGCCTGCGAACCGGCCGCCTGCCCGTCGCTCACGCGCGGGGAGTACCGCTACGACTACGGGGACGTGGCCGGGCTGACCCCCATGATGAAGATGTACACCCTCGGGGCGGACTTCGTGCCCCCGGCCATCCACGCCGGCGGCCTGCGCTACCACGGCATGTCGCCCATGGTCTCCCACGCCCTGCACCTGGGCCTCATGGAGGCCGTCGCCGTCGAGCAGGACGACGCCTTCGCCGCGGGCCTCCTGTTCGCCCGCACCGAGGGGATCGTGCCCGCGCCCGAGTCCACGCACGCGGTGGCCGGGGCGCTGGCCCGCGCCCGCGACGCGCGCGACGGGGAGGTCATCGTCATCGGCCTGTCCGGCAACGGCGTGCTCGACCTGCCCGCCTACGAGGCCTACCTGTGAGGGCGGGGCCCGCCGCGCCCGCCCGCGGCGTCCCCCGCGCCGCGCCCGCCCCCTGAGGCGGCCGCGCCCCCACAGCGCGCGCACAGCAAGGGTCCATAGGCTTGGGCCCATGACAGGCACGCACCACCACAACGGGCTCAAGACGGCCGCCCTCATGGGCGGCCTGTGGAGCCTGCTCCTCCTCGTCGGGTGGCTCCTGGCCCAGGGCACCGGGTCGAGCGTCTGGCTGTTCATCATGCCGCTCATCGGCGTGGCGCAGACCGCCTACTCCTACTGGAACTCCGACCGGCTCGCCGTGCGCTCCATGGGCGCCATCGAGGTCACCGAGGCCCAGCAGCCCGAGATGCACGCCATCGTCCGCGAGCTCTCGGCGGCCGCGGGACAGCCCATGCCGCGCCTGTACGTCGCCCCGACCATGAGCCCCAACGCCTTCGCCACCGGCCGCGACCCGGCCCACGCCGCCGTGTGCTGCACCCAGGGCATCCTCCAGCTGCTCAACGAGCGCGAGCTGCGCGGGGTCCTGGGCCACGAGCTGTCCCACGTCTACAACCGCGACATCCTCACCGGCTCCGTCGCCGCCGGCATCGCCGGCATCATCTCCTCGATATCCACCATCGCGCTGTGGTTCGGCGGCGGCCGGCGCGACCGGGAGGAGGGCGGCAACGTGATCGCCCTGCTCCTGCTGGCCATCCTCGCCCCGCTGGCGGCGAGCCTCACCCAGTTCGCCGTCTCGCGGACCCGCGAGTACGACGCCGACCACGACGGCGCCGTCCTCACGAACGACCCGCTGGCCCTGGCCAGCGCCCTGAGCAAGCTGGAGTCGGGGATCTCCCACGTGCCCATGGGCCGGGACCCGCGCATGGAGCCGGTGTCCTCCATGATGATCGCCAACCCCTTCGGGCGGGTGAAGAACCTCTTCGCCACCCACCCGCCCATGGCGGAGCGCATCGCCCGCCTGGAGGAGATGGCCGGGTACTGAGCCGGGCGCCTCAGCGCAGGCCGTGCCGCTTGAGCCAGGCGTAGCGCCGGCGCGCCCACCGCCGGTCGGCGATCATGGCGACGGCGCCCGCGAGCGCCGGGACGATGGCCCACTCCAGCCACGGCCGCGCCCCGCCCCCGCCCGCGAGCAGGGCGCCGGTCGAGGCGGCGAGCATGGTCAGCCAGGCGAGGGCGACCAGCCCGGCGCCGAGGACCGCCCGCCACCGGCGCCGCGCGAATCCGCGCGCGAAGCTCCGCCGGTCGGCGACGGCCCCTCTCACCGGCCCGCTCCCCCGCACCAGGAGGAGGGCCATGATCAGGCCCGCGGCGACGGTGAGGACCGCCGGGCCGACGTCGCCGGTCCGGGCGGCGGCGCGGATCATGGGCCAGGCGAAGTACACCGGGGCGCAGCCCGCGCCCAGCGCCTGGACGATCTGCTGGTCCAGGACGAACACGGGCGCCCGGCTCGACGGCGACTGGGCGAGCAGCCGCACCATGGCGGCGCTGCGCTCGGCCTCGGCGTCGGCCGTCCGGCGCCCGGCGCGCCGCGCCCGGCGCGGTTCGGCCGCCAGGAGCGCCAGGTTGTACTGGGAGGGCCGGTGGCCGGGATCCAGCTCCAGGGCCCGGCGGTAGGCGTCCTCCGCCCCGGCCGGGTCGACGTCGTGGAGGGCGTAGCCCATGGCGAAGTGGGAGGCGGCGGCGCCGGGCGCCAGGCGGACCGCCCGGCGCGCCTCGGCGGCGGCCTCGTCGCGCAGCCCCAGGTCCGCGCAGGTCACGGCGAGCTGGCCGTGGGGGTCCGGGTTCATGGGGTCCAGGCGCGCGGCCTGTCGCAGGGGCTCCAGCGAGCCGGCGACGTCGTCGAGCTGGCGGCGGCTCAGGCCCAGCAGGAAGTGGCCGCCGGGGGCGTCGGGGGCCAGGGCGAGCACGGCGCGGGCGTGCTCGGCGGCCGCCCCGGGGTCGTCCGCCACGAGATGGGCGTGGGCCAGCAGGTTGTGGACCGTGAGCTGGTCGGCCCCGCCGTCGCCCAGCAGCGGGGCGAGCAGGGCCGCGGCGCGCTCGCCCCGGCCGAGGACGATGAGTTCGCGCGCCCGGGCGAAGACCGCCTCGGCGCCCGGGGCGGCCCCGGGGGACGGGTCCGGCGGGCCGGTCACAGCAGGGAGTGCCTCTTCATGTAGGCCGCCAGCTCGGCGTACTCGCCGGAGGCGTCGGCGTAGGTGACCACGTTGCGCGCGACGTCGAACCAGGGGCGGGCCGAGGGGCGCACGTCCTTGCGGGCGCGCTTGAAATCGGCCATCGTCACCATGCGCACCCGCCCGGTGCGCACCGAGTCCATCATGGCGATCTCGACGGCGCTGTCGCACAGGTGCGCCAGGTCCGCGCCGGTGAAGCCCTCGGTGGTGCGGGCCAGCGCCGCGAGGTTGACGCCCTCGCAGGGGCGGGCGCGCAGGTGGTGGTGCAGGATGGCGGCGCGCGCGGGCTCGTCCGGGGGCAGGACGGCGATCGAGCGGTCCAGGCGGCCGGGGCGGCGCAGGGCGGGGTCGACGTCCCAGGGGGCGTTCGTGGCGGCCAGGACGTAGACGCCGTCGTTGTCCGAGCCGATCCCGTCGAGCTCGGTGAGGAGCTGGTTGACGACGTTGCGCAGGGAGCTGAAGGCCGTGTGGGTGCGCTTGTGGCCGATGGCGTCGATCTCGTCGAGGAAGAGGACGGCCGGCGCGTGGGAGCGGGCGAGCCGGAAGACCGTGTGGACGTTCTGCTCCGACTGCCCCACGTAGGCGTCCAGGACGTCGGACAGGGCCACGGAGATGAAGGACGCCCCCATCTGCCCGGCGACGGCGCGGGCGACGAAGGTCTTGCCGCAGCCCGGCGGCCCGTACAGCAGGAGCCCGCCGCGCAGGGACTTGCCGTACAGGCGGCGCAGCTCCGGGTTGCGCATGGGGGCGAGGAAGGCCACCTCCAGGCGCTCCTTGACCTCCTCCATGCCGCCCACGTCCGCCAGCGTGATGCCCGCGGCCTCCACGTCCCACGCGTCCCGGGGCGGGGGCCCGTCCATGTACGGGGCGTCCGGGTCGCCGTCGCCGGTGACGAAGGCGGGGGCGGGCCCGCCGCCGAACTCGACCTCCGCGCGGTCCCAGTCGAAGCCCGCGCCCGCGGCGCCGGACCCGTCGGCGGCGCTGGCACCGGCGACGGGTCCGGCACCGGCGGGAGCGCGGTTCGCGGGGTCGGCGCCCGGTTCGGCCGGCGGGGCGGCCGGGGCGGCGCCGGAACCGCTCGCGCCGCCGGTCGCCGCGCCCGGGGAGGGCGGTGCCTGGTTCGGGGCGGGCGAGGCCGGGCCGCCGAGGGCCCGCGCCATGAGCTCGCGCGCCCGCTCGGAGTCGGGCTCGTGCTGGAGGGCGACGGCGCAGTGCTGGACCGCCTCGGCGCCGCGCCCGGCGTCCAGGAGCAGGGCCGCCAGGTGCAGTCGCAGGGGGACGTCCTGCGGCGAGGCCTCGACGGCCCGCAGGAGGGAGCCGATGAGCGGATCGGTCATGACCTCATGGTACGGGTGCCGGGGCGCCCGTCGCCCGCCCCCGCCCCGGCCCGCGCCGAACGGCTCGCCGTCCGGCGCTCCAGAAGGCGCCTGAGGAGCCGGACGAGGAGCCCGGCGACGAGCCAGGCGGCTCCGCCCGCGACCAGGGCGCGGGCCGGCCCCCCGCCCACGACGAGGGCGACCACCGCCATGAGCCAGGCCGGCGGCCCGCACAGGGCGAAGGCGGCGAGGAGCCGGTCCCGGCGGACCAGGGAGGCGAGGACGCCGCGGCCGGGCAGGACCCGGCGCAGCGGGAGCAGGCAGTTCACCAGGTGTCCGAGGAGGGCGCTGCTCAGCGCCGCGCCGATGAGGGCCCCCTTCACCGGGTTCAGGGATTCGGGGGACTGGGTGACGGCGAGCATGCACAGCAGCCAGATCACCGCGCCGGTCAGGTAGACCTCGGCGCACCACCTGGTGAGCAGCCGGTCGAGGGTCCAGCGGGCCCAGGGCGAGGCGGGCTCCCGGCGCACCACCCGCGCGGCCCGGTCGATCCCCTCCGCCAGCCGCCCGGAGCGGGCCTGCGCGAGGGCGAGATTGAGGTCGGCGTCGATCTGGGCGGGGTCGAGCCGAAGGGCCTCCCGGTAGGCCCGCTGCGCCCTGACCCAGTCCTTCTCGTGCAGCGCGATGCCCAGGACGGTGTGGGAGTCGGCGCTGTTGGGCTCCAGCGCCAGGGCGGCCCTGGCCTCGGCGAGGGCCTCGTCCCCGCGCGAGCGCGCGGCGCAGGCCACCGCGAGCAGGCGGTGGAGCTCGGCGTCGTCGGGGTGCTCGGCGACGGCGGCGCGCAGGGAGTCGAGCACGCCGTCGGAGCTCGTCGGGCGCGGGGCGTCCGGGCGGGGCGGGGGACCGGCACCGGGATCGGTCATGATCGGGGCGGGCGCCGCTCAGGAATTCGGGTGACCCAGGCAGAAGGCGTAGTCGTACTTCATCGAGAACCGGTTGTAGTCCACCGACGACGTTTGGAAGTAGTCGAAGGACCACACGTACATGCTTTCGTAGGAACCGGCGTCGACGCCGGCCTTCTGACAGGCATCCTCGGTGAATGACGTGCCCGTCTCCGCTTTGCTGACGTCGTTGAGGATCATGAGGATCGGGTGGGTGCCGCTGGTGCACTCGGAGATGGTGGCCTTCTTGCTGGCGGCGTCGATGTCGAGGCAGTCGCCGACCTTCGCGCTGCTCAGCACCGTGGCCGGGTCCTCCTTCGTGCCGACGAGGCACATGGTCTCGTAGGTCGTCGTCGTGCCCGGGACCTGCGTGCAGGTGCTGCCCGTGGGGGCGGTGACCCTGTAGGCGGCGTCGTCGGAGCCGCAGTCGGTGACGACGGGCTTATTGTGCTTCTCCGGGTCCTGGATGCACTGGCCCGCGGCGGCCTGCTTCGCCGGGGTCGACTTGTGGAGGAGCGTCTTCACAATGCCGACGGCCGCCGCGGCGGCGAGGGCGAAGACGAGGACGCCGACCAGGGCGGCCCATTTCGAGCGGCTGCGGGCGGGGGCCGGCGCGGGCTGGGAGCCGGGCTGGGGAGCGGGCCCCCAGGTGGAGCGGTCGGCGGGGTCCGGCTGGGATGCGGGGTCCGGCTGGGGCGCGGAGTTCGGCTGGGACGCAGGGCCTGGCTGGGACACGGGAGCACCTCGGTGATGGGAGCAGGGGAGCGGCGAATGGGGCTGGACTGGCGGGCTCCGTCGCATGACAGCGGCGGGAACCGGCTGTAAGAGGGTAAATGAGCATGAGACCCGTCTACAAGCCCCGCCTCCTCCCTCGTCGAGACCGGCGGGAGCGGCGCTGCGGAAGCGGCGCGCGCCGTCGGGGCGTGAGAGGCTGTCCCCGGCCCGTCCGGGCCCTTCCGCGAGGGCGGTTCCGACGGCGCCGGCGCGGTGTCGGGCCGGCCCCACCGCGGCCGGCCGGGTGGCGGGATGGGGCCGCCGGGCGCCGACGAGCAGGATCGAGGCATGAGCGACGCATCACCCGCCTGGCGCGGGCGCTACCGGCAGGCCGCGCGCGACGCCGTCTTCCTCCTGAGCCTGTGGCCGATCCTCCTGCTGGCCTTCCTGGCCGTCGTGCCCCTCATCGTCCTGGGCGTCGGCACTGCCGTCCTCGGCGTCGGCGTCCCCGTGCTGGGCCTGGGCCTGTCCGTGTCGTCGCGCTTCGCCGAGATCGGGCGCCGGGCCGTGGCCGACGTCGACTCCAGCGAGTACGTCCCCGGTCACTACCGGCGCCCCGGGGCCGGCGAGCCGGGCGTGCGCCCCCTGCTCGCGCCCCTGCACGACCCCCAGCGGTGGGCGGACCTGACCTGGGTCGTCGTCGGCCTCGTCGTGCCCCTCGCGACCTGGGCGCTCGCCGTCGTCTGGATCGCCGTGCCCCTCGCCGCGCCCTTGAGCCCGTTCGTCGAGGTGATCGTCCAGGCCGCGCTCGGGGACGAGCAGACGACCAACCTCGCCGAGTTGCTGGGTCTGGAGCCCGACCTGCTGTGGATGACCCTGTTCGACGTGGCGGTCTGCGTCCTGTTCGCGCTGACCTGCCCGTTCGTCCTCAGGGCGCTGGTCCGCGCCCAGCAGGCCTTCACCCGCGCCCTGCTGTGCCGCAGCGGCGAGGTCGCGCGCCTGGAGGCCTCGCGGGCGGCGGTCCGGCGCGCCGAGGCCGACGCCCGCTCCCGCCTGGAGCGGGACATCCACGACGGGCCCCAGCAGCGCCTCGTGCGCCTGGGCATGGACCTGGCCCGGGCCAAGCGGCAGACCTCCCGGGACCCGCGGGCCGCGGAGACGATCCTCGACGGGGCCATCGCCCAGACCCGCGAGACCCTCGACGAGCTGCGCAGCCTCTCGCGCGGCATCGCCCCGCCGGTGCTGGTCGACCGGGGGCTGGCCGCGGCGCTGGCGGAGGTCGCGGCGCGCTCGGGCGTGCCCGTCGCCGTCGACGCGGACGTGCCGCGCCTGAGCGAGCACGTCGAGCAGGCCGCCTACTTCGTGGCCAGCGAGGCCCTGGCGAACCTCAACAAGCACTCCGGGGCGCGCGCCGCCGAGCTCGGCGCCGCCGTCCGCCGCCGCGTCAAGGCGGTCCTGACGCTCCTGTCCTCCTGACCTTCCCGCCTCCTCGCCGAAACCGGCGGGAAAAACACGCGAGACCGGCGGAAACGGCATGCGATTCGATGCATGCCGACGGGACGGCGAGTCCCTCCGCGCACCGTCCGGGGGCGCCGACGGCGGCCCGCGAGCGTCAAGGCGGACGAGCGTCAAGGTGGCGTCCCGCGAGCAGGACCCCTCGGACGGCGTCCTGTGAGCAGGGTCCTACCTCCCGGGTTGGCGCCCCGGGGCGTCGACTTGCTATTCTTCCACGGCGTCCAGCGACGGCTGCGAGCCGGAGCGCGAAGCGAGGCGGGTTGCCCGAGCGGCCAATGGGAGCTGACTGTAAATCAGCCGCGGAATGCTACGGGGGTTCGAATCCCTCACCCGCCACCATGGTCGTCCTGCTCCGGCAGGGGCCAGAGCCGTCCTACGGGACGGTCCCGCAGTGAGCGAGGCCACGAGGAGCGGAGGTTGCAGCAACGATTCCCGCCCGCTTAGGGTTCCGCTCGGTGCCCCGATAGCTCAGTCGGCAGAGCGTCTCCATGGTAAGGAGAAGGTCAAGGGT
>ERZ772993.595-NODE-595-length-16941-cov-6.912946_pt1 | contig 16941 bp, 15 predicted proteins | sample MGYA00580670_ERZ772993 | MGnify/ENA primary metagenome ERZ772993 (study PRJEB29015, sample SAMEA2737936) | human oral metagenome | biome: human oral; feature: human-associated habitat; material: dental | place: China | collected 2136 ... | reverse complement strand
CGTGGTACCCAATCACATGGCGGTCCCCACCCCGATCTGGCACAACCACGCGCTGCGGAGATATATAGAGGCTTATTCATGGGGTCGTTGCCTATGAGGTCGCGTTGTCTGGCGCGGGCCGAGCAGCCGGTCAGGAGCAGACAGGCGCACAGGACCAAGGCGGTGACCGTCGCCGCTGCTCGGTGGCGCATCATTGCCTCCCGGGTGGGGTGATATGGGGGTTTCGACTCGGGTCGCTCGTTCCTCGCGCCCCGGCTCAACCAGCTTCAGGGGGGCGATCGGCTTCAGCCCTGCGACTGCTGGTCCTTCCACCAGGTCAGCAGCAGGTCGCGGGCCTCGTCCTCGGGGAGGGGGCCGTGATCCATGCGGTGGTTCAGGAGAAACTTGTACGCCTTCCCGACCTCCGGGCCCGGTTTGATGCCCAGGATCTCCATGATCTGCGCTCCGTCGAGGTCCGGGCGGATGGCCTTGATCTCCTCCTGCGCGGCCAGCTCGTCGATGCGCCACTCCAGTTCCTCGTAGTTGCGACGCAGCCGGGTGGCCTTGTTGCGGTTGCGGGTGGTGCAGTCGGCGCGGGTGAGGATGTGGAGGCGTTCCAGTTCGTCGCCGGCGTCGCGCACGTAGCGGCGCACCGCCGAGTCGCTCCAGGAGGCCTCACCGTAGCCGTGGAATCGCAGGTGCAGCTCCACGAGCCTCGCCACCGACTTCACCGTCGCCGTCGGGTACTTCAACGCCTTGAGACGCTTGGTCACCAGCTTCGCGCCCACCACGTCGTGGTGGTGGAAGGTCACCTTCGAACCCTCGAAACGACGGGTGGCGGGTTTGCCGATGTCGTGCAGCAGGGCTGCCAGCCGGTTGACGATGTCGGGTTGGTGGCCGCGGGCCTTCTCCAGGTCGATGGCCTGCTCCAGCACGGTCAGCGAGTGCGCGTAGACGTCCTTGTGGCGCATGTGTTCGTCGCGTTCCAGGCGCAGCGCGGGCAGTTCCGGCAGGAAATGTTCGGCCAGGCCGGTGCGTACCAGGAGATCCAGGCCCTCGCGGGGGGAATCGGTGAGCAGCAGCCCCGTCAACTCGGCCTGCACGCGTTCCGCGGAGACGATGGTGATGCGCTCGGCCATCTCCCTCATCGCGTCCTGGACCTCCGGCGCCACCCGGAATCCCAGCCTCGACGCGAACCGCGCGGCCCGCATCATGCGCAACGGATCGTCACCGAAGGACACCTCCGCCGGGGCGGGGGTGCGCAGCACGCCGTCGGCGAGGTCACGCAGCCCACCCCACGGGTCGACGAACTCACCCGCCACGATGTCCACGGCCATGGCGTTGACGGTGAAGTCGCGGCGGACGAGGTCCTCCTCGATCCGTTCCCCGAAGGCGACCACCGGTTTGCGGGAGCCGGGTTCGTAGGCGTCGGCGCGGAAGGTGGTGACCTCGATCTGCCACTCCTTGCCGCCCTCCTTCTTCATGGCGCCGATGGTCCCGAAGTCGCGGCCGATGTCCCAGGTGGCGGGGGTGAAGTCGCGGAGGATGGCGTGGGTCTCGTCGGGGTGTGCCGAGGTGGTGAAGTCCAGGTCGTGTCCGAGCCCGCCCAGCATCGCGTCGCGCACCGAACCGCCGACGAGGTACAGTCGGTGCCCCGCTGCGTCGAAACGGGAACCGAGGTCGCCTATCACCTTCGAGATGCGGAGCAGTTCGGAGACGGCGTTGCGCTGGGCTTGGGTGAGGTCTGGCACAGGCGAAGAGTTTACGTGGAACCTCCAGGCGTCGTCTGTATCTGGCGAGGTGATCGGTGGGCTTCCCGGGGCATGACGAATCACCTCCCTGGCGTCGAATCCCTTGTCACAGGGCGGTGAAGTGCATGGGTGGGATCGGGTGGATGAGCCGGGTGCGCTGTAGGGTGATGGCCGAAAGTTAGCCATGGCTCGCTGCGGATGTTGGCGTGCCGGCAGAGAAGCTTGGAGAACCGCATGGATGGTATGAACATCGTTGCAGGCGACCTCGAGAGCCTGGCGCAGTCGTCTGCCTGCGTGGCCGAGGACATCGTCGCGAAGAAGGTGGAGGCGGCTTTCGGGGATGCGTCCTCCGCGATGCCCGGGTCCGAATCGTCGAAGCTGATCTCGGAGACGGGAGACAGCGTCGACAAGCGGATCAAGGAGCTCTCTGACAGGTATACGGATTTCACCGAGAAGGTCAAGGCGAGTCTGCACGAGTACCAGCAGAACGAGGGAACCATCCAGGGAGCCATGGGCTCCGTGGGTAGCTCGTCCCCGACCATGTCGGGAGCCGAAGGTGCAGCCGCGGGTGCGGCTGCCGGCGCGGTCGCCGGAAAGATCGCCAACAGAATGGGAGGAGCGGCTGCTGGTGCTGCGGCGGGTGCGGCTGCTGGTGCTGTTGGTCATTCGTACGGGGGTGCTGCGGCGGGTGCGGCTGCTGGTGCTGCTGGGCACTCCTATGGGACTACGACGAATGGTTCCACCGATGGGTTCCTCGGGTACGGATCGCCCGGGGGTGGCGATCCCGGAGTCTCTGGCGAATCGGACATGTCCTTCAATCATTACGGCATCCCCGGGAAGCGCTTTTCCCAGCCGCTTCCCGATTCCGGGCTTCTCGGCGGTTCGGACGGCCCCGTCGTCGAACCGATTCCCACGAGCCCGGGGGACCACTCCATCGACCCGATCCCCAATGCTGATTCCTCCGGGCCGGCCGTTGAAAACCTCAGCGCAACGAATGAAGGGATGGTGTGAACATGGCAATCACCTGGGGCGACATTCAGAACTGGAAGCACGGAAACCTGAACACGGCCATGCAGGATCTCGCGACCCTGCGCAAGGGCTTGGCGGAGGGCAAGTCCGCTGCCTCGAAGGCCAAGGGGCAGATCCAGTCGACAGGAGCAGCTGCCGACGCAGCGAAGGTCTCCCTGCAGAAGCTGGTCAAAGAGCTCGGCGAACGTGTGGACGATGCCACCGAGCTGGGGCTGGCCACCTCCGAGGCCGCGGATGGCGTCTGGGACGTGGAGACCAAGATTCACGAGTGCACCTCGTTCGTGGCCCAATACCCCTACCTGAGCATTGACGACGACGGGGGCGTGCATTGGGATTGGGATCTCGTCCCCAGCAGCCCGGGGGAATTTCTGAACACCATCTCACCCGTGAACTTCTCCGAACTCGGGAAGTCAACGAGTATCAGCGAAGGGTTGATCAATTCGCTCAACCCGATGGCAATTGCCAGTCCCGGGATGGCTGTGGGGAAAGCGTTGTCCGATGCCGGCCCCGCCGGCCTCGTCAAGGACAACCTCGAACGGAAACAGAAGGCGGAGCAACTGAAAAAACTCATCGATGCGGCGGTCAACCGGGCCGCCGAGGTTGACGAGGCCTACGCCAAGCGGCTGGTCGGTGTGCGCGACGGTACCTACGATCACTCAAAGCTGAAAGGAAAAGCGCCCCGGCTGAATCTGCCGGGACTGGGGAGCATGCCGATTCCCGGCCAGGAGGACAAGCCTTGGCCGCCTGAGGGCGTGGACAATCCCACCGAGGTGAGCAACTGGTGGAACTCCCTGACCGAGGAAGAACGCCGGGAGTTCATGGAGAAGAACCCTGATGCCATCAGAAACCTCGACGGCATGCCGGGGCAGGTTCGCGATAAGTTGAACCGGGAAGCTCTTCCGGATGAGCTCGACCAGGCCGAGCAAGATATGAAAAATGCTCCCGCTGACAGTGAAGAGGCCAAGAAGGCCAAGCGCAGGTTCGATGATCTGAAGAAGATTCAAGAAATCATGAACCAGAAGGATCCCACGGGAAAGCCCTACCAGCTGCTGGGCCTCGACGCATCCGGCGATGGGGACGTCCGGGCGATCGTCGCGAGTGGGGATGTCGACACGGCCCAGAACGTCGGCACCGTGGTTCCCGGGATCAGCACCACTGCTCGCGACAGCATGGACGGACTGGTGGGCGAAGCCAACACGCTCCGCAACGCCTCCGGTACCGGTCACACTGCAACCGTGGCCTATCTCGGCTACGATGCGCCGCCCGCCTTCGAGCTCGGCAAGGAGCAGAACGGCAGCCTCACCGACATCGCCAGCTCGGAGACCGCCAACAAAGCTGCACCTGATCTCAACAGGTTCAACGAGGGGATCCAGACCTGGCAGGAGACTCAGGGAAGGGACCCGCGGATCACCAACCACGGCCATTCCTACGGTTCTCTTTTGACGGGCACTGCTGCGCGTGATGCGAAGATTGGCCTCCTCGACGCAGTCGAGCTGCACGGCTCCCCCGGTGGCGGAGTCAATGACGTGCACGAGTACAACGTCCCTGATGGTCAGGTGTACACCTCGGCCAACAGGAAGGACATCGTCTCCGGCGTCGGCCTTGACGGGTCTTTCGGGAAGGACCCGAACACGCTCGATGGTGCCAAGCACATCGCGTCCAACGACGGCGGGCACAGCGACTACTGGAACAATCCGGAGTTCGCCGAGGACAACGCCCAGATCCTCAACGGCGAAGACCCGTCCGTCGATCGCGCCGACAACAAGGCGGAAGCCGCTACCAAGGGTCACTGACACCCCACCACCGGCGATGCGCCGCGTGGACTGGCGCGAGGCGATCCGGCACATGACCCGTGGTCATGTCCCGGATCCCTCGCGTTCACAATAATAACAGCACGCCCCCCTTTCGGAAATAGGTGAGGGTGGGTTACGCTCAACGCTCATGCCCGAGTCGCGTGAAAGGTGAGCATGAGCACGGAATCGAAACAGGCGGGGGTCAAGGGGGAACGGTCGGGTCCAGAAGCCGGGCGGATGCAGGGCCACTGGCTTCTGGCGAAGCTGGGCAAACGCATCCTCAGGCCCGGCGGGCGTGCCCTCACCGCGAAACTGCTGGAACAGGCGAAACCCGCCGGCGACGACGACATCGTGGAGCTCGGCCCCGGCGTCGGCGCCACCGCTGAGGTGCTGCTGCGCGCCAACCCGAGGTCCTACCGGGGCGTCGACCCCAACCCGGAAGGCCGCGACGCCGTCAAGAACATCCTGAAGAAACACCCCCGGGCCGACTACGTCGTCGCCGACGCCCGCGAAACGGGACTCGAAGACGCCTCGGCCGACCTCGTCGTCGGCGAGGCGATGCTCACCATCCAGGACGACGCGGGCAAGAACGCGATCGTCGCGGAGGCCGCGCGGCTGCTGCGTCCCGGGGGCCGCTACGCCATCCACGAAATGGCGTGGCTGCCCGACCACACCGACGAGGAACGCGAAACCGCCCGCCGGGAACTCTCCCGCGTCATCAAGGTCGGTGCCCGGCCCCTGACCCTGGAGGGCTGGAAGGAACTGTTCGCCACCCACGGGCTCGAAGCCGAATGGCACGACCGCGCCCCCCTCCACCTCCTCGAACCCCGGCGCATCGTCTCCGACGAGGGCCTGTGGGGTGCGCTACGGTTCTGGAACAACGCCCGCCGACTCCCCGGCGCCAGCGACCGGCTCAAGGCGATGCGGCAGGGATTCCAGCTCCAGGGGAAACTGATGGGCGGCATCGTCATCCTCGCCCGCAAACCCGGCGCGGCGAGCACCCGATGACCACCGACCTCGTCCTCGACGACGTCACCCTGATCCGCGGCGGCAACACCCTGATCGACGGCCTCGACGTGGTGGTCGCGCCCGGACAGACCCTCGCCGTTACGGGAGCCTCCGGGGCGGGAAAAACCACGCTGCTGAAGGCCATCTCGGGTCTCAGCCCCTGCGACCGCGGGTCGGTGACGCGGCCCGAGGGGCGGCTGGCGCAGGTGTTCCAGGAACCCCGGCTGCTGCCCTGGTACAGCGCCCACCGCAACGTCGCCCTGGTGGTCGGCGGTGAAACCCCGGACCTGATCGCCCAGCAGTGGCTGGCCCGCGTCGACCTCCAGCAGGCCACCCATCTGTATCCCCGGCAGCTGTCGGGCGGCATGCGGCAGCGGGTCGCGATCGCGCGGGCCATGGCCACCAGCCCCACCCTGCTGCTCGTCGACGAACCGTTCTCCGCCCTCGACAAACCCCTCGCCACGGCCCTGCGAACCGACCTCGTGCAGCTGCTCGCGGAACAGGAGGTCGTGACGGTGTGGGTCACCCACGACCCCGAGGAGGCCGACGACGTCTCCCACCTCCACCTTCACCTCGACGGGCCGCCCGGCACCTGGCGGCTCACCACCGACACCGGAGAATCCGCCCCCGATCCCGAAGAACCCACCCCCCACAAGGAGACATCATGAAGCGTCGATCCCTGTTCACCCTCACCGGACTCGGCCTGCTCGGCACCGCGGGCCTGGCGGCCTGCTCCGGCGGCAAGCCGGCGGGGGAGGGCTCAACGTCCGCCTCGAAACTGGAAACCCTGCGCGTCCACGTCCCCACCACCCTCGCGTTCATGGCCCCCATGGCCTCCTTCGGGACATTCGGCAAACTCGACGGTCTCGTCGGGAAGACCGACGTGCAGAACTGGGCCAGTGTCGACGTGATGAAGTCGCTGGTCGTGGGCGGCGAGACCGACCTGGTGGCCACCCCCTCCTACGCGGCGGCGAACCTGTTCAACAAGGGCCTTCCCATCCGGCTGGTCGCGATGACCGTGTGGGGGATGCTCTACATCCTCGGCCCGGAGGGGTCGTCGGCGCAGGGCATCGAGGGGCTGAAGGGCAAGAAGGTGGGCGTCCCGATGCCCAACAACATGCCCGACCTGGTCTTCCGCTACCTGATGACCCAGAGCAGCATCCCCCTCGAGGGTGGAGCTGAGGGCATCGAGGTCGTGCCCTACGACCAGGCACCGGAGCTCGTGAAGGCCCTGATGTCCGGGCAGGTGGAATACGCGGTGCTGCCCGAGCACGTCGCCACCGTCGCGCAGAACCAGGCCAAACAGTCCGGCAAGAACCTGGACCGCACCGCCAACCTGCAGGAGGTGTGGGCCAAGGTCACCGGCGGCCAGGCGCGTTTCCCGATGGCCGGAGTGGTGATGCCCCAGAAGCTCGTCGACTCCAACCAGGCGCTCGTCGCCGGTGTGCTCAACGAACTGGAGGAGGCGGTCGCGAAGGTCAACGCCCTCGACGAGAAAGCGGTTGCGGCGATCACCGCGAAGACCGAGGTGCCGGAGGCCGTGGTCAAGAACGTGATCCCGCGGCTCCAGCTCGAAATGGTGCCGGCGCAGAAGGCCAAAACCGAGCTGGAGGACTTCTACACGCGCCTGACCACCCTCAGCCCCGACATCGTCGGGGGCAAGATGCCCGCCGACGATTTCTACCTGGCCGACCCCAGGTGAACCCAGCCGAGAACAAGGCACCGCGCTGGCGGGTCGTGCTGCTGTGGTGGGTGGGACTCGCCCTGGTGCTGCTGGCCTGGGAGGCGGCGTCGTGGAGCCAGCCCCGTTACGTCCTGCCCGGGCCCGCAGCCACCTGGGAGGCGCTGCTGGGGTTGATCCGCGACGAGGAACTCGGCTCCGGGGTGCTGCTCACCCTCCAGCGGGCGCTGGGCGGGTTGGGGATCGCCTGCCTGATCGGGTTGCCCTGGGGCTGGGCCGCGGGCACCTGGCGGCCCGTCGAGGAACTGACCGCGTCCTGGACTCAGCTGCTGATGGCCATCCCGCCGATCGTGATCGTCGTGGTCGGGATGCTGTGGCTGGGCCCCAGCCCGTCGGTGGTGCTGCTGGTGGTCGCGCTGGTGACGATGCCGCTGCTGGTCACCAGCCTGCGCGACGCCGTCACCAACGTCGATCCCGACCTGCTGGAAATGGCCAGGCTGTTCCGCTTCGGCCTGTGGGGCACGGTGCGGCGGGTGATCATCCCGGCCGTGGTGCCGCCGGTGCTGTCGGCGGTGACCGTCGCGGTGGGGCAGTCGATCCGGTTGACGGTGATGTCCGAGCTGCTCAGCACCACCACCGGCCTGGGCGCGGAGGTGCAGCAGGCCCGCACCAACCTGGAAACCGCCGACGTGTTCGCTCTGTCGGCGGTGATGGCGGCCCTCACCCTGGGGCTGGAACTGTTGTTCCTGCGACCTCTGAGGAACCGCTTGGCCCGGTACCGGTGACCCGGCTCCGGATCACAGGAAATTGCACGACCCCGCCGAACCCAGCCGCGACTCGGTGCCGCCGATGTAACGCAGCCTCGGGACGGGAACCAGCGGCACCTGCCGGTCGTCCTGGGGCACCAGCACCCCCGCGACCCGGGAGAAGGTGATCAGGTCCGCGGCCAGGGCGGCGTCGGTTCCGCTGGCCAGTTCGATGGCCCTCGCGATCGCCGGGTGTTCCCGGCGGGTCAGCCAGCCGTCGCGGTGGCTGCGGTTGAGCATCTGGAAGCGCTGTTCGTCGAGGCCCTGGATGCCCCGCACCAGTAGGTCGAGGGCCTGGTCGCGTTCGGAATCGGGCAGCAGTTGCCCCAGCGTGACGCGTGCCTGCGCCAACCACTGTTCGGCGCCCTCCAGGAATTCCAGGCGCACCAGGGCGCGACGCAGCAGCCGTTCGGCGGCGACGCGGTGTTCGGGTCCGCTCTCGGCCAGGAGGGAACCCGCCTCCAGGAGCAGCAGCGCCTCGTCGCGTTCAAGGCCCGGGCGGCCCACCAGCGAGTCCAGGAGCCGGCACACCACCGCCGCGTGGTCCGGTTTTCGCTGTGGGAGCGCCGCCAGGTCCCGCAGCAGCGCAGCCACGGCCTGCGGGTCGGTTCTCGTGCTCGCCCCGGGGTGCGGGATCTCGCCCAGCCAGCGGGTCGCGTCCTGCGCATCCCGCAGGGTCTGCGACGCGTTCGCCGAGGTAGCCAGATGGGCGGGCAGGGGCAGTTTCCCGGCCTTGGCGCGGAGCCGGTCCGCCTCGTCGGGCTGGCACCAGTCGTCGAGGCAGCCGGCGCGGATGGTGAGGAGCTCGCGACGCAGCACGCCGAGCCCGGAGGTTGCCCCGAGGCGGGTTTCCGCGACCTCCAGGGTTCCCAGGGCCTCGCCGATGCGTCCCGACCGGTGTTCGTGCTCCGCCCGGGCCAGCAGGAAACGGATCCCCAGCAGACCCTGCGGCGCATCCGAGGGCGCGCCGTACCGGAACGAGAGCCGGTCGGCGTCCTCCAGGTGACCGGCCCGGCTGAAGGCCAGCAACAGGAGGACGCGGGTGCCAGCCTCGTGGTGTTTGTCCTTGCCGCGCTGGTTCTCGGCGACGGCGTTCAACAGGGCGGCCACCGCCTCGAAGGGGCGCTCGGCCAGCAGGGCGGCCTCCCCGAGCAGCCGCCAAGCCCAGCCCGCGATCCCGGCGTCGGGGTGGGTCGTGAACCCGGCGATGGCCTGGGTGCCCGCCGGGTCACCGCGCCTGATCCGGCAGGCCGCCAACTCCAGGCATGCAGGGACCGCGAGTTCCCGCGACGCGGCGGGCAGCCGGCCCAGCAGCACGGCCTGCCGGGCCGAGTCGCAGGCCCGGGCGAGAGCGCCGGCCTCGCCGCGGTGGCGCTGGATGCGCGCCTCGGCGCGGAACCCCTCGACGATCTCGTCCAGCGACCCGCCGTTCAGCATGTTGTGCTGGTGACTCCGGATGGCCTCGACGGCCTCGTCGTTCCAGCCGTCACGGTCGAGGTCGAGCGCTTTGGAGATGGTCATCACTGCCCCTGTCCTTCCCACCCGGAGCGTACCGGGAGAAGAACCGGGTGGGCGGCGGGGCAGGGAAATCCGTGCCGGAAATCCTCAAGACAGTTTGTCGCGTCCCGGAAGGTCGGCGGGCATCTCGAGGTGCGTCGACACGTCGGAGGCCGGGGCCAGGCCGTGCTTCTCGAAGGCCTTGCGCAGGTACTCGGCGGCGTCGATGTTGAGGGGGCTCTCGGTCCACATGGCGTAGGGCAGGTTGACGAAACGCTCCTCCTTCACCGCGGTGAGGTCCTTGGTGGCCGGGTGCGACTTCAGCGCGTCGATCTTCTCCTGGTAGGACTGTGCGGGGTACTCCACCAGGGCGATGACGTCGGGATTGGCGGTGGCCAGGCGTTCCCAGTTCACGTTGGTCCAGGTGTCCTCGACGTCGGCGGTGGCGTTCACCCCGCCCGCGGCCTCGATGATCGCCTGAGGGGCGCCGTACTTGCCGCTGGTGAGCACGTTGTCCTTGGCGGTGTCGAAGAGGAACACCACGGGCTTCTTCTCGGGCTGCGCGGCCCCCTGGACAGCCTTCAGGCGGGTGTCCATGTCGTCGACGGCCGTCTTGGCGACATCGCTGTGCCCGGTGATGGTGCCGAGGTTGGTGATGTCGGTGCGGACCGCCTCCCACGGGTCGACGATGCCGCGTTTGGTGGTGCCCTCCTGGCGGCACGACTCGGTAAGCAGGTAGGAGGGGATGCCCTTCTCGGACAGGATGTCGGGGGTCAGGTTCTTGCCCTCGGAGAAACCGTAGTTCCAGCCCGCGACCACCAGGTCGGGGGTGTTGGCGAGGATCGATTCGAGGGTGGGGTAATCCTTGGAGACGTCGTTGAGGCCGTCGACGGTCTCGGCCCCGTACTTGGCCTTCAGGATCGGAACGTCGCGGCCCATGCTGCTGACCGCGGTGATCTCCTTCGCACCCCCGGCCGCCAGCGCGAGGGCGATGATGTTGCCGTCGTTGACGTACATCTTCTTCGCCTGGGAGGGGAGGGTCAGTTCCTTGCCACAGTTGGTGACGGTGACCTGCCCGGAACCCCCGGCCGAGCCGCTGGTGGAGGTGGTCGGCTGGGTGGGGGAGGAACAGGCGCTGAGGGCGATGAGGGGCAGGGTCAGCCAGGCGACTGCCCGGGTTCGGCGGGTGATCATGTGGTCTCCTTAGGGTTCTGGATCGATCGGTTCGGGCGGCACGAGGCCGTCGATGACGAGGTGCTGCACTCCATCGCCGACCGCCGGGACCTGCCGGGCCCGCACCTTGAAGGCGGACTCCAGGTTCACGGCGGTCATGACTTCTTCGGGCGTCCCGGCGGCGTGGATCCCCCCGTCGGCGAGCATCACGATCCGGTCGAACCAGCCCATGGCCAAGTCGAGGTCGTGGATCGAGGCGACGATGGTGCGGCCGGTGGCGCGCATGGTCTGCAGCAGGTGCAGTTGGTGGTGCACGTCGAGATGGTTGGTGGGTTCGTCGAGCAGCAGCAGGTCGGTGCCCTGCGCCAGGCCTTTGGCGAGCATGGCGCGGCGCCGTTCGCCGCCGGAGAGGTGCCCGCAGCGCCGGTTGGCCAGGTGTGCCAATCCCACCATCTCCAGGCAATCGGCGACGATGCGTTTCTCGTCGGAGCCGCCGACCTGCCAGGGCATCAGGTGCGGCAGCCGCCCGAGGGCGACCATCTCGGAGAGCGAGAGGTCCTCGGGGGCGGCCTCCTCCTGAGCGACGAAGGCCATCAGCCGCGCCCGTTCCCGCGGGCGGAGGCGGGAGAGGTCCTTGCCGTCGACCTCCACGTGACCCTTCGTCGCGGGCCTGATGCCCGCCAGCACCCGCATCAGGGTGGATTTGCCGACGCCGTTGACCCCGACCAGGGCCGTCATGGTGCCGGGCTGCACGTCGAGATCGATGCCGGAGACGATCACTCGCCGCCCGATCGAGCAGGTGAGGTTGTCGGCCTTGAGCGCGGTCACGAGCCACCTCCGAATCCGTAGTTGCGGCGACCCATGACGATCAGGAAGACCGGCGCGCCGATCAGGCCGGTGACCACGCCGAGCGGCACCTCGGCGGGGGCGACGATGACTCGGGAGAGCACGTCGACCCACAGCAGGAACAGCCCGCCGACGGCGGCGGCGACGGGAAGCAGCCGGCGGTGCAGGGAACCGACCACCATGCGGCACAGGTGCGGAATGACCAGGCCGACGAAACCGATGCCGCCGGAAACCGCCACCAGCACCCCGACCAGCACCGCCAGCAGCAGGAAGAGTCCCTGCCGCAGCACGCCGACGGGGATTCCGAGGGCCGCGGCGGCGTCGGGTCCCCAGGCCAGCGCGTCGAGCCAGCCGCTGCCGAGCAGGAGCAGCACCAGGCAGATCACGACGACGCCGGTCGCGAGCGGGAGCCGGTCCCACTGGGCGCCGGAGACGCTGCCGAGCAGCCAGTACAGCACCGACTGCGCGGCGCGCGGGTCGGGGCCCTTGAACACCAGGAAACTCGCGATGGCCGAGAAGGCGGAGGAGAGCACCACCCCGGCCAGGACCAGCCGGATCGGGGTGAGGCCGCCCTGGGCCATGGCCACCAGGTAGACGGCAAGCGCCGCCCCCAGGGCGCCGAACAGCGCCCCGATCGACGTCGACCACAGCCCGAAACCGGACAGGATGCCGAAGGTGATCACGGCGGTGGCGCCGACGGAGGCGCCCGAGGAGACGCCGAGCAGGTAGGGATCGGCGAGAGGGTTGCGCACCAGGGTCTGCATCGCGCAACCCGCGATACCGAGCCCCGCGCCGACGACAACCGCCAGCAGCGCCCGGGGGAGTCGCAGGTCCCAGACGATGGTCTCGACGGCCTTGTTCCCGCTGCTGACTCCCTGCAACCTGCTGACGATCACCTGCCAGATGGCGTCCTGATCGAGAGCCTCGGAGCCGATGTTGACGGAGTGGATGACGCTCAGGGCGGTGAGCGCCAGCACCACGACGACGATGGGCAGGGTGAGGCGTTTCAGCACCCTGCGGGCTGTTTTCAGGCTTGCCAACGAAGCTCCAGTGTCCACGAGCCTGTTCGCGAGGCTCTCAGCCGATAGAACGAAGCTGCGGTCTTCGGACTTCGGATCTTCCTCGCCTGTGGCCTTCCCAGGTTTCCCCAGTGGCGTGAGTCGCAGGTTTGTCACCGTCACCGCTGCGCGTCAGTCCCGGATTCGCACCGGGTTCCCATGCCCTCGATGGACCAGCTCCAAGGCGGAGACTAGCAGTTGAAAGACGAATCTGCCGCATCGGCGGCAACCCCGTCCCGGGAACCCCTCAGACGTCGAGACCCGCGAACAGGTCGTCGGCGGGGCTGTCGCCGGGGAAGGGTACCCCCGCCGCCAGCCGGTAGGCCTCGCCCGTCCCCTCCACGGTGCGCATGAAACGGAACATCCTCCACAGCGGGTTCTCCGGGTCCACCTGGCTGCGGTGGGCCTCCAGGGCGGCCTGGCACAGGTCGGCGCGACCCGCGTAGGGGATCACCGCTGCGATGTGACGCGGGTCGATGGCGAAACGGCGGCGCATGGCCTCCTCGTCCACGCCCTCGGGCAGCGGCATGCCCAGCTCGCGGGCCTTCTCCGCGGCCTTGATCCACGCCTGCGGGTTGTGGCTGATCCACAGCACCCGGCTCACCCGCCACGGCTCGCCCAGGTCCGGCCGGTACGACGGCACCCCCGCCAGCATCGTGGCGTACATGGTGACGCGGTGCGCCTGGATGTGGTCGGGGTGGCCGTAGTTGCCGTTCTGGTCGTAGGTCGCGACCACCTGGGGTCGGCGGTCGCGGATCAGGGCGACGAGGTGGTCGGAGGCCTCCAGCAGGTCGGCGGCCCAGAACGCGCCGTCGGGCAGCTCGTCGCGGGGAATCGCCCGGCCCTCGTCGTCGGTGGTCATGCCGGAGTCGTGGTACCTGCCCTTGCCGCCCAGCCACACGTGGTCGGTGACGCCGACGATCTCGAGCGCCTTCGCGAGTTCATCCACGCGTTTCGCGCCCAGCTCCTCGGGGGTGTAGTGCTCCCATTCGGGCACCAGGATCTCACCCAGCTCGCCCAGCGTGCAGGTGACCAGCGTCACCCGGGCGCCCTCGTCGACGTAACGCGACATGGTGGCGGGCGACTGCGATGACTCGTCATCGGGGTGGGCATGGACGAACATCAGGCGGCGATCAGACACGGGGCAAGGATAGTCCCGGGACGGCACAACAAAAGCGTCCCGGGAAAACGGCTTCCCGGGACGCGGGCAGGAGGTAGATGAGGGTGGCGTCGGCCGGACCCTCCGGCTGGAGGCTGTGCTGTCAGGTGAACGGGTACTGGTGAGGCTGTCCCGTGGTTGTCGGCATGGTTTGGGAGGAGTGGGAGGCCTGTCTTGCCCACTGCTGTATGCCGGGACTGAGCAACAGGAGAATGATGTTGACGCAACACCCGAAGCCAACCGGGCCAAAGGGCTCAGTGGGGAAACTGCAAACGGTATATGGTATTTCTGTGTGGAAACGCGTTAGTGCAAAATGGCATAGCGCAAAAAAGATTTGGCAGAGGGCCGTGGCTAGCAACGTCTTGTATCCTCGTCCTCGCAGAAAGAAAATCCCCCCGATGAGGAGGCCGGCGGTAATGAGGGAGCCCAGCGCGATGGCGAGTAATGAGGTGATGCTTGGCGTTGCGTAACCCATCAGAATGTTGAAGATGGTTATCTCTATGGCTAAAACGGTGCCGCAGAGCGCCGCTCCCCCATTGATGATCCCGATAATGGCGGCTTTTCTGGCGATTCTGGACTGCATCGTGGGATCGTGCAAGGACTGATTTCCTGCAAGTGAAAATGGCATCTGCTCATAGGGCGTCGGGCGCTGGAAAATGCTGGAGTACTGGTTGTGAGGGCCCGACGGGGGCGTGGGGTATCCGTATTGGCGAGGGGGATCGGCCTGCGGGTATGGCGGGTATTCCGCGGAAGAAGGATCCGGCTGCCTTGGATCGGGAGACCCCGGGATCATGTCAATGCACCTTTCATGGGTGAATCCATTGTCGCAATTGTACAACTCCTCAGGGTCATCCATGCCCGTGGACCGCTGTAGGTCTCGTGGACGGCCTCAGGGAACCTGCTTCGCCCATTGCCGGGTTGCGGGCCTGCACAACAGGACCAGGTTGCTGACAGCCATCCCCAGGCCGATCAGTATGCAGAAGATGATGATCACCAAGACCCCGGTCTCCGAACTCCTGTTCCGCATCGACTGGATGATCGAGTCGAGGGCCAGCAGCATGATCGCCACGTACAAAGCCGCAAGCGCGAGCTGTGCTGTGACGGCGGACAGCAGCACCGCGTAACCTTTTCCCTTGAGAAATGTGATCCCGGTGACGAGGAGAGTGATCACGGTGACGGTGGTCGCCAGACCCAGGGTGAACAAAATGATGAATGTGATGTTCGCGGATCCGGCAGTACTTTCCGTTTCGTGCACCTTGACGGCGGCGAGAAGGACGATGATCGCCGGAAACAGCCCCAGGGAGCCACCGATGATTCCGAGTACGGCTGCGGCGGCCGCCGGCCCAGGGCGTTTCGGGCCGCCGAGCTGGGGATGCGCCCCGTACAGGGGCGGAACCTGCCAGGACGGCGTCGTGTTCTGGGGCATCGGGGCGTAGGGCTGGGCCTGATGGTCGGGCCGCTGGCCGTAAGGGGCGGCGGGCGGTGGCGCGGGGCGTGAACCTCGGGGCGGGCCGGGCTGCTGGGATGGCGGATTGGCCAGGAAATCCGGTCCTGGATGTTCCGGATCGGGGGAGTCCGCGTAACCCATCATGAGCCTTTCTGCCCGAGCCGGTGCGTGGACATCAACTGTAACGATATTGTTGCGATCCCTGACGTCATCTCCTCGGATACCCGGGAACCCGCCGTCGCTCGTGGGCCGCAGGGACGGCCACCGCTGTACAAAGCGCTGAGGTCAGGACACGGAGTCCTTCCGCTGTTTCGTCTCCGGTTCGGACAGGTTCCAGAGGATGGCGATCGCCAGACCCAACCCGATCACCACACGTACGTACGTCCCGGTGTTGGGCGCGGTGTTGAGCATTCCCGAAACGCTCACCGGGAGGATGACCCCGACGACGATCATGGCCCGGGTCGCGTTCAGGAGATTCGTCACCTGAGCGAACAGATCCGGCCTGTCCCTGCCCTCGCTGTACAGCAGCGCCACGACAATGAAAGTTGTCAGCACGGCCTGCGCGACAACCGAGGTCAGCAGGGTTTCGTGTCTCGTGTCGCGCAGGAGGAGGATCCCGTGAACGAAGAGACCAACGACGATGGCGATGGTCGTCAGGAGCAGGAACAGCGTGGTGGCGGTGGCCACGGGATCCGAGGAAGGCAGGCCCGATCCGCGAGAGGGCCGGCTTGACCACGTGATTCCGTCGACGCTCGTGTCATGATGTCCCACATGGACGTTTCCTACATGGCTCCTGTGCAGCCCGAGAACTGGGGGCACGCCGAGTGGCCGCTCGGTGCGCACCTCACCGACGATGGTGCCACCTTCGCGGTCTACGCCCCCGATGCCAGCCGGGTGCAGCTTGATTTCTTCCCCCGGGCCCTGGGGGCCGATTCCGTCGCATCCTTCCTGATGTCGGAGGGCCCCGATGGGGTGTGGCGGGCCCACGTGCGTGGCGTCTCCGAGTACGACCTGTACGGTTTCCGCGTCTGGGGTGGGAACTGGCCCTGGGATCCCGCCTGGAGGCCCGGCAGCTCAGCCGGTTTCATCACCGACATCGACGAGCACGGCAACCGTTTCAACCCCAACAAGGTGATGTTCGACCCCTACGCCCGGGAGATCACCCACACCGTCTACTCCGACGCGATCCTGGAGACCGGCCTTGACGGCGGCGCCTTCGGCACCGGACCCGACGACTACCGGGGCGCGCCCCGCCGCGAGGCCGACACCGCCCACATCGCACCCAAGGGGGTGATCCTGCGGCCCACCAGCCCGGCCTTCACCAAACCGGGACTGCCCGGCGAGAAGGCCGCCATCTACGAGGCCTCGGTCTCGCAGATCGTCGGCCACCCCTCCATCGTCAAGCTCGGCACGCTGCTCAGCGGCGAACCGGGGTTCGAGGACGTGGTGAACATCCCCGAGGAATACCTGGGCACCTACCGGGGTGTCGGGATGATGGCGCCCTACCTGAAGGCCCTCGGGATCACCACCTTGGAGCTGCTTCCCATCCACGAGACCAACCAGTCCGAATCCGCGCGCGAGGGACACACGAACTCGTGGGGTTACATGACCCTGTCCTTCTTCGCTCCCAACCGCAAGTACGCCCACGACAAGTCCTTAGGCGGGCCGACGCGCGAGTTCCAGCAGATGGTGGCCGCCTTCCACGAGGCCGGGC
>ERZ772993.590-NODE-590-length-16991-cov-9.953649_pt1 | contig 16991 bp, 12 predicted proteins | sample MGYA00580670_ERZ772993 | MGnify/ENA primary metagenome ERZ772993 (study PRJEB29015, sample SAMEA2737936) | human oral metagenome | biome: human oral; feature: human-associated habitat; material: dental | place: China | collected 2136 ... | reverse complement strand
GGAAGAACAACCGCCCCTTCGACCTCGTCATGCACGGCGGCTCCGGCTCCACCGCGGACGAGATCGCCCTGGCCGTCGCCAACGGCGTCATCAAGATGAACGTCGACACCGACACGCAGTACGCCTTCACGCGCCCCGTGGTCGACCACATGATGCGCCACTACGACGGCGTCCTCAAGATCGACGGCGAGGTCGGCGTCAAGAAGCAGTACGACCCCCGCTCCTGGGGCAAGGCCGCCGAGGCCGGCATGGCCGCCCGCGTCGTCGAGGCCTGCCAGCGCCTGGGCTCCGTCGGCACCCAGATGCGCTGAAACACCTCAGCCCTCCCAGCGCGCACGGCCGCGCCGGGAGGGCTCGGGGCCCATCGGGGCGCGCTTCCCCGGTGGGCCCTTCCCATACCCGCGCCCCGGCGCGCCGATCCCATGACAACATCCGCGCAAGCGGAGACAACCAAGGAGCTGATCCCAATGAAACGCGCACTCGCCGCCATCGGTGCCATTGCCATCGTCCTCGTCGCACTCGGGGGGTGTGCGGCTCCGCGGGCCAGGAAGCCGGTGTTGTATTTGTATCCGGAGCGGGTTGTGTCGTTGGGTGTGGGGTTGTCGTATGACGGTGTGGTGTCGGATTCGTATCCGGTGGCTGTGGGGGGTGTGGGCGCTGATGGGAGGGCGCTGGCGTCGTGGAGTGTGACGGCTGGGCCTGATGGGGTGCTGCGCGATGGGGGCGGGAGGGCGTACCCGTATTTGTTCTGGGAGGGGCCCACTCGCGCGGATTTGTCCCAGGGGTCGGGTTTCGTGGTGGCCAGGGACGATGTGGTGGGCTTCTTGGAGGAGAAGTTGGCGCTGCTGGGGCTCGATGAGAGGGAGGCGGCTGATTTCATCACGTACTGGGCGCCGCGGATGCGGGTCAATGAGTACACTCTGGTGTCCTTCGACTCGGGCGCCTACCGGGACGCGGCGCGCTACACCTTCACCGCTGATGACGGGTCGGTGGTGGAGCCGGACACGTTCATCCGGGTGTTCATGACGATCAGTGCGGCCAGCGCCTCCGCGGTGGTGCCCGAGCAGGAGCTCGTCCCCGCGCCCGCGCGCACCGGCTTCACCGCCGTCGAATGGGGCGGCGCCGAACTATGAGCCCACAACCGTGACACACCAGTGCCCGCGGCCCCGGTGAGAGGGACGCGGGCACTGCTGGCGTTGCGGCAGGCCCGAGAAGGGGCCGCGGGCCCGGCTCCCGCAGTGGCGGGCCGGGCGGAGTGGCCTCCGTCGGGCGGGCCGGCCCGCTCAGGCGCTCGGCGGCGGATCCTGGGGCTCCGCCGCCCCGCGCACGCCCTCCTCCACCGCGTCGGCGATAGTGGGCGAGACCAGTTTCGCGCCCACGAGGGCCGAGAACAGTTGCTGGAGGTTCAAGCCCAGCGAATCACCCAGGCCGGCGTTGATCTGGGTGATCGACTTCGTGATGTCGCCGACCATGTGGGCGCTGTTCCCCTCACCGTACATCGTGATCGAGTCGACGTTGGCCAGGGGCTCGGCGACCGCGCGGGCCACCTCGGGGAGCGCCCGGAAGTACATCTCGAGGACCGCGGCCTGGTTCATCTTCGTCATCGCCACCGCCTTCTTCGCCAGGCCCTCGGCCTCGGCAGTGAGCTTCGCCCCGATGGCGGCCGCCTCAGCGCGTCCCCGCGCCTCGATGCCCTGGGCCTCGGCCAGCATCGCCTGCTTGTCGGCGTCGGCCTTCTTCGTGCGCTCGAATGCCTCGGCCTCGGCGTCGCGCTGGCGCGTGTACAGGGCGGCGTCCGCTTTCTTCTCCGCGGCGTAGCGGTCGGCGTCCGCCTTCGCGTTCACCTCCGCCTGCAGGGCCTGGCGGGCGACCACGACCTCCTTCTCCTTGATGACGGCCTGCTGCTCCTGCTTGACGATGTCGGCTTGGGCGGTCTCCCGCTCGATGTCGCGGCGCTGGATCTGGGACTGGATCTCGTAGGCGGCGTCCGCCTTCGCCTTCTCCGTGTCCGCCTCGACTTTCAGCGCGGCCTGGCGTTTGGCCAGGTCCGTCTGCTTCTGGGCGATCTCCAGCTGGGACGCGACCTGGGCGTCGTTCGCCTCCTTCTCGGCTACGGCGGTCGCCTGCGCGACCTCCTTCTGGGCGTTCGCTTTCGCAATGGCCGCGGTTTTGCGGATCTGCTCCGTGTTGTCGATGCCCAGGTTGTCGATGACCCCGTTCTGGTCCATCACGTTCTGGATGTTGAAGGCGACGATCTCCAGGCCCATCTCCTCCAGGTCGAGCTTCGCGTTCTCCTGGACGCGCTCGGAGAAGGCGGCGCGGTCAGTGATGATGTCCGTGAGCCTCATCTGCCCGATGATGGCGCGCAGGTGCCCCTCCAAGGTGTCGCGGACCTCCTCGGAGATCTCGCGCGTCTCCTTGTACAGGAAGTTGCGCGTGGCGGCGCGGAAGAGCGTGGGGTCGTCAGTCGCGATCCGGACTTTGACGGCGGCGTCGACGCGGACGTTGATGTAGTCGTTCGTGGGGACGAAGTCCGTTGTCTGGGCATCGACCGAGATCATCGACGCGGTCATGGAATCGACCCGCTCCAACAGGGGGACCTTCCACCCCGTCTTCCCGTGCAGGACCCTCTGGCCGCGGGGCCCGGAGATCACCTTTATCTCGCCGGGGGAGGCGGAGACGAAGCTCGCCCACAGGAACAGGGCGACCAGGACGACACCGCCGATGACGAGCGCTGCGATCAATGGAATTGACATGGCGTATTGCTTTCATTTCGGGATGCGGTGCTCGTGCGTTGAGCGCCGCGCAACAGGTTAGGATAACAGCGTGCGGTGTATCACTCAACATGTGATCATCGCTCGCGGGCGCGTGGCGTGGGCTGAGGTTTGTCATCCGTTGTGAGGGGCTTGAAACGAGGCGAACACGGACCCTATGATGAGAAAACTGCCGGAAGCGGCAAGCGACGATCCAACGACGGGCGTATCAGAAGTAGGGGGATGCCGTGAAGAGAATACTGCAGGTACTACTCGTGGTTGTGGCCTTGTGCGCTGCGGTTGTTCTGTTCCTCGTGGTCTCCCACGCGATGGAGGATCAGAGAGCGTACAAGCCGGTGCTGTACCTGTATCCGGAGCAGGAGCAGGCGGTAACGGTGGCGCTGGATCTGGAGGGGACCCTCGACACCGTGTACCCGGCCCCGGACCAGGCCGCCTCTGTCGACGGGCGCACCCGAGCCTCGTGGACCGTCGATGCCGCGCCCGACGGCACGCTCACGGATGCGTCCGGACGCGAGTATCCCTCCCTCTTCTGGGATGCGACGATGGCGCTGCCCGAACCCGACAGCGGCTTTGTCGTATCCCGCGACGAGGCGGTGCCCTTCCTGGAAGACAAGCTCGCCCAGCTCGGGCTCAGCGATCGGGAGGCCGCCGACTTCATCACCTACTGGGCGCCCCGTATCCGCTCTCACGAGTACACATTCGTGTCTTTTGACGCGAGCGCCTACACGCAGCGCGCCTCCTACGGTTTCACCGACGCCTCCGGCGAGCAGATCGTCCCCGATACGTTCATCCGGGTGTTCATGACGATCCGGGAGGCCGACGCCTCCACCGCTGTCCAGCCGCAAACCCTCACGCCCCCGCCCCCGCGCGCGGGATTCACCGCGGTCGAATGGGGCGGCACCGAACAACTATGAGGGGGGTGGGCCCGCCCGGGCGCTCGGCGCCGGGGCGTGGGGCTCCACCGGTTCTGCGCCCGGCGCTGCGCCCTTGCCCGTGCCCCGGCGGCTGGGGCGGGTCCTGCGAGTCGGTCCGCGGACCGCCCGGCCCCGGATTATTCGTCTGACACCTGTTTCATGGTCCGAATCTTTCAGAAACTGTCCCACCTTGTGTCGGATTTGGTCCGCGCAAGTAGTCGCCAACCATGGGCGCCATGCGCCACAATAGGATCAACCGCGGCGCGATGAGGGCGCCGCAACAGCGAAAGGGATAGGCGCCATGACCCAGGAATGGACGCGCGCGGAAGGCATGATAATCGGCGACGAGCTGGATCCCAACGCCGTCCGCGAGGAGTTGCACGAACGCGGAGTGCTCGCCCAACTCGAATGGTTCGCCTCGACCCCGCACATGCTCAGCCTCACGGTCGCCACCGATGGGGAGCGCATCGCCACCGTCCCGGCAGGCTCCGAGCAGGTCGAGGCCGGCCCCGCCCTCGAAGAGCTCGCCGAGGACATCGCAGGCCTCTTCAAGGCAGAGGTGCGCATCGGCTCCGTCACCGCGGACCACCTTCCCCAGGGCGACTCCCCCCTGGGCCGCGCCGCCTCGGACGACGGGGCCCCCAGCGCCGATGGAGAAGGGGCGCCGACCCGCATCGTCGAGATAGGACGCACACCCGCCTCCTCCGTCCCGCTGCTCGCCGCCCTGGAGGGCGTCGACCTGGGCGACCTCGAACTCGACGACGGCCACCGCGCCCTCCTGGCCGAGCTCCCCCACGGGAAGGAGGGGTGGAACTTCGGGGAGCTCCCCCTGGTCACCCTCTCCGTGTCCGACTCTGAGTTCCAGGTCCTGCTGGTCACCGACGACCACATCGAGCACATCGTCAGCCACAACTGGGGCATGGAGACGGTGATCGTCCCCGGTGCCCGCGCCAAGGCCTCAGAACTGCCGGACGAGGTCATCGACCTGGTCGGCGACCGCCCCGACCTGGAGGCCATCGCGGCGGCCGTCCCCGGCGCCGACCCGGTTGCGCTGTGGGCCACCGCCACCACGCGCGGCGAGGAGTCCGTGTGGAAGGTCGTCAAGGCGCTCGGTCTGCCCGCCGGGGTCGCCGGATTCCTCCTGGGGGCCACCGAGGCCTCCGAGGTCGAGGGCGTCACCGTGCACCTGGCGCGCGGCATCTCCAACGCGATCGGGCGCAGCGTCGACATCATGCTCGGCGAGCCCGAATCCGCTGTGAAACCGCTGTGGAACTCCTACGAGTCCGTCGCCGTCCAGCGCCCCTGGCTGATCCACGCCGCCGTCGGCGCGGAAGCCATTATCGGCACGGGCCTGGTCGTGACGGCGGCCCGCGCCTCGTCACCGCGCTCCGGGTGGACCCGGTTCGCGGGCGTCGTCGGCGCCCTCATGCTGGTCGACTCCATCGCGGAGCTCTCCCTGGCCAAGCACGTCGCCAAGCGCTACCTGCGCCGCCAGGGCTGAGCGGGGCCCTCCCGGCCCCAGCACATGACCGCCCCGGGCCAGCCCCGGGGCGGTCGGCGCGCCCGGGGTGGTGGGCGGCGCCGGTCAGAGGCGCGCCAGGGCGTCGGCCGGGAAGTCCTGCGGGACGTCCGTGAACACGCCGGTCACGCCCCACTGGGCCAGCCGCTGGGCGCACTCGATGTCGTTGACGGTCCAGACGTTGACGTCGAAGCCCGCTGCGCGCATGTCCGCGACCTCCGCCTCGGTCAGCCCCTCAAGCGGAGGGTGCACTGCCGCGCAACCCAGTGCCTCGGCGCCCCCGCGCCACGAGGAGGGGCCCTGGCCGCGCTCGACGAGCCAGCCGAGGGCCACGTCGGGGCGCGCCTCGTGGAACGCGGCCAGCAGGTCGTGGTCGAAGGAGGACACGACGAAGTGCGCGGGGTCAGCCGCGGCGCCGACGGCGACGGCCAGTGCCTCGACGAGGCGCTCCCGCAGGAGCGGATTCCGGCGGCAGGGCTTGACCTCCAGGTGCATGCCCATTTGCGCGGTGTTGCCGAACTCGATCGCGTCAGCGGCCTCGGGGACGCGTTCGAAACGGTACGTGTCGGAGAACCAGCGGCCCGCGTCCAGTTTGCGGACGTCTGAGAAGGCGAGGCCGTCGTAGCGGCCCGAGCCGGTCGTCGTCCGGTCCAGCGTGTCGTCGTGCATGACGATCAGGGAGCCGTCGCCGATGGCGCCCACGTCGAACTCGAACCAGCGCGCGCCCACCTCCATCGCCTTGGCGAAGGCGGCGATCGTGTTCTCGGGGGCCAGGGATTTCGCACCGCGGTGGGCGATGATGCGGGGCAGTGGCGTCATGGTTCCTCCAGGTCGTTTTGCCGGGCGCACCCATTGTGCGCCATCAGGTGCCGACGGCGCGGTCACCACAGGTCGGGGTTGGACGCCGCCGAGGCCGGGGCGTCGGCCTCGCCGGGGTCGAGCAGCACCGCCTCGTCGGGCTTGCCCGGCAGGACCGTGTCGATGTACGAGCGGATCACCTCGTCGCGGGGGAGGTCGTGGCCCGCCTGCTGCGCCAGGTACCAGCGGTGCTCGAGGAACTCGTGGTAGATCTGCGCGGGCTCGAGCTTCGCCGCCAGGGCAGGGGGGACCGCCGTGACGACCGGGGTGAACTCGTCGGTGAGCCACTCGTGGGCGGCCAGCTCGATGGGCATGGCGGTGCGTCCAGTCGTGGCCCGCCACGAGTCGATGTCCGCCAGAAGGCGCCTGGCCTGGTTCTCGCCGACGTCCATGCCGGTGAGGCGCATGAGCTTGCGGTGGTGGTGGCCCGCGTCGACGACCTTCGGCTGGATGCTGAGGTGCTCGCCCGAGGCGTCGGAGGCCATCCGGAGCTCGGCGACATCGAAACCCAGGTCGTTGAGACGGCGGATGCGTTCGGAGACCTTGTAGCGCCGCTGGCCCCGGCTGATGGTCTCCTCCCCGGTGAGCTCGTTCCACAGGAGGTTGTACTGCCCGCAGATCCGGTCCCCGATCTCGATGGGGTCGGCGTCGTCGGGGAAGTAGCCGCCGGCCTGCAGGTCCATGAGCTCGCCGATGATGTTCGTGCGGGCGAGGTCGACGTCGTACTCGCGCTGCCCATCGGTCAGCCGCGGGTGGAGCTCGCCGGTCTCCGCGTCCACCAGGTACGCGGAGAAGGCGCCCGCGTCGCGGCGGAACAGCGTGTTGGACAAGGACACGTCGCCCCAGTAGAAGCCCAGCAGATGCAGCCGCACCAGCAGCAGGGCCAGCGCGTCGATGAGGCGCGCGGCGGTGTCAGGGCGCATCCTCAACGAGAAGAGCGCGCGGTAGGGCAGGGAGAAGGTGAGGTGCTCGGTCACCAGTGCCGCGTTGAGCTCCTCGCCGGTCGGCGACTTGCGGCCGGTGACCACGGCCGTGGGGATCACGGACGGGGCGTTCAGGCGCGCCAAGTCGCGCAGTATGTCGTACTCGTGGTGGGCGACGGAGGGACCGATCTCCTTGACCGCCAGGATCCGGCCCGACAGGTTGACGAAGCGCACGATGTGGCGCGAGATGCCGCGCGGCAGGGCGGCCAGGATGGAGTCGGGCCATTCCTGGAGGGGGGTGTCCCACGGGAGGTCGAGGAGGGCGGGGTCGACGTTCGCCGCCGTGATCTCCATAGTTTCAGGCATGCCCGTATTGTCGCACTGGGCGGTGGCCCGGGTAAAACGTCCTGCGGGCCGCGGACGGGGTCGCGGCGAACACCACAACGGCGGGCAGCGGCACGGCGGCCCCCGCGCCGCACGGAGAAGGGCCCCGGCCCCCGCTGTCCGCAGGGCCGGGGCCCGACTCCCGTCAGCTCCCTCCGGTGCCGCTCATTCCGGCAGGCGCTCGCCGGTGGAGGCGGAGAAGTTGTGCTGCTGGCCCTTGCGGATGCGCACGTGGACGACGCCGCCGCGATCCGGAGCGGTGCGCGGGGGGACGCGGACGATCAGCTGCTTGCCGGTGCCCTCGGCCCCGGAGCCCAGGCTCTCGTCTTCCTCGGCGCCGGCCAGGTGGCCGTAGACGTAGGCGTCGGAGCCGAGCTCCTCGACGAAGTCCACCTCGACGGGGATGGTGCCCTCGGTGCCCTCGGGGACGACGTCCAGGCCCTCGGGGCGGAAGCCGATCTTGATCTTCCCGCCGTCCTCGTCGGTCAGCGCGGCGCGTGTCGCCTTGGACAGGGGGACGCGGGCGGGGCCGAGCTTGGCCCACTCGCCGTCCACCGTGAAGGTGCCCAGGTTCATGGCGGGGGAGCCGATGAAGCCGGCGACGAACTCGTTGGCGGGGCGCTCGTACATCTCCTGCGGCGTGCCGACCTGCTGGAGGAGGCCGCCGGCGAGGACGGCGATGCGGTCGCCCATCGTCAGCGCCTCGGTCTGGTCGTGGGTGACGTAGACCGTGGTGACGCCGAGCTCGCGCTGCAACGAGGCGATCTGCGTGCGGGTCTGCACCCGCAGCTTCGCGTCCAGGTTGGACAGGGGCTCGTCCATGAGGAAGACCTGGGGCTTGCGCACGATGGCGCGGCCCATGGCGACGCGCTGGCGCTGGCCGCCGGACAGGGCCTTGGGCTTGCGGTCCAGGTAGGGCTCCAGGTCGAGGATCCTAGCGGCCTCCTCGACGCGCTTGTTGATCTCGTCCTTGGGGGTGCCGGCGATCTTCAGGGCGAATCCCATGTTCTCGCGCACCGACATGTGCGGGTAGAGCGCGTAGTTCTGGAAGACCATCGCGATGTCGCGGTTCTTCGGGGGGACGTCCGTGACGTCCTTGTCGCCGATGAGGATGCGGCCCGAGTTCACGTCCTCCAGTCCTGCGAGCATGCGCAGGGACGTGGACTTGCCACAGCCGGAGGGGCCGACCAGGACGAGGAACTCCCCGTCCTTGATCTCGAGGTCGAGCTGGTCGACGGCGGGCTTGTCGGAACCCGGGTAGACGCGGGTTGCCTTGTCGAAGGTGACGGTTGCCATATGCGATTCCTTCCCACCGGCAGGTACGTGCCGGACGATCCGTTGTGGGTGTCCGTGGAGCGTCTTCGCCCACGCGGCTCCGCCCCCGGACCGTTCCGGGGATGTCGCCACTGAGAAAATACCACGCGGTGCGGTGGCGTGTACAGGGGGTGTTCCCGCCGGGGCGGTCCGGCCGCCGCCGGGGAGTGGACGGTGATTCGCTGGAAACTGTGGCGCCCCTTGTAATCTGGACGGGTGGAAGAAGGAGAGGACCTCGGCGGATACCGTTTGATCCGCAGGCTCGGCACAGGGGGCGCGGGCACCGTGTGGCTGGCGGAGGACGGCGGCGGCACTGCCGTCGCCCTCAAAGCGCTGCACCCGGCCCTGGCCTCCTCCGACGCGGCGCGCACCCGCCTGCGCCGCGAGACGCGGACGGTCAACGCCGTGCGGAGCCCGTTCGTCGCGCACATCGTCGACGCGGAGACCGACGCCTCGCAGCCCTTCGTCGTCTCGGAGTACGTCGCGGGCCCCACCCTGGCCGAAGTCGTCCAATCGGGTCCGGTCCCCATGAGGGGAGTCGCGGCGCTGTCCTACCACTTGGCATCGACGATCGCCGCCGTCCACCGGGCGGACGTCATCCACCGCGATATCAAGCCCTCCAACATCATCTGCTCCCAGCGCGGGCCCGTCCTCATCGACTTCGGCATCGCCATGGGCGCCGAGGACGAGCACCTGACCAGCACCGGCCTCGTCTCGGGGACCGCCGGCTACACGGCTCCCGAACTGCTCGCGGGGCGCCCGCCGAGCCGCCACAGCGACTGGTGGGCGTGGTGCGCGACCCTGCTGTCCTGCGCCACGGGCAGGCCCCCTTTCGGCAGCGGGGACATGAAGGCCACCATCCTGCGCGTCATGCAGGGCGAGCCGGATCTGGCGGGCTTGAGCCCGCGGATCGCTGCCGCCCTGGGCGCGGGCCTGGGAACCGAGCCGGAAGGGCGGCCCTCGCCCTCCCTGGTCGTCGTGGACCTCATGGGCGCCGCGGGGTGGGCGCCCGGCGAGCTCGACTACGTGAGCGTCAACTGGGCGGAACTGCTCAACACAGGGGAGCGCACGGTCCCGCTGTCCTCGGACCCGCAGGAGATCGCGGCGCCCCCCCAATGGGACGAGGGGTCCGCCCGCCCGCCCGTCGGCGCGGCGCGGCCAGTCGGCGACGGCCCGCAGGGGATGGTCGGCGCCGCTCAGGGCGCCTCCGGCGCCGACGGGGCGGGGGCCGATGGGGAGGACCCGTGGGAGTGGGACGGGGCCAGCCACTCCTGGCGTCTGCGCGAGGACAGGGCAGGGGCGGGGGCCGACTACGGGAACGGGGATCACGACGACGGGGCCACCGAGGTCTACCCCCCTCTGGATTCCGACGGGGATCACGATGACGGGGCCACCGAGGTCTACCCCCCTTTGGATTCCGATGGGGATTACGGCGACGGGGATTACGACGACGGGGCCACCGAGGTCTATCCCCCTTTGGATTCGGACGGGGATTACGGCGACGGGGCCACCGAGGTCTACCCCCCTTGGGGCTCCGGCGCGGGCGGCGGCCCCGGGGGACCAGGCGGCTACGACGGCGACGCGACGCAGGTGTACCCGCCCGGGGCGCACACGGGCGCCCCGGCCTTCCCCGTCCCCCCGCAGCCCTACGCGCCGCCGTCGGGCGCCGGACCCGGATACGCGCCCATGCCCGCGCACGTCCCCTACCAGACGGGGCCATGGGCGCCCATCGCCGGGCAGGGCCCCTACCCGGCGGCCCCGCAGGCGACTGGGTGGGCGGGGGCGGTCCCGGGCGGCGCCCAGCCGGTTCCCCCCTGGGGGGCCGCGCCCCGCGATCCCGGCCCCCCGAAGACCCCCTGGCTGACCGGGGCGGCGGTCATGGCGGCGTTCGCCGTGGCGCCCCTGGCGATGGGCCTCGGCGGAACCCTGCTGGTGGGCGCAGTGCTCACCGCTGTCTCGCTGGGAGGGGCGCTGGCCGGATGGGTCGACGGCCGCCGCAGCAGGCACGGGGGGTCCCGCTCCAGCGACGGCCCCGCCGCCGTGCTCATGGCTCCGCTGCTGATGGTGCGCTGCCTCGCGCAACTGGCGGCGGGCGTCCTCCTGGGAGGGACCGTCCCCTACCTGCTGTGGGGGTTCGTCTCCTACTCCATCGAGGGGAGGGCGCTGTGGGAGTGGCCCGTGCGGATGGCGACCGAGGCGGATCCGGTCGTGAGCGCCGATCCGTGGCTCACCGACCCCGACAGGGCGGCCATCGTCTGGGCGCTGGCGGCCTGCGCCCTGGTGCTGTGCTGGCTCACCCCCTTCACGCGGGATCTCAAGAAGGGGTTCGCCCTCGGCTGCGACCGGTGGCTGCGGCCCCCCTGGGCCCGGCTCGGCGTCGTACTGGTCTGCGCCGCCATCATGATCGGCACTTGGACGCTCGCCACAGGCGGCTGGGCGCATACGGCGTGAAGCCCGCTTACTAGGTAGTGTTGTCCCCGTATCGAGCGGTAGAAAGGTCATTCATGGGAAACAAGTCCGCCAAGAAGGACGCGGTGCGCCTCAAGGCGCAGCAGATGCGCCAGGCCCAGGAGCGCGCCGACAGGCGAACCCGCATCATTGTGATCTCCGTCGTCACGGTGGTGGTCCTTGCCGTCGTCGCCTCCGTCGCCTACGTGATCCTGCGCCAGCGCGCCATCATCGAGGAGGCCCGCAACGTCGATCCCGCTTCCGTCCTGGGCGACTACGCCGACGGGCGCCCCGTTGTGGTCGGGCCCAACGGCGTCGGGCAGGCCGATCCGTCCCTGCCCACCCTCACCGAGTACTTCGACTACTCGTGCCACGCGTGCGCCGACACGGACGCCGCCATCGGCGCCCAACTCACCCAGTGGGCCGAGCAGGGGCGCTACAACATCGAGATCCAGTCGGTGACAACCGTCGGAATGGAGTACCAGAAGGCGGCCACCAGCGCCTCCCTGGTCGTCGCCCAGAAGGATCCCGACCACTGGACCGCCTTCCACCACGCGCTGCTGGCGTACTTCCGCACTCAGTTCCAAGCGTCCAACGGGACAGTCGTCCAAGACCTGGAGGCCTCGTGGCGCCAAGTGAAGACCATCGCCTCCGAGACGGGCGTCCCCCAGGGCGTCGTCGACACCTTCCCCTTGAACGTCAGCGAGGACTACCTGAAGGCGTCCACCGCCGCGTGGCAGGGCGCGAACGTGGCCGGACGCGGCTCCTCCTTGGGCACCCCCGAGTTCGTCAAGGACCACGCGCGGATGATCCCGCTCACCTCGGCGGCCGAACTCCAGCAGTCCATCGACCAGGCCTTCACGCCGGGCGCGGACGGCTCCGCCCCGCAAAGCGGCGCCCAGGAGGACACCGCTGCCCAGAGCTCCGGGGATGCGGGCCACGCCGCTCAGAGCGGCGCCCAGCAGGAGGACGCGGCAGCGGAGGAATGACGCCCGGCGCGGGGCGGGCGCGGAGCCGAACGGCCCCCGATTCGTCCCGCGCCGCCACCCGTGGCACACTAGTGCGTGTCGCGCGGACGCGCCCGCCCCGCGCAGCGCCGCCCAGTGCGACGGTCCTCGCACTGGCCCCGCCTCGTTGCGGGCGGCAGTGGTGGGGCGGATCCGGGGAGCCCGGACGCGCCCGCCCCGCGCAGCGTCGCCCGGTGCGGTCGCCGCCGGCTTAGCTCAGTTGGTAGAGCAGCTGTCTTGTAAACAGCAGGTCATCGGTTCGAGTCCGATAGCCGGCTCCACATGCGGAGCCCCTGGGCCCCAGGGCGCGTTCGGCAGGGGCTCCCCCCGCGCCGTCGAGCGCGGGGTCCGTCACGGAAGGCGCCAGTCCACCGGGGACGCCCCCTGCGCCTCCAACAGCGAGTTGGCGGTGGAGAACGGCTTCGACCCGAAGAACCCCCGCCTCGCCGACAGCGGGGAGGGGTGCGGTGACTTCACGCACGGCGTCCGCCCAAGGCGGGCCTCGAGCGCCTGGGCGTCACGGCCCCACAGGATCGCGACCAGCGGGGCGGGCGACCCCGCCCCGTCGTGGCGGGAGACGAGCGCGTCAATGGCGCAGGCGGTGACCTCCTCCCAGCCCATTCCCCGGTGCGAGCCCGGTGACCCCGGGCGGACGGTCAGGACGCGGTTGAGCAGGCACACGCCCTGTTCGCTCCACGGCGACAGGTCGCCCGAGGAAGGGCGGGGCACCCCGAGGTCGTCGCACAGCTCCGTGAAAATATTGACAAGGGAGCGGGGCAGCGGTGTGCCGGGGGCCACTGAGAAGCTCAACCCCATCGCGTGCCCCGGGGTCGGGTACGGATCCTGCCCCACGATCAGGACCTTCACCTGGTCGAAGGGGTACGTGAAGGCTCGCAGCACGTCCGTTCCCGCAGGAAGGTAGCCGGTTCCGGAGGCCGCGGCGCGCGCCAGCTCCTCTCCGATCCGGTGCACGCGGTCCTCGACGGGCGCCAGGGCGCGCGCCCAGCCCGGGTCGATCAGTTCTGACAGTGGTCTGGGGTTGTAAGCGTCCATGCGATCAGGGTAGCGCGCCAGTGCGGTGTGACACGTCGATCGTCTTCACGCTGGGAAAGCGCCTCAAACGGGGTGTGGGAAGCGCCTCGCCCTGCGCAAACGTGCCGCTGCGGCAGATTTTTCGTTAGGCTGGCATCGTGAGCTCACAGTATCCTCGGGATGAATTCGATCGTGCGGGCGAGGACATGCCAATCGGCATGCACCGCCCGCAGCCGTCCAGGTGGAAGAACGTGTGGCCGTTCCTGGTCATCCTCATCGTTGTTCCGGCCCTGGGCTGGGCCGCTGCGACTTTTCTGGCGAACCGCCAGAACGGGCAGCCGGTCGGGACCGTGACGACGGGGTCGCCCACCACGCCCGCTCAGCAGAGCGGCACCGCCGCCCCCTCGTCCGCACCGACTCCGTCCCAGGAGCCCACGCCGTCCCCGTCCCCGACCACTACGACGGAGGCGCCGCCAACGCCCGACCACAACGCGGCGATCCAGGTCCTCAACGGGACCGGCACCCAGGGCCTGGCGGCCAGCAACACCCAGAAGCTCAACGCCGCGGGGTACGCGGGCACCTCGGCCGCCAACGCGACCGGCTGGGACACCCAGGTCTCCACCGTGTACTACGAGGACCCCAGGATGGAGGCCACGGCCAAGGACGTCGCGGCGACGCTCGGCATCGACAACGTCCAGAGGATGGACGGCATCGGGAGCCCCGACGTGGTCGTCGTCCTGCGCTGAGCCCGGTGCGCCCCTTTCCCGGATCTGCGCGGTGGGACGGCGATGTTTGTCAATCGGTCGGACTTGACGGATACTAGTGCGCATTCCATAACACATTCGGGGGCCGCGTCCGGCGGCCTCGCGCACTACGGAGGTCAAGGCTTTGGATCCCTCGATGTACACGGCCGCGATGGCGGCCGATCCCACTATCACCCCCGAGACGATGCAGGACATCGCCATCAAGAGGCCGGATCTGCGTGGCGCGCTCGCCACGAATCCGTCACTCTACCCCGACTTGAGGAACTGGCTGGCCCAGGCGATGGCGCAGGCCGCCGGGCAGCAGGGGCCGGGCGGTCAGTACGCCCCGGCCACGCAGTTCTCCTCGAACGGCCCCGCCGGGAACGGGACGGCGCAGGCCGGGCCGGCCCCCCAGGAGCCGGGAGCGGCCCAGGGCTGGAGCGGAGGCCAGGGAGGGTACGCGCCGGACGGCTCGGCCCAGGCGGGCGGTCAGGGCGGGTACCCGCAGGGCGGTTTCGCCCAGGGGGCCGGTCAGGGCGGGTACGCGCCGGGTGGTTTCGCCCAGGCGGGCGGTCAGGCGGGGTACCCGCAGGGCGCAGGCGCTCAGGGGGCTTACGGGGCCGGTGGCCCGGGCATGGTGGGCGCGCCCTACCCCGCGCCGAAGAACCGGTCCAAGGCCATCCTGTGGATCGCGATCGCGGCCGTGGTCGCGGTCGTCGCCGCAGGCGCCGGGATCTTCGCCTTCGCCAGGATGAGCGGCGGCCCGAAGGACTACGACCTCGCCACTGGCTGGAACAATGGGGGGCAGCAGGCGTGGACGCTCAACCTCTCGGGTTTGTTCTCGACCGGTTCATCGGTGGCGACCGCGTTCCAGCCCGTGGTGGCGGTGAAGGGCAACCGCATGGTGCTCCTGGGGGTCGAGAACGGGACGTTCACCGCCAAGGGCTTCGACGTCGCCGGGGACCAGCCCGAGCAGAAGTGGGCGCAGCCCGTGCAGGGCGGTGAAAAGGCCCTCTCGTCGTATGAGGATCCCACGGTGCGGTGGATCGGGAAGGACCACGTGCTCGTGGAGATGGGGAGGGCGTCGGTGCCCGTCCTGATCGCAGCGAAGGACGGCGAGCAAACACCTTTGACGTGGTACGACGCCAGTGATGAGAACAGTGCCGTCGTGGACGCGCCGCAGGGGCCCGGGGAAGTGGTCTCGGTGCAGTGCTCCGTGTCCGAGGGGGACAAGTGGAAGAGCTCTACCGAGACCCACCCCACCTGCACCCTCTACTCGAAGACGGGCGAGCAGACCACCGCCAAGATCGCGGAGGGGGCCACGTCGAAGTTCTGGATCCTCTCGCTGCGCGATAAGGCCCTGTACCCGCTCCAGACGGATGTGGAACCCAGTCGCACCGCGGGCTGGCTCGCCTCCGTCATCGTCGGCGACAAGGACCCCCTCGAAGGGAAGGGGTTCGCGAAGGACACATCGACTTTCGACTACTACGACGTCCAGGGCCAGCTGAAGGGCACTGTGGACGTGGGCACCGGCATGCCGATGCCCTGCGGGAACGGGACGCGCTCCTCGAACAACTTCTCCAAGCTGTTCTACGACGCCCTGGAGGGGAAGCTCACGGACACGGTGCTCGTTCTCGAGTACAGCGACTCCCTGCGCTTCACCGGCATGCACATCGGTGCCGACGCCACGAACAGGTTCGGCGAGGACATGCAGAAACTGGCGAACCTGGGTTCGCGCGCCAACGCGTCCCAAACGGGTTGCGTCGCCTCCGGTGACGGCAAGGCGCTGGCCATAGTGGCGCTCGGCGTCGAGGTCGAGGCGGGGATCTTGGAACCGGTCCTCGCGGGCGACGGGATCACGGCGATCATCGACCCGGCGGCGCACACTCTCAAACCGGTGTCCGAGATCCCCGGGGTGTCGGCCCCTCCGGCGAGCTACGCCCTGCTGGCGCGCTCCGACCTGATCGTCACGGTCGACGACTCGACGGTCACCGCTTTCAAACCCGCCAAGTGAGTGCCCGCGGTTTCGCCCTGAGCGCAGCCGGGGCGGCGCCGCGCCCCTCCCCTTGCACTCACAGGGGGAGAGTGCCAGAATCATTCCTGGCACTCCCGATGGGAGAGTGACAGAACCACCGGTCCGGTGAGGTCGGCGGCCCACGCTGCCGACCGTCCGTCGCGGGCACCGGCCCCGATCCGCGAAGCGGAAGGAAACACACCCAATGACCAAGATCATCAAGTTCGATGAGGACGCACGTCGCGGCATGGAGAACGGCCTCAACCTGCTGGCCGACACCGTGAAGGTGACGCTGGGCCCCAAGGGCCGCAACGTCGTGCTCGACAAGAAGTGGGGCGCTCCGACGATCACCAAGGACGGCGTGTCCGTCGCCAAGGAGATCGACCTGGAGGACCCCTTCGAGCGCATCGGCGCCGAACTGGTCAAGGAGGTCGCGAAGAAGACCGACGATGTCGCTGGTGACGGCACGACCACCGCGACGGTCCTCGCCCAGGCGCTCGTCCACGAGGGCCTGCGCAACGTCGCCGCCGGCTCGAACCCGATCGCCCTCAAGCGGGGCATCGACCAGGCCGTCGACGCGATCGTCAAGCAGTTGCACGCCGACGCCAAGCCCGTCGAGACCTCCGAGCAGATCGCCGCCACCGCGTCGATCTCCGCCAACGACACTGAGATCGGCCGTCTCATCGCCGAGGCCTTCGAGAAGGTCGGCTCCGAGGGCGTCGTCACCGTCGAGGAGACCAACTCCTTCGACACCACCCTGGAGACCACCGAGGGCATGCGCTTCGACAAGGGCTACCTGTCGGCGTACTTCGTCACCGACCAGGAGCGCCAGGAGGCCGTCCTGGAGGACGCCTACGTGCTGCTCATGGACTCCAAGATCTCCAACGTCAAGGACATCGTCCCGGTCCTGGAGAAGGTCATGCAGACCGGCAAGCCCCTGGCGATCATCGCCGAGGACATCGAGGGCGAGGCGTTGGCCACCCTGGTCGTCAACAAGATCCGCGGGACCTTCAAGTCCGTGGCCGTCAAGGCCCCCGGCTTCGGCGACCGCCGCAAGGCGA